>Ga0207652_10001670_pt1 | contig 19427 bp, 21 predicted proteins | sample KBSC63BmetaG_FD_184334 | JGI IMG/M metagenome (GOLD analysis project Ga0207652, IMG submission 184334) | Corn rhizosphere microbial communities from Kellogg Biological Station, Michigan, USA - KBS C6-3B metaG (SPAdes) (version 2) | ecosystem: Host-associated > Plants > Roots > Rhizosphere ... | reverse complement strand
GTCGCCGATCGGGCCGAGGTGTGGAACCTCCCGGACACGATCGTCACGGAAGTCCGACCTGCTCCCGTCCCTGTGACGCCTCCGTCACGGAAGTCCGACATCGCACCGTCCCTGTGACGCCTCTCCCACGGAAGCCTCACGTCCCGGGCGCCTCATGGGGTCACAGCCTGCCAGGACCCCCATGAGGCGCCCGGGACGCCCTGCGACCCTCCTCGGACGGCCGCAAAGGTCACGGGCCCCCCGTCTCCCTCCCCAGCCCCGCGGTCCCTCCCCGCGGCCTCAACCGCCTCAGGCGACGCTGCTGTGCCTGCGGTCGGAGCGGCGGCGGGGGCGCGGGTGCGGATCGAGGTGCACCGGGGCGGTCGAGAGGGCCTGGACGCGCAGGTCGCTCCAGGTGAGGCCCTCGCGGACCAGGGCGGGCAGGCCGAGCACGACGGCGGTGGCGATCTCGACGCCCTGCAGGATCACGCCGTAGGCGAGGGCGTCGGCGGTCGAGACCCCGAAGCCGGTGTGCAGCACGCTGATCACCGCCAGCTGGAAGACGCCGATGTTGGACGGGGTCGCCGGGACGACCGCGGTGACGTTGACGGCGAAGAGGACGGCGGCGGCGGCGCCGATGCCGGCCCGGCCGTCGAGGCCGAGCGCGTAGAGGAGCGCCCAGCAGGCCGAGAGCTGGATCGCCCAGGCGCCGAGCTGGGCGGCCGCGGCGGCGGCACCCTCGCGCGGGTCCTTGAAGATGCTGAGGCCGGCGCGGACCTGGACCATCGCCCGATGCGCCGCGGCGGCGATCCGGGCCACCCTGCCGTTGCCGGTCTGCCGCATCACGAACGGGGCGACCAGGACGACGACGAGCAGGATCAGCGGCACCAGGCTGAACAGGAAGAGGTGCTTGGTGCCCGAGTGGAAGAGCGGCGTGGTCGAGACGATGATCACCCCGAGCAGCGCCAGCGCCACCAGGTTGAGCAGGGTCTGGGAAACCAGGGTGCCGAGCAGGACCGGGAAGGTCTCCCGCATCCGTCCGGTGCGGCGCGCGAGCGCGAGCGCCCTCGCGGGCTCGCCTAAGCGCGCCGGCAAGGTCGCCGACATCAGGACGCCGATCATCGTCGCCGAGGTGACGTCACGACGGCGGATCGGCCGGTCGGGCAGGGCGGCGCGCGCGATCCAGTACCAGGACGCGGCGCGGAAGAACATCGAGATCGACATCAGGGCGAAGGCGATGAGGACCCAGCTGAGGTCCGAGCGCACGATCGATTCGGCGACCTCGTCGACGCCGATCTTCTGCGCCGCCAGCAGCGACAGGCCGACGCCGAGCACGCCGGCGACGCCGAGGCCGACGCGGCGGGCGATGCGACGGCCGCGCTTGCCGTCGGTGGCCGGGGCCGGCTCGAGCGAGGGCAGCTTCTGCGGCGGGATCGGCCGGTTGCCGTCGGCCGGGCGCAGGCCGGCCCAGTGGGCGGCGCGGGCGGCGCTCCCGACCGGTGCCGGGGCGGCCATCGCGCGCTCGTAGACCGTCGTCACCTGGTCGGCGATCCGCGGCCACGCATAGCGTTTGGCGCTGTGGCGGGCGGCGGCGCCCATCGCGGCGAGCCGCTGCGGTTCATGGGCGACGCGCTGCAGCTCCTCGGCGAGGCGCTGCGGGTCGCCCGGCGGCACCAGCAGGCCGTCGACGCCGTCGGTGACGACGTCGCTGTAGCCGGCGATCGCCGAGGCGATGACCGGGGTGCCGGCGGCGAAGGCCTCGGTCAGGACCATGCCGAAGCTCTCGCCGGAGAGCGACGGCGCGCAGAGCAGGTCGGCCGCGTGCAGCTCGGCCCAGAGATCCTCCTCGGAGACGCGGCCACGCACGTCGATCGAGCCGAGCAGCTCCGGATCGGCGAGCCAGCGCTTGACGTCGTCCTCCTCGGCGCCGATCACGGTCAGCCGCGAGGGCACGTGCTCGACCAGCGCGTTGAAGGCGCTCAGCAGGATCGGCAGGCCCTTGCGCTCCTCCGGGCGGCCGACGAAGAGGATGTTCAGCTCCTCGCCGGGGACGGTGAGCCCGGTGGGCGGGGCGTCGACGTCGACGCCGTTGGGGATGATCGTGTACTCGCCGCCGAACCAGCGCATCCCCGTCCAGGCGGCCGCCTCGGAGACGGCGATCCGGGCCGCGAGGCGATTGAACATGCGGCGGGCGCCGAGCGCGGACGCCAGGTGATTCGGGAACGCCTTGGTCGAGTACGCGTGGAAGGTCCCGACGACCGGCGTCCGCGCGCCGAGCACGGCGTTCCAGCCGACCAGCGGCGCCACCGGCTCGTGGACGTGGATGACGTCGAATTCCCCGGCGCGGACCTCGTGGCGGGGACGGACGTAGCCGCTCCCCGGGGTGGCCGCGAGGTTGGAGACGGCGCCGTTGGCACCGAACCCGATGGTGCGGCCGAGCGGCACCAGGTAATCGGGCAGCTTGGCGGGCGCCGGGGCGGCCCGGTGCGTGGCGCGGCTGAGCACACCGGGCGGATCGACCGGTGCGAGGACGCGCACATCGTGGCCTCGACCGAGGAACTCCTCGGCGAGCGCTTCGACGTGCCGGTTCACGCCCCCTTGGAAAGACCAGGAATATGGCGAGACAAGACCTATGCGCACAAGCACCTAAGGGTAGACGACAGAACGGTCTGCACGGGAATTCCTACCCGCTCTCACGGAGGGGATTCCGCGCCGGGGGTCGATCTCCCTCCCTCGGCCCAGGCCCAACCGAGGAAAACCAGCAGGTACGCGGCGCCGATCTCGAGCAGGAGGGCGCCGGAATCGTTTGCAACGGTTGCGACTATCGTCGCCACCACGGCGCCGATCAGGGCGGCCCGCATCGCAGGCACCTCGCGCACCCAGCTCGCCAGCGTGGCGCGCCGCAGGACGGCGACGAGCACCCCGATCGCGAGGATCGGCAGGGCGACGAGGAGGACCGGGCGGACGAAGCTGCGCGCGGTCTGCTCGAGCCGCCGCTGGGCGGTGTCGCCGAGCGAGTGCAGCCCGCCCGCGTCCAGCACCGAGCGGGTGAAGTGCGAGTTGGCGCCGGTGAGCAGGTCGGCGAGCGCCAGCAGCGCGAGCACCCCCAGCGGGATCAGGATCACCAGCAGGATCCAGCGCCGCCGCCCGCCGGTCACCACCAGCGCGGCGACCGCGACGCCGATCGGGAAGTCGATCGCGGCGCCGACGTCGGCGCCGAACTTGCCGGAGGCGAAGATCCCGGCGCAGACCAGGCCGACGACGAGGAAGACGACCGCGCATCGTCCCGGCGAGAGGCGCGGCGCGAACCCCGCCAGCCCGGCCCCGATGCCGCCGACGACCAGCACCGAGAGCAGCGCCTCGAGCTCGTTGCCGATCCCGTAGAAGCGGACGCCGAGCAGCGGGTTCGGGCCGAGCAGGGAGAGCGACGAGAGCGGTGAGCCGAGGATCGCGTCGAGCGCGTAGGCGCCGACCGTGATCCCCGCGCCGACGGCGAGCGCCCGGTAGTCGCGCAGCGCCGCCAGCGTGATCGCCGCCAGCAGCGGCGCCCCGAGCATCACGAGGAGCATTTCGGGGGACTCCGCCGGTTCGAGCGCCGAGCCGAGGAGCAGGAGCACCGGCAGGTAGACGACCGAGAGGCCGAGCAGCCGCACCGTCGCCCGGGCGAGTCCACGGGCGACGAGGACGACCAGCAGCGACGCGAGGACCCAGGCGAGGAGGCTCCAGCCGATCACCGGCCCGCGCCGCGAGGAGACGACCGCCATCCGGGCGCCGCGCGCTTCGATCGCGGCCGGGTCGACCGTGCCCTCGCCGCGGATGGCCTGCCCGATCATCTGGTCGGGGACGGCGGCGCCGAAGAACTCGAGGATCGTCGGCGCGACGTCGGTCGAGGCGACGTAGCCGTTCGTGCGGGTGGTGTCGGAGGTGAGGTCGCCGTCGAAGCCGCGCCCGGCGATGCCGATCGGGATCGGCTCGTCGGTCTTGCCGGTCGGGCGGGAGATGACGATCGTCAGGTCGTGCGGCCCGGTGTTACGGGCAAGGGATGGGAGCGCTGCGACTGGGGCTTCGGATACTTCGATGCGCTTGAGAAGAGCGTTCTGGCGAGGGGTTCCGCTTAACTTTTTCGGTGGAGAGTCGGAAGCTGTCGCCTCTTTCGCCGGTGACGAAAAAGTACAAGACGCTCCACCCCTCGCCAGAACGCTCACACCGGCCCCTTCGAGGGTTTCGGACAGCAGGCCGGGCTCGATTTCGTCCGGGGCCGATTCGGCGCGTTCGATGACCTGGCGCCACCAAGCCGGGCAGTTTCTCTGAGAGCTGGGAAGGGACGAGTCGTAGAGGGAGTCGAAGACCCGATTGCCCGCGGTGATGTCGACTTCGGTCTGCAGTCGCGGCACGGTCCCGACGCCCGCGCTCAGCAGCCCCGGCGAGAACCCGTCCCGAGCCAGCTCCCCCACCGATACGTACGGGCCCGTCCAGACGAGCCGGACCCGCCGCGGGGCTCGGGGGTGGGGTGGAGCGTCTTGTACTTTTTCGACCGTGTGCCCCGAGGCGGCAGCAGCAGGGTCTCCACCGAAAAAGTTAAGCGGAACCCCACCCACGAGCCCCGCGACCCAGAGGAGGCCCGCTACACAGAGCGCTATCGTCAGCACCATGCCCGCCGACCGTACTTTCGCCAAATTCAGCTTCTTCAAAGTCGATCCCGCCTGGCGCCGTCGCGACGCCGACCTTCGCGGCGCCGACAAGCAGGAGTTCCTCGCCGCCTGCGAGGACTTCGGCATCGACCGGTCGCTGCGCGCCTACTCAACCATAGGAACGCGCGGCGACGTCGACCTGGTGCTGCTCAGCCAGAGCGCCAACCTCGAGGACATCCACACCTTCCACGTCGTGCTCGGGCAGTCGGGGCTCGCCAAATGGTGCTCGTCGCCCTACTCGTTCCTCTCGATGACGAAACTGTCGCCGTACTCGGAGGAGAAGGCGCGCCCGGAGATCTGCGTCTCCGACCGCAAGTACCTCTTTCTCTATCCGATGGTGAAGCAGCGCCGCTGGTACGGCCTGTCGCCCGCCGAGCGCGGCCGGATCATGAAAAACCACATCGAGGTCGGCCGCAAATACCCGGAGATCACGATCAACACGACCTACTCGTACGGGATCGACGACCAGGAGTTTGTCGTCGTCTTCGAGGGCGACGACCCGGCGGCCTTCCTCGAACTCGTCGCCGAGCTGCGCCCGACCGAGTCGAGCGAGTACACCGAGCGCGAAACGCCGATGCTGACCTGCGTCTCGATGTCGGTGGGCCGCGCCCTGGACGCGCTCGACGGCGTCCCCAGCGCCGCCACGGCGCCTGTCTCGGCCTAGCCGGGGCCGGCGCGACCCGGGCGTTTAGGGTCGCCTATCCTTCTCCGTCCCGTCCCAGACCCGAAAAACGAGAGAGATGCCCAACATCGGTACCCCTGAGAACCCGCTTCGCGTCGCCATCGTCGGCGCCGGCCCGTCCGGCTTCTACGCCGCCGAGCACATCCTCAAAGACGGCGACGTCCACGCCCTCGTCGACCTCTTCGACCGTCTCCCCACCCCGTTCGGGCTGGTGCGCGGCGGCGTCGCCCCCGACCATCCAAAGATCAAGTCGGTCATCCGCGTCTACGAGAAGACGGCGGCGCGCGACGGCTTCCGCTTCTTCGGCAACGTGAAGATCGGGCAAGACATCGAGGTCGAGGAGCTGGAAGGGCTCTATCACGCGATCGTCTTCACGGTCGGCTGTGAGACCGACCGGGCGCTCGGGATCTCCGGCGAGGACCTGCCCGGCAGCCACGCCGCCACCGCCTTCGTCGGCTGGTACAACGCCCACCCCGACTACGCGGACGAGGACTTCGACCTCTCGGCCGAGCGCGCCGTCGTGATCGGCAACGGCAACGTGGCGATGGACGTGGCGCGGATGCTGGCGCTGACCGACCATGAGCTGCGCGAGACCGACACCGCCGACCACGCGATCTCCGAGCTCGACCGCAAGGGCGTCAAGGAGATCGTCGTGCTCGGCCGCCGCGGCCCGGTCCAGGCCGCCTTCACCAACCCGGAGATCAAAGAGCTCGGGGTGATGGAGGACGCCGACGTGGTCGTCGACCCGGCCGACATGGAGCTCGACCCGGCCAGCAAGGCGTTCCTCGAGTCCGACGAGGCCGACAAGACGACGCGGGTCAACGTCGAGACGCTGACCGAGTTCTCGCAGCGCACGCCGGAGGGCAAGAAGCAGCGGATCGTCCTGCGCTTTCTCGCCTCGCCGGTCGAGATCAAGGGCGACGGCAAGGTCGAATCGATCGTGATCGGCAAGAACGAGCTGGTCGAAGAGGGCGGGCGGCTGGTCGCCAAGGACACCGGCGAGCGCGAGGAGCTCGAGTGCGGGCTCGTGCTGCGCTCGGTCGGCTATACCGGCGTGCCGATCGAAGGCGTCCCCTTCGACGAGAAGCGCGGCCTGATCCTGAACGACGGGGGCCGGGTGCTCGACTCGCACGATTCGGGCCACAAGGTCGGCCACTACACCGCGGGGTGGATCAAGCGCGGGCCGTCGGGCGTCATCGGGACGAACAAGAAAGACGCCCTGGAGACCGTCCAGCACCTCCTCGCCGACGTCGCATCGAGGACGCTCCTCGATCCGGCCGACCCGGACCCGGAGGCGATCGAGCGGCTGCTGGCGGAGAAGAACGTCCGCTACATCTCCTTCGAGGATTGGCAGGCGATCGACCAGGCCGAGGTCGGCCGCGGCGAGCCCCACGGCCGTCCCCGGGTCAAGTTCGTCCGCGTCGACGAGATGCTTGACACTGTGGGCGAGCAGGTCGGCTGAGCGATGGGGGTCGACCTGGCCGAGCTGAAGACGATGATCGAGGCGGCCCTGCCCGGCGCCTCGGTCGAGGTCTCAGACGAAGATGGCGCCGGCCAGCACCTGCGCGCCGAGGTCAAGGCCCCCCAGTTCCAGGGCCTCTCGCGGGTCGACCAGCACCGGCTGGTGAAGGCGGCGGTGAAACCGCGCTTCGATGACGGCACCGTGCACGCGCTCTCGGTGAAGACCGAAGCTGCCTGAGCGCTCTGGGCTGCTCCAGAGCGAAAAAGTCACACTTTCGCGCACCACACGTAACAACTTTTTCCCTAGCCTTCTGACCATGGAGGCAGCGAGAGCAAGCTGGACCGATCCGCGGCTCGACGATCTGAGCGATCGGGTCAAGAGCATGGATACGAAGATCGACGCGGGATTCGCACGGCTCGACGAGCGGATCGACGGGACCAACGAGCGGATCGACAAGATGAATCACACGATGCTCCAGGGAATGGTCGCCCTGATCAGCATCATCGCGGTTCTCCTCACGGCCTTCCTCACTGTCGTGGTGGTCCACCTCTGAGCCGGCGAACCGGACTGGATACCCTGTGGGCATGGCCGACCAAGAGTTGAAGTCCAAAGTCGAAGAGTTGATCGCAGCCAACCCGGTGCTGCTCTTTATGAAAGGGGTGCCGGAGGCGCCGCGCTGCGGGTTCTCCTCACGCGTCGTGCAGATCCTCGACTCGATGGACGCCGAGTACGGCGCGATCGACGTGCTGCCCGCGCTGCAGCCGCTGCGCGAAGTCACCACCGAGATCGCCGACTGGCAGACCTTCCCGCAGCTCTACGTCAACGGCGATCTGCTGGGCGGCGCCGACATCGTCCAGGAGATGTACGAATCGGGCGAGCTCGCCGAGACCCTCGGCCTCGAGCAGCCAGAGGCGGCCACGGTCCCACCCACCGAACAGCGGCCCGCAACGCAGTCCCCCCCGCTTCAGATCGAATAGCGCCTGCGCCGCCTAGAGCGGCAGCTAGTGTCCGGAGTCGTCATCCGCAGGCTCCTCGAGCCACGCGCCGGGGGAAGTTGGCGCCCGGGGAAAGGGACCCGGCCCTCTCGAGCTGGCGCCCGGGAAGGGACGCGGCCCTCTCGAGCTGGCGCCCGGGGAAGGGACGCGGCCCTCTCGCCACGGCCCTGGGCAGGCTGTGGCCGTGGCGAGAGGGCCGGGTATGAGAGGCGTGGAGGAACCCGGACGGGAGCGTGACGAGGGGCCGACGGAAGTGACACGGATCCGTGACGGGAGTCCGACCCCGTCACGGAGACGTCGAGAACTCCACGCTTCCTCCCGTGTTGTCCAACAGTCACGGGCGCGTTGTCGACTTTGGGCCCCCCATAGGGGCCCTGAAGTCGACAGCGCGCCCCCGACCCCTCGATCCCGGCCCGAAAAGGGCCTCCCGGGGCCGGAGAGTGTGACGTTCCCGGCATCTTCGTCGCCGATCGGGCCGAGGTGTGGAGTCTCCCGGACGGGATCGTCACGGAAGTCCGACCTCGCATCGTCCCTATGACGCCTCCGTCACGGAAGTCCGACATCGCACCGTCCCTGTGACGCCTTCCAAACAGAAGCCTCACGTCCCGGGCGCCTCATGGGGGTCACAGCCTGCCAGGACCCCCATGAGGCGCCCGGGACGCCCGCCACCGCACCTCGGACGGCCGCAAGGGCCACGAGCCCCCCGCCCGTCCCTTCAATCCCCGCCGTCCCTTCCGCCATGGATCAACCCCAGCCTCGATCCGAGGTGGAGGAGGACCTACGACTCGCGTCACAGGGCGTCCTCGCCGCTTGACTCGGGTCACGCACGGAAGTGCGCTCCCCTCGCCTCGCCTCGCTGCGTCGTTGACCTGCCGGTCTAGACGACGCAGGCGAGCGTCTTCTGGTCAGACGCCCGCTGCCGCGGGCGCGTCGTCCTTCACCTGGAAGGACGATCCGCAGCCGCAGGCGGCGACGACGTTCGGGTTGTTCACCTGGAACCCGGCGCCCTGGAGGCCTTCGACGTAGTCGACCTCGGAGCCGAGGACGAACTGCATCGAGACTTTGTCGACGATGACGGAGACACCGTCGACGGTGAAGACGTGGTCGTCGGCCTTGGCCTTGTCGAAAGCCAGCGCGTACTGGAAGCCGGAGCATCCACCGCCGCGGACGGCGACGCGGAGGGCCTGTTCGTGGTCCTCCTGCCCGGACAGCAACTCGCCGATCTTGGCGGCGGCTTTGTCGGAAAGGGTGATGGCTTGGTTTGGCGTGTCGGTCACTTCACAAAGTGTAGCGGGGCGTGTCGGCGGCTTGACCGGCCGGCGCAAAGTGCGGAAGGAGTCGTCCTGAACGAGCGAACGGGCTCGCGCAAAGAGCGGCCGAGGCGCTAGCGTCGCCGCCATGGAGACCACCGAGCACGCCCAGATCGCCTACGAGGCGTTCGCCCCGATCTACGACGACTTCAACGCGCAGAACGACTACGAGTCCTGGTTCGACGCCCTGCTGCCGCGGCTCGAGCAAGACGGCCTCCGGACCGGCAAGCTGCTCGACGTCGCCTGCGGGACCGGTCGCGCCTTCGCGCCGATGCTCCGCCGTGGCTGGGAGATCACGGCCTGCGACATCTCCCCCGCGATGATCGCCAAGGCAAAGGAGAAACACCCGGGCGAGGCGATCATCTACGACGTCGCCGACATGACCCGGCTGCCGGTCTACGGCGAGTTCCAGCTCGTCTGGGCGCTGAACGACCCGGTCAACTACCTGGTCGGCGACGGCGACCTGCAGAGCGCGCTCGAAGCGATGGGCGCCAACCTCGCCGCCGAGGGCCTGCTCGTCTTCGACTGCAACACGCTGATGATGTTCCAGGCGTCTTTCGAACCGGACACGGGCCTGGTGCGCGACCCGCGCTGGCGCTGGGAGGGCCGCGGTGAGACCGGCGGGGTCTACGAAGCCGACGTCTCCGGCGAGGGCGTCGCCCCCCACACCCACAAGGAGCGCCACTACACGGTGCCGGAGGTGCAACGGACGATGCTGAACGCGGGCCTCGAGCCGGTGGCGGCGCTGGGGCAGTGCGAAGCCGAGGGGGGCCTCCTGCTCGCCGACGCCTGGGACGAGGGGCGCGACCACAAGATCATCCACGTCGCACGGCGAAGCTGACCCGGCCCGACGTTTGGCAGAATCCGCGCCGGTGATCGCCAGCGCCGAGACCGCAGTCGTCTGCGACAGCAGCCAGTACCTGCCCCCCGAGGTGATCGCCGCCAAGGGGATCGGGGTGGTCAGCCTCTACGTCTCGGTCGAGGGGAAGCAGGAGGCCGAGCTGGGGATCACCGACTACGACGACTTCTACAGCCGACTGCGGCAGTCGAACGCCGGCGCGACCACCTCGCAGCCCTCGCTCGGCGACTTCATCGACGTCTGGCAGCCCCTCCTCGACCAGGGCCGGGACATCGTCTCGATCCATATCTCCTCGGCGATCTCGGGGACCTTCGAGGCCGCCAACCAGGCGCGGCAGCGGTTGATCGACGACGGCAACGGCGGCGAGCGGATCCACCTGTATGACTCCGAAATGGCCTGCGGGGCGACCGGCCTCTGCGTGCTCGCCGCGTGCGCGGCGATCGAAGCGGGCGGCGGGCCGGACGAGGCGCTCGCGCGCGCCAAGGAGGTTCGCGACACGATCCGCATGTGGTTCGCCGTCGACACGCTCGAGTACCTGCGCAAGGGCGGCCGCATCGGCGGCGCCAGCGCCTGGATCGGCGGCGCCCTGAAGATCAAGCCGATCCTCACGATCGACCGTGAAATCCTGCCGGTCGAACGGGTCCGCACCCGCGCCCGCTCGCTGGAGCGGCTGCGCGGCTACGCCCGTCAGCTGCACGAATCGGGCGCCGACGCCTGGGTCATCCAGCACATCCAGGACCCCGAGACGGCCGCGGCCCTGTCCGTCGACCTGCACGAGATCTTCGGCGGCAAACCCGCCTTCATCTCCGAGATCGGGCCGGTGATCGGCGCCCACGTCGGGCCCGGGCTGCTCGGGGTCGGCGCGGTCTCCTGGTCCCTCCTCGAAGCGAACTGATCGCCCCGTCCCGATGGCGAAGCTGCTGCTGATCTCGGGCAGCCTGCGCGGCGGCTCGACCAACTCGGCGACGCTGCGCACGGCGGCGGCGCTGGCGCCCGACGGAATCGAGGCGACGATATTCGACGGGATGGGCCGCCTCCCCCACTTCAACCCCGACGACGATCCGGCCGACGGGGTCGGGCTCGACCCGGAGGTGGCGGCGCTGCGGGCGGCGCTGGCGGAGGCCGACGCGCTGCTCCTCTCGACGCCGGAGTACGCGGGCGCGCTGCCGGGCTCGTTCAAGAACCTGCTCGACTGGACGGTCGGCGGCGGCCAGACCTACGAGATGCCGGTCGCCTGGATCAACGTCTCCGGCGCCGCGGCGCCGAGCGGTGGCGCCGACGCCCACGACAGCCTCCGCAAGGTGCTCGGCTACACCGGCGCCCGCATCGTCGAGGACGCGTGCTTGCGGCTGCCGCTGGCGCGCGAGGATGTCGGCGCGGACGGCCTCGTCGCGCCAGCCGGGGCGCGGGAGGCGATCGTCGGCGCGGTGCGCGTCTTGGTCGCCGGCGTGGACTCGTAGTTGGTCGATTCTTGGGGCTCCGCGCCGGGGGAAGGGATGCGGCCCTTGCCGGCTGGCGCCTGGGACGGGATGGGGCCTCGCAAGCTGGCTCCCGGAAGGGACGGGGCCTCTCCGGCGGGAGCCCGGATAAGGGACGGGCCGTCTCGTCCACGGCCCTGGCAGGCTGTGGCCGTGGCCGAGACGGCCGGGTCGCGGGGAGCGGGGGGGGCCCGTGGAGCCTCCGTCACGAGGGAGCCACGGATCCCTCACCGGAGGGACACGGATCCGTGACGGGGGTCCGACCCCGTCACGGAGACGTCGAGAACTCCACGCTTCCTCCCGTGTTGTCCAACAGTGACGGACGCGCTGTCGACTTTGAGCCCCCCATAGGGGCCCTGAAGTCGACAACGCGCCCGTGACCCCTCGATCCCGGCCGAAAAAGGGCCTCCCGGGGCCGGGAGTGTGACGTTCCCGGCATCTTCGTCGCCGATCGGGCCGAGGTGTGGAATCTCCCCGACACGATCGTCACGGAAGTCCGACCTCGCACGTCCCTGTGACGCCTCCCCCACGGAAGCCTCGCGTCCCGGGCGCCTCATGGGGGTCACAGCCTGCCAGGACCCCCATGAGGCGCCGGGGACACCCGCCACCCCATCTCGGACGGCCGCAAGGGCCTGAAGCCCGCCCTCAGTACCCGCGCTTCCGCCTGCGCCGCCCGCGCATCAGCTTGATCCCGATCAGGAACCCGACGGCGGCGGCGCCGATGATCAGCTGCTGTTTGTGCTCCTCGGCCTGGCGGCGCCAGTCGGTCACTTCGGTGACCTTGCCGCGCAGCGCTTCGACGTTCGTGCCGAGCTGCAGGCGCTGGATGTCGATGTCGCGGCGGATCTCCGCCGCCGAGCGGCCGGGTAGGCCGGCCGTGGAGGGCCGCGCCGGTTTGGGGTCGACGCTCATCTGTCCTCCTTCGTCAGCATCTCCTTGGTGAGCTTGGCCTCTTCGATCGCCTGCTCGGGGACCGGCGGCGAGCCGGCCTTCACCGCTTTGTAGGCGATCAGCGCGGCGAGCGCGGCGATCAGCAGGAAGACGGCGGCCTCGATGAAGAAGCCGGGCCAGGTCTTGCCGTCGAAGACCTCTTCGTTCAGCAGCCAGGCGATCCCCTCCATCACCAGGATCAGGGCGAAGAAGGCGAAGACCCCGGCGGCGATCCCGACGACCGCGCCGCGGGCGATCTTGCCGGCCTTCTCGGAGACCTCGGCCTTGGCGAGCTGGATCTCCTCGCGGACGAGGCCGGAGATCCCTTCGCTGACGTCGAAGACGAGCTCGCCGAGCTTGCGCTCGTCTTTCGGCTCGGCCGGCGGCGGCACCGGCGGCGTCTGCGGCTGGGTGGGTGGCGTCTGGCTGTCGGGCATCGGGCTCTCCCTCTCGGTCCGGCCGGGTTACTCCGGCGGGTCCTCACCGTAGATGCGGCGGAAGACGACGGCGGCGACGCGCGCCGCGGCGATGCTGGCCAACGCACCGGTGGCCGCCAACAGCCCGCTCCAGACCAGCCTCTTTGCCAACTCGTTGTCCACTCGTACGACCTTTCCCTAGCGGTGAGGGTCAAACCCTATTCAGCGCGGCTCGAGCCCGTCGCAAATCGTCGTCACCAAAAGGTTCCTTGCTTCGTCGAAGCGGTCGTCGGCGACCTGCACGTCGTCGAAGATCCACTCGGTGAGGAGCTGCTCGACGGCGCCGTAGAAGGCCTGCGAGGCGAAGCGCGGGTCGACGTCGGAGCGGAACTCCCCCGCCGCCTGCCCGTCGGCGACGATCTTCGCGATCCCTCCGTAGGCGCGGCGGATCTCCTCCAGGTGGGTGCGGCCGAACGAGTTGGCGGCCCGCGTCACCTCGACGATGATCACCTTCATCAGCTCCGGGTCGTGGCGGTAGGACTCGAAGATGAAGCCGGCCACAGCGCCGAGCTTCTCGCGGTGCGAGCCGTCGGTGCGTTCGGCCTCCTCGATCGCGGCGAGCAGCAGCGACCAGCGCTCGAGGAAGAGTTCGTTCAGCACCTGGTCCTTGGAGTTGAAGTAGTGGTAGACGAGGCCGTAGGCGACGCCCGCCTCGTCGGCGATGTCGGAGACGCGGGTGGCGTGGAAGCCCTGGCGGGCGAAGACCGTGACGGCGGCGTCGAGAATCTGCCGGCGTTTGTCGACGGATCCGGAGCGCTGGGCGGCGCGCTGCTCCATCAGGAGTAGACCTCCGGGCGCCGGTTGGCGAGCGCCGGAAGCGACTCGCGCACCCGCTTCTGGGCGGCGAGGTCGAGGTCGGCGGCGACGAAGCACTCCTCGTCGGGCGCGGTAGCCAGCACCACCCCCCATGGGTCGACGATCATCGAGCGGCCGTAGCTGTCGTAGTGCGGCGGCGCCTTGCCGACCTGGCCGGGGGCGAGGACGAAGACCGCGTTCTCGATCGCGCGGGCGCGCAGCAGCACTTCCCAGTGATCGCGGCCGGTCGCGCTGGTGAACGCGGCGGGGACGGTGAGGAGGCGGGCGCCGCGCACGGCGAGGATCCGGTGCAGCTCGGGGAAGCGCAGGTCGTAACAGACGGTGAGCCCGGCGGTGAGGTCGCCGACCGGCGCGGTGACGATGTCGGAGCCCGGCTGCTCGTGGGCCGACTCGCGGTAGGCGACGCCGCCCGCGTCGACGTCGAACATGTGGATCTTGCGATAGACCGCGAGATCCTCCCCGTCGGGACCGATCAGGACGGAGGTGTTGAAGGGCTTCTCGCCGTCGCCGACCCGCTCGGAGATCGAGCCCGCCAGCAGGTGGATGCCGAGCGCCCGCGCCCAGCCGCGCGCGGCGGTGAGGCTCGGGCCGTCGAGCGGCTCGGCGCCTGCCGCGAGCCCCTCGCCGGCGGCCAGCAGGTTCCACTTCTCCGGCAGCCCGACGAGCTCGGCGCCGTCGGCCGCGGCGGCACGGATCAGCGCCTCGGCGGCGGCCAGGTTGCGAGCCTTGTCGGCGTTAGAGTTGAGCTGTACGGCGGCGACGCGCATTGGTGCGTTTTACGGCTCTTTCTTGGGAGACAGGCTCCTGATTGACTGGTCAATCAGGTCACCCAGTATAGGAGCCTGACGCGGCTCAGCCGCGGCGGGCTTCCAGCTCGGCGACCAGCAGCTTGGTGTGAAGGGAGGCGATCAGGTCCTTCAGCGGCTGGGCGCCGGCTTCGAGCATCTCGACGACGCGCTCCGGCGACACCTCGCCGGCGAGGCGGCTCATCACCATGTCGACCTCCTCGCGCACCAGCTCCTCGAGCGCGGTCTTGTAGCGCAGGGTGTCGTAGACGGTGAAGCCGATCTGCTCGTCGTAGCCGCCCGCGCGGAAGCGGCTGATCGCCTCGATGATCGTCACGTCGGAGGGCGAATAGCCGCGCCTCGTGGGCGTGAGGACCCCGATCTCGGCGAGGCGGTCGAGCACTTCCTTGGGGACGCCGTAGCGCTTGCGCACGTCGGCGGCGCTGGTGCGGGTGCGCTCGCCGGCGAGGGCGCGGTCGAGGATCTGGTCCTCGAGCTCGAGCAGGGCCTCGGCGCGATCGGTGCCCTCGTCGAGCACCCCCTTGATCGCCTTCAGCGGCATGAAGCGCTCCTCCTGCAGGCGCTTGATCAGGCGGATCCGGTCGACGAACTCGGGCGGGTAGTACGCCATGTTGCGGCTCGTCTTCACGCCTTCGGGGAGGAGCCCCTCACGCAGGTAGTGCTTGATCGTCGGCGCGGGGACGCCGCTGGCCTCGGCCAGCTCGCCCATCCGCAGGAGCTCGGTCGCGTCGATCGCCATCGGCGCCGGGCCTAGGCCGCCGCGCCGTCGCGGGCGGCGATGTCGAGCAGCTCGCGCGCCTCGGCGACGGTCGCCGGGCGCCGGCCGACGTCTTCGGCCATCTGGCGGGCTTTGCCGATCAGGTCGCCGTTCGAGCGCGCCATCGTGCCGTCGGGCAGGTAGAGGTTGTCCTCGACCCCGGCGCGGACGTTGCCGCCGAGGACGAGCGCGGCGCCGAGCAGCTTCCACTGGTCGCGGGAGATGCCGATCGTCTGCCACTGGTTCGGGCCTTCCGGCCCGCCGGGGATCTGATCCGACATCAAGGTGACGTTGCGCGGGGTCGGGCGGATGCCGCCGGTGACGCCCATCACGAGGGAGATCTGGAGGGGCTGGGCGAGCAGGCCCATGTCGAGCAGCGGGTCGAGGTTGGCGACGTGGCCGGCGTCGAAGCACTCGTGCTCGGGCTTGATGCCGAGGTCGCGCATCGTGGTGAGGAACTCGGCGATCGTGTCGAAGCTGTTCTCGAAGACCGCCTTGAAGACGAAGTCCTTGCGCCGCCGTGAGTACTTCGCGTAGTTCATCGAGCTCATGTTCAGCGCCGCCACTTCGGGCCGGCACTCGCGCAGGTACTCGATGCGCTTCTCGATCGGGATGCCGATCGCCCCGGTCGAGTAGTTGATGATCACGTCGTCGACCGCGCCGCGGATCGCCTCGGTGATCGCCTTGAAGTCCTCGACCTCGTAGGAGGGCGTGCCGTCCGGCTTGCGCGCGTGGATGTGGATCTGGGAAGCCCCCTCCTCGACCGCGCGCCGCGCCTCGGCCGCGTACTCCTCGGGCGTGTAGGGGATCGCCGGGCACTGGTCACGGTTCGCGATCACCCCGCTGATCGAGCAGCTGATGATCACCGGGTCCTCGTAGCGGCTCATCGTGTCCCTCCCTAGACCGGCATGACGCCGTGTCGTTTCGGCGGCTTCGTCACGCGTTTGTTGCGGGCCATGCGCAGCGCTTTCACGATCGTGGGACGGGTCTCGCGCGGATCGATCACGTCGTCGATCATCGCGTTGCCCGCCGAGATGTAGGGGTCGATGTTCTGGCGCACCGCGTCCAGCATCGCCTCGCGCGTCGCCTCCGGATCGTCGGCGGCCTCGATCGCCGAGCGGCCGATGATGTTGACCGCGCCCTCGGCCCCCATCACCGAGATCTCAGCGCCCGGCCAGGCGACGATCAGGTCCGGCTCGTACGCCTTCCCGCACATCACGTAGTAGCCGGCGCCGTAGGCCTTGCGGACGATCACCGTCACCTTCGGCACCGTCGCCCGGCTGACCGCGTAGAGCATCTTGGCGCCGTGGCGGATGATCCCGGCGTGCTCGACCTTCGAGCCGACCATGAAGCCGGGCACGTCCTGGAGGAAGACGAGCGGGATGTTGAAGGCATCGCAGAGGTTGATGAAGCGGGCGGCCTTGTCGGCGGAGTCGTTGTCGAGGATCCCGGCCAGGTGCCTGGGCTGGTTGGCGACGATTCCGACCGGTTGGCCGGCGAAGCGCGCGAAGCAGGTGATCACGCTTTTGGCGAACTTCGGCTTCAGGTCGAAGTACTCCCCGTCGTCGACGATCTCCCTGATCACGTCGTACATGTCGTACGGCTTCCGTGAGGAGTCGGGGACGATTTCGAGAAGCTTCTCCGACATCCGGTCCTCGGGATCCACGCACGGTGCGACCGGCGGCTTCTCTTCCCAGTTCGGCGGGAAGAACGAGAGGTAGGACTTGACCGCGGCGATGCACTCCGCATCGTCCTTCACTTCGAGGTCGCCGACGCCGCTGACGCGCGTGTGGACGCGGGCGCCGCCGAGATCCTCCATCGAGATCTCCTCCCCGGTCACCGCCTTGACGAGGTGCGGCCCGGCAAGTGCCATCGCGCCCTGGCCGGCGACCATCGGCACGAAGTCCGAGAGCGCCGGGATGTAGGCGGTGCCCGCAGCGCAGGGGCCCATCATCGCGGCGACCATCGGCACCACGCCCGACATTTCGACCTCCTCGCGGAAGAGCGAGCCGGAGCCGGCGAAGAGCGACCCGGCCGCCTCCTGGATGCGGGCGCCGGCCGAGTCGAGCAGCCACACGAAAGGCATGCGCTTCTGCAACGCGATTTCGCGCAGGCGACCGACCTTGAGCTCGCCGGTCATGCCCATCGAGCCGGCCATCACGGTGAAGTCGTAGGCGGCGATGCAGCAGGGGCGGCCGTCGACGTCGGCCCAGCCGGTGACCACGCCGTCGGCGGGCGCCTCGACGTTGTCCATCGCGCGCTGGGCGAAGTGCGGGCGGCCGTGGATGCCGAGCTCGACGAAGGTGCCCTCGTCGACGAGCAGGTCGATGCGCTCGCGGGCGGTGAGCTTGCCGCGCTCGTGCTGTTTGGCGATCTTCTCCTCGCCGCCGCCGAGGAGCGCGGCCTCCCGGCGCTGGTGCAGCTGCTCGGTCAGGTCGGCGAGCGGCGCCGTGCCCGGAAGCAGATGTCGCTTGCCGGTGTCTTGCTCGGCGGCCATCAGCGGCGGCGCTCCGTCGGCGTGGCTCCCCCGCTCGGCGTCCCCTCTCCCATCACCGCCCCTTCCACTTCGGCTCGCGCTTTTCGAAGAAGGCGGCGACGCCCTCGCGGATGTCCTCGGTGGTGAAGGTCAGCGAGAGCTGGGAGCGCAGGAACTCGAGCGCGTCGTCGACCGGCATGTCGGCCTGCCGGTACATCGCGTCGTGGCCGAGCCTCATCAGGAGCGGGGACTTGGAGGCGATGCGGGTCGCCCACTCGGCGACGGCGGCGTCGAACTCCTCTGCCGGGACGACCCTGTTGGCGAGGCCGAAGGTGACCGCCTCGGCGGCGCTCATCCGGTCGCCGAGCAGCATCATCTCGTTGACCTTCTTGCGCGGAACGTCGCGGTAGATGAGCGCCATGATCATGTAGGGGAAGGCGCCGATGTTGATCTCGGGCGTGGCGAAGGCGATGCCCTCCTTGGCGATCACGAGGTCGCAGGAGAGGGCGAGGCCGAGCCCGCCCGCCATGACGTGGCCGTTGGCGGCGCAGAGCGAGGGCTTGCCCAGCGCCGGCATCAGGCGGAAGAACCTGAGGAAGAGGTCGGAGGCGTAGTGCTTCTCGATCAGCGAGGCCTCCGCGGCGAAGCCGCCGAGGTCGGCGCCCGCGCAGAAGACCCTGTCGCCGGCGCCGGTGAGGACGACCGCGCGGACCTCGTCGGAGTCGCGCGCCGTCTCCATCGCGGCGACGAGCTCCGACAGCATCTGCCCGGAGAGCATGTTGCGCTTCTCGGGATCGTTCAGCGTCACCGTGGCGACGCCACCCGAGACCTCGTAGAGGATCTTGTCGAAGCTCCCGCCACCCATCGCGGTCGGGAACGATAGCGCGATATCGAAAGTAGGAAGTTCTACTTACCGCTCGGCGGGATGATCGCCCAGCCCCGGGCGCCACCCGAACCGACCGCGTGCCTCACTGCCTGAGCCGGTCGTGCCCGCCGCCACCCCGCAGCTTGTCGCGGCTGCCGCTTCCGACGAGGACGTTGTGGCGGTCATCGCCGATCAGCGTGTCGGCGAAGCCCGAGCCGATCACGTTCTCGATCGAGATCAGCGAGTCGTGCCCCGCCGACCGAAGGCTCTTGTGCCCCGTCACAGGTCGGCCGCCCTTTGTGGGCATCCGCGACCCCGGGGACGACGAGCAGGGCAAGCGCGGCGAAGGCGACGGCGAGCCGACAGGTGCAGACCATGCGCCCCAGGATAAGCAGCCGACCATCCAACCTCGGGGGCAGTGCGCCAGGCGGCACCGCGGCCCACCTGGCTGGCGCCTCGGGGGCCGGCTGGCGTCGGGGAGGCTGGCGCCTTGGGCCGTTGCGCAGGGATTGCTGTCGCCTCGCGGCTGATGGGCGGCCCCGGCGGGCTATGGCCGCCCATCAGCCGCCGGGCCGGGGAGGTTTCGAAGGGGACGGGGTTACGGGACGAATCGGTGCGCTTCGTGACGGAGGTGGGCGGGTGACATGAGGCATCCGTGAGAGTCCGGTGCGCCTTCGGCCGACCCCCGCCGGCGCGTTCGCAGTTTCCCGTACATAGGACGGGAAACTGCGGACGCGTGGTCACGGGATCGTCGCCTCCGGGACGAAGGCGCGCGGGAGGCGCACCGAAGCGTCACTTCTCTCCACATCCGTGACCCTTCCCTCCGCGCTCGCGCGTCTTCGGTG
>Ga0207652_10001669_pt1 | contig 19432 bp, 16 predicted proteins | sample KBSC63BmetaG_FD_184334 | JGI IMG/M metagenome (GOLD analysis project Ga0207652, IMG submission 184334) | Corn rhizosphere microbial communities from Kellogg Biological Station, Michigan, USA - KBS C6-3B metaG (SPAdes) (version 2) | ecosystem: Host-associated > Plants > Roots > Rhizosphere ... | reverse complement strand
CCCTCGCCGCCTTCGCCTACGCCCAGCGCGTGAAGCGCGACCCGCTGTTGGTCGACCGGGTCAAGATCGGCCCGAAGAAGTCGAACGTTTTCACCCCCGAGGGGCGGTGCAACCGGCGGATCAAGCTCGCGTTCCGCACCACGACGACGAACGACCACGGCACGGTGGAGATCATCCGGCCGGGCGGGGAACTCGTGAGCGTGCCGGCGAAGAAGGACTTCCTGAAGCGCTACACGATCCACACCTACTACTGGGACGGGAAGAACGAAGACGGCGTGGTCCAGCCGGTCGGGCGCTACCGGCTGCGGGTGCTGCTCGAAGACGAAGGCCGTGAGCTGACCCTGCCGGGGACGATCCGCCTGCACAAGCGAGGCGGGCGCTGTTGAGCGACCTCCTCTCCGGGGCCGGCCTCCTGGTCGCCGCCGCGGCTGCTGCCGCCGCGATCCTGCTGCCCGCCGGCCGCCCGCGCTCTTTCGCGATGCTGGCGGCCCTGGTCCTCTTCCCGGTCCTGATCCTCGGCGACCAGTGGCACAGCCACCGGATCGTCGAACTGCGCCACCACGAGGCTCGGGCGGCGGTGGGAATCGTGGTCGGAGCCATCCTCGTGGCGTCCCTCGCCTGGACCTTCCACCGCTGGCCGAAGCTGCTCCCCCTGGCAATCATCGGCCTCTTGCCCTTCCGCATCCCCCTCGAATCAGGCGGAGAATCGGCAAACCTCCTGATCCCCCTGTACGTGGTGATCGCGGCGGGCGTCCTGAGCCAAGTCACCTCCGGCGGGTGGCGAGGACTCGGACCCCGAGAACGTATACCTCGCTCGCAGGGGTCCGAGTCCTCGACAGGACCCGCCGGCCGGGGCCACCGTCCCACCGTCCCGTCCGCCCCCGCCATCCGGCTCCCCCGCGCGCTAGCGGCATTTGTCGTCCTGTATTCACTCCAGACCCTCTACTCCGAGGACTTCTCCAAAGGCCTCCAGGAAGTCTGCTTCTTCCTGGTCCCCTTCACCCTCGCCTTCGGCCTGCTGCGCGAAGTGGAGTGGGATCGTCGCCTGCTCGTCTGGACCCTCTGCCTGGTCGCGGTCGAGGCGGTCGCCTTCGTCCTCGTCGGCAGCGTCGAGTACGCGAGTCGCAGCCTCTTCTGGAACCACGCCGTGATCCGCTCGAACGAATTCCACACCTACTTCCGGGTGAACTCGATCTTCTGGGACCCGAACATCTACGGTCGCTATCTCGCCCTGGTGCTGGTCGTGGTGACGGCGACGGTGCTCTGGGTCAAGCAGCGCCGCCCGTTCTGGCTGCTGTCCGGCACGATCCTCGTCCTCTGGCTCGGCCTGGCGCAGACCTTCAGCCAGTCGAGCTTCGTCGCCCTGCTCGCGGGCCTCGCAATACTGGCCGCGATCCGCTGGTCGTGGCGCTGGACGCTCGCGGTCGCCGTGGTCGGGATCGTCGGCGGGGCGCTGGTCGTCCTGCTGGTCGGCGGCAAGTCGATCACCCCGGACCGCCTCAACGTCGACATCTCCGGCCGCGGCAACCTGATCACCGGCGGCGCGGAACTCTTCTCCGAACGGCCCCTGTGGGGCTATGGCTCGGGGTCCTTCCAGCACGCCTACAGCGTCCACCGCGACAAGGAAAAGGCCCCGGTGACGATCTCCCACACCGAGCCGGTCACGGTCGGCGCCGAGCAGGGGCTGATCGGGCTCGTCGTCTACGTCGGGCTGATCGTGGTCGCCCTCTGGACCATGGGCGCGGGGCTCTGGGCGCGGGGACCGGACCGCCGTCCGACTGCGCCCGCCGTCGCCCGCGCGGCGGTGCTCGCCGCCTTCGTCGCCCTGCTCGTCCACACGATGGCCTACGCGGGGTTCTTCCAGGACCCGATCACCTACGTCCTGCTGGCCGTGGGCGCGTCACTGGCGGCGGCCCCTTCTAGGCTGCTCGCGTGTCCGGCTACCTGAGGCGCCTCGCCACCACCGGCGCCGCCTACACGGCGGCGAGCATCCTCTCGAAGCTCATCGCGGTCGCGCTGCTGCCGCTCTACACGCGCCACCTCTCGACCGACGACTACGGCGCCGCCGAGATCCTCTTCGCCGGCGTCGTCACCGCCAGCATCGTCGTCCGGCTCGGCCTGATCGAGTCGGTGCTGCGCTACTACTACCGCGAGGACGAGGACCCGGACCGCATCGTCGCCGCCACCTTCTCCGGCCTCTTCTGGTTCTCGACCGTCGGCGCGCTCGTCCTCCTGCCCTTCGCCGGGCCGCTGTCCGAACTGCTGCTTGACGAACCCGCCGCCGAACTGACCCGGATCGCGATCGGCGGCCTCTGGGTGGCGACGCTGTTCGAATACCTGCTGACGCTCTACCGCCTCGACGAGCGGGCGCGCGCCTACTTCATCACCACGATCACGAACGTCCTCGCCACGATCGCGCTGACCGTGATCCTCGTCGTCGGGGTGGGGGACGGGGCGCGGGGCCTGCTGCTCGGCTCCTACGTGACCGGGGCCGTCTTCGTCGTCGTGCTGATCTTCGAGCAGCGCCGTCGCCTCACCCTGCGGGTCGATCCGCCGCTGCTCAAACGCCTGCTGCGCTTCGGCCTGCCGACGATGCCCGCCGAGGTCAGCCTCTACCTGCTCAACTTCGTCGACCGGCTGATCATCGTCCACTACGTCGGTCTCTCGGAGGCCGGCCTCTACTCGATCGCGGTGAAGTTCGCCCAGGCGGTGAACGTGCTCGTCCGCGGCTTCCAGCTCGCCTGGCCGCCGCTCGCCTACTCGATCCGCGACGACGACGAGGCGCGCCGCACCTACGCGACGATCATCACCCTGTTCCTCGCGGGCTGCACCTGGATGGTGGTCGGCCTGTGGCTGCTCGCCCAGTACCTGCTCCGCTTCTTCGCCGCGCCGGAATTCTTCGACGCCTACGAAGTGGTCGGGCTGATCGCCGCCGCGGTCACCCTCTACGCGCTCTACATGGTGATGGTGGTGGTGCTGGGGCGGACGGGGCGGACCGAGTTCAACCTCCCGGCGGCGCTCGGAGCGCTCGTCTCCAACGTCGTCCTCAACCTCCTTCTGGTGCCGCCGCTGGGGATCGTCGGCGCCGGCCTCGCCCTGGTCGGCTCCTACCTGGTGGTGGTGGCGCTGATGTACTGGTTCACCGAGCGCCTCTTCCCGGTGCCCTACGAATGGGGCCGCCTCGCCCGCGTCCTCTTCGCCGCCGCGGCGCTGATCGCCTTCGGCGAGCTGGCGCTGCCGGCCGCGGGCTTCGCCGGCTTCCTCGGCCGCCTCGCGCTCGGCCTGCTCTTCCCGGTGGCCCTCTTCGCGACCGGCTTCTTCAATGCCGAGGAGCGCGGCTGGCTGGCCCGCCTGCGCCATCCCGGCGAGCTGGCCGCGAGCTTCGCCGCCATCCGCGCCCGCCCGGCAGTGGTCGACGGCGATCCCGGCGAGGTCTACGAAGCCGAGCGCATCGACGAAGACTCCCGCTTCTGACCCGATGTTGATGGGCCGCGCCCGGAATGTTCACGTCTTCCGGGAGATCTGCGCCATACTCGTTGGCATGTTCTCCCAGATCGGACCCCTCGAGATCGCGATCGTCGTGATCATCGCGCTGCTCGTCCTCGGCCCCAAACGCCTCCCCGAGGCGGGCCGTGGCCTCGGCAAGAGCATGCGCGAGTTCAAAGGCGCCCTCTCGGGTGATTCCGAGAAGGCCGCCGCGAAGAGCGACGCGAAAGTCGACTAGAGACTCATCTGGGCCGCTTCGGCCCGCTCCCGCAGCCCGGCGCCGCGTGCCGGGAACAGCGCCTGCCGAGCGTGGGCGCGGTAGACATCGGCCGGTTGGCCTGGGATGACGGTCGCGGCGAGGGCGCGCAGCACGTAGGACCAGGCGGTGAGGGCGCGGACCGCGAGCGCCGCGATCCGCCCGTGGTGCTTGCGCATATAGAGATCGCGGTTGCGGTGGAATTCGATGATCCGCGGCAGCCCGGCGGCGAGGTCGCTCGAGAGCTGGTCGTGGTGGACGGCCGCGGCGCCGGGGACGAAGAGCTCCTGCCACCCCGCCTCGGCAAGCCGCTTGGCGAAGTCGCACTCGTCGTAGTAGACGAAGAAGTCGGGGTCCATGAAGCCGACCTGCGCGGCCGCCTCGCGGCGGACCATCAGCGCGCTCGACTGCGCCCAGTCGACCCGGCGGGTCGCCTTGCCAATGCTCTGCACCGTCAGCCACCGGTGCAGGAAGAGCGCCCCTGCGAGCGCCGTGCCGACGCTCGGGAAGCGCCAGGCGCACGGGTAGGGGGCACTGTTGGAATCGAGCAGTTGCGGGGTCGCCGCGGCTGCCCAGGGGTCGGCATCGAGCGCCGCCATGAGCACCGACGCGGCCCCCGGCTTCAGTTCGGAGTCCTCGTTGAGGAGCAGGCAATAACGGCCCTTGGCGCGTTCCATCAGCAGCGAGTCGTTGGCCGCCTTCCCGGTCGGCCGCTCCCGCTCGATCAGCTCGATGTCGCCCCCGAGCGCCCGCACCGCGTGGGCCGACCCGTCGGTGGAGGCGTTGTCGAGAACGAGGACCTCCCGCTCGATCCCGGCCGGATGCGTCCGCTCGATGGCGGCCAGGCAGGCGAGCAAGAACTCGCGGCCATTCGTGTTCACGACGCAGTAGGAAAGGTCCGGAGCCAAGGTGGCCACCTTAATTCGCTTCTGGCCCGATCGATCGTCCGCCCTTCCCTTGCGGTGTTCCTTATGCGCCTATAGGGCGGTTTTCGAACACCGCAAGGAAGCTCAGTCCTTATCGCCGACCGCCCCGCGCGCGGCGTGGCTTCTTGCCGGCGAAGTAGCGTCTGACCGTTAGGACATTTTGAACCATACAAGTACCTCGGGGCATTCGTCTCCGTTCCCAAACGCTGGCGCCCGTGGCTCGCAACATACTCGCCGCAGACAAAACGTCTACAAGTCGCAACGAAATGAAAGTCCAACTGGTCGATCCATCCGCCTTCACGCCGCCCTACGACCGCGCGCTTGCCGCGGCGCTGGCGCGCGGCGGGGCGGAGGTGGAGCTGGTCACGACCAAGTTCCTCTACGGGCCCGTCCCCGCGGCCGAGGGCTACGAGGTCGACGAGCGCTTCTACCGGCGCACCGCCTCGCGCGGGCTCTCCTCCTCGGCCCGGCTGCCGTTCAAGGGCGTCGAGCACCTGCGCGACATGCTCGCCTTCCGTCGGGCGCCGACCGACGCCGACCTCGTCCACTACCAGTGGTTGACCCTGCCTGGGCTCGACCGCCGCCTGCTGCCGCCGACCCGCCCGCGGGTGATGACCGCGCACTACATCCTGCCCCCGAACGCGAGCCGGCGAGCCGCCCGCGCCGCCCGCAAGGTGTTCGGCGTGATGGACGCGGTCGTCGCCCACTCCGAGCACAGCGCCGCCCGCCTGCGCGACGAGGTCGGCCTGCCCGCCGAGCGGGTGCGGGTGATCCCCCACGGCGCCTTCGATTATCTGACCCGACTGCCGGAGGAGAGGCCGCTGCCCGAGGAGCTGGAGGGCGCCGAGGGCCCGGTCGTCCTCTCCTTCGGCCTGCTCCGCCCCTACAAGGGCCTCGAGAACCTGCTCGAGGCGTTCACCGAGGTCGGCGGCGCCGAGCTCTGGATCGTCGGCAACCCGCGCATGTCGATCGAGCCCCTGCACGAGGCCGCCGCGCTCACCGGCGCCAAGGTCCGCTTCGTCACCCGCTTCGTCGAGGACGCCGAGATCCCGGCGATCTTCCGCCGCGCCGACGTCGTCGCGCTGCCCTACCTCGACGCCGAGCACTCCGGCGTCCTCTACACCGGCCTCGCCTTCGGCAAGCCGATGGTGGTGAGCGCGGTCGGCGGGTTCCCCGAGGTCGCCGCCGCGGGCGCGGCGCGGCTGGTCCCGCCCGGCGACACCGCCGCGCTCGCCGCCGCGCTGGGGGAGCTGGTCGACGATCCCGCCGCCCGCGCCGAGCTGGCCGCCGCCGCCCGCGCCGCCGCCGCCGGTCCCTACTCCTGGGACGAGGCCGCCCGCCTCACCCTGGCGCTGTACGAGGAACTGCTGGCGGGGCGCTCGTGACCACGCTCGCCGCGATCGTCTTCTGGGTCTGCGGCCTGGCGATCGTCTTCGCTCAGGTCGGCTATCCGTTCTTGCTCCGCGCGCTGGTCGCGGCGCGGCGCGGGCGCGAAGCGATGGGCGGCCCGAAGGCGCCGCGCCCGCTCGGCACCGGCACCGCGCCCGGCGAACCGCCGCTGGTCTCGCTGATCATCCCCGCCTACGACGAGGAGGACGTGATCGCGGCGAAAGTCGAGAACGCGCTGCGGCTGAACTGGCCGCGCGAGCGCCTGCAGATCATCGTCGCCGACGACGGCTCCACCGACGCCACCCCCGAGCGGGCGCGCGCGGCGGGCGCCGACCTCGTCCTTGAGCTGCCGCCGGGCGGCAAGGTCGTCGCCCTGAACGAAGCGGTGTCCGACGCCGACGGCGAGCTCCTCGCCTTCTCGGACGCCAACAGCGAGTGGGCTCCCGACGCGCTCGGCCGCCTGCTCGCCCCCTTCGCCGACGAGCGCGTCGGCTACGTCTGCGGCCAGGTCCGCTTCCTCGACCCCGAGGGGGACAACCTCGAGGGCGCCTACTGGCGTTATGAGATGTCGATCCGCGCGCTGGAGTCCGAGCTGGCCGGGATCACCGCCGGCAATGGCGCGATCTACGCGGTGCGCCGCAGCGCCTACGAGGCCCTGCCACCGTCGGGCAGCCACGACCTCAGCTTCCCCTTCCGCCTCGCCAAGCGCGGCCTGCGCTCGCTGTACGCGCCGAGCGCGCGCGCCGCGGAGAAGATGGTGCCGACGATCGAGGGCGAGTTCGCCCGCAAACGGCGGATGATGGTCGGCCTCTGGGACATCGTCGTCGGCGAAGGGATGCTGGCCCCGCGCGGCTACTCGCCGCTGTTTGCCTTCGAGCTCTTCTCCCACCGGCTGCTCCGTTATGCGACGCCCTTCCTCCACGTCCTCGTCCTCCTCGCCAACCTGGTGCTGCTGGGGGGCGGCTGGTTCTACTACCTGACCCTGCTCGCGCAGCTGGCGCTGCTCGTCGTCGCGGCGCTCTCCAGCCGGCTCCCCGACGACGCGGTGGTGCGCGTCTGCCGCTACTACGTCCTCACCCAGGCCTCGATCGTCCTCGGCCTCTGGGACCGCCTCCGCCACGGCGCCGGCGGGCGTTGGGAGAAGGCGGCGGGGACGCGATGAGGGAGCGTCGCTGATGCCGCGCGCCGTCGACAAGCTCTTCGCCGCCCTCGGCCTCCTCGTCCTCTCCCCGGTGCTGCTTGCCGCCGCGATCTGGATCAAGCTCGACGACCGCGGCCCGGTCCTCTACCGCCAGCTGCGCGTCGGCAAGGACGGCCGCGTCTTCGAGATGCTGAAGCTGCGGACGATGGTGGAGGGCTCCGACCCGGAGGGGGTCGGGACGGCGATCGGCCGCGGCGACCCGCGGGTCACCAAGCCCGGCGAGCTGATGCGCCGCACCTCGGTCGACGAGATCCCGAACCTCGTCAACGTCCTGCGCGGCGAGATGGCGATCGTCGGCCCGCGCCCGGCCCTGCCCGCCCACCTCGACTACTTCGACCTCCACGGCCACCCCCGCTTCGGCGTCCTGCCCGGGATCACCGGCTGGGCGCAGGTGAAGGGCCGCGCCGACATCACCTGGCCGGAACGGGTCGAGCTCGACGACTGGTACGTCGCCCACCGCAGCCCGTCGCTGGACCTCCGCATCATCGCGATGACGATCCTCCCCGTCCTCACCGGCCAAGGCGTCTCCCCGGACTGATGTTGATGGGCCGAAAACTTGCCTATATGTCTAGTTTTCGGCCCATCAACACTGCAGGTAGGGTTCGCCGGGATGGCTGATCGACCCAACGTCTCCTTACGGCGCTTCGAGGAGGGTGACGCGCCGGCCGTCCGCCGGTGGTTCAACAACCCTGAGGCGACCAAGTCGCTGATGGAGCAGCGGGGGAGCTTCTCGCTGGAGGAAGCCGAAGGGTGGGCGAAGCGGGCGATGGACGACTCCGGCGAGGACCGTAAGTACGCGATCGTGGTGGAGGGCTACGAGGAGCCGGTCGGCTTCACCGCCCTCTACGGCCTCTTCCGCCAGACCGCGCCGGAGCTCGGCGCGCTGATCGGCGACGACGTGCGCGGCAAGGGTGTGGGGCGGCGCGCGGAGGCGCTGACGATCAAGAAGGCCTTCGACGAGTTCGGCGCCCACCGGGTATACGGACGCATCCCCGCCCGCAACGAGATCGCCAAGAAGACCGTCGCCAGCCAGGGCTGGCAGCATGAGGGGACGATGCGCGCCCACCTCGCGCGCGAGGGCGAGCCGCCCGACGACTGCGAGGTCTGGGGCGTCCTCCCGGACGAGTTCCGCGCCGCCACCGCGGACCTGTTCGGTGAGTAGGCCCTTCGCGCAGTTGATCGAGGACGGCGGCGCCTCGGCCGTCGGCGGCGTCGGCGGGCAGCCGACCGAGTTCTTCCGCGACCCCCACTTCCTTGCCGCCGAGGGTGCCACGCACACCCTGCGGATCGAGGCAGGCGACGCCGAGCTGCTGGCTCCGCTGATCGTCCGCGAGATCGGCGAGGGCCCCGACCTCGATGCCGTCTCCCCCTACGGCTACCCGGGCTTCGCCGTCGTCGAAGACGTCCCCCTCGGGGGAGTTCGCAGTTCTCCGCGGTATGCGCGGGAAAGTGCGAACGCATCGGTGGGAGACCCGGGGTGGCTCGATCCCGCCGCGATCGATTTCCACCGCACCGGGCTCGTCTCCGCCTTCATCCGCCACCGGCTCGACCTGGTGCCGCTCACCGGGTCGACCGAGCGCAACGTCGTCCAGATCCACGACCCGGCGCTGAAGCCGAAGAGCCGGCCGAGCGATCGCCGCCAGGTCCGCCGCAACCTCGAGGCGGGCTACGCGGTCGAGCTGATCCCCGGTGCCGAGACGACCGCCGCGCAGCGCGCCGCCTTCCTCGACCTCTACGAGCAGACCATGCGCCGGACCGATGCCGCGCCGCACTACTTCTTCGGCGCCGCCTACTTCGAGGAGATCTTCGGTGCCGAGCGCACCTGGCTGGCCCTCGCCACCGACCCCGAGGGCGCCCCGGCCGCCGCCTCGATCGCCTGCGTCAGCGACGGCTACCTGCACTACTACCTCAGCGGCAGCGCCGACTCACACCTCGGTGACTCGCCGATGAAGAACGTCGTCGCCCGTCTGGTCGAGCACGCGAACGAGCTGGAGCTGCCGCTCAACCTCGGCGGCGGCATCACCCCGGGCGACGCGCTCGAGGAGTTCAAGCGAGGCTTCGCCAACCGCACCCTCGCCTGGCGCACCTCGGAGGTCGTCTGCGACCCCGAGCGCTACGCGGCCCTGTCGCAGGGACGTGAAGCGGGCACCTACTTCCCCGCCTATCGGGCCTAGGCGCCATCGGGTAGGGGGTTCCGCTTAACCCCTCCGCGCGGAACCCTCGCAAGCTCACGCCTCGGAACTCGCAAGCTCCGGGGTACAAGACGCTCCACCCCCTGCCCGATGGCGCCCCCAGCTTCGGGCCGTGGCACGAACCCTTCAACCAACCCTCCGTCCCTTCCAGCTTTTAAGCAAAGGACCCTGGGCCCCCCTCCAAGCGGACCCCCCACCGGACTGGTGGTGAGGCGATCCCGACAGGGGTCGAGCGGCTTGTGACGCGGGAGCTTGCGGGCTTCGGGCGACAGCTGGAAGAGGATCCGCGCGGAGCGTCTGAGCGAGACCCCTGTCGGGATCGCCTCTGGCAAGCAGCGAGCCCGTCAGCCGATTCGCCCAGCGAGGCTCGCCGCGGCGTCGCCCCTGGTCCGCTCCCACGGCTTCGAGGCCTTCAGCGCGCCCAGCACCGCGCGCGTCGCCGGCGCCCGGTTCAGCGCGTAGAAGTGGATCCCCGGGGCGCCCGCGATCAGGAGCTCCGAGCACTGCTGCGCCGCGTAGGCGACGCCGAGCTCGAACTCGCGCTCAGGGTCGTCGCCCGCCGCCTCGAAGGCCGCTTCAAGCGGCGCCGGGATCGAGGCTTCGCAGAGGTCGCAGATCCGCTTGGTCTGGGCGAAGCTGCCGACCGGGATCACCCCGGCCAGGATCGGCACCTCGATCCCCGCCGCGCGCGCCGCGGCGACGAAGTCGAAGTAGACCTGGTTGTCGAAGAAGAGCTGGGTGGTGAGGAAGGAGGCGCCGGCCTCAACCTTCTGCTTCAGGTAGGCGAGGTCGGTCTCGAGGTCGGGCGCCTCCGGGTGCACCTCCGGGAAGCAGGCGCCGCCGAGGGCGAAGTCCCAGGGCCCGGCCTCGATGAAGCCGGTCAGCTCGGCGGCGCTGCCGAGGCCGCCCTCCGGCTGGACGAAGTCTGCTACCCCACGGGGCGGGTCGCCGCGCAGCGCGAAGACGTTCTCGATCCCGGCGGCGGCGATCTTGTCGAGCGTCGTCGAGAGCCCCTCGGTCGTCTCGCCGACGCAGCTCAGGTGGGCCATCGTCTCGAAGCCGAGCTCGTCCTTCAGCGCCCGCGTGATCTCCACCGTGCCGTCACGGGTCGAGCCGCCCGCGCCGTAGGTGACGGAGACGAAGTCGGGCTCCAGCTCGCGCAGCTGGCGCGCCGTCTCGAACAGGGCTTTTTCCTTCTCCTCGTCGCGGGGCGGGGAGAACTCGACCGAGAAGGTCGGTCGCTTGCCCGCGATGATCTCGTCTACGCGCATCGGTCAAGGGTACCTGCGCGCGCTTCGAACTCCGCCTCGATCTCCTCGAGCGGCTTGCCCTTCGTCTCCGGCACGTACTTCCAGCAGAACCACAGGGTCAGCACGCCGATCGCCGCGTAGAACCAGAAGGCCCCGGCCCGCCCGAGCGCTTCGATCAGCAGCAGGAAGGTCAGCGAGACGATGAAGTTGAAGGTCCAGTTCGCCATCGTCCCCAGCCCGGCCGCCTTGGAGCGCACGCCGAGCGGGTAGATCTCCGCGTTCAGCAGCCAGAAGATCGGCCCGAGGCTGATCGCGAAGGAGGCGACGAAGGTCATCAGGCTGACGATCGCGACGACCGAGGCGACGGTCGAGCCGCCACCGCCGACGAACGCCGCGCCGAGCGCGATCAGCGAGATCACCATCCCGGAGACGCCGACCATCAGCAGCGTACGCCGACCAGCCTTGTCGAGCAGCCGGATCGCCACCAGGGTCATGCCGACGTTGATGATCCCGACGCCGACCGCGGCGAGGATCGAGCCCGCCGAGGAGTTGACCCCGGTGAATTCGATGATCGTCGGCGCGTAGTAGATGACCGTGTTGATGCCGGTCACCTGCTGCAGGATCGCGAGGCCGATGCCGACCACCAGCGCCGCTTTCACCGCCGGCTGCAGAAGGTCCGACCAGGCGCCCGGCTTGGCGTCGCTCGTCACCGACTCCTCGATCTCCTCCAGCTCGCGGTCGATCGTGTCGGGGTCGTCGACGCGGATCTTCGCCAGCACCGCCCGCGCTGCGTAGTCGTCGCCCTGCATCACCAGCCAGCGCGGGCTCTGCGGCATCCGCAGCATCCCGAAGGCGAGCCCGAGCGCCGGCACGCAGCCGAGGCCGAGCATCCAGCGCCAGCCTTCGATCCCGTCGAACGCGAGCCCGACCAGGTAGGCGACGAGGATCCCGATCGTCACCGCCAGCTGGAAGAAGCTGACCAGGCGGCCGCGGCTCTCCGCCGGCGCCACCTCGGAGATGTAGACGGGCGCGGCCGCCGAGGCGAGCCCGATCGCGACGCCGATCACCACGCGGGCGACGACGAGCACGCCGAGCCCGGGGGCGGCGGCGCTCCCCAGCGCGCCGACGGTGAAGACGACGGCCGAGAGCAGGATCATCAGCCGGCGGCCGTAGCTGTCGGCGGCGGGCCCGGCGATCGCCGCTCCGCCGACCGCGCCGATCGGCACCGCGGCGACGACCAGGCCCTGGGCGAAGCTGCCGAGGTCGAAGTCCCCCTTGATGAAGAGCAGGGCGCTGGCGATGACGCCCGTGTCGTAGCCGAAGAGCAGCCCGCCGAGCCCGGCGATGGCCGCCGTCAGGACCACGTTGCGCCGCGCCCTTCGAGCGGACGCCTCGGATCCTCCGTTCATTCCGCGAGCACCCTAACCGTGGGCGCGGCCGCCGGCAACGTCCGAGTCGATTTCTAGGTTTCGCGGTGGTCGCGGGGACCCTGCCCCTCCCGCGGCCGGCGACCGGGGCGCGTTTCATCTGCGGGAGCCGGGCGTCGCGAGCATCCCCCGCGAGTCATGCCGCGACTAGCCCGCCCGATCCCGCACCGTGAGTGAGCGGCGCTCCGCGCCCGCTCGCCGCGTCCCGTGCGGCTATGGGACGATTGCCGCGTGGGGGAGGAGGTTCGCTACGAGCGCGTCGGCACCGCCGCGGTGCTGACGATCGACCGGCCGGGGCGCCGCAACGCCGTCGACGCGGCGACCGCGCGGGCGCTGCGCGCGGGGCTCGAGCGCTTCGAGGCCGACGAAGGCGCGCGGGTGATGGTCCTGACCGGGGCCGGGGGAGAGGCGTTCTGCGCGGGCGCCGACCTGAAGGCGATGGACCTCGACGTCGACGACCCGGCCGGGCCGATGGGCTTCAGCCGGCTCGCCGCGTCGAAGCCGACGATCGCCGCGATCGACGGCTGGTGCCTGGCGGGCGGGCTCGAGCTGGCGCTGTGGTGCGACCTGCGCCTGGCGACGCCGCGGTCGACCTTCGGCTGCTTCGAGCGCCGCTGGGGGGTGCCGTTGATCGACGGCGGCACGCAGCGGCTGCCGCGCGTGGTCGGCCTCGGGCGCGCGCTCGACCTGATCCTCAGCGGCCGCGCCGTCGCCGCCGAGGAGGCCGAGCGGATCGGCCTCGTCACCTCGGTCACCGCACCGGGCGCGCACCTCGAGCGCGCGCTGGAGCTCGCCGAGGCACTTGCCGCCTTCCCTCAGGACACGATGCTCGCCGACCGCCGCGCCGCGATCGAGGGGCTCGGCATGCCGCTCGCCGACGGCCTCGCGCTGGAGCACCGGCTCGGTCGGGAGACGCTCGCCACCGCCGCCCGCGGGGCCGGCCGCTTCGCCTCCGGCGAGGGCCGCCACGGCGCCCCGGCTGCTCCCGATCGCTGAGGTCGCGAACCGGCGAAGGCGGGCGCCAAGGGCCGACCAAGTCGAGTGCAGGACCCGTTTACCGCGCTCAAGAAAGCCCAAGTTGAAGTTGGATCAGTTCCGGTACCGTCCTGTTCGTGGCTCAACGTTCCCCGATGCGACCGCCGCCCGGTCGCCAGCGCCTCTCCCGTGAGTTCATCGCCCGTCATCAGCGTGCGCGGATCATCAGCGCCCTCGCCGAGGAGACCATGGACCGCGGCTACCGCGCGGTCACCGTCGCCGACATCGTGCGGCGCGCCGGGATCGCCCGCAACACCTTCTACGACAACTTCGCCTCGAAGGAAGACTGCTTCCTCGCCACCCAGGACTACGCGGTGGAGGAATCGGTCGCGCGGATCGTCGAGGCCTCCGCGGAGGCGGAGAGCTGGGAAGGGCGCCTCGCCGCCGGCCTGGGCGCCTTCCTGAAATACGTGGCCGGCGAGCCGGCCCTCGCCCGCACCTGCATCGTCGAGGCGCTCTCCGCCGGCGAGGCCGCGCAGGAGCGCTACGAGGAGTCGCTGCAGGCGTTCGTGCCGCTGCTGCGAGTGGGCCGCGAGTCCTCGCCCCAGGGGGAGGATCTGCCCGACACACTCGAGGAGACGATCGTCGGCGGCATCTTCTGGGTCATCTACCAGCGCATCGTGCTCGGCGAGACCGAGAAGATCGAGTCGCTGCTCCCCGACCTGGTCGACTTCGCCTTGACCCCCTACATCGGCGCCGAGTCCGCGCAGCGGGCGACCGCCCGGTTGTAAACGATAGGTATCGTCGCCTCGTGGCTCTCGATCCAGCCGACGCTACCGAGTACCCGCCGGAGCTGTCCCGCCTGCCCCCCGGCCGGCACGGGCTGCCGCGCGACTTCGTCATCCACAACCAGCGCGAGCGGCTGATCGCCGGCCTCGCCGAGGCGGTCGCCGAAAAAGGCTACGGCGGCACCACGATCGCCGACATCACCCGCCACGCGGCGGTCTCGCGGCGCACCTTCTACGAGCACTTCGACGGCAAGGACGAGTGCTTCGTCGCGGCTTTCGACACGGTCACCGCGCAGCTGCGCGAGCGCGTCGAGGAGGCCTTCAAGGCCGAGGACGAGTGGCCGGTCGCGACCCGCGCCGGGATCGAGGCGATGCTCGCCTTCCTCGCCTCCGAGCCGAACCTGGCGCGCCTGGCGATGGTCGAGGCGCTGGTCGCGGGCCCGGTCGTGGTCGAGCGCTACGACGCCGCCGTGCAGACCTTCCTCCCCTACATCGCCGCGGGGCGCAAAGGCGCGTCCAAAGCGGTGCTCAAGCACCTCTCGGACTCGACCGAGGAAGCCCTCGTCGGCGGCATGGTCTCGCTGGTCTCCCGCCGCATCGTCGCCGGCCAGACCGACGACCTCGAGTCCCTCCTCCCCGACCTCACCGAGTTCACCCTCACGCCTTTCGTCGGCAGCGACGAAGCGGCCCGCGTCGCCCGCGATTAGGTGGATTGATTCCGCGAGGTTCTGCGGTGGCGCCGGGGGGAAGGGACGGGGCCCTCTCGAGCTGGCGCCCGGGGAAGGGATGCGGCCCTCTCGCCACGGCCCTGGCAGGCTGTGGCCGTGGCGAGAGGGCCGGGTATGAGAGGCGTGGAGGAACCGGGACCGGAGCGTGACGAGGGCGCGAAAGGAGTGACACGGATCCGTCACGGAGGTCAGACCTCGTCACCAAGAGCGTGAGAACTCCTCACTTCCTCCCGTGTTGTCCAACAGTCACGGACGCGCTGCGTGGATTGACCGTGCCATAGCAAGGTGAATCCACGCAGCGCGTTTCCGGCCCCTCGATCCCTGCCGGAAAAGGGTCTCAGGGTGCCGGAAAGTGTGACGTTCCCGGCATCTCTGTGACCGAAAGGGCCGAGGTGTGGGATCTCTCCGACACGATCGTCACGTAAAGTCCGACCTCCCCCCGTCCCTGTGACGCCTCCCGCACGGAAGCCCGACCTCGTACCGTCCCGCCACCCTCTCCCCCACAAAAGCCTCACGTCCTGGGCTCCTCATGGGGGTCACAGCCTGCCAGGACCCCCATGAGGAGCCCAGGACGCCCAGGACCATCTCGGACGGCCGCCAGCCCCCCGGACAACCCCCGGACGGCCGCCCCGGCCGAACGCGGCTCATCCTCGCCGGCCGAAGCTGTGGCCGCTGGGGGCGACGGCGCGGAGCTCGGCGACGGCGTGCTCGCGCAGCTGGCGGATGCGACGGCGCGGTGAGGGCTCGCGGCCGGAGCCGATCGGCGGTTCGCGCCGGGGTGGGCGCGCGGGCGCGCGGAGCGTGTCGGCGCTATCGGGCAGCCGCGCGTCGACCGGCTTCTCGGTCCGCTCCAGCGCGGCGACGTGGGTCACCACCACGTTGATCGTCCCCTCGCGGCGCTCCAGCTTTCCCTTCGCTCGCAGCAGCGGCGCGGCGCGGACCAGGGGGCGGTGGCGGTCGTAGACCGGCGGCGGCACGATCAGGTTGACGGTGCCGCGCTCGTCCTCGAGCAGCATGAAGACGATCCCGTTGGCGGTCTCCGGCCGCTGGCGGGCGACCACCATCCCGGCCACCTCGACGACGGCGCCGTCGCGGGTCCTCTTCAGATCCGAGGAGCGGAGGATCTTCGGCTCGAGCCCCGGGCGCAGCATCTCCAGCGGGTGCTTGCCGAGGGTGAGGCCGGTCGAGCGGTAGTCGGCGATCAGCCTGCCCCACTCGCCGAGCGGCTCCAGCTCCGGCGGCTCCGGCGGCTCGATCGGCAGCGCCAGCTGGGTCGCCCCGGCGCGCGTCCGACCCGCCCCGGTCACGCCGACCCGCCAGAGCGCCCCGCGCCGCTCGCCGTCGCCGTCGGCCGGGATGCCGTCGAGCGCCCCCGCCCAGGCCAGCTTTTCGAGGCTCGGCAGGCCCGCCCCGGAGCGCGAGGCCAGTTCGGCGATCCCCCGGTAGAGCCCGCCCCGCTCGCGCTCCGCCGCCAGCGCCTCCATCTCCTCGGCACGCACCCCCTTCACGTAACCGAGGCCGATCCGCACCTGCAGGCCGCCGCGTAGCTCCGGGTCCTCCCGCGGCGACTCGACGTGGCAGAGCGCGCGGCTGCGGTTCGCGTCCGGCGGCGCCACGCGGATGCCGCGTCGCTGCGCCTCGTGGACCAGCGAGTCGGGCGGGTAGAAGCACATCGGCTGCTCGTTCAGCAGCGAGCAGAGGAACTCGGGGCCGCGGTGGACCCGCAGCCAGGCCGACTGGTAGGCGAGCAGGCCGAACGCCGCCGAGTGCGCCTTCGGGAAGCCGAAGCCGGAGAAGCCCTGGATCTGCTGCCAGACCCGCTCGGCGATCTCCGGCGCGACCCCGCGCTCCCCGGCTCCCTCGACGAAGCGCCGATGGTGGGACTCGATCGCCTGCAGCGAGCGCTTCTTGCTCATCGCCCGCCGCAGTCCCTCGGCCTCCGAGGCGGAGAACCCCGACAGCGCCATCGCCACCTCGATCACCTGCTCCTGGTAGACGATCGTCCCCAGCGTCTCCGCCAGGACCGGCCGCAGCAGCGGGTGCTCGTAGGGGACCTCGTAGGTGGGGTCCTCGCGCAGGCGCTTGCGCCGCTCTATATACGGGTGGATCGCGCCGCCCTGGATCGGCCCCGGCCGCACCAGCGCCACCTGCACGGTGAGGTCGTCGAGGTCCCGCGGCTGGGTGCGCGGCAGCATCTGCATCTGGGCGCGGCTCTCGATCTGGAAGACGCCGGTGGTGTCGGCGGCGCGGATCGATTCGTAGGTCGGCTCGTCGTCGAGCGGGATGCGCGAGAGGTCGAGCCGCTCGCTGCGGCTGCGGCCCAGCTCCTCGACCGTGCGCTCGACCGCCGAGAGCATCCCGAGCCCGAGCAGGTCGATCTTCAGGAACCCCGCGTCGCCGCAGGAGTCCTTGTCCCACTGGACGATCTGGCGTCCCACCATCGCCGCCGGGACCACCGGGCAGACGTCGATCAGCGGCCGGGTCGAGATCACCATCCCGCCGGGGTGCTGGGAGGGGTTGCGGGGGAGGCCCATGATCTCCTGCGCCAGCTCCAGCAGCACGCGCCAGCGCGGCTCGGCGGCGCGCCGCTCGCCGAGCGCCCCGACCAGATCGCGCTCGATCTCGGCAGAAGACTCGTGGAAGCCGACCGTCTTCGCCACCCTGTCGATCTCCGCCGGCGGCAGCCCGAGCACCTTGCCGAGATCGCGCACCGCCCCCTTCGGCCGGTAGGTCGGGAAGGCGGCGACCAGCGCCGAGTGCTCGTGGCCGTAGCGCTCGTGGACGCGGGGGATCAGCACCTCGCGGATGTCGCGGGGGAAGTCGAGGTCGATGTCGGGCATCGAGGCGGTTTCGTCGTTCAGGAAGCGGCCGGAGAAGAGCTCGGCCTTCACCGGGTCGACGTGGGAGAGGCCGGTGAGGTAACAGACGATCGAGCTGACGCTGGAGCCGCGGCCGCGGCCGGGCGGGAGGACGGAGCGGGCCGAGTCGGGGCCGCGCACCTCGACCGCCACCTCGCGGGCGAGCTCGAGCATGTCGCGGTGCAGGAGGAAGAAGCCGGAGAGGCGGAGGCCGCGGATCGTCGCCAGCTCCTGGGCGAGGCGCGTCTCGGCCTCGGCGCGGCGCGGGTCCCCGGCGTAGCGCTCGGCGAGCATGTGGGCGCAGACGCGGGCGAGCTCCCCGTCGGCGGTCTCGTCCTCGGAGCCGGGGTAGTGGTAGCCGAGGTCCTCGGTGAGGTCGAAGGTGAGGCGCTCGGCGAGCCGGACGGTCTCGGCGACGGCATCCGGGTGCCCGGCGAAGCGCGCGGCCATCGCGGCGGGCGAGGCGAGCGCCGAGGTCGAGTTGCCGCGCCGGCGCGGCTCTGAGGACTCCAGCGTCTCACCCAACCCGATCGCGACCAGCGCGTCCTGGAGGTGGGAGCGCGTACGGGCGTGCGCATGGACGTTGCCGGTGGCGACGGTGGGGACGCCGAGCCGCTCGGCGAGGAGTGCGAGCCAGCGGTTGCGGGCGCGGTCCCGTCGCCAGTAGGGACGCTGGAGCTCGACCCGGAAGCGGTCGCGGCCGAAGGCGGCGAGGAGCCTGCGCCCGAGCCTCTCGACCGTCGCCGTGTCCCCGCGCTCGAAGGCGCCCGCCAGCGCCCCGTCCCGCGCGCATCCCGACAGGCACACGAGCCCCTCCGCATGCCGCTCGACTTCCTCGAGCGTCGTCCATGCCGGTTCCGCCGTGCGCGCCGTGTTGTCCCGCGTCCCCGAGTGCGCCGCCGTGAGCAGCCGGCACAAGTTCCGATACCCGGCGTCGTCCTCCACCAGCAACGTCAGGTGCGCCGAGACCTCTGGTTGATGGGCCGAAAACTTGCCTATATGTCTAGTTTTCGGCCCACCAACATCGGGCCCAGGGCGGAGGGTCAGCTCGGCGCCGGTGATCGGGCGGAGGCCGAGGCCCTTGGCGCAGTGGGCGAACTCCATCGAGCCCCAGAGGCCGTCGTGGTCGGTCAGCGCCAGCGCCGGATAGCCGAGGGCCGCACCGGCGCCCGCCAGCTCCAGCGGCGTCGAGGCGCCGTCGAGGAAGGAGAACGCCGAGTGGGCGTGCAGCTCGATGTAGGGAGGCGTGGACATCGTCGCCTCAGGCCCGCTGCCGGTACCAGCGCCCAGCGTCGGGATCGCGGAAGACGGTGAGGGCGCGGCCGTCGGCCATCGCCAGCTCGAAGTAGTGGCGGCGCAGCGGCCGCGGCGTCCACCAGCGGTCTTCGACCAGCCACTCCTCGCGCACCGCCTCGACCGCCGCCGCGCCGACCATCCGCGGCGCCCCGTCGTCGCCCGCGCGCACCGCCGCCGGGCGCGGCTCGTTGAGTCGGCGCGGGCCCGCCATCAGAGCTCCGGGAAGGGGGTGAGGAGGTGACGGCGCTCGGGGACGCGCGAGGTGGTGTCGACGGGAAGGACGCGCAGCAGGGCGTCGGCGCCCTGGGCGGCGCGGACCTCGCGCACCGCCTCGCCGAGCCGGCGGCGACGCGGCTCGGCGCCGCCGACCTCCATCACCAGCTGGTCGGCCGCGGGCGGGCCGAAGCCGAGCGCCCGCAGCCGCAGCGCTTCCGCCGGGCCGGGCAGTCCCTCCAACCGCGGCACCAGGAGGCGCCGCAGCGACGACGCCGCGGCGGTGGGACGGCCGAGCCCCTGGTCGACGCTCCAGCTACCGCCGCCGCAGAGCCGCGCCCCGAGGCGCACGCCGAGCAGCGTCCGTCCCTTCCGCGCCGGCGCCGCCAAGAGGCGATCGATCAGCAGGTGGAGCGCCCGATCGAGCTGGCTCCCCGCCGCCCCTTC
>Ga0207652_10001665_pt1 | contig 19458 bp, 11 predicted proteins | sample KBSC63BmetaG_FD_184334 | JGI IMG/M metagenome (GOLD analysis project Ga0207652, IMG submission 184334) | Corn rhizosphere microbial communities from Kellogg Biological Station, Michigan, USA - KBS C6-3B metaG (SPAdes) (version 2) | ecosystem: Host-associated > Plants > Roots > Rhizosphere ... | reverse complement strand
GCGACCCTGGGACTGGCTCACGCTGACCTGTACGTTGGCGTTCGGAAGGCCGGAGCGGAGGCTGCCGACGCGGACGTTCTGGACCGCGTTGCCGCTCACGGTGCGCGTGTCGGCGCGGTTGCCGCGGATCGTGATCTCGGCCTGATCGTCCACAAGGCCGCTCCAGCTCACGCTGCCGTGCATGTTGCCGTTGTAACCGCCGTTGCCGTTGTTGTAACCACCGCCGTTACCCATCTGGCCCTTGAGGCCACCGTTGCCCTGGCCGTTGTTGTAGCCGCCGTTGCCGCGGCCGTTGTCGCGCCCATTGCGGTCCCGGCGGTTGTTGTACTGGCCGTTGTTATACGAATTCCAGTAGGTCTCGACGCGGTACTGCCCTACCCCCGCCTCCGGATCCTCGACGCGCACGACGGCGGTGTAGTTGTTCGACGCGGAAGGCTGCTGGATCACATTGGCCGATCCGCGGCCCTGGAGCATCCGAACTGAGAGCTGGCCGTTCTCGCGAGGAATCCCCATTTCCACGCGCACGCTGCCGCGGCGGTCCCGGGAATCCTGGCCGCTCGTGTACGCCTGCCCGCCGCGAATCGTGATGTCCACGGCACGGTCAACCTGGCCGTTCCAGCGCAGAACGCGCTGCTGCTGCTGAGCGGAAGCCACTGACGCCGCGCCGACAACCAGCGCGGTCGCGATCAGCCATGGATTCCGAGTCATCGTTGCGATAGACATAGTCACTCCTGTGAGTTCAGGTGTTCGACGTGGGGAAGTGCAGCAGGCATGCCGGGTGGGACGCGTGGCACCCAGGCATCGCCTGAGTCGTGCCAGCGGCGCGCAAACTACTGTGGAATGGTGATTTACAAGGTGATGTCCGTCACGGCCTCAGCGGCCGGCCGCTGTCATTTCGCTGACACAGGCGTCCACGGTTCGTGACAGACTGCCGTCCCGAATCCGTGACAGAGTGACTGGATGCGCACTGCTCCGAGGGCTACCAGCCTCGCCCCGCGCCGGGTAAGCTCCACGCCTATGTCTTCGCGGGCCGATACAGACTCTCAAACGCCAGCGTCCGTCTCCCGCGATCCAGCGCCTCGCAAGCGCGGCTCCGCGGGCGCCCTCGGCCGCTCCATGGGCTACCTGCGCTCCCACTGGTGGGATGCTGCCGGCGCCCTCGTCTCACTCCTCGTCGTCTCAGCCGCGACGCTCGCCACCCCACAGCTCGTGCGGATCGCGGTGGACCGCGGGATCACGGGTGGCAGCGAGCGCATCGTCTGGCTCTCAGTGCTGGGTCTGGTCGCCGTCGCGGCGGCCCGCGGCGTCTTCTCGTTCGTGCAGGGTTACCTCGCCGAGCGGGCGTCGCAGAGCGTCGCGTACGACATGCGGAACGCGCTGTTCGAGCACATAGGAAAGCTCAGCTTCAGCTTCTACGACAGGCAGCAGACGGGACAGCTCCTCACGCGCATCACAAGCGACGTGGAGCAGATCCGCGGCTTCGTGGGCACGGGCATCGTCCAGCTCATCGCGGCCGCGGCCATGCTCGTGGGCACGCTGGTGCTGCTCATCATCCTGAACGGGCGGCTCGCGGTGGTGACTGTCGTCGTCATCCTGCCCGTGGTCGTCCTGCTCGGCCGCTTCGTGCGCGCGATCGCGCCGCTCTTCAAGCAGGTGCAGCAGGCGCTGGGCAAGACGAACGCGATTCTGCAGCAGGATCTCACGGGGGTGCGCACCATTCGCGCGTTCGGCCGCGAGGAATCCGAGCTGGCTCGCTACGGCGCCGCGAACGCCGAGCTGCTGGACCGCAACATCGCGACGATCCACGCGATCTCGAACAACTTCCCGTTCATTTTCCTGTTCTCGAACCTCGGCACGTTCGCCGTCATCTGGGTCGGGGGACGGCAGGTGATCGGCGGGACGCTCACGCTGGGCGGTCTGCTGGCGTTCAACAGCTATCTGGCGTTCCTCGTGCAGCCGCTGCTCACCATCGGCATTCTGGCCTCGAGCATCTCGCGCGCGGCGGCCTCGAGCGAGCGCGTGTTCGAGCTGCTGGATGCGCCGTTGGAGGTCGCCAATCGTCCCGGCGCGACTCCACTCGCGCCGATCGAGCGCGGCGTGGAATTCGACCGCGTCTGCTTCCATTACCCGGGCGCCGATCAGGACGTGCTGCACGATGTGAGCTTCAGCATCCCGGCGGGGCACACCGTCGCGCTGCTTGGCGCCACGGGCTCGGGGAAGAGCACTGTGGTGAACCTCATCCCGCGCTTCTACGACGTGACCGACGGCGCGATCCGCATTGACGGCCGGGACATACGCGACGTGCAGCTCGAGAGCCTCCGGCAGCACATAGGCGTGGTGCTCCAGGAAGTGCGGCTCTTCGCGGGATCGATCCGCGAGAACATCGCTTATGGCCGGCCCGACGCGTCGCACGCCGAGGTGTCGCGCGCGGCCGCGGCGGCGCAGGCTGACGATTTCATCCGGGATCTGCCCGAGGGGTACGACACTGTGATCGGCGAGCGCGGCGTGACACTCTCGGGCGGACAGCGGCAGCGGATCGCCATCGCGCGGGCACTGCTGGTGGACCCGCGCCTGCTGATTCTCGACGACAGCACCTCCGCGCTCGACGCCGCGACAGACGCGGCGCTCCGCGCGGCCCTCGACAGACTCATGCGCGATCGGCGGCACACAGTCGTGGTGATCGCGCAGCGCGTGAGCACTGTACGCGATGCTGATTCGATCGTGATTCTGGAGAATGGACGTATAGCGGCGCAGGGAACGCACGAGGTGTTGCTCAAGGACAGTCCGTTGTACAACGCGATCCTGGGCTCGCAGCTCGAGCCCGCGTCGGACGCTGTCACGGAGGGCGCCGCATGACTGCCCCACGCTTCGGCATCGCCGCGATGGCGGCCGTGCCCGCCGAGCGTGCCGCGGATCGAGGGCGGATCGCGCGGCGGCTCGTGGGGGAGCTGCGCCCGTACAAGCGCGACCTGCTGGCCGCGCTCGGGTTCGTGACTCTCGGCGCGCTCGCGCAGGCGACGGCGCCATGGATCGTCGGGCGCGCGATCGATCAGGCGATCGAGCATCGAGATCCGGCGCAGCTCGCGCGGTACATGATGGTGCTGCTCGTCATTTACGTCTGTGGCACCACGGCGCAGCGCGGCACCATCCGCACGATTGGCGTGGCTGGACAACGGGTGCTGGCCGATCTGCGCGAGCGGCTGTTCGCGCGGCTCGAGCGGCTGCCGCTGTTGTTCTTCGCGAAGCACGCCGTGGGCGATCTGATGAGCCGCGTCGTGAACGACGTGGACACGTTGAATCAACTGCTATCGGGCGGGCTCACGCAGGTGGTCGGCGCGCTGGTCAGTCTCTGCGGCGTGCTCGTGGCGATGCTGCTGCTCAACGTGCGGCTCGCGCTCGTGAGCTTCATCATCATCCCCGTCATGCTGCTCACGACGCGTCAGTTCGCGCGCCGCGCCCGCAAGGCGTTCCGGCAGACGCGCGAAACAGTGGGCGACGTCACGGCGGGGCTGGAGCAGGAGATCAGCGGCATTCGCGAGGCGCAAGCCTTCGGCCGCACGCAGGCCAATGTCGAGAAGTTCAAGGCGCAGAACCTCGCGAACCGCAACGCCAACGTGCAGGCGGTCGGGATCACGGCGGCGTTCGCCCCCGCGATCGACGTGCTGAGCACCCTCGCGATCGCGATCGTGATCGGCTACGGGAGCTGGCTCGCGCTGCACGGTCAGATGACTGTTGGCATCGTGGCCGCGTTCCTGATCTACGTGCAGCAGTTCTTCCGCCCGATCCAGCTCGCGTCCACCGTGTACACGCAGGCGCAGGCGGCCCTGGCGGGCGGCGAGCGGATCTACAGCATCATAGATGCGGCGCCCGAGCCGGCGGATGCGCCGAACGCGGTGTCGCTGGGGCAGGGGCGCGGCGAGATCGAGTTCGACCACGTGAGCTTCGCCTACGACGAGGGGCGGCCGGTGCTGCACGACGTGAGCTTCGTGGCGCGGGCGGGCCAGACTGTGGCGCTCGTGGGCGAGACGGGAGCCGGCAAGACGACCATCGCGAGCCTGATCCCGCGCTTCTACGATGCGACGTCGGGCGTGGTGAAGATCGACGGCCGCGACATATGCCAGGTGACGCGCGCGAGCCTGCGCGAGCAGATGGCGATCGTGCTGCAGGATCCCTTTCTCTTCGCGGGGACGGTCTCGGAGAACATCGCGTTCGGCCGCGAAGGTATCACGCAGGAAGACATCGAGCGCGCGTCGCGGGCTGTGAGCGCGGACACGTTCATCCGCGAGTTGCCCAAGGGTTACGACACGGTACTGGGCGAGGGCGGGGGCGCGCTGAGCCGGGGGCAGCAGCAACTCATCGCGGCCGCGCGCGCCGTGCTTTCACGGCGGCCGATCCTGATCCTGGACGAGGCGACGAGCAGCATAGACTCCCGCACGGAACGGCTACTTCAGGACGGGCTCCAGCGGCTCATGGCTGATCGCACGAGCATCGTGATCGCGCACAGACTGAGCACCATCCGCGACGCCGACCTGATTCTCGTGCTCGCGGGCGGCCGGATCGTGGAGCGTGGCACCCACGAGGAGCTCGTGGCGCACGCGGGTGTCTACGCCGACCTCTACAGGCGCCAGTTCGGCACCTGAAAATCAAGAGGGTCAGCGTCGCTTGAAACCAAGCGGGTCAGAGTCGCTTGAAAACCAAGAGGGTCAGAGTCGCTTGAAATCCCAGGAATGGGATTTCAAGCGACTCTGACCCTCTTGATCGTAGATTCCGGTATTCGCGCCCGTCCCCTCACTCTCACGCTGGATGCATCCCATGCGCACTCTTCGGCTGTTGAGTTGTCTCGGTGCCACGCTGCTCGCGGCGCCGGCGCTTTTGCCCGCCAACCTCGCGGCGCAGGAAACCTCCCGCAGCGTCGCCAATGGCGGCATCTCCGCCGCCGGCTGGACCGGCCAGATCGACGCCAACGAGGCGCGTCGCAATCACACGATCAAGGACGACCGTCTCGCCGAGGAAGGCGGCGCGCTCCATGTGACGACGGGCCCCGCCGTCGCGTTCTGGAAGCCGACCGACACGGCCAGCGGCGACTACACGGTGAAGGCGACGTTCACCGAGCCCAAGTTCATGAACCTCAATGATCACGCGCATCCGTACGGCGTGTTCATCGGGGGCAACGACATGGGGACGCCCAACCAGTCCTACCTCTACTGCGCGGCGTACGGCGACGGGAAATACATCGTCCGCGGCTTCGGCCCGGCATCGTTCCAGCTCAACGGCCGTGAAGGCGCGGAGAGCCCGGCGGTGCACAAGGCGGCCGGCCCCGGCCAGCCCGTGACGCAGGAGGTCGCGATCCGCGTCAAGGGCGACGACGTGAGCTGCATCATCAACGGCACGAGCGTCGCCAAGTACGACAAGAGCGACATCGTCGGCGCCGGCAAGCTCAAGTCAACGAACGGCGTGTACGGCATCCGCTTCTCGCACAACACCGAAGGGACTGTGACCGGTCTGACCGTCACCCACCCGTAGTCAGGTTGCGCAGGCGTGCGGCCGGATTACGGCCGCACGCCGCCTTCAGTGAGCCGCCACATGGTGATGGCGGCTCGCTTTGTTTGCGAGGGCAGGCGATTGAGGTTCGCCGTTTCCATCGCGCTGTGATCGTCACGGCCTGACAGCCCGATGCCATCGATGAGCATCGGGACCCGCGCGGCGACGAAGGCGACATCCGCCGCACCGGCCTTCGAGGGATCCACCGCCACCACAGTACCGAGCCCCAGGTCCTGGCTCGCCCGATCATAGATCGCCAACAGCCGATGGGTGCCGGCTGTCGGCGCCATGGGCGGATAGTGGTCGTCGAACGCGATCGAGGCATCTGTCTTTGGCAGATGCGCCGCCACGATCCGCCGCATCGAGGCCTTCGCCGCGTCGAGCTGCGCTGGTGAGACAGTGCGCAGATCTCCGGTCACCTCCATGCGCTGCGCCACGACGTTCTGCTTCCCGCGAGCGCTGCCGGCGGTTTCGGTGCTGTCCAGCGTCGCGGCAGTTCCCCCGAGAGCGAGTCCCGGGCTGAACGTCAGGTACCGCTGCGCGGCGAGCGTCGTGTAGAACTGGTGCAGTATGCGCGAGGCCTCGAACACGGCGCCCGCGCCTATCTCGCTGCCGAAGATCTGCCCCGAGTGTCCCGGAACGCCCGTCGTGGTCAACGTCCAGTCCACATCGCCGCGCCTCGAGATGACGGCGCTGCGCGGATCGCCAGCTCCATCCTCGAACCCCATGCCCGCCGCGGCGCCTGTCGCCGCTTCCACGAGCGCGGCCCGCGCGGCTCTCACCGGGGAGCCAACCTCCTCCTCGTCGCCGTCGAGCACGAACACAACGTGCATCCGCGCGAGCAGCCCGGCGTCGCTCAGCGCTTGTAACGCGTAGAGCGCCACGACGTCGCCGCCCTTCATGTCGATCACGCCTGGCCCGCGGGCGGTCGAGTCGTCGAGCCGCTCGAATTTCTGAAATGGGTTGTCGGGCTCGAACACAGTGTCGAGGTGTCCCACGAGCAGCAGCTTCGGCCCCGGCCCCGGATGTTCCGCCACGAGATGCCCGGCGCGGTGGAAGGCGGCGCCGTCCACCCAACGCGTGGTGAAGCCGAGCGCCTCGAGGCGCGGGCGGAGCACGTCGGCCACGGCGCGAACGCCGGTGAAATTCATGGTGCCGCTGTTGATGTTGACGAGCTGCTCGAGCAGCTCGAGCGCCTGTGCGTTATGCCGATCCACGGCGGCGGCGATGGTCTGCTCGGACGCCGAGAGCTGTGCGACGGTCGGGCGCGTCGCACAGAGCAGGAGCGCCGCTGCCAGAGAGGGGGCCACAAAGAATTTGCGCATTCGCCCAATGTACTTGACAGTCGCCGGGCCGGCGGGATTGTTAGCGCTGCCCCCGCGCGCTGTGCGGGGCCCCGGCGGCCGCTGGCCGCCGTCCCCGCCTGTTTCCCCAAGAGGATCCGTTCCATGTCGAACTTGTTCCGATCCAACAGGTCGCGCTTTGCGGCGACCGCTGTATCGCTGCTGAGCATCGCGGGGGTCGCGCCGGCGGCATTCGCGCAAGGGGCGCAAGCGCAGGAGCAGCACTTCAACATGGCGACGGACGCTCGGTTGGCCGCGTTCCACTTCCGCTCGATCGGCCCCGCCAGCATGGGCGGCCGCCTGGACGACATAGCCGTCTCGGAGAGCAACCCGAATGTCATCTACCTCGGCTACGCCGTGGGCGGCGTATTCAAGTCCGAGAACAACGGCACCAGCTTCGCGCCGATCTTCCAGACCTACAACACGGCGTCCATCGGCGACATAGCCGTGGATCCGAAGAACCCCGATGTCGTTTACGTGGGCACCGGTGAGCCGAACAATCGGCAGACGGCATCGTTCGGCGACGGCATCTACAAGAGCACCGACGGCGGCAAGACTTTCGCGCACATCGGACTCGAGAAGACGCAGACCATCGCCCGCATCGTCATAGACCCGCGCAACACGAACGTCGTGTACGTCGCGTCGCCGGGACACCTGTTCGGCGCCAGCCCGGACCGCGGCATCTTCAAGTCCACGGACGGCGGCGCGACATGGAGCAAGGTCGCGTACGTGGACGACAACACGGGCTTCACCGATATAGTCATGGATCCGTCGAACAGCAGCGTGCTGTACGCCGCGAGCTACCAGCGGCGCCGTACGAGCTGCTGCTTCAACGGCGGCGGCCCTGGCAGCGGCCTGTGGAAAACGACGGACGCCGGCAAGAGCTGGAAGCAGATCACCGGCAACGGACTGCCGCCAGGCACGTATGGCCGCATCGCGCTCGACGTGTCGCGGAGCAACCCGAACATCGTGTACGCGCAGGTCGAAGCCGGGGCGACCGGAACCGAAGAAGCGCCTCCGGCACCTGGCGGCCGCGGGGCCGCTGGCGGTGCAGGCCGCAACGCCTACGACTGGTGCAATAACGGCGGCCCGACGCACGGCTTCGCAGCGGCACGCGGGGGTCAACCGGCGGACACCAACCGTACGGCGCCCGCGCTCGACGCGGCGAAAGGCGGCGTGTTCCGCTCCGATAACGCGGGCAGGACGTGGAGCCTGATCAGCAACTGCGACGCGCGCCCGATGTACTTCAGCCAACTGCGGGTGGATGCGTCGAATCCGAATCTGATCTATGTCGCTGGGTTGCCGGTCGCGAAGTCACTCGACGGCGGCAAGACGTTCGCCACGCTCGACGAAGCGGGCGGCAACGGTGAGCCGGGCCACGTGGACCAGCACGCGATCTGGGTGGACCCGAAGAACTCGAATCACCTCATGATCGGGAACGACGGCGGCCTGGATATCAGTTGGGATCAGGGCCGCAATTGGGATTTCGTGAACACCATGGCGACGGGCCTGGCGTACGTGGTCACCGCCGACATGCAGCGCCCGTACAACGTCTACACGGGCTTGCAGGACAACGGCAGTTGGGGCGGGCCGAGCAGCACGCGCAATCGCAATGGCATTCTCAACTCGGACTGGTTCGGTCTCTGTGGCGGCGACGGCTTCTATACGGCTGTGAATCCGCAGCAGTCCACGACCGTCTACTGCGAGTCGCAGGACGGCAACACGAACCGATACGATCTCGCTACAGGCAAGCAGGTGAGCATCAAGCCGAACGCCGGCCCCGGTCCGACGCTCGCGGGCGAGCCGGCGAACGGCGCCGCGGCGGCGCCAGGCTTCGGCCGCGGCGGCCGTCGCAACGTGACCAACTCACAGCCAGGCGAAGCCTACAGGTTCAACTGGAACACCCCGTACATGCTCTCGCCGCACGACCCCAGGGTGGTCTATCTGGGCGGCAACAAGCTGTTCCGCTCCACCGACGGCGGCGACACATGGGTCGAGAGCGCGGATCTCACCAAGGCGGTTGACCGCAGGCAGATCTCGGTCATGGGCGTGGCAGGCACGCAGACGCAGCTCTCCAAGAACGACGGCCTGACCGCATACAGCACGATCATTTCGGTGTCCGAGTCGCCTGTGACGGCGGGCGTCGTATGGGCGGGCACCGACGACGGCAACCTGCAGGTGAGCCGCGACGGAGGGCAGACATTCACGAACGTCACGGCGAATCTGCCGGGACTTCCGGCTGACAACGCCTACTGGGTGTCGCGCATTGACGCCTCGCACTTCGATGCGGCCACCGCCTACGTCGCGGTGGACGGCCATCGCAGCGACGATCTGCATCCATACGTCTTCGTCACGCACGATTACGGCAAGAGCTTCCAGAGCATTTCGGGCAACCTGCCGGCGTACGGCAACGTGCAGGTGGTGCGCGAAGATCCGAAGAACGCGAACCTGCTCTTCGTCGGCACCGAGTTCGGTCTCTACACCTCGCTCGATGCCGGACACTCGTGGCAGAAGTTCATGGGCGATTACCCGACGGTCCGCACGGATGACATCCTCATCCATCCGCGCGACGGCGACCTCATCGTCGCCACGCACGGCCGCAGCGTGTGGATCGCCGACGACATCACCCCACTGGAGCAGCTCACCCCGCAGGTCGCCGCGGAGGACGCGGCACTGTTCGACGTGCGGCCAGCGGTGGCCTGGGTCACCGATGTCACGACTCAGCAGCAGCTCGCGGGCGAGAAGGTGTTCGTGGGCCGGAACGCCCCGCGAGGCACTGCGATCAGCTTCTACCTCAAGTCACCAGTCGGCGGCGATGCAACGATCAGTGTGAGCGACGCCGCTGGCAAGGAAGTCTGTCGCACGACTATCCCGGCGACCGCCGGCATCAATCGCGTGCAGTGGACACTCGCGACGCCGCTGGTCGCGGGCGGAGCTGGTGCGGGAGCGGCGGGCCGCGGAGCGGGGCCTGCGGCCAGCCCGAGCTGCGATGGCGGCAACGGCGGCGGCTTCGGCCGCGGCGCCAGCGGGGCTGCACCGGGGACGTATACGGCTACGCTCGCCGTGAACGGCCGCACGTACACCAAGCCCGTGCAGGTGCTCGAGGACGTCTGGTTCCATCCGTCGCGGCAGTAGTCGTCGCGCGGCGCTCAACCGATCAAGGGGACGGAGTACTTGAACTAGATTCAAGTCGCTCCGTCCCCTTGATCGTTCAGCCTATGCCAGAACGCCGCACCGATCCAGTCATCGAAGCCCGTAAGGCTGCCGCCGGCAAGCTCGGCTTCATTCTGGGCTGCCTCGTGGCTGTGATCGGATTCGCGGTGAATGCCCACAGGGCCCCGCGTCCGTTCGGCTGGGTCTCGATACTCACGCTGTTGCTGATCGCGGCGCTGAACGTGCCGCTCGGGATTGGGCTGGCGCTCCTGGCTGAGAAGGCGACGCGAGCCAGGCCCGACGACGGGACGACGGGGCGGCGGAAGTAGCATCGGCTGCCATCGCGTGCGGCGCTCGACGCACACGCGAGCGGCGGCCATCGCGGGCGGCGGCTGCGTTGCCGCCTATTGCGCCGCGATGAGGATTGGCGCCGAATGGCTCATCGCCGAATCGAGCCCCGGAACCGGCGTGTGACCGCTCGGCGAAGCGCTTACGTCGAAGATGACGTGCATGGGACCTGTCATGCCAGTCACCTGGGCGTCGCTCGCGGGCGCGTGAAACCACGCGTCGAGGAAAAATGGCTGGACGAGCGAATCGCCCGGCGACACGCGGATCGATTTAGGCGTGCCATCGTATGCGACGAGGACCGCACAGGCGTCGCCGCTGATACGCCTCACCTGGGTGCCGTCCTCCCGCTGCAGCCACATGGTCGCCTGCGCGGGCACACACTCGCGCGGCAGGTAGATCGGCCGGTCCGTGATGTTATGGAACGTCGCCGAGCCACTGCCGAGGAAGTACTGAATGCCGGCCTTGGTGTAGGTGCTCAGGGAATAGGCGGCACGATCGGTCGTGACGGCCGGTGTGGTCGCCACCACTCGCGGCGCCGTGACTCCGTCACCACACCCCACCAGCGCCGCCGCTCCGAGCGCCGCAAACAGGCTCCGCGCGGAGCCGAGGCGAAACAGCGAGCTGGACATGGCCACCCTCCGGGCGCGATGAGATGAGAATGCTCTCATCATGACAACTCTCGCCGCGCCCTCTGCGTCACGTCAGGCGCCCCTCGGCGACCGGCTACTCGCCGCCGCCCTTGAGCCACCGATCCATCCAGGCGTCGGTGTTCTCCGTGATCAGCTTGTAGCTCGGATAGTTGTACGCCGCCCCGTGGTGTCCGGGCGGGTACATGCGCAGCGCCACGTCCTTGCCGGCGTTCGCGAACGCCGTCAGAAGCTGCATGGTGTTCTGCGGATGAACGTTGTCATCCATCATCGAGTGGATCATGAGCAGATGCCCATCGAGCTTGGCCGCGTTCTCGACCGCCGAGCTGCTCCGGTAACCCGCCATGTTCGCGCCGAGCAGGTTCATGTACCGCTCTGTATAGATCGTGTCGTACAGACGCCAGTCCGCTACGCCTGAGTTGGACACGCCCGCGGAGAACACGTCCGGGTACATCTCCATCGTGTACAGCGTGCTGTAGCCACCGTAGCTGGTCCCCTCGATGCCGATGTGCTTGCCGTCCACGTACGGCAGCGTGCGCATGTACTTCGCGACCTCGGCGAAATCGTGACTCTCCCACTGGCCGAGGTGCTCGTACACGACCTTCATGAACTCGCTGCCATAGTTGTTGGTGCCGCGGTTGTTCACGTCCACCACGATGTAGCCGTGCTGCGCGAGCCACTGCTGACCGCCGTTCGAGTTGAATCGGTCGTACACGTCCTGCGACCCGGGTCCGCCGTACACGGCGAAGATCACCGGATACTTCTTCGTGGGATCGAAGGGCATCGGCTTGATCATCGAGGCGTCGAGCGTCACGCCGTCCGACGTCTTCACCGTGAAGAGCTCCAGCGGGGAATACTCATGCGTGGCCAGCCACTCGCTTACCTGCGCGTTGTTCTCGAGCGTGCGCAGCGGACGGGCGCCCACGCCGCGATTACCAGTGGTCCACAGCGCGACCTGCTTCGGCGCCGTGGTGGATGACCAGCTGTCAATGAAGTACTGCGCGTTCGGGGACATATCGATGGCGTGCGTGCCAGCGACTGTCGTGATGCGCCGCTCGCCCGTGCCGTCGTACTTGATGGCATAGAGCTGACGCTGGAGCGGGCTGGCTTCGGTGGACGAGTAGTACACAGTCTGCGTCGCCGGATCGGTACCCTCGACGCGCGTCGCGCTCCAGCGGCCATGCGTCACCTGGCCGAGCAGCTTGCCCGAGTAGTCGTAGCGATAGAGATGCTGAAAACCGTCCTGGTCGGAGATCCAGAAGAACTCGTGCGACCCGGCCGGGAACGTCATCATGTCCTGGATGCCGGCGTAGAAGTCGTACACGTCGATCCAGGTCTTGGAGGTCTGCTCCATCACCAGGCGCGAGCCGCCCGTATTGACGTCGAAGAAGAACAGCTTCATGTCATTCTGCGGCCGATTCAGCACGATCACGGCGAGCGTGTCCGGCTGGCTCGTCCAGTAGATCCGCGGGATGTAGTACTCGCCGCTCACGTGCGGGTCGAGCCACGTGCGCGCGCCCGTCTGCACGTTGCTCACGCCAATGCGCACTGTCGCATTCGAGTCGCCAGGCTGTGGGATCTGGAGCTGCTCCCAGTCCGGATGACGCCCGGCGAAGTCGGTGAGCTGCACAGTCGGCTCTGCATGGTCGTCAGTCTGCCAGAAGGCTATGTGCCGGCTGTCAGGCGACCAGTTCCACGCCTGGGCCATGCCGAACTCCTCTTCGTACACCCAATCGAAGTGGCCATCATAGACGTGCTCCGTCGCGTCCTGCGTCAGGCGCTTTTCCGTGTGCGACGTGAGGTCGTCCACGTACATGTCGCCATCACGCTCCACGCCGAGCAGGGCGCCGTTGGGCGAGACCTCGGCCGTGCGCGCTCCCTTTGTCGCGAGCGTCAGCGAGCGGTCGGCGAGCGAATACACGTAAAAGTCAGAAATGCCAGAGCGGCGGAACAACTGCTTGAAGTTGGTCTGAAAAACGAGATGTCGGGAATCGCGCGTCCACTGGAACGAGTCGTAGGTGAACGGCGTGTTCGTGCCCGGCAGCGTCATGCCCTTCGCGCTGAAGAGCAGCGTGTCGGCGCCCGTCGCGGGATCCATCGCGCGGATGGTGGCGCCCGATGCGTCCTGGGCTATATACGAAAAGCGCTTGCCGCCCTCGATCCAGTTCACGTTCTGCGGGCCGGCGCGTCCGGCGAGGAGCGCGGAGGCCTGAAGGGCTTCATCGATACTGCCGAGTCGCTGCTTCTGTTGCGCGAGCGCCAGCGTGGGCAGCAGCAGCGCGGCTGAGAGTGCGGTTCCGAGCGTGAGACGCATGACGGGAGTCACCTGCCGTGCGAACGGCGGAGCAAGGGTGAATGCTCTGAGTGAAAACGAGCGAGGCGCGGCACAGTCGGGCTGAGCTGCCCGACAGCACCGCGCCCCGGAAGATACTGCCAGCGTTACTGCTGGCCGCCAGACCGGCTCAGCGCCTGCTCGAGGCTCACCTGCGTTGGCACCGACGCAGTGAACAGGTTGTCAGGATACCGCCTGTAGGAGAGCATCTGCTGGTAGATGTCGTCTTCCTGATAGCTGTTGAGCCCCATGCCGGCCAGGTACTGGAGGCGCAGATCCTTGTCGTGGTTGATCTGCGCGTCTGCCAGCCACGGGCGGAGATCCCGCGCCTGCCCGGCGTATGTGCTCATGAGGGAGATCGCCGACGGGAACCCGACCTCCGCCAGCGACTGGGCGGCCGCGGCGTCCTGTGGCTGGTTGAGGCGCGTCTGCATGGCATCCACGTCCAGGTGCGTCGGCTGCGTCTGGCCGGCGAGCACCACGTCGTAGCCGCGCCCCTGGATGTCGTTGCCCCACACGGTGCCGTTGGGGAACGCATCGAAGAACGTCGCGAGCTCGCTCTTCACCACGTCCGTGTGGCTCTCGTACAGCGGCACCCACTGCGTCACGACGCCGCCAGGATTCAGGTGCTTCTTGACGAGATCGAAATATTCCTTCGTGTACAGCGTCGCGGCGCCCTTGACCCACGGGTGGATGGGGTCGGAGGTGATGACGTCGAACTTCTCGTTCGTGGTCAGGATGAAGTGCCGCGCGTCGTCATAGACCACCTGCACCCGCGGGTCGGCGAGCACGTTGTGGTTTTCCTGCGTGAAGTAGTGCGAGACAACTTCAGGGATGAGCGGCTCGATCTCGCAGATCACTATGCGCTTCACGTTCGGGTCGGTCACGAACGAGCCCGCCGTCACTCCCGCGCCGAAGCCCACGACGAGCACAGAATGCGGCTCGTGATGCAGCAGCGACGACAGGTGGCCGAGCATGCGCTGGAGCCGCATGTCCTGCGGCTCACTCGAGGCTTCGACCTTTCCGGCGACGTGGAAATTCCGCACGCCGTTGGGCTCCTGCGACACGGCGATGGACGAGTTCATCCCTTCGCCGACGTAGAGATACGCGGGCTCGGTCGTGTACGTCGCGAGGAATCGACCGTACGCGACGAGCCCAGGCGGCACCGCGTGCACGGTGGCGAGGAGGGGGATCCCGATCAATAGCGTCAGCACCGCATAGATGAGCGAGCGGCCGTGGTGCGCAGTCTCCTTGCGGTCGAGCAGCGCAGGCACAGTGAGCACGAGCGCCGAGACGATCGCGAGCGCCACGAGAAGCTGCTGCCCGCGCTGGGTGCCCATGACCGGGATGACGACGAGGCTGAACGCGAGCGCGCCTATGATGCCGCCGAGCGTGTTCGTGGCGTAGATGAGGCCAACTGTACGGCCCGCGTCCTCCCCGGGGCTGACGGCCGCCGCGATGGCGAGGGGGAAGCTCGCGCCCCAGCATAGCGATGCGGGGAGCACCACCAGCAGCGCCCGCACGAAGTCGAGCTCGAACGTGGTCCACGGACTGCGCGCGAGGCTCGGGTTGATGGGCCAGTAGGGAAGCCAGCTCGAGATCGCGAGCGCCGCCCACGCGAGGCCGGCAACGAGCAGCATCTGCGACATGGCGAACGCACGCTCGGGTGCGGCTTCACGGGCGCGTCGTGAGCCGATCGCGGTGCCTGCGCCGAGTCCGATGAGCACCACCGCGAGAATGATCGAGAACGTGTAGACAGACGCGCCGAGCATGAGCGACAGCAGGCGGGTCCAGACGACTTCGGCACCGAGCGCGGTCAGGCCGCTCAGCCCGATCGCGACGAAGATCCAGCGGTGCCTGGAGCGGAACGGACCGCGCGCCGCTGGAGCATCGTCATCATCGTCATCGCTCGTCGCGCCCGTATCCGCGTGCGGCGCGTGCTTCCTGGAGGCCGCGAGAAGCAAGGCGAGTCCGCCGATCAGCGCGTTGATCGCCACGGCAACTTCGGTCGCGACCAGCATGTCGTAGTCGCGCAGCAGATAGAAGCCCGCCACGAGACAGCCGATCACCGCGCCCGCGATGTTCGCGCCGTAGAGAAAGCCGAGCCACGAAGCGCCGGTCGGTGTGCCTTTGACCCATCGCGCGATCGCGGGCAGCGTCGCGCCCATGAGCATCGTCGGCAGCAGCAGGCACACGGCGCAAACGGCGCCTCGCATCAACAGGCCTGGCAGCCCGCTCCCGGCTATGTGCGTGTAGACGTGTCCAACGAGCGGCACGAGCATGTACACGATGATGCCGCAGATTCCGGTGCCCAACTCCAGCAGCGCGTACACCCGCAACGGATTCCGCGTCGCCGGCACGAAGCGCGGCAACAGCAGGCTGCCCAGGCACATGCCGCCCATGTAGGTGCCGAGCAGCACGCCGAGCGAGACGCCGGCCGACCCGATGACGAGCTGCAGGAGCTGGAACCAGACGATCTCGTACATCAACGCGGCGCACCCGCTGCCCACGAAGAGCAGCATGATGAGCGGCATCAAACGCCCGGCGTCGCCGGAATCGGCGTCGGCGACGGCGGAGCGGATGTCGTTCACGTGGTACGCGGCGGCGCGGGTGAGGCGCGGGGTGGGCTTGGCCATGCAGAGACTACGAACAGCCCCGTCCGACAGTTGGACTACATTTCAAGGGGACGGGGGACTTGAAACTCGTTTCAAGTCCCCCGTCCCCCTTGAAACCCGTTCTCGAGACCAAGTGTCCTTTACGTCCCTGCAACTCGACAAGAACCTGCTCCGCGGAATCAAGGAGCTCGGGTTCGTCCGTCCGACCCCCATCCAGGCGGAGGCGATCGCCCCGGCGCTGGAGGGCAGGGACCTGCTCGCATGCGCGGCCACGGGCAGCGGCAAGACAGCCGCGTTCCTGCTGCCGATCCTGAACCACCTGCTCACGCGCCCCCGCGGGCAGATTCGCGCCCTCATCCTCACGCCCACGCGTGAGCTCGCGCAGCAGATCCTCGAGCAGCTCAACGCGCTCGCGATGCACACGCCCCTAACGGCGGCGGTGGTCATCGGCGGCGTTGGTATGGGCCCCCAGGAACACGCCTTCCGCACGAAGGTGGATGTGATCATCGCGACCCCCGGCCGGCTGCTCGACCACCTCAAGCAGTCGTATGCTCGGTTCGATCAGCTCGAGGTGCTCGTGCTCGACGAAGCCGATCGCATGCTCGACATGGGCTTTCTCCCAGACATCAAGCGCGTGCTGCGGCAGGTCCCGGCCAAGCGCCAGACGCTGTTCTTCAGCGCCACGATGCCGGCGCCGATCGCCTCGCTCTCGAACGAGATGCTGCACAATCCCGTGCGCATCAACGTGGACCGTGCATCGGCACCGGCCGTCGGGATCACGCAGGCCATCTATCCGGTGAGCCGGGAGCTCAAGCAGAATCTGCTGCTGGCCCTCCTCCGCCGCGGCGACATGCACGACGTGCTCGTGTTCACGCGCACCAAGCACCGCGCGAACAGGCTCGCCGAATTCCTGGTGAAACAGGGTGTGAGCGCCGAGCGCATTCACGGCAACCGCTCGCAGGCGCAGCGCACGGCGGCGCTCGCGGGCTTCAAGTCGGGCAAGTTCAACGTGCTCGTGGCGACGGACATCGCCGCGCGCGGCATTGACGTCGAAGCGCTCGGCCATGTGGTGAACTTCGACGTGCCGGCGGTGCCGGAGGATTACATCCACCGCGTGGGCCGCACGGGCCGCGCCGAGATGACGGGCGAAGCGTACACGTTCGTGTCGCAGGACGAGGATCAGGATCTCCGCGCCATCGAGCGGGCGATCGGCAGACGTCTACCGCGCGTGACGCTGCCCGACTTCGATTACACGGCCAAGCCCGCTGGCGCGCTCGAAGTACCGCTCCAGGAACGGATCGCTGCCATTCGCGCGAAGAAGGCTGAGGATCGCGCTCGCTCGGCGGCCAAGGCGGCACGGAAGGCTGGCGGCGGCGCTTTAGCCGAACGCACCACTTCACGGAGCGCGAGTCAGGGCGACAGGCCTGCCGGTAGCAGTCGTCAAAGCCGCGACGCATCGCGAGCAGGGACGCCCGCCAACCAGGACAGCCGGCCACGTGGGCGGGGGCCGAGGTCCGGTCGTCGATGATGGCCACCACCGTTGCATGGGACAAGTCGTCAGTGAGGTGACCCCCGGCGCCGGGCGAGGTCGGCCCGGCGCCGGTTGACTATGGCGTCTACTCGAGCTTGATCCTATGGCCAAGTCTTGGCGATTACCGGGCAAAAACTGTATTCAGTACAAATATTTACATAGGAACTGAACAGATAGTGCGTACTATCGGTGGTCGTGGTGGTGTGCATGTACGCGCTGATAATCCCGGCCCACATCGTCGACTTGCCGATGATGCGTGAGGAGAACACGGGACCGCCGCTGTCGCCATGCGAGGGCGTGCCGCTCACTTCAGTGAGACACTGCCACTCGTGGTCGTTAAGGGGGAAACCTGCCGCGACGACGTCGACGCAGGCATCGGTGACGGTGCCCGAGTGCCAACCACCGTACGCACCTACTTCATCCAAGGAAATCCCCTCCCAAGGCTGCTCACCCCAGCCTCCTGATATTGAAATTCCGGTGCTGTCTTTACTGACGTAAGTGGTGCTGGAAGTATTTCGGCCCGTGGTTACACCGATGTATCCCGAGTCAGCGACCGGGGATGTTGTGGACGAGTAGGTGATGACGGCGACGTCGGCTGCTCGGCAGTAAAAATACCCAGTGTCGCAGCCGGAGGTATTCCAGTAACCATCGTCGCTCTCGTAGCCAAGCGTTTTCGAGTGATCGAGAGAGAGATATCCGCCCTGGTAGATCGTTGTACCGTCGGCTCCTCCGCCTGTGGTGGTCGTGCAGTGGCTTGCAGTTAGCGCCACCCACGGTGCTCCCATCGAGTTGTCCATCTTGGCATTCACTCCGATGGTGCATCCGAACGGCGCGCCGAAGTCGTCCCACCAGATCCCGAAGCTCCCCGGGACGGTGTCACGAATCGGAGCCTTCAAGTCAATTCCAAGATTCTCCGGCTTCGCGGCCCGCACGAGACGAATGGCATTGAGGGGAATGGCAGAGGCGGAAGCAAATGCCTCAATCGCGCTGTCGGTTGAAGCGTCGGGAGAGTAAACGTCGACGGTATTGGTGGTCACGTGGACACCGAAGGCGCTCGCCACCTTCGCGAAAGACCCTTCGAGCGACTCCTTCCAATCGACGAGCTGGCGGTAGTCGTACCGTGCAGCAACTTGCCGGGCGGATGACACGGCTTCGCCGTTAACGCCATCGGGCCACCGACGATTCACGGCCGCGACGGCAGCTCCGACATCCGAGCCGGCGACCATCGCGATACGCGGGTGCTGGTCAGGTCCGACGAATACGCCCGCAAAACCGCGTATCGAGTCGGCGAGTGCTAGGAATGATGCCTGCTGACCAAAGACGCGCCGGCCCTTGTTCACGGGTTGCGCGGCCCGCACCGCATGTGATGATACTGGACTCGTGGCGTCAGGCGTCGTGGTACATCCAGCACCAATCAAGAGCAGAACGGTTATTCCCAGCCATGGCTTGGTCATCATCCTCTCCGGTGTGGTGATCCGCTGCTAGCAGCGCATCACGCGTTAAGACGGCGAGGAGATGTGCGGCCGCATTGTGGAACTCGCAATAGCGCCGGCTGTCAATAGAGGTGTAAAGTAGAAATAAAAACGATGATGAATGAATCACAGTCTGGCATTGATGAAATATGGGTATGGGCGCCAGAAGGGGAGTGAGATCGGCGAGGGCCGCCGTCGCACCATCGTAAGGGAGGGAATCGCGGGCCGATCGCCCGGCGCGAGTTCAGGGCATGCTATGCGGCCGGATACGAATTGGCCTGCCCGAGGTTCACAGTGAACAAGACCCGCCGCTCACGCCGGCGATGCAACGCGGCTCAGGCGGCCTAGCTGTAATTGACAAGGAGGTTGTTCACAGGACGTAGCAGTGGCAAGCTGAGGTTGTCGAGTCCATCACTCACAACCGCCAGAGGTCCTGTGAACATCCATAAGAATGCACGATTGACTCCGCATGGGCG
>Ga0207652_10001663_pt1 | contig 19472 bp, 14 predicted proteins | sample KBSC63BmetaG_FD_184334 | JGI IMG/M metagenome (GOLD analysis project Ga0207652, IMG submission 184334) | Corn rhizosphere microbial communities from Kellogg Biological Station, Michigan, USA - KBS C6-3B metaG (SPAdes) (version 2) | ecosystem: Host-associated > Plants > Roots > Rhizosphere ... | reverse complement strand
GCCGCTCATGCAGTAGCCGACCAGCCCGATCTTGCCATCCTTGGCGTCAGGCAGCGACGACAGCCGGTCGAGGATCACGCCGACATCCGCCGACACCTTCGCATTGGAGATCGACTCCATGTATCCGAACATGCGCGTGCGGTTGGCGTCGGCGTCGGGATGATCCCGCGTCGGGCCGCACACGAATTCGCGCAGGCTGCGATAGTAGAGGTTGGGCAGCAGCACATAGTAGCCCGACTGCGCGATGCGCCGGCAGATCTCCTTCAGCCCTTCACGCACGCCGGGCGCATCCATCAGCATCAGGACCACCGGCAACGGCCCGCCGTCGTCGGGCCGCACGGTGTAGGTGTTCATCGCGCCGTCTTGCGTGGCGATATCCATTTCGCGTTCGATCATGGCCGGACGGTACCGGCCCCGCGCCCCATGGTCTATAACCGCGCCTCGTCTTTGCGTTCGAGGAGTGGAATGCCATGCCGGGGGCACTTGAAGGGCTGAAAGTCGTCGATCTGTCGCGTGTCCTGGGCGGGCCCTACTGCGGCCAGATGCTGGCGGACCATGGCGCCGAGGTGATCAAGATCGAGCCGCCGCAGGGCGACGAGACCCGCTTGTGGGGTCCTCCGTTCGACGCCGAGGGCGTCTCGGCCTACTTCGCCGGCATCAATCGCAACAAACGCACCATCGCGCTCGACCTGTCCAAGCCGGAAGGTCGCGACGTGCTGCTGAAGCTGCTCGAGACGACCGATGTGCTGGTCGACAATTTCAAGACCGGCACCATGGAGAAGTGGGGCATCGGCTATCACGACACGCTGGCCGCGAAGTTTCCGCGGCTGATCCACGCCCGCGTCTCCGGCTTCGGCGCCGACGGCCCGCTGGGCGGCTTCCCCGGTTACGACGCCATGGTCCAGGCTTCCGCCGGCCTGGTGTCGGTCAACGGCTCGCCCGAGGGCGGCCAGGTGCGCATCGGCGTGCCGGTGGTCGATCTGTCGACCGGCATGAACGCCACCATCGGCATCCTGATGGCGCTCTACGAGCGCAATCGCTCGGGCAAGGGCCAGTTCGTCGACGCCACGCTGTACGACAGCGCCATCGCGCTGCATCAGCCGCACGCGCCCAACTATTTCATGGCCGGACTGAAGCCCCAGCTGGTCGGCAACAGCCACGCCAGCCTGGTGCCCTACTCCAACTTCCCGACCAGGACGCGCAACATCGTGGTCGGCGCCGGCAACGACGGCCAGTTCAGGAAGCTCACGCAGATGCTGGGCAAGCCCGAACTCGCCAGCGACCCGCGCTTCAAGACCAACAAGGATCGCGTGGCCCACCGCGCCGAGCTCGAGACCGAGCTGCGCGCGCTGCTCAAGGATCGCGACGCCAACACGCTGTCACAGGAGCTGATGAAGGGCGGCGTGCCGTCGGCCGCCGTGCTCGACGTCTCCGACGTGATGGAGCATCCGCACACCAGGCATCGCGACATGGTCTGGGAGAAGGACGGCTGGCGCAATGTCGGCAATCCGGTGAAGCTCTCGCGCACGCCGGCCAAGGCGCGCACCAAGCCCAGGAAATTCGGCGTCGACACGCGTGCGGTGCTGGCCGAGCACGGCTACTCGACGGGGGAGATCGACGGCCTCGTCGCCGCCGGCATCGCCCTCACCGAGATCAGGAAGGCCTGACGCATGTTCCAGCCCGACCTGCTGAAGGGAAAGCGCATCCTGGTGACGGGCGGCGGCACCGGCCTCGGCCGCTCGATGGCGCACCGCTACCTCGAACTCGGCGCCAACGTGATCATCTGCGGCCGCCGCGAGGACGTGCTGAAGCAGACCGCGGAGGAACTGGCCAAGGACACCGGCGGCGAGATCGAGACCGTCGGCTGCGACGTGCGCGTACCGGCCGCCGTCGAGGCAATGATGGACACGATCTGGACCAGGCGTCCGCTCGACATCCTGGTCAACAATGCCGCCGGCCAGATTCTGGCGCAGACGCACAAGATGTCGCCGCGCGCGATCGACGCAGTGCTGAACATCGTCCTGCACGGTTCGGCCTATTGCACCGTCGCCGCCGGGCGGCGCTGGATCGACGCCGGCCTGCGCGGCAAGGTCGTGATGTCGATCCTCACGGTCTCGTCGCTGACGGGAGCGGCCTTCACCGTGCCGTCGGCGATGGCCAAGGCGGGCGTGCTCGCCATGACCAAGAGCCTCGCCGTCGAATGGGGGCCCAAGGGCATTCGCACCTGCGCCATCGTGCCCGGCCCCTTCCCGACCGAGGGCGCATGGAGCCGCCTGATGCCCAAGGAGCGCGGCGGCCAGGAAGAGATGATCAAGGCGATCCCGATGCGCCGCGTCGGCGAGCACATCGAGCTGGCCAACCTCGCGGCCTTCCTGGTGAGCGACGGTGCCGCCTACATCAACGGCGACGCCATCGTGATCGACGGTGGCAAGTCGCTGCAGTCGGGCGGCGGTGGCGCCAACACCTCGTCGATGCTCGACTGGACCGACGAGCAGTGGGCGGCGATCCGTCCGAAGAAGTAGCCTGCGGTCCGCGTGACGACTAGCGGCTGATCGCCTTGAGGTCGGCGGCGCTCTGCAGGTAGGCGCGATGCGCCTCCTCGACCCTGGCCTTCATCGAGATGCGGGCGAACAGCGTCTGCTTGTGCAGTTCCTGCAGGTCCTGGAAGCCGGTGCGCAGGGCCGCTTCGATGCGCAGCTGCGCGTCCAGGGCCTCGCGCTCGAGCAGATCGCGGTCGGGCGGCGGCGGCCGCGCACCGGCCTCGGCCTCGAAGCGTGCCTCGAGGGTCAGCCGCCATTCGACGAGCGCGTCGCGCAGGGCCTTGTCGAGCTTCGGCACGGCCTCGAGCCTGGCGCTGTCGATGTCGGCCGCGGTGGCAATGCCGAAGGATTCGAGCAGCGGCACGCGCGCGGGGCTGACTCCCTTCACCTGTTCGTCCTCGATGGCGAATCCGTCGAGAAAGCGGCCGAGCGCCGCCGACCGGTCCGCGGCGGCCGCGGCCGCCACCGCCGCTGGCGGGCGGTCACGCCGGTCGCGCGCATCGATCCAGGCCTTGCGCAGCCGGTTGAGCTCTCCACGCTTGGCATCGAAGCGCCCCGGCCCCGCGTTCGTCTGCCATTCGTCGCGGATGCGCTCGAGGCGCTCGAGATCGTGCCGGGCCTTGGCAACGAATACCGCCGGGTCGTTGGCCGTGCGCACGAGCGTGCGTGCCACGTAGTAGAGGCCGACCGCCGCCAGGAGGAAGAGCAGCCGGGCAGGCCACGGCAGGCTGACGAAGATCGCCACTGGCAAAGGGAGCGCCGACAGCACCAGCGCGTAGAGTCGGTGCAGTTGTCGCCGCTGCCGGAACTGCATGACCGCCGCGGAGATGCGGATCCTGCCCTTGTTGTCGGGCAGGTCGAGCGCCGGCGCGGGTCCGGGAGTCGCCATCGCCTCGACCCGGCGCCAGAAGCCGTCGACGTCGAAGTGCGCCGCCGCCCCCGGCGAGACCGACGACGAGAACAGCGCGATCCCGGTCGCCGCTTCCATACGGCACCATGGGCAGCCCTGCAGGCCGTTGAAGTGCCAGTGCGCCGGGCTGAAGGCGCACTGCCGGAGCTGGCCCTCGAGCGCCTCGAGAGCCGTCGTCCACTCGCGCGCGGTCGGCCGGCTGTCATCGCGGCTTTCGCGCGCGAAGGCACGCTCGAAGAGACCCGCGACCGCCGGCGAGACGATGCCGAGCGACGGTGCGCCCGGCGGGCGCTCGATCTGGAAGGTGGCGCAGTCGGCGCCGTAGACGAAGCGGCTCTCGCCGATCGCCCGTTCGATCGTCATTTCGCCGAGGCCAAGGTAGCGGCCAGCGAAAGGATGGCGCCCCATGAACAGCGTGAGGAAGATGAGCACGGCCAGCCCGAAGTTGTCGTGGTTGGGCGTGCGCACGATCTCGGAGAACAGCAGGCCCTGCAGCTCGGGTGGCGTGAATGTCGGCACGCCGACCTCGCAGAGATAGGTCTTGCCGTGCTCCGAGAACTGGAAGCTGTCGCAGTCGATCAGGCGGACCCGGGCGTCCTGGCCGACCAGCACGCCGCTGTGGTTGATGTCGGCGATGACGCTCGACGCATCGTGGATCGTGGCGACGCCGCGCGCGAGATTGGCCGCGACCCGGATCAGGAAACGCCAGTCGGCGCCGGGGAACTCCGCGCGCCGGCTCTTGGGACTGTAGAGGTGATGGATATCCTTGTGGCCCGTCACCTTGGGCATGAGCAGGCCGATCGGCGTACCCGAGGGCAGCGACAGCAGGCCGGTCGGCCAAGCCGCCAGCCGGGCGACCTGATCGGATTGCAGCGCCGCCATCGCGCGGATCTTCTCGGCCCGCAGCGGCGTCAGCGGGTGGTGATGGATCTTGGCGGCGCTGCCCGGATCCTCCTCGAGCTCGTACACCGTGCCCTCGCCACCCTGGCCCAGCTTGCGGCCGAGCCGCAGCACGCGGCCGCGGTCGTCGACGACGATGGGCGGCGGATCCTGCGGGCTCATCGACGCGTCGCCAGGATCAGGGTCTTGTCGTCGTTCGTGCGGTCGGTGACCGTCGACGTCGACAAGTACTTCTCGAGGTCGCGGCCGAGCACGGGGTCGGGCCCGGCGGCCTGGGAACGCCGGACGGAAGGAAACATGCTGTCGAAGAACGGCGCGTGCACTGTCCGCGTCGTCTTGTTGAGCACCAGGTTCTCCAGCCCGTCCGAGAACAGCGCCACCTCGGCGACCGGCTCGGTCGTCACCTGGAATTCCATGACCTGGAGCGCGTCCTCCGAGGTGATGAAGTTGGTCGTGTTGGCGAACTCGCCGTGCTGCGGCCAGAAGACGTGGCGCCAGTTCGTGCTCCAGCCGTCCGAGATCACGATCGCGCCGTCGCCGATCTGCACAAAGGCAGTGGCGCGCTCGCCGCAGATCACCGCCAGCAGGGTGCAGGCGTAGTCGCGCGGCCGCGCCTCCTGGGCCCACGACCTCATCGACAGCCGGTAGATGACGCCCATGATCCAGCGGCCCGCCAGCTCCCGGCTGATGGTCTCGACCCTGCCGCCGCCGGAAATATAGTCGGCCACGAGGCGGGCAAACGTCTCGCAGGACAGGCGGGCGCCGATCTCGGCGTGGGCAACACTGCCCGCGCCGTCGGTAACCACGAAGATGGTGACGGGATCGCCCGCGGCATCCTCGACCGCCATGTGGCAATGGTGATCCTGGCACGGCTGGCCGGACGCGATGTGCGAGGTGCCGACCGAGGATGCCATCGCGATCCGCCACGGCACGGCGGACGTCACGCGCGCGCCCATCCCGGCGGCAGCAGCGGGACTTCCTGCCCGACGCCCGAGCGCGAGACGCTGCCCAGCGACGACGACAGCCAGACGAAGAGATCGCGAAAGCGCAGGCCCGACAGCTTGAGCGGCGTGCGCACGGAGATCCGCGCGAGGGTGTTCATGTCCGCACCGTCGACGCCGACGGCGAAGAAGGAGAAACCCTTGGTCAACTCGCCTTCGCGGATCAGGGCGGCGGCCTGGCGCCAGTCGTCGGTCGGTGCCCCGTCGGTGATCATGAAGACCCAGGGGCGATAGTATGGAATGCCGTTGGCCTTGTAGGCGGTCTTGCGCTGGCGCACCATCTCGAGCCCGCCAGCGATCGCCGCACCCATCGGCGTGTCGCCGGCGCCGTTCAGCGCCGGCGGCCGGAACTGGTCCGGCGTCTGGAAGTCGTTCAGGAGCTGAACGGGGCCGAAGGTGACGATGCCGATCTCGACCCGTTTCATGGCCAGCGGATCGGCCGCCAATGAACGCCGGAAGGCGGTCAGCCCCTGGTTGAGCTCGTTGATCGGCTCGCCCGCCATGGATTGCGAGGTGTCGAGCAGAAGCAGACAGGGGCAGCGCGGCTCGGGATTGTCCGCGAATTCGCTGGATCCGAAAGGAATCTGCTCCAAGTCCGAAATGCCGCCCAAAAGCTCCCCCGAGCACCCGTCGCCCCCGGTTATGAAAGAACCGGCGCGATCTTTCAACCGAGAGGCAGAGGACGCCCGGATTCAGTCCTTCTTGGCCGGCGCCTTGCCGTCGACGACCCGCACCTGGTCGCCGTCCGACAAGCCATCGGGCGGGCTGTCGATGATCCTGTCCTGACCCGTGATGCCGGTGCCGATCTCGACCACCTGGCCGAGGTCGCGCGCGATGGTGATCGGCTTCAGCGTCACCTTGCCGCCATCGTCGACGGTGGCCACGCGCAGGCCCTTCTCGCCGAAGATGAGCGCGCCGGCCGGGATGCTGAGCGCCTGCATGTTCTCGGGCAGCTCGATGTGGGTGTTGGCGAAGGCGCCCGGCATCAGCTCGCCCGCCTCGTTGTCGACCACGAGCTGCATGCGTGTCGTGCCCGATGCGGCGTCGACCGAGCGCGACGAGGCTTCGACCGTGCCGTAGTAGGTCTTGCCCGGATACTCGGGCACCGTGATCTGCACCTTGGTGTTGATCTTGACCGCTGGCACGTAGTTCTGCGGCACGCTGACCATCAGGCGCAGCTTGTGCACGTCGGAGATCACGAACAGCGCCAGGCCGGCGCTCGAATCGGCGCTGATCAGCGCGCCGACGTCGGTGTTGCGCGCCGTGACGGTGCCGTCGAACGGCGCGGTCACGCGCTTGAAGTCGTAGAGCACGATCAGGCGGTCGACGGCGGCCTGGGCCGCCTTCGATAGCGCCTGCTTTACGGTGAGGTCGCCGGTCTTCTCGTCGACCGTCTGGCGCGCGACGGTGTTGGTGCTGCCCATCGTCTGCCAGCGCTGCGCCGTCACCTGCGCCAGCGTCTCGGCGGCCTTGGCACTGGCCAGCGACGCCCGCGCCTGCAGAAGCTGCTGGTCGAGGTCGGGCGCCTCGATCTCAGCGAGCAGCTGGCCAGCCTTCACCGGGGCGCCGATGTCGACATACCACGCCTTGAGGAAGCCGCCGACGCGCGCGTAGATCGGCGCGCGCGAATAGGCCTCGAGGCGGCCCGGCAGGTCGAGGAAGGACTGGTTGCCGCCCTTGCCTGGCGACACCACGGCGACCGGGGTCAGCGCCTGGGCGTCGGTCGACGCCTTGAGATGGGCCTCGCTCGAGCTGCGGGTCCACACGCCGTTGACCACCACGAACAGCAGGACCGCGAAGCCCACGACGCCGGCGATGCCGAGGCCGCGGCGGGTGACCTTGGGCACCGCCGATGCGGGCGCTGGCTCAGGCGACATGAGGAGCTCCATGGGCGTCCTTCGCCGGCTGGACGGCAGCCTTGCCGTGATGCCGGTGAATGACGCTGAAAACGACAGGAACGAAGATGAGCGTGGCGATGGTTGCGAAGATGAGGCCGCCGATCACGGCGCGGCCGAGCGGTGCGTTCTGCTCGCCACCCTCGCCCAGGCCAAGCGCCATCGGCGTCATGCCGATGACCATGGCGAGCGCCGTCATGAGCACCGGCCGGAAGCGCACGACGCCGGCGTCGAGCGCCGCCGCCGTGGCGTCGCCGAGCTCGGCCAGCCGTTCGCGCGCGAAACTGATGACCAGCACCGAGTTCGCCGTCGCCACGCCCATGCACATGATGGCACCGGTCAGCGCCGGCACCGACAGCGTCGTCGAGGTGGCGAACAGCATCCAGACGATGCCGGCCAGCGCCGCCGGCAGGGCGGTGATGATGACGAAGGGATCGCTCCACGACTGGAAATTCACGACGATCAGCAGGTAGATCAGCACGATGGCGCCGAGAAGGCCGAACAGCAGCCCCGAAAAGGCGCTCTCCATGGTCTTCACCTGGCCCTGCAACTTGACCGCCCGCACGGTGGGAGCCGCCTGCGGGGCCATCTCGTCGATGACGCGGCGCACGTCGGCGGAAACGGCGCCGAGGTCGCGGCCCTGCACGGCAGCGTAGACCTGAACGACGTTCTGCAGGTCGTACTGCGTGACCACGGCGCTGCCCACGTCGCGCTTGATGTCGGCCAGGCCGCCCAGCACCTGCAGCGACGTCGCCGCCGGCGCCATGATCGGCAGGTTCGACAGCGATGACAGCGAGTCCAGCCGATACTGCGGCGTCTGCATGACGATCGAATAGGAAATGCCGGTGGCGGGATTGAGCCAATAGGTCGGCGCGACCTGCGAGCTGCCGGCCAGGTTCACGACCAGCGAGTTGGTGACGTCGCGCGTGGTCAGCCCGACATACTGCGCGCGCGTGCGGTCGATGTTGACGTCGAACGCCGGCGCAGTGCGCGACTGCTGGATGCGCGCGTCGACAATGCCGGGGATCTTGCGGATGCGGCCAAGCAACCGGTTGGCGTGGTCGAACGCAGCGTTGGTGTCGGAGCTGCGCACCTGCACGTCGATCGGCGACGGCGCGCCGAAGTTCAGGATCTGGCTGATGATGTCGGCCGGCAGGAAGGAGAAGACGAGGCCCGGGAAGCGATCGGGCAGCTGCCGGCGCAACTCGCGCACGTAGTCGGCCGTCGGCGCGTGGCCCTCCGCCAGCTTGATCTGGATGTCGCCGTCCTGCGGGCCGATGGTGCCGGTGTTGTTGTAGGTCGAGTTGATGCCGCTGACCGGCATGCCGATGTTATCGGCGAGAGCCACGATCTCGTGCGCGGGAATGATCGTGCGGATCACCTTCTGGACGGCGGCGAACTTGTTGGCCGCCTCCTCCACGCGAGTGCCGACCGGAGCGCGCACGTGCATCAGGATCTGCCCGGCATCGACCGACGGGAAGAAATTCCGGCCGAGGAACGGCGCCAGCGCGAACGACGACACGACAAAGGCCATGAAGGCCACGATGAAGACCGGACGATGCTGCAGCGCCAGCACCAGCAGCTCGCGATAGACGGCACGGAGGGCGTCGAAGCGCACCTCGAAGCCCTTCTGGAAGCGCACCAGCGGGTTGCGCGACCGCGGCGGCCCCTCGCCCTCGGCATGCATGACGTGCGGCTTCAGCAGGTAGTGCGCCATGGTCGGCACCAGCGTGCGCGACAGGAAGAACGAGCACACCATGGCGAACATCACCGCCTCGGCCATCGGCACGAACAGGAAGCGGGCGACGCCGTCGAGGAAGAACATCGGCACGAAGACGATGCAGATGCAGAGCAGCGACACGAAGGCCGGCACGACGATCTGCTGGGCGCCGTCGAGGATCGACGTCTCGACGTCCTTGCCGTGCTCGAGGTGCCAGTTGATGTTCTCGATCGTCACCGTGGCGTCGTCGACCAGGATGCCGACCGCGAGCGCCAGGCCGCCCAGCGTCATGATGTTGAGGGTCTCGCCGGCCGCCGCCAGGCCCGCGATCGCGCCCAGGATCGACAGCGGGATCGACACCGCGATGATCACCGTCGAGCGCCAGCTGCCGAGGAACAGCAGGATCATCAGGCTGGTCAGCAGTGCCGCCAGCGCCGCCTCGTAGGCGACGCCCGAGATTGCGCCCTTCACGAACAGCGACTGGTCGACCAGGATCGAGACGTCGAGGTTGTCGGGCAGGGACTTCCTGATGTCGGCGACCTTGTCCTTGATGCCGTCGATGATGGCGAGCGTGGAAGCCGAGCCGTTCTTCAGGATCTGGATGATGACGGAGCGGCTGCCGTTGACGTGGACGATATTCTGCTGCGGCGGATTGCCGTCGCGTACCTGGCCGACGTCGCGCAGGTAGACGATCGTGCCGTCCTTGGAGAACACCGGCAGGTCGCCGAGATCGGCGAAGGCGGCCGGTGCGTTGTTGAGATTGATGGCGTACTCGAAGCTGCCGATCTTCTGGGTGCCGACCGGCGTCAGCAGGTTCTGGGCAGCCAGTGCATTGGCGACGTCGTTGGCCGACAGGCCGCGCGCCTGCATCGCCGCCGGGTCGAGGTCGATCTGGATCTGGCGGAACTTGCCGCCGAACGGATAGGGGATCGCGGCACCCGGCACGGTGACCAGCGGCGTGCGCACCGAGTTGATGGCGATGTCGAACACTGCCTGCTCGCTCAGTCCCTTGGCCGACAGCGCGAGCTGGATGATCGGCACGGTCGCGGCATTGAAGTTCAGGATCAGCGGCGGCGTGATGTTGGGCGGCATCGACTTGATCACGGTCTGCGCGATCGCCGTCACCTGGGAGTTCGCGACGCTGATGTCGACGCCGGGCTGGAAGAAGATCTTGACGATGCCGATGCCGGTGTAGGACGTGCCCTCGATGTGCTCGATGTCGTTGACGGTGGTGGTGAGCGCGCGCTGGAAGTTCAGCATGACGCGGCCCGACATCTGGTCCGGCGGCAAGCCGGTGTACTGCCAGACCACGGCGATGACGGGGATGCGGATCTCGGGGAAGATATCGGTCGGGGTGCGCAACGCCGCGAGCGGTCCGACGATCATGATCAGCACAGCCAGCACGACGAACGTGTAGGGTCGCTTCAAGGCAATGCGAACAAGACTCAGCATTCCGGTCTGCTAGATCCAAAAAAGGGGGCGCTGGCCTCCCACAGGCCGCACAGGGGATGGAATCACGGCTGGACTGCGGTGTCCATGCGATATTGCCCCTCCCCTTTGCATGGCGGTGCGCTAGGCTTGCATGGAAGATCAAGCGGGAGCCCAGGGGGAGCGCGCAACATGGCTGACTACGACTACATCATCGTCGGGGCTGGTTCCGCCGGTGGTACCTTGGCCGCGCGGCTCACGGAAAATTCAGCGACGAAAGTCCTGCTGCTGGAGGCCGGTCCCGCCAGCCATCCCTATTCCCGCATGCCGCTCAGCTTCGGCCTGCTGATCGACAACCCTGCGGCGAACTGGCTCTACACCTCCGATCCCGAACCCGGCACGGCAAACCGTGAAATTCCCGTCCCGCGCGGCAAGCTGCTGGGCGGGTCGAGCTCGATCAATGGCCTCGTCTGGGTGCGCGGCCAGCCGCTCGACTACGACACCTGGGCGCAGATGGGCAACCGCGGCTGGAGCTGGCGCGAGGTCGCGCCCCTGTTCACCCGCATCGAGACCTTCGTCGACGGCGACGGCAGCAACGGCCGCGGCCTCTCCGGGCCGCTCAAGGTCTCCACGGTGCCCGATCAGAACCCGCTCTACGACGCCCTGTTCAGAGCCTCGGTCGCGGCCGGCTACAAGCTCAACCCCGACTACAACAGCGAGGACCAGGAAGGCGTCGTGAAGACGCAGACCTCGATCTTCAAGGGCCGTCGCATGAGCGTGGCGCACTGCTACATCGAACCGGCGATGAAGCGGCCCAACCTGCATGTGGTCACCGAGGCGATGACGCTCCGTGTGCTGCTCGAGGGCAAGCGCTGCGTCGGCGTCGAGTACGAGAAGCTCGGCAAGGTCCACCAGGTGCGGGCGCGCGAGACCATCCTGTCGGCCGGCGGCGTGGCCAGCCCGCAGATCCTCGAACTCTCCGGCATCGGCCGGCCGGAGCTCCTGAAGCGGCACGGTATCGAGGTCCTCCACGAGCTGCCCGCCGTCGGCGAGAACTTCCGCGACCACATCAACGCCCGCATCGTCTGGCGCGTGAAGGACCCGAAGGTGTCCTACAACCACATGGCGCGCGGCGTCGGCGCCGTCACCCAGATGATGAAGTACCTGGCCACCGGCGGCGGCTTCATGAGCCTGCCGTCGGCGCCGCTGCTGGCCTTCCTGCGCACGCGGCCCGAGCTCGCCACGCCCGACGTGCAGATGCACATCGTGCCCTACTCCATCAAGGACCCGAAGACCCGCAAGCTTCAGGACTTCCCGTCGATGACGGTCTCGGTCTACCAGCTCAGGCCCGAGAGCCTGGGCTCGATCCACATCAAGTCGCCCGACCCGAGGGCGCAGCCGGCGATCCGCTTCAACTTCCTGGCCGACCCGATCGACCAGGCGGCGATGTCGGAAGGCTTCCGCATGATCCGCCGCATCGTCGACGCACCGCCGATGGATGCCTATCGCGGCGAGGAGTATTCGCCTGGCCTGCACATCAAGACCGATGCGCAGATCCTCGACTACATCCGCAACAACTCGCAGACGGCCTATCACCCGGTCGGCACCTGCCGCATGGGCCAGGGTCCCAACACCGTGGTCAACGACAAGCTCAAGGTGCACGGCATCGAGGGCCTGCGGATCGCCGACGCCTCGATCTTCCCGACCATGCCGTCAGGCAACACCAACGCGCCCTCGATCATGGTTGGCGAGAAGGCGGCCGATATCCTGCGAGCGGCTTGATCACGATCTGATCACCGCCACCGGCCCGGCCGGCGGCCTATCCTGCCTCGTCCGCAATTCAGCGCGAGGCACCCATGGTCGATATCGGCAGCCCCTATGGCGAGGCCCGGCAGATGCTGCGCTCGCTCTGCCCGCAGCCCTTGCTCAACTGGCGCGAAGCGCGCTTCTACGGCCGCTATGGCGAGGTCGAACTGCACCTGCTCGAGTTCCTGTGCCGCGGCGACGCTGATGCAATCGACGTCGGCGCCAACGACGGCTGCTACGTGCACTACATGCGCCGCTACTCCCGCCACGTCTTCGCCTATGAGCCAATGCCGAGCCTGGCCGACAGCCTGCGCCGCAAGTTCCCACGCGGCGTCACGATCGAGGGCACCGCGCTCTCCGACAAGGTCGGCACCGCCGAGCTGCGCATGCCGGTAGTCGACGGCGTCGTCGTCACCGGCTGCTCCACCGTCTCGCCCGATGCCTCCGCCACCTACCCCGGCTATCGCGGCATCGAGGTGCCGATGGAGCGGCTGGACAATGTCTATCGGGGCCATGTGGCGATCATCAAGATCGACGTCGAGGGTCATGAACTGGCCGTCCTCGACGGCGCGGCCGATACCATCCGCCGGTGTCGGCCGCGCGTTCTGGTGGAGCTGCTCGAGACGCTGGCGCCGGGCTGCGTGGAACAGGCCCGCGCCTATTTCGAGCGGCTGGGCTATCGTGGTTACTTCGTCCATGAAGGCGAGCTCAAGCCGATCGAGCGGTTCTCGGTCGCGGAGATGCAGAATCCGGCAAACCTGCCTGATCTCACCGCGCCACTACAGGCGCGTCAACGCTTTGGACGGTTCATCTACAACTTCATCTTCCTGCCGCCGCAGGAACCGGAGTTGACCCTGTGGCGGATGACCGAGCGGTTGCGCGAGCTTTAGCAGAATCCGTACCTGGCGGATCGAGCCGGGCGATCGAGCGTAACAGGTGCCGCCCTATCGGCGGCCAGTCGAACCGCGCAGCGCAGGCCTCGAAAGCCAGGACCTGCCGTCGGTTCAATTCGGCGAAGTCGTCGATCAGCGCGACGACGCCCTTGGCCAGAGCATCGTGGCTGTCGAACAGCGCGATGCTGTGCCCATCCCGCAACGGCATGCCCGGCAAGGCGACCCGCATCGACAGAATCGGCAGGCGGTTGAAAACATAGTCCAGGCCCTTGAGTTTGAAACCGCCCAGCAGATCCGGCACCAGTGCGATCCGCGCATCAGCCATGTAGGGCCGCACGTCGTCGACCGGCCCGACGAACGTCACCGACGGATAGCGTTCGCGCAAGCTGGCAAGGTAGGCAGATTCGACGGCTCCCACGATCTGCAACTCGACGGAGCCGTGCAGCAGCACCGGCACCGCGACGGCCAGGAAGCGCTCGAGGCTGATCCGCTTGGGCGGCCAGTCGAAGCTGCCGACAACAATGGCCCGACGCGGCACCAGCGCATCGATCGCCCGGGACAGCACACGGGGGCCATCGTAACCCGGGGGCAGCAACGCCACCGGCGTGTTGCCGGCCTCGCCGATGAACGTGCGGCGATCCTCGGGCACGTTGGACGTCACGAGATCAGCCTCGGCAACGAGGCGACGTTCCAGCCGCTCGACCTTGAAGGCGTCGATCGCCTTCAGCAGACGCCTCGCACCGCGGGCTGCGTCGACGATTCGGCGGGCGACCGTGATCTCGTGATTGTGCGCGAGATAAACCAGCCGGGGCCGGCGGCGGGCTTGGGCACGATGGCGCAACACCGCTTCCAGCCCCCAGCCGGAGCAGATGCTGTCGAAGACGATCACGTCCCAGTCGCGTTCGTTCAGCGCATCCCGGAGCAGTTTATCCATCGCCGGTGAGCAGCCGCGCGAAGCGACCTCCGGGAGGGCGAGCATCAGGCGCTGCCGGCGGCTGAGCTTGCGTTCCTCGACGAGCCGCCATGCCAGGCCGCTCTCGTCGGTTGGCACCATGGCCTTCTCCCGGCGAGCCAGACCCATGACGCAAAGATCGGCGCCAGCTCTCCGCGTCGCCTCGATAAGGCCACGCGAGTAGATCAGCTGGCCGTTCGTCGCCGGTTCGGGATCGGCGAGGGTAAGCCATAGGCAGTGCATCGGTATCTCCACTTGCCCGCGAAAGACACCCAACGATGCGGGCGCATTCCCCTTTCCGACCAGTGACCAAGAAATGTCCGCACGCAGCGGACACAAACTGGCCACTGGCACGCGCAATCGTTGATCGCTCAAATGTTTACAAGTTTTCCGTGTTGGGGTGCGCGGGGAGCGACGGAGGGTGTCTCCATGGAGGAAAGAAAATGTCGCTGTCCTTGCCGGAGGCGCAGTCGTTTGGGGACGACGGCGAGTCGACTGGGGAAGATGCCTATATATGCAAAGCGTCGGAGAATTTGATTGCCGTCATTGAGAAGTGCCTCGACAACGGCTTGGGCGCCTGCCTCGTCGTCGCGGACGACAACCACCTGGTTGGACGCGTCGCGCTCGACGATATCGGCAAGGCCGTCCTGGAAGGCGCCCTCCTCAATCCGACAATCGGCCAGCATCTCGAGGCCCTCGGCCATCGGCTACACAACAACGCATCGGCCAATGCCAACGTGTTGCGCCCTCTGCTCGACGGCACGGGCGGCCTCATCGGCGTGGAGATCGACCGTTCGACGCAGCACATCCAGGTGGCTCGGCCGGACATGAGCCGTTACGAATTCCGCACAGTCCTCGACGCGTTCCTGTCTTCCTGGATCTCGAGCCGGGGTCCCTATGTCGAGAAGTTCGAGCAGGAGTTCCGCGCATTCATCGGCACCGGGCACGGCATCGCGGTCTCCAACGGCACCGTGGCCCTTCATCTCGCCTTGCTCGCGCTGAACGTGGGTCCAGGCGACGAGGTCATCGTACCGGACCTCACCTTCGCCGCCACGATCAATGCCGTGCTCTACTGCGGTGCGACTCCCGTCATCGTCGACGTCGATCGCCGGACCTGGTGCATGAACCTCGCTTCCGTCGAAAAGGCGTGCACCACCCGCACGAAGGCGATCATTCCCGTCCATCTCTACGGTCGCCCCGCGGAGATCGGACCGATCACGGCCTTCGCGGCACGACAGGGCATCGGCGTAGTCGAGGACTGCGCCGAAGCGCCGGGCGCGCGTTACGCAGGACGGCCTGTCGGGCAATTCGGCGCCGTTTCCTGCTTCTCGTTCTATGCCAACAAGATCGTGACGACTGGCGAAGGCGGCATGTGCCTGACGAGTTCACCCGAGCTCGCCCAGTCGATCCGCCTGCTACGCGATCACGGCATCACGCCCAACCGCTCCTATTGGCACGAACGTGTCGGCTACAACTATCGCATCACCAACCTGCAGGCTGCGATCGGCCACTCGCAGCTCTGGCGCATCGAAGACACGCTGGCGCGCAACAGGAGCATCACCGCGATGTATCAGGATGCGCTCAAGGGCATTCCCGGCGTGCGCTTCCCGCCCGCGCTCGATCCGATCTACCAGCCGGTCGTCTGGCTGACCTGCGTGCAGGTGCCGCCGGAGCGGCGAGACGAACTGCTGATGGCGGCCTTCGAGGCGAAGATCGAAATGCGGCCCTTCTTCCATTCGCTGTCGACTCTCCCGCCTTACGAACGATACGCCCGCCATTGTCCCAACAGCCTCGAACTCGCGGCGACCGGCATCAACCTGCCGACCTCCCGCTCCGTCGATTCCCAGGTCGCCGAGCGCGTCGCCCGCGTGTTCCGCGATGTCCTCGGTTGACCCACGCAAGCCATCGCCGATCCACTCGACCCTGATCGTCGGTGGTGGACCGGGCGGCCTCGGCCCCCTCCTGTGGGCGGCTCAGAAGGGCTGCCTCGAGGAATGGCTCGGTCGCGGCGTGGTGGTCGTCGAGCGCAGCGGACGCCTGGGCGGCAGCCTCGGCCGCTACGGCATCAACTCCGACTCGCTGGGCAGCTCGTACCTCGAATGCCTGGAATCCGCGTCGTTGCCGCCGGTCCTGCTTCGGCTGCAGCAGGATCCGGTCGTCGACGAGATGCGTCTGCATCGCGACGGCTTTCCGCCCCTTCCGCTCGTCGACCGGTACATGGGACGCATCGGCCAGGGGCTGGCGACGATGCTGTTGAACAGGCACCGATGCGCCCTTCATCTCGACACCACCGTCGAAGCCCTGCGCCTGCGCCGTGACGGAACTGTCGCCGCCCGCATACGGTCCGGCACACGGCACAAGACCCTGCTGGCCAAGACCGCGGTGGTCGCGGTCGGCGGCCGCCAGTTGTTCGGCGAGGTGGAACTCGCGCCCGGCCTGAGATTGGCCGACTGTGCCGTGCGCCAGGTGATGCCGTCGGGCCGGCTCCTCACCCACGCGGGACTTGCCGAGACCGACGAACTCCTCCGCAACGCCAACGGGCGGCGCATCGTCATCCTCGGCGGCTCACATAGCGCCTATGCCGCCGCCTGGGCGCTGCTCGAGCTGCCCGGCGCCGAATCCCTCGTCGATGGCCAGATCGCCGTCGTGCAAAGGCGGCCGCCGCGCGTCTTCTATTCCGACCGCGCCGCGGCCGAGGCCGACGGTTACGCGACCGCCCCAGGCGATATTTGCGCCCGCACCGGCCGTGTCAATCGCATGGGCGGACTACGGGGCCATGGCCGCGACATCTGGCGCCGCATCGCCCGCCGGCCGGATGTTGCGGCCGAGCCACGGTTGGCGATCCATCCGCTGCAGGATTTTCCCGAGGCGGCATTGCGCGCGGAGATCGAACAGGCGGCGCTGGTCATACCCTGCTTCGGCTATCGCGCCGCGACGGTGCCGATCTTCGGGCCGTCGGGCGAGCGACTGTCCCTGGCGGCCGACGACAATCGTACCGCCGTGAGCGCCGGCTGCCGGCTCCTCCTCGCCGATGGCGCCGAACTGCCGAACGTCTTCGGCGTCGGCCTCGGCACCGGTTTCCGACCGGATGAGACCATGGGATGCGAGCCCAATTTCGACGGCCAGGCCAACAGTCTGTGGCTCTACCAGAACGACATCGGCGGACTGATCTATCGCGGCATCCAGGCAGTGATGGCTTCTCCGCGCTTGCCCCTGGCCAGCGCCGCGGAATAGCGGGATCAACCGCCGAGGCGGCGGCGCACGTCGTCGGGAATGGCGACCGCCTTGAGCGAGCGCGCGTCGCCGTCCTTTGTCGCCCAGATACGAGTCTCCGAACCCTCGGCCGCGACTTCGCCCGCGCCGTCGCGGAACACATGGGTGATGGTGAAGGAGCTGCGGCCGAAGCGCGAGACGTGACTCTCGACCACCAGCCTCTCGCCATGCTGCGAGGCGCGGCGGAAGGAGCATTGGGCATTCACCAGCGGTGTGCCCTCCTTCCATTGACCGCTGCTGACATCATCGCGCTTCAGGCCCACCGTCAGGAACAGCCGGTAGGTCGCCTGGTCGCACCAGCGGAAATAGGCCGGGTAGTAGACGATGCCCGCCGGATCGCAGTCGCCCCATTCGACGGTGATCTCATGCCGGCTGGTGAGCGTCATGGCGTCGGCCGCCCGAGCGGCTTGCCGCTGATCGACGCGGTGCCGGTCATCGCCGCGACCAGCGTGCCGTCGGAGCGCGCGACATCGACGCGATAGGTCGAGATCCGGCTCGAGCGCGAGAGCTCGGTCGCGGTCGCCGTCAGCACCTCGCCCGGCTGGACGGCGCGATTGTAGATCATGTGCACGTCGATCCCGGCCGCGGCGACGCCGTGCGAGTTGCAGGCGAAGCCGAAGGCTGCATCGGCCAGGGTGAAGGTGAGCCCGCCGTGACAGACACCGCCGAAGTTGAGGTGCCGCCGTTCGACGGTGACCCGCGCCACCGCACGACCGGCCATCGCCTCGACCAGCTCGATGCCGAGGTCGGCGCAGAAGTTGTCGTCCCGGGCGATCGCCTTCATGTCGCGCGCACCGCTCATGCCGCGATCGCCGCCAGGGTGCGCGACAGCGCGTCGCCATCGGGATCGGCCAGCGCCGCCACGCGCGCATTGGCCACCGCGTCGGCCGCCTTCGCGGGCGCCATCCGTCCGGCCAGCGCCGGCGCGATCACTTCGGCCGAGATGCGGCGATAGTTGCCGAGGCCGCGCTTGTAGGTGTCGCCATAGCCCTTGATGAGGCGGGCCGACTCCGCGATCTCGCGCGCCAGCTCGAGACCGAGCGGCTGGGCGGCGCGGATCTGACCCAGCCACCTTTCGATCTCGGCCTGCTCCTCGACGTAGCGGAAGCTATGCGGCCGCCACCAACGCAGGCCTGCCAGGAAGCGCAGGCGCGCAAAACCCCAGATCGTCGTGCTGCGAACATGCATCGATACGTGAAAGGGCCGACGGGCCATCAGCCAGCGCGCGGCCCAGGGCGGCAGGATCGCGGCGATCTCCTCGTTGCCTGGCTTGAAATGCTCGGTGAGTTCGATCGGCTCGTGCGGCTTGGCCCGCACCTCGGTACGCACCCGCTCGAACCGGTCGTGCGAGGTCTTGGCCTGCGCCACGCGGATCACGTCCTCGAAGGACATGCGCACTGCGAGATGGCGCGCTACGTCGCGCACCAGGGCTACGTCGAGCCCCTGCAGGCGGTCGAGGTAAAGCGCGGCATAGCGCCGGTCCTGGTAAGTCGCGAGCCGGCGGATACCTTCTTCCACGATGTCGAGGCTGGCCGCCGGGAACGCCTTGCGCGCACGTTCGATCAGGTCTTCGACGCCGCTCGACGCCGCCTGACGCTTGCGATGCTCGCGCACGGCCTGCTCGAGTTCGCCGCGCGCATGGCCGCGGCCGAAGGCGAAGGCCGCGAGGTTGGTATCGACAGCCTTGCCACCCTCGCGGATCGCCGCCTCAAAGGCATCGTCCGGGATCGGCAGCTTGCCCGATCCGGCCAGCGCGCCCAGCAGCACGGCGTTGATCACGCCGCCGCTTTCCTCCGCCGCCTGGTCCATGTCGAACAGAATCTGCGTGCGGCTGCGTTCCTTCACGGCACGCAGCAGGCGGCCGACGTCGAAGCTGCCGTCGCCCATCGCGGCGCGCTCGCCGATCGCCAGTACGCGATGGGTCGATGCGATGAGCGTCGTGCGGTCAGGCGTCACGAAGCCGTTGAAGATCATGCGGCCGGCTTCCAGCAGCTCGGTCGCCAGCGCCACGTCGACCTCGCCGATCGCGGGGTTGAGCGCCAGCACCGTGGGCGCAGGCCCGCGCGCCGGCATCACCTCGAGGTAGTAGGTCGTGGCGCCGGTGCGTTGCGCGACGCCGGGTATCTGCGTCGCCTGCACGCCGAGCCCCTGGCT
>Ga0207652_10001661_pt1 | contig 19502 bp, 21 predicted proteins | sample KBSC63BmetaG_FD_184334 | JGI IMG/M metagenome (GOLD analysis project Ga0207652, IMG submission 184334) | Corn rhizosphere microbial communities from Kellogg Biological Station, Michigan, USA - KBS C6-3B metaG (SPAdes) (version 2) | ecosystem: Host-associated > Plants > Roots > Rhizosphere ... | reverse complement strand
AGGCTGCCCGTATCAGCGCCTCTGAGGCTTCAGCAGCTGTGCCGAGCAGATCGCGAGCAGTTTCCTCTTTTGTTATCTCTTCCGGCTCTTTATAGATCATCTGCATTTACCTTATTCGAACCCGGACCGAAGTCTTCAATATCTTCGAGACTATCTTCAGCAGCCATTCGCGAAAGGTCGCTAAGGTCTACTCAACGCTAACGTCGCATCGTGCGATAGTGCTTCTCTTTCGCTTCTCGACCGTCTCAGAGCGTACAAGATACCTCGCTTGCTGGCTTCTCTTACATCCTCCGGCTGTGTGGTGTCGGCTAAAACATCGCGCATAATCTTCAGAGCCGGGCCGCCGCTTTCTTGCCGATCCAACTCTTCTCGAGCCAGCAAAGTGAGGACATTTGCTGCTTCAATCCTGGCACCTTCATCGTCATCTCCAAGGAAAATGCGACTTATGCGATCGAAATATGGTCGTGCATCAAACGATTGCGTGAAAGCGTATAGAGCATTATTTCGAACACGCGCATCAGGATGGTTTAGCAGCGTAGCTACAGTCGGAGCGAGTTCAGTCAAGCCCAATATAGCGGCGTCTATAGCAAAATCTGTTAGCTCCTTAGAAGACAGGTTCTCATGAAGCACCCTTTGTTCCAGGTTTTTTCGACCCGCCTCGTCGATGAGTATTTCTTCAAATCTTGGCATAAATCCTTCCTCATGGCTTTCGTTGATCGGGCTGGTTCAAGATGCTCTCTCCGGCTTCGATACTTTTTTGAGCAAGTTCCTTAGCCGCCTCTAATCTCTCTCTATATTCTCCCGTTATACTTTTGATTTTTAACAGCCTATTTATTCGCTTGATCACTCCTTTCATCCCACCTACTCCTTGCTCTACTTCCAGAGGATGGTCAAAGAGGCTGCCATCTTTCTTGTAAACCCCGGGTCCGCCCTTCAATTCTTTATCGGCAAGTGCCATTACATCCGGGCGTAGATTCTTTTGCAGAATATTACTCACTCCTTCTTCTGCGTCCTCTATCCCCTGAATTGTACCTTTGCGAAGCTCAACTTCTTGTTCGCCGGGCACCGCAAGGGGTGGCGACGCGTTGGCATCCGCCGGCGTTTCTTCCGTCTCCTCAACCTCGTCCATGTCGTCCGAGTCGGCCTCTAACTGTGGCGAACCTTCTGCCACCGTCTGTCCCCCAAGAGCCGCCACCGTCTCCGGAGCCACCTGCGCAGGCGCATCCGACACCTGCTCCAACCCACCACCATCACTCTCTTGCTGGGACACCTCAAGCCCCTGCTGCGGGCCCGGCGACGTTGGATCGATAACGCTGCCCTTCAGCGCCTCCTGGACTTCGGCGGGCTGTGTAAAGAACTCACCCGCCGACATCTCCATGGGTCCGTAGGGCGTCGCAAAGCGCAGGTTCGGAGAGTCCTGAAAGATCGTCTGCACGAATCCCCGCAGAACATCCGGCGCCCACTGGCCCAGCTTCGACGCCTTCAACACATCCACGATCCGCGTAAAGCTCGACGAGAACGTCGAGCCATCGGCAGCCGCAGGTGTAGCAGCCGCATCTCCCGGCCGGTCGCAGAACTTGCGCTACCTACACCACGGTCGTCCGTTCAGCAAAGCTCCAGCCACTACTTGAGTCGCACAACACAATCAGCTGAGTCGTGCGAAAGGCGAACAATGGCAGGTCCGCTTCGTTCGAAAGCGCATAAGTTTCATGCTCCTAGATGAACACGATCGGATTATCTTCCTTCCGGGCCGCATCGATAAGCATGGTCATTTCATTTAGGAACGCCTGCAAATCTGATCGCAAAGGCTCCGGAGTTGCCTGAATGAACTTGACTTCCCTCTCCAACTCGTCGAGTTTCTCAAGCGGGATAAAATCATCGGTGTGAGCAAAATGATAGAGAACCGCATCCATAAGTATGGATTTCCCGGGCAGCCGGTCACCAACCTCTCCTCTAAGCTCCACAATAGCTGACAAATTCCCTATACGGATCTTTATGGCATATAGATCCTTCCGGTGATATCCCGGCAACCTAAGTTCATCCTCGTAATCGATTTCGCCTGTCTCTGCGTTGACAAGGCGCACCTGCTTACGAAGTTCCTCAGAAGCATTGCGCAGATTTTTATAGACTCCAGCATCTAATCCCATATGATCCCCTAATATCTGATCGTCTCTGATTTGGTCAGCACAGTCACGCGTCCTTTGAGTGGGCTCTCCGTCAGGTTCCCTTCTTTCATTAAATGCCCGTCGGCTCTTTCGCACTGCAACAGAGCCGATTCTACGGTGGCTTCTGACTCTGATGCATCGATCACTATCTGTCCCTTGGCAGTTTGCTCGTGAGCTTCTTCGATTTTATTCTTAATACTATTTAGTCCGTTGGCCGTTACTTTTTTGTACTCCATCTCCTTGCCATCCACCAGGAAATCAGGAGTTTTGTAAGGACCCGTGGGGATTTGGATCACTTCGTGTCCCGCGTCTTCTAACCGTTTCTTATAAATCCTTTCGGCGGGAGTCAGTTTTCGGTACACCGGCTTTTCGGTCGTTGGTGTGTCTGTCGGCGCCGTATACGCCCTGAGCGGCCTCGAATCTTCTGTCGCGGTCTGACCTCCAAACGTCCCGGTCGCCCCGGAATCGCTCGGCGCAGGCGCATCCGGTGGGTTGGTTGCTGGTGTGCTGGCCGCCGCTGCACCCGTGCCCGCATCCGGCTGAGGCGGACCCTCTGGCGTCGTCTGGCCCGCAGGAGCCGCTGTCACCGGAGCAATCTGCGCACGCGCATCCGTTGACTCCTCCAGCCCACCGCCATCAGTCCCCCGCTGGGACACCCCAAGCCCCTGCTGCGGACCCGGCGACGTTGGATCGATGACGCTGCGCTTTAGTGCATCCTGGACTTCCGCGGGCTGTGTAAAGAACTCACCCGGCGACATCTCCATAGGTCCGTAGGGCGTCGCAAAGCGCAGGTTCGGGGAGTCCTGAAAGATCGTCCGCACCAATCCCCGCAGAACATCTGGCGCCCGCTGGCCCAGCTTCGACGCCTTCAACGCATCCACGATCCGCGTAAAGCTCGACGAGAACGTCGAGCCATCGGCAGCCGCAGGTGTAGCAGCCGCATCAACCGGCGGGGCTGCGGGACTCGCGCCGCCTCCTCCACGGTCGTCATCATCATCCGAACCTTCGCTCGGTGGCTCTGTCGCTTCTGTCGCAGGACCTGCGTCAGCCCGCGGCGTTGTGGGAGTTGCGTCAGTGCCCGCTGTCGCAGGACCTGCATCCCCTGACGACGTCGCAGCTTCCGCTCCCGACGCCTCTGTCGCAGGACTCACATCCACCGGCGGCGTCGCAGCATCCGCGCCAGCAGCTTCTGTCGTCGCAGAACTTGTGCCGCCCACTTCGGAGCCGCCGGCTGGCGGTCCTCCGCTCGCTGCCCCTTCAACTACCGCCTCGATTTCTCTCAGGCCATCTAAAGCCAACCCGGCTTGGATTGACGTGCCCAGCAGCGTTCCCATCGTCGGTCCGGAAGTGACGACGTGTAGAAGGTCCTTCCCATAGCTCCCCGTACTTACGGGCGCCTGCTCCACTGCTGCCATCAGGCCGGGCCCAAGGATGGGGACCCCGTGCACAATATCCTCCATCGCCGCATAAGGGTTGCCTCTGCGATAGTCCTCGAAGGCTCGGTGCTCATCGTCGAAGCTTTGCTTTGCCTGTTGCGCCACCCACTTTGCAAGGTCGTAGGCTGGACCTCCCGCAGCGTCCACTAACTCTTTACCTAAGGCTTTGAAGGGGTGTTGCTGCCTTTCGATCTGCTCCGCCTTTCGCTGCGCTGGAGATACTCCAAAGGTGCCTTCCAGTGAATGCAGAAAGGACGGCGCTACCGCCGCCGCATCCCTTTTGTAGCGGCCCGCATCGCTCTTCGAGTTAGAAGGATCGCCCACAACTTGAAAGTGGAAATCTTCCGCTGCACGCACCTTGCTGAAAGGCACCTGCACAGTCTGGCCCTGTGGCCCGACCATCCTGTACGTGCTTTCGCCGCGCGGGTTCTCTGCCAGCTTCGACTGGTTCAGAACGTACCCTGCCGGCACCTTGCTTTGTGACGCGTTGCTCGTCTGCGGCATCTATCGCACCTTCTCCCCGGTCCGTACGTCGAACCAGGTGCGGCCACCGTCATTCGTGCCGATCTCGTGTTGCGTGTCGGGATTGGTCGCGGTCAGGGCATAGCTCTGCGTCGCCGCGTGCGTCGCTGCCGCGTGCATCGCTGCCATGCGCATCGCTGCCGCGTCCTGCTCGATCCCACCGAACCGCTGTATCTCATCCACACCGGCGACCGCTGCGTTGTCCGGGTGCGAAGCCCACACCGCTGTCCTCGGCGCGACTGCCGTGAAGGCTTGCGGATCGATGCGCCGCGCATCCAGCATCTGCTGAATCTGCTTCTCATTGCCCTTGCTGACTTCCGGCGGAATTCCAGTCAGCGCCTGAATACGAAGCAAGCGGACATACTGCTCCGGGTCTTGCTGCGAAGCATAAAACACTGCGGCCTGCAAGGCCCTTGCCCGCTGTTCGACCGTCGATGGCACAACAGGAAGTGGAATGGCCTTGCTGAAATCGAGTGTTACGGGGAAGTCATCCATTACTTCACCATGCGAGGATCGTTTTTATCGCTGATGTAACGCATCTTCCCCTCGCCCTTTGAGTAGTCTTTTTTTGAGTTGTTATTCCCGCAGAGAATTTGCGTTCCGAATCGCCTCACCCACATCTGCGGGAAGCGGAATCCGTCTTCGCTCACACCAGGCACTGCTGCTCGCGCAGGCACACGCCCGAGTTACACCACAGCCCCCGTGGCGTAACCTTTGCGTCCGCTGCGTCCTTCGCGTTTTCTTTTGCTTTACCAGGCGACCGAGCTACATCCGCGAATACGGGTCGTCCTCCGTCGCCTTCTCCCGCTTCACCACCACCCCAAAGCTCCCGCGATTCGCCGGCATATCCGGCAGCGCAACGTCAGCGCCAGAGCGTCCGCCAGGTCCGGAGACTTCCCCAACCTTTTTTTGATCTGGTCCTTCGCCTCGATCTGAAACTTGGAACCATTGAAGGAGTAGGTGGGGCTGGTTAGCTCGCCCACCAATCCCGCAACGTTGGGCTGCGCAGACGCATTCGACGCATTGGTCGCTTGTGTGTTGCTTGTCTGCGTGTTGGACGGTTGTGTGCGGGCATCTCTCGCCGTCGCAACCTCCTCAGCATTCTGTTGCGGCGAACCCTTCCGTCGCCGCCAGAGCCAACTGCGCAGGCGCATCCGTCGGCTTAGCCATCCAACACCATCAGCCTATCGCTGAAATATATCGAGGCCATACTCTTCACCCAGCGTGCGTTCGGTCATTGGGTCCGTGACGCTGGACACCAGTGCTTGCCGAACTTCCGGAGGCTGTGCGAAGAACTCAGCCGGATGCGCCTCTCGGATTCCTGGAGGCGTCAAAAGGCGAAGGTTGGGATCGCCGTCGAAGATCGCCTGTAAGGCGCGCGCTTGGCCAGCTCTAACTCCAGCAGCGCATCCATGATTCGCGAAGATGGCGAACTTACTTCTTCTCTTCCGACCCTGCCACTTCTACCTCGGCCTTTACGCGGCTTCTTGGGATAGCGGCGCCAAGGCTCATCATATGCCTCATCCGTTTCGCTACTCTCGTCGGTGTCACCGGCTTCCTGAGCAGGATCAGACAAGTCTTCGGGGTCCTCCGCGTCTCCGTCATGGCGTATAGACCAGCCAGATTGGCGGTTACATTTCCTGTCAGTGCCTTTGGCGTGCCATTATCTCCGCGAATTCCGCATCGCTTTGAGCCATTTCCGCCGCATGCTCCTCCGGGGTCATCTTTGCCCTTCTAACCTTGTCTGCCTCGGCCTCGGCCAGGTATTTCTGATCTATGGCGTCCGCCTCTGACTCCTCCATCGGCTCCGCAGGCTGCGAGTTCCCTAGGGACAAGCCCTGCCTTTCTGCGTTTGTGAGGAGTTTCATCTGGTGTCGCTGATATCGAAACAACTCGATTGCGGTCTGGCAGTGCTTGCAGCCGTCGATGTGAGACATATAACGCGACTTCTGTTGCTCGCGCTCTCCAAGTAAAACATGGGTGAACAGTCCATCCGCGGCTTGTGGGTCCGAACAAGTCAAAATCTCTAGTCGATTAGATAACGCTTCCGCTTCCTTCTTATTCAACATTTCATTCCACCTTGAGCATCTTCTCGAAAGCTTCTACGTCTTCCGTACCGACTTTGATTGTAGTTTCTGTAAAGCCATGTTCCGCAAGCCACGGACCCAGTTTTTTATTAATGACGGCAACTGCCTGGATCGTAACCGTGGAAGATCCCTCCCGTTTAGCGGCCTCTATCGCTCCGCGCTGTACCCTGCGCATGGTAAGAGCAGCAGACTTAGGCCCTCCTTCGTTATACGCACCCAAAACGGCAACAATCGTATTTTTGTTCTGCGTAGTGATCATGGCGGCGACCTGAGTTTTGTTGGTCAGTTCGCCTATAGTGAAGTCTTCTATTTGCCCAGTAATCTTGCTCATCCCTAATGCTGCCATTGGGCCAGATATTTCCACAGGACCAACAGCATCGTCAGGCTGAGCCGCTGCAGGGATGGTGGGATCGGCAACCCCTGCGTCCTGCGTTCCGCTCGCATTCCTCTCTACTAAACCTGCAGGTTTGCCGGAAACATTTGCGTCTTCGATCTCCTGCGTGTTGGTCGCTGACATGTTCGTCGCCGATCCATTGGCCGCTGGCGTGTTGGTCGCGTGCAGCCCACCGTCTTCCGCTCCTGCGTCGAAATCCGGCTGCCCCTAAACCTCTGCCGCCTGCCCTCCTCCCGGCGTCGCTGCCACCTCCGGAGCGCTCTGCGTTGGCACGTCCGCCGGCTTCGCCGCACCACCACCATCAGCCTCTCGCTGGAACATATCGAGGCCGTACTCTTCACCCAGCGTGCGCCCGGTCGTTGGGTCGATAACGTTGAATGCCAGTGCTTGCCGAACTTCCGGAGGCTGTGCAAAGAACTCAGCCGGATGCGCCTCTCGGATTCCATCAGGTGTCAAAAACCGCAGGTTGGGATGGCCGTCGAAAATCGCCTGTAAGGCTTCCCGGTGCAGTTCCGGCGCGCGCCCCGCCAGTTCTGACTCCGGCAGTGCATCCATGATCCGCGAAAAAGACTGCGAGAATGCAGTGCCGCCAACACCCGCAGGAGCAGGCATTGCCGTTGACGCAGAACCTGTACCAGTCTCCTCGTCTTCAACCAGAGCGGCGGTGGAAGTTACTCCATTCGCTTCGCCATCAACCGGCTCTGCCACTGAACTCGCGCCACTCGCCTCGGCTGTAGCTGTCGGAGCCGCCGCACCAGCTTCAGACGCTTCGTCGGTAGTTGACGACACCGTTGAATCTGCCTTAGGAGCAGCAGTCGCAGGCCTCGCACCAACCGTCTCATCGGCAACCGGCGCAGACACCGGCCTCACGCCTTCGCTTGCTGCCTTGCCTAAACCCGCCTCTTCGCCCGCGGCCGTTCCGATACCCAGGGCTCTGCTGCCAAGCCCGAGTAACGGCTCGGCCAGTTTGCTCCCGGCCCACATAGCAATGGCGTCGTCAGTCTTCTCCGCCGCATAATCGATCCACTGATTCCTGGTCGGCTCAGGCGGCCTCTCTCCAGGCGCCAGAACGCGAGCCTGCCCCGATGCCAGCAGTGCTTCGATTTCCTTCTGCTTCTTTCGCTGATACCCTGCCGGCGTCCAGCTATCGGGATCCAGAATCTCCCATGCCGCATCTCCACCGGCTGAAACGCCACAATACCCTGGCGCGGAAAGGAGAGTGGCCTGGGTCTGGGGGAAGTGTCTCAGCTGTCCCATCGTCACTAAGGGTACTCATTGCGTGAATACTCCGATCAGTGCCGGATTCCCCCGAAGCAGAGATTCCCGCTTTGACACCTTCCGTGCGACAATCGCTTCAAACTCATCGGAGAGACGGTGCCCTACAGACCGTGTTCAGCCTTGTGTTTTGCGATGGCTGCGTTCCAAAATCTTACGGCCTGCATATGCTCTTCGATGGTCAAAAGCACCTTGTTCGCAGGATCGGTAGGGCTTCCGCCTAATATCACCGGAGTTATCTCGAAAATCTGCTTACCGCGAAGAGCAGAATTTGGCGGCTTATTTTTCTCTAGATCATTCATAACATCTATCTTTCATACAAATGGTTAAGGAATCCGTTAAATGTATTTGATAGTAGCCGAGCATCTTCCCATTCCATGCCTATGAATGGGACCTCAATAATTTTTACTTGAGGAGTGCGCAAGTCAAAGCCATAGGCTTCCAACCCACCATTCGTTCCAAATAATAGACCCCCAGGAAAGTACTTTACGGTCTCATACCCATCATTCATTAGCGGTAATTCTTCAATTTTCCAAAGCCTCAGATAAGAGTTCGCGCCAATAAAACCTTCACCACCATTTGAGGACATCATGAAATCTCGATAGTCTTTTAGGAACTCTTGACCAAAATGCCGTTCACACTCGAAGATCGCAACCTCCGAAACGCCGGCATTCCGCTCGAACTCGACCAGTATTTTTTCTAAGTCTCTCATCTTGTCTCCGCTTCATTCTATGCTTCTTTGTAAAGAAAGCCACCACCTATTGAATTTCCAATGATCACTAGGTGACAGTCGGATTATATTCGCCGGATCCGTAGGAGTGCCCCCAAACTTCACTGGCTTAACATGGTGGAAGTGCTGACCTGAATGGGCTGTTCGATCGGCTCGATGCTTGGCACCCGTATACTTATCGGCGGCATCTCGCGCAGCCTCATATTCAGCATCCTTAAGCAATCTGAACGTTCCCTGTGGCCGAGGAGCACCCGTGGGATATCCCGTCCAATCAAATATCGAAAATGTGCCTGGTTCAAATTGAGTCTGCTGCTGACGTTGGGCTTGTTGCTGACCCAAATCTTCAGGGCTCGACTGCGGCTCGGGCATCACCGTTTCTGGATCATTCTGCCCAGGCACATCCGCCTGCTCCTCCACCCCACCGCGATCAGGCCCGTGCTGGAATATGTCCAGACCGTGTTCCTCCCCTAACGTGCGCCCGGTCTTTGGATCGAGCACGTTGGGTTCTAGTGCACGCCGGATTTCCAGAGGCTGAGCGAAGAAATCAGCCGGATGCACCTCCAGAACACCCCCCGGTGTCGCAAGGCGCAAATTCGGATCATCTTGGAAGATCGTCCGCAGGGCTTCCTTGTAAATTTTCGGCGCGCGCAGCGGCAGTTCCAACTGCGGCAGCGAGTTCATGATCCGCGAAAAGGCCGCCGAGAATCCCGTGGCGGCGACCGGCGCGGGGCTTACATTCGCCGCCTCGCCATCAACCGTTGGCGGCATCGAAGTTGCATTCGTTTCGCCGTCGACCGACGCATCAGGTAAACTCGCATCAGCCGCCTCGCCACTAACTGGCGCAGGCGCCGGAGTCGCTTCGGCGGCAACGGGCGCGGGTGTTGGTAGCGCACGAACCGTGTCGTTGGCGATCGGTACAGATGCTGTACTTGCGCCTTCGCTTGCTGCCTTCCCTAACGCCGCCTCTTCGCCCGCTGCCGTCGCAACACCCAGGGCTTTGCTCCCGAGTCCGAGCGCCGGTTCAAGCACTTTGCCTATGCCCCACATCTTGATGAGCCCGGCGATATGTTCCGACGCGTCATCGTTCCACATCTCTGCGGTCGGCTCTGGTGGCCTCTGCCCCGGGGCAAGAACACGCCCTTGGCCCGATGCCAGCGCTGCTGCGACTTCCTTCTGCTGCTCGAGTTGGTGCCCGGCTGGTGTCCAACTATCCGGGTTCCAAATTTCCCATTGACTGGGACTTAGAAGATGATTTAGGCCATGCGCGACCGCTGCCGGAGTCGCCGTGGCGGATCGAGCTAAATTGTTGACAATGTTTCCCGCAAATTCCTCGATTGGCGCAGCAATTGGCGCCAGGATTTCATCGACATAAGGCAACTTGAACGACGGACCATCCTCGGTAGAGTGGGGTACGTGCTCTCTGCTCGGAGAGACATTTCTCAAGTGCGGTTGGGTGTCTGCGGCAGCGATATGCGGGTACATTTTCTCTCCCCACGCAGCCAGCCGGTCAGTCCATCCCGGTTGCGCAGCCGCAGCGTCCTTGGTGTATCGCTTCAGATCGCCGGGGATCACCTGATACTGCATGTCCTCCGCCCCGCGAACCTTGCTGAATGGCACCTGCACGGTCTGGCCTTGCGGCCCTACCATCTTGTAGGTACCTTCACCGTGCGGGTTCGCGGCTAGGCTCGACTGATCCAAAACGTACCCGGCCGGCACGTTCCTCTGTAACGCATTGCTCGTCTGCGGCATCTAGCGCACCTTCCCCATACCCACCCTGTGTCATCTTTTTGCTTGTCATTCCCGACGGGAATCTGCGTTTCGAATCGCCTCACCCACATCTGCGGGAAGCGGAATCCGTCTTCGCTCACACCAGGCACCGCTGCTCGCGCAGGCACACGCCCGAGTTACACCACAGCCCCCGTGGCGTAACCTTTGCGTCCGCTGCGTCCTTCGCGTTTTCTTTTGCTTTACCAGGCGACCCAGCTACATCCGCGAATACGGGTCGTACTCCGTCGCCTTCTCGCGCTTCACCACCGCCCCAAAGTTCCCCCGATTCGCCGGCATATCCGGCAGCGCAAACGTCAGCGCCAGCGCGTCCGCGAGGTCCGGAGACTTCCCCAACCGCTTCTTGATCTGGTCTTTCGCCTCGATCTGAAACTTGCCGCCGTTGAAGGAATAGGTAGGGCTGGTTAGCTCGCCCACCAATCCCGCAACATTGGGCAGGCTTCCGCCTTGCTTTACCCAATCGGCCATCTTCATCCACATCTCCGCGCGCATGTTCACATAGCGCGGATCGTTTGCCGGCTTGTCAAACTGCACCGCATAAGGAGAATGGCCGGCAGCGCGCATGACATCGACAGCTCCATGCGCCCATCCCACCGTGTCGTCGAAGAACTCCATCTCCGACGCCCACTCCAGCTTCTTCGCCATCACCCGCGAAGCAATGTCCACGCTCACAGCGGAGTCGCGCGCATGACGCATCTCCACCGGAGGAAACGCCACGATACCCTGGCGCGGAAAGATCACCGTGCGGTCGTCGCCATACCTTGCCACGTCGACACCCAGCCGCTTCTGCGCCCACTCGAACGTCTCGGCCCGCGGATGCAGGTTCATCGCGCGCTCCACCTCATCGACACTCAGCAGCGCGTTCAGCGATCCCGGCGGAAACTGCCCGAGAATAAACGCCATCACCCACGGATTATCGCGCCCATACTTGGCAATGTTCTCGCGCGCCCACGTGATGTCGACACGTGGCGTACGCTTGGGATCATCCGGGTCAGCCGTAATCGAAACAACATCCCACAAGGCTTTACCATCCAACCCCGCGTCCCGGCCCCGCGTACAAACCTCATACAGCAAGCCGGTCTGCGACGTCGTATTTCCGGCCGTCAGAATCACTCCGTCTTCGCACGAAGTCAGCCCCTGCTCCGCCGACCGCACCATATGCGGCGGAATGTCTCCCGACTCATCGATCAGATAAAACGGAAACCGCGAATGCAGCCCTGACAACGTACGCCCGGTCGCCTGCAGGTCCGCCGACTTCGACCACCCCTTCGCCGAGAGGAACCACGTCTCCGGATGGTCCTTCGCAAAGATGCGTTCCTTCTGCCAGACAAACGCCTCCTGCAGAAACGGTGACTCGTTCTGCCAGCGCGCCATCTCGGCCCACAGATTGTCCTTCAGGTTGTCGCTGGTAATAGATACGGCAGCGCCTTTGGGATGCTCATTCCTTGCCGCGAAACAAGTCAGCCGATGCCACCCCAGCCACGCCAGCACGGCCGTCTTTCCTGGCCCGGCGCACGCCTTCATCGCGATGCGTTTCCGCCCGGGCTTCCCTGCCATCGCCAGCACGTCGAGCTGCCACGCATCCGGCTCCGCACGAAACACATCCCGCACAAACCTCACAGGATCACGCCGCCACTCCCGTATGCGCAGCGATGCTTCGTTCATCGATATTCTCTGTGGATGTATAGCGAAACCTCTACCTTCCCTTTATCATTCCGCAGGAAACCTGCTCTTGCTCTTCTTGTTGTCATTCCCGCAGGGCATCCGCTGTCGCCTTCGCTGTTGCTGTTGCTGTTGCTGTTGCCTTCGCTGTTGCCTTCGCTTTTGCCTTTGCCTTTTTTGTTGTCATTCCCGCAGGGAATCTGCTTCTGTCGTTGCCTTTGCCTTTGCCTTTGTCGTTGTCTTTGCCTTTGTCGTTGCCTTTGCCTTTGCCTTTGCCTTTGCCTTTTTGTTGTCATTCCCGCAGGGAATCTGCTTCTGCCTTTGTCGTTGCCTGTTTTCCTTCACCCACCACAACTCTGTCATCCTGAGCGAAGTAACTCGCGGTTCTTTGCGAGTTACGTAGTCGAAGGACCTGCCACGCCGCCCGCATTACCTCGGTAGCTCGACCCGTTCAACCACAACTGCTCCGTGCAAGCGTTGAAGGCGCGCCCTATAGATGCCAGCGCAAACCGCTCTTGACGCGATTACGCGTAATCCCGACAGGCCTCACCCACCCTCTAAATTCGCGAAACTTCGCGAAACTTGCATCAAGGCTTTTGCCCTTCCCCCGCTGCCACATCCCCACCCACCACCAGCGTCTCCAACGTCACCTTGCCCGCATGTTCCACCTTGTCCGTCCACATCTTCAAATGACGCCCCAGCATCTCCGTTGCCCGCAGCGTATTGGTCACGTCGAACTGATACTCCCCCGGCACCGCCACGCCACGCACCATCACCGGCTCCGCCTGCCGGCAGCGATTGATGGTCGACACAAGGATCTCGAGCACATACTCCTTGGTAACTCCCATCTCATCGGCCCGCACCTTCGGCCTCGCTGCTCTCTTCACCTTCGTGTTTGCAACCGCCTTCGTCTTCGGCTTCACCCTATTACCTCACCCTTGTCATTCCGTAGCGCAGTGAAGAAATCTGCTTTCGCTTGTGACGGCACACACCTCGACGTCACTGGCGACCGCACCAAAAGCTCTCATGCAAAGTTCGCAAAAAAAATGTCCGTGGCTTCGCCACGACACCTTTGCGAAACCTGGCTCCCTTCGCGCACTTTGCGTGACAGCTTTTGCCTGTACTTCCGCCTACTTCAATGGCGCAAGCTGCCCCGGCAGCGCATTCCACTCCGCCTTAAATTCCTCCACCGTCTTCGGCGCCACACCAGCCGGCGCGGCAACCCGCGGCGCCACCGCCGAAGGAAACAAATCCAGCACACTCTGCACGGTCCCAACGGCAAGCTTCACATACGCCTGGTCCTTCTCCGACACCGGCAACAAATTCAAGTCACTCTCCACCAACTGCAGCGCCTGGGCAACATCCTCGGTCGGCGTCCCGGCCTTCCAGTGCAGCACGGCACTCTGCGCCGCGGCAAAGTCTGTCTGAATCTTCACCGCGGCATCCGTATGACCTTCAATCGTCTCCAGAGACGCAATGGCAGATCCCGCAATCCCAACCAGCGCCGCCGTCTGATTTTGCGACGGACACCCAGCACACAACAGACAAAGTAACAACGGAAGAATACGTTTCATAACATCTCCATTTTTGTTTGATTTTCTTTTGATTAGACGGAAGCTCGGAGCGGCCCTGAGTACCAGACCCACCACAGAACTAAGCGCTGAAGGCGCGACGATATACCAGCCTGGGGCGCAGCCCTGGGATACGAACGCGATTGATATCCGAGCGCTGAAGGCGCGACCTATAAATGCCTGCCCCGGAACCACACCCGAACGAGGACTGCTTTATCTGTCACGGAAGCGCCCCACTCACACCTTCGCCCCACCCTCCGGCGGCGTCGGTATCGACTCCTTCGCCAACCGCGTGTTCTTGATGTTCAACACCTGGTGCGACCAGTCATAGAACCAGATCCCATACTTCGACGTAGGCACCGGCGCTGTGGCTACCGCCGCCGTCACCGCTGCCATCAACACGGCAGTAATCGGCAGCCTGTTCTCCCACAAAAAATACAACGGATGAAAATCTTTCATACTTTGTACTTCCCTTCCGCATACTTCGCCCACACGCCCTGCAACGCGCCCTTGTCTCCGTTGCCGTAATCGCACTGCATCTGCACCGAAGGATTCACCGGGCAATCGGGCATCTGGAAGTGGTCATAATCCTTGAGGCGCTTCCAATCCCCGCCCCACACCAGCCCCTGCGCTTTCAACGCCCCAACCATCGCCTCAAACTGCGGCGTCCGCACATCCCAGTTCAGCGCTCCACTTTCGCCCGAAAGAAACGGCACAACATCCACCGCGAACCCGTAGTTATGCATCGACTGCCCTGCCCTGGCATTCGTCACAACATGCCCTGGGGCCGTCCGTCCCTGCGCATAAAGCTCCATCTGCTCTTTTGCGGTCCTGTGTCCCGAAACGACAAGGATGGCCGTTCCCACCTTGTACAACGCGTCCGCCGCCGCGCGCACCGCGTCAGCCAGCTTCGGATGTACTGTCAGTAGTTCGAGTTCGCTGCGGCCGTCCATCACGCCCTCTCCGTTTCACGTTCAATGCTTCAGCAAAAATTGCAGCGTCACGACTATGCCAAAACCGGTCCCTGCGATCCACATCAGTTTGTCGATCTTTTTGTCATGCCCGGCAATCTGCGCGCAGAACAGACGAAAGGCTCCCTGGTCGGAAAAGAACGCCTCCCATTTGGTCTCGATGGCGGTGGTGCGCACGCCGTGGCGATCGACGCGTGCGATCAATTCCTGCCGCTCTCTCTGTGCGCGAGCTTCCCGTGCATCGTCTTCCTCCCGGCGTGCGTCGTACTTGCGGTCCTGCTCATCGAGGCGTTTGATCACCGCGGCAAGCTGTGCTTTCAATTCGCTAATATCATGTGGCGCCAATGTCTACCCCCTCAGCGCTTGTAAAGGCTGGCCGTTATTTTTGGTGCATTGTTCGTTGCTAGCTCATAACTCATAGCTCACAACTCATGACTCATAGCTCGCAGCTGGTAACTGGTAGCTGGTAGCTAAAGAATCTACCGTTCTGAGCGAAGTAACTCGCGGAAGCTTACGTCAGGCTTTCGCATTTGCATCACTGCAACCTAGGCGGCCTTCTTCGCATTCATCACGAACTCATGCGCCTGCCACGTCAACAGTCTCTCGCGCCGCGTCGCCGCAGTCCCTTGCGCCGTCGGCTCGAACCTCAATCCGGGCAGTTCCGCAAATGGCAATGGCTCCGCGTGTCGCGCCTGCTCGTTGCGTGCGGCAATCGACTCAGCCAGCGTCAGGTTACGAATGCTCACACCCTCTTCCACCCACACGGCGCTGCATTCCTGAATCGCTCTTTCAGCCGCTCCACGTTTCAGCGAGTAGCCACGGGTGACATTGAATATACGTTTGTTCTTGGTCATAATAAGGCCGAGCTTGTTGGCGCTCGGAGCCATAGAAAAAATCGCTGAGGGACTTACCTGACTACACCCCAAATCCCCCAACCACAGTCACTATGACAGAACTTCGGCAACTACCAAAGCAAAATCGACTTACTCACTACAGAGTAATTTTGGCTTCCCATAACTCCTTTTGTTTGTGATTTATTTGCCTGTCGATTCTTGCTTGTCATTCCGAAGGGACCTGCGTTCGACCGAGCCGGCGCCTCCTCCAGAGGCGCACCCCACCTTCGCCCCCACCCCCAAACCAAGGCCCAACGGCGCGCTCTATACCAGCATGGGGTGAGACCCCATCTACAGTCCGCCCCACACACCAAGCGCTGAAGGCGCGACCTATCCCCGCCGCGATCTCCCCAGGTATCGCCCGATTTTGAATCTGCTCCATCGATTTGTGGCTACAATGTGTCGTTATGAGAAACAACATCGATCCCGCAGGCGCTGAAAGCTCCCCATTCAGTTACGACACAGCCTTAGGCCGCATCGGAACGCTGACGCTCATCGGGGCCGGCGTCATTGTGGTCTATGCCTTGCAGAAGGTCTCGACCGCCGCGAGTGTTCTGAGCCTCGAATTCATGATCGCTGGCGCTTCCGCGGCCGTCGGTGGCCTTCTTGGCTTTCTATTCGGCGTGCCCCACACACGCGAGATCGAGCCATCCCAGTCGAGGGCCGCTGACCAGGCAGACGGAGACAACGCGGGCGCCTCTCGCAACCAGATGGCATACCGGCCAAACACCAGCCTGGAGCAGATCTCGGATTGGCTGACGAAAATCATCGTTGGCGTCGGTCTGGTCCAGATCAAGTCGATGCCTGGTGAACTAAGGCGCCTGGCGCAATACCTGGCGAGCGGGATGACGGATCGCCCGGGTGCGGAAAGCCTGGTCGCGGCCATCATTGTTTTCTTCGCCATCTGCGGCTTTGTTTTTGGATTCCTCTGGGCGCGCATCTATCTCCGCAGATGGTTCAAGGAAGCCGATCAGGATGAGGTAAAACGCATCGATGAAAAGCTCCGGCAATTGGAAGCCGATGCGAAAGCTCTGGCCCTGGTCACGCAGCAGTTGAATCGCTCCGCGGAGCATTCCCTCGCTTCAGACGCCGAGCTGGCGGCCACCATTGGAAAATCGTCTGCTCCAGTAAAAACCCAGATCTTCGACTTAGCCCGCAAAGAGTCGTATAACTTCGCCGCACCCGACTTTGACCTCAGGATCGAAGGTGTCATCGCCGTCTTCAAGGCTCTCATCGCGGCTGATCCCAGGCAGCGGTTTCATCGCAATTATGGAGAACTCTCCTATGCCTACAGCCGAAGTAAGCCACCCAATCTGGAAGAGGCGGAGCGAGATATCACCATCGCCATGGAAGTACGCGATCGACTGGGAGAGAGAGGCTGGAAGTACTACGAATTCCGCCGCGCACGCTACCGTATCCAAAGAGACCCCAACTTCCGCCAGAAGAAACCCTCGGCCCCCGACGTGAAGGAGCGGATTCTACAGGACCTGCAAACTGCCTTCCGGGATAAGGGCTGGGAGACCTGGTTCAACGAGCCAGGCCAGAACAACATCAAAGAATGGCTCACCCTCAACGCGGTCGACGAAGAAGCGCTCCGAGGCCCAGCCGAAACCAGTTAAACCAAAGTAGACCGCCAGGAAATTAGAGCGCTGAAAGCGCGACCTATACCAGCCCAGGGCGCAGCCCTGGGTTAGTGGCGTAATGCGTCTCCGAGCGCTGAAGGCGCGATCTATAGATGCCTGCTCGGCAACTACATCAGAACAGGAAATACGTTAACCGCCCGCAGGACTTGCCCAGAACCTCTCAAAAGAAAACTCCACGGCTACCGTGGCGTCACCTTGCGACCTTTGCGTTTTCCTTGCTTCCGCGACTGCCGTTACGCCCTCAAACCCACTGCTCTCCCACGATCTTTTTCCAGTACTCGCTGGCGCTCAGCGCGGGCTCCTGGCGTTGGTATATCTCTGTATAGACTTCCAGGATAGCCAGCTTCTGCGCATTCATCTCATTCCGGAGCATGCGTTCATCCATCTTCTGGAATCCCGCTTTGGTCAGATCGCTGCGCAGGTCCTGCTCGCGAGGGCCGTTCATGGCGCGGAGGATCGCGCTTTGTTCGGGATTGTCCTCTCCCCCGCGGATCATGCAGAGCATGTTCAGCAGTTCGGCTTCGCGGTTGATGTACCTGCGAAACTCATCATCGAGAGCTTTCTCTTCAGGGTCCGCGGCTTTATACAGCAGCGCCAGAAAGCGGTCGAGGCCGCAGTCCTTGTCGTCCGCCAGCGTGACCCTGATCTTGCCGCCCACTTTGGCCACGGGTTTTTTCGACAGCGCCATCGGTGTCCAGTCGAGCACCGAGTCGATGGAGTTGACGACCTTCGGCACGACATCCGTTTTCGCGAACAGGTCCATCGTGCGCGTGACGAAGTCGTTGGTAAGCGGACGGCCATTGGGAGCATGAAGCTGGAACAGAAGCAGCCCGTCGACCAGGATCTGGGCTGGAATGCGATGGGCGGCGTTGGTCTCATAAACGACGTTTTCGCCCATCACGTCCTGCAGCACGGCGCCCTGCAGCTCGATGACGGCTTTGGGCCGAATGAGCTTGAGGTCCACCAGCCGCTTCACAATCATGACGGCCTGGCCAATGGCCCTCCTGCGCCCTTCCGCATGAAGCCCGACGCGATCGAGAAACTCCTTCGCTCGGAGTTTGTCCTGCCCATATTTGGACGAGCTGAATACCAGACGCCTTTCGGCATCGGGCGACAATCCACGTGCATTGGCGATTTGCTTCTCTGTATAGCTCATTGGGCTCCGTCGTGTTGCCTGACGTTTGTCAGCCAAAGTATAGCCGGAATGCCGGCGGATGCATGTTGAACGTTTAAGAATTCACATTGGATGTATCGAGTTGCCCGAAACACCGAAGCGGCACAGAATCCAGGACTCAAAACTCATGACTCAGAACTGAGCGCTCACAGCCTTCGCCGTTGCTTTTCTTGTTGTCATCCTCGCAGAGGATCTGCTTTGGCCTTCGCCTTTGCCTCTCTTGTTTGTCATTCCCGCAGGGAATCTGCTTTGGCCTTTGCCGTTGCTCTTCTTGTTGCCATCCTCGCAGAGGATCTGCTTTGGCTTTGGCTTCGCCTCTCTTGTTTGTCATTCCCGCAGGGAATCTGCTTTGGCCTTTGCCGTTGCTCTTCTTGTTGTCATTCCCGCAGGGAATCTGCGTCTGCTGTCGCGACCGGATGCCCATGGTTACAGATGTGATAACGAACGAACGCCTTTCCAGGTGATAAGGGGAAGCCGCAGGTACAAGCCCACCATAGATCTAAGCGCTGAAAGCGCGACGATATACCAGCCCAGGGCGCAGCCCTGGGTTACGACCCACCCCAAACCCGAGCGCTGAAGGCGCGACCTATAGATGCCCAGGGCGTGCGACCAAGATCCGGCCACACCACAGAACCAAGCGCTGAAGGCGCGACACATAGATGCCTGGGTATGGCACCAACATGCCTTTGGGATTCGGCCTGGGATAGGTCGCGCCTATAGCGGCGATCGCTTATAGCCGTCCCCGTCCTCTTCCGAGCAACAAGTACAGAAGCAGGATCAGGATGATGAGATCAATGGCGCCACCGCCGTAGTATCCGACGCCAGGGCCCATGTAGTACCCACCGCCGCCGAAGACTATCAAGAGAACGATCAAAAGAATAATGAGCATGCGCGGAAGTCTAGCACGACCCGACGCAGGCTGGCGCCACGCCGCAATGCAAGGTCTCAAATAAGAAGGGCGACACCGCGCCTGTTCCCCGTTTTCCTGCTGATGACGAATCCGTGGCAAGGCTCGCAGCCAGCGTTGCAACGTAAGCGTCCTGTCTTGGCCGTGTGTACAGGATGGTCATCTGGGGCGAAGATGTGTGGATGGTGGAAGGCGAGTTGGGTATTGGATTGGCAGCGGTGCCGCGGCGTCGTCGCCGGAGTGCTGTGGAGCGGCGTCTGATCGTGGAGGAGACACTGGTGCCGGGG
>Ga0207652_10001660_pt1 | contig 19504 bp, 18 predicted proteins | sample KBSC63BmetaG_FD_184334 | JGI IMG/M metagenome (GOLD analysis project Ga0207652, IMG submission 184334) | Corn rhizosphere microbial communities from Kellogg Biological Station, Michigan, USA - KBS C6-3B metaG (SPAdes) (version 2) | ecosystem: Host-associated > Plants > Roots > Rhizosphere ... | reverse complement strand
CTCCGCTTAAATTTTCCAGCGCAATATTCTTGCGATGCGGCGGAATATATATCTGGAGATAAGGATATGACGCTTCCGGAAGAATTTCCAGTTCAATCTTTTTTAAATGATTTCTTAAAACACACATCGGTTGGCATGTTTCAAGGTTTAATGTAAAGCAATTATCAAAAAATCTATCCTCAATTTTTTTCAAAGAATTGAATTCTGTATAAGGAATAAGATTTTGAGTGGGAAGTAACTCGCTATTAAACTCTACTAATTCTTTTGATTGAAATTCTAACTGCAGTTCATCAACTGCATCGCCTAAGTTGAAATAAGGATGCCAGCCATCCTGTATAGGAATTAATCCTTCATCTTTATTAATGCATTCTGTAGTAAATGAAAGTTTGTTGTCTTTTTCCAGTTGCCATGTAACCAAACAGTCGTAATTAAACGGGTAGCCTTTATCCTCATTTCTATATTCACATTTTAGAGTTACAGAAGCATGTAATTCATTTGCTGTTTCGCTGATAATAGTATATACTTTATCATACAAAATGCCGTGTATGGCACTTTCCCCGAGATAATATTTTTCTACTGTATATTTCTTTTCTCCAAACTGATATGTTCCATGATTAAGTCTACACACGAAGGGAGATAATTTGGCTCCCCTAAAACCTTTACTTTCTACATTTTCTTTAAAATCAATAGCAGAACTATAACTATCAACGATATTGAATTTTTGCCCGTTTCTTTCTGCAACAAAAGATTGAAGAATTGCGCCGCAGTCAGGGATTATCGCAGCATAAGTATTTGTGTCGTTATCTTTTAAAATGATTTTTTCAAAACCATCTTCCTGTATTTTGCTAATTGAAAACATAGCCGCCAATTTACAGAACTTTATTTAGTTGGCTTCTAAAATTTTTAATACAATTTTTTCTTCTGGTGTCAGGTCGCTTTTACCATCATTTTTTTCAATGCTATCAAGTTCTGTAATATATTTTTCAAGCTTGTTACCTTCATATAAAGAAAGAATAAGCGGATGCACATAATATTTTTTACATACGGTTCGTGTATTGCCCAAATGCTCAGAAACTATATCTAAGGCTTCAACAATCCTTCTTTTGGTTTCGGTTTTTGTATCGCAACATCCTATTGATTTTAATGCAAGGAAGGCTTGTACTGTTCCCGCCCACGTTCTGAAATCTTTTGCAGTAAAATCTGCGTTGCTTATTTCTTTTATGTAATTATTTATAAGCCCTGAGTCAATTGAATGATGATTATCGTCCTCATCGTAAAACTGGAATAATTCCTTTCCGGGAACATCCCTGCATTTTTTTACTATAGATGCGAGCTTTTTATTTTTAAGCGTTACATGATGCGATATTCCTTTCTTTCCAATGAATTCAAAGCTTACGGAGGCACCATTGAATTTTACATGCTTATCTTTTAATGTCGTCAATCCAAACGAGCCATAAGTTTTTTCGTAAAAGCTATTGCCAACTCTTATGTTGGTTCGTTCTAACAAGCTGACAACGGCAGCTAAAACCTTTTTTAATGGCAAACCAGGCACACTTATATCTTTCTCAAGCTGCAGGCGCATACCGGGAAGCGCTTTACCGAAATCCAGCAGCCTATAAAATTTTGTATGGTTGCGCAGGTAATTCCAATGATGATGATATTTATATTGTTTCCTGTTTTTGGTGTCATAACCTGTTGCCTGCAGGTGGCCATTTTCTTTTTTACAAATCCATACTTTCGTCCAGGCCGGTGGAATAACCAAATGCTTTATTCTTAGCAATTCCTCATCATCTTTTATTTTTTCACCTTTATAATAATATTCAAATTTATCCCCGTTCTTTTTTCTTTCTATCCCGGTTTCTTTATCACTAACATATATAAGATTAGCTGCGAGTGCAGTTTTTTCCTCATCTTTCACTATACTCTTTAACTTTCTTTTAGAAACCTTTAGAAGTTCCTGCGGCTGTATTGCTTCGACCATTGGATATTTTTATACGAGGAAATTATTCTACAAAAAATTATTTAAAAAAGGCAGGACTTAATGCCTGCCTTTAAGTTAAGGATAACAAAAATTTATTCGTCTGTATCTTCTGCTTTCAAAAAGCTGTTTTCACCGTTCGGATTCTTTACAACTTTTTCATCATCATTAACGTTGTTATCTTTCTTATGCTTTTTACCACCTAAAGCAGTAAGATGAAGCTGGGTATCTGTTCCGGCGGAAATCCGGCCAGTAGAGGGTGAATCATTTGTTTCAGTTCCCAGTTCATTACTTCCTGATGATGGTTGTGTTATTCTATCTGTATCTGCCATAATAATTATTTTAAAGTGAATTATTAACTGGACTGAAAATTATATGCCAATATTTGTTATGGAATAATTTATTAAACCAATGTTCGCATTGAATGCTGTTATTTTGATTTATGAATTACCTGGCGCATGCATTTCTTTCCTTCAATAAAGAAGATATTCTTGTGGGAAATATGATAAGTGATTTTGTAAAAGGAAAATCGAAATATACTTATCCATTGGATATACAAAAGGGAATTCAGTTGCATCGCTGTATTGATGAATTTACTGATGCGCATCCTGTTACTACCACAGCAAAAAATTATTTCAGGCCACAATATCGGCTGTATTCAGGCGCTTTCATTGATGTTGTGTACGATCATTTCCTTGCGCTTGATGAAAAACGATTTGAAGAATATGGTGGGCTTATGAATTTTTCTCACACAGTATTTAATTTGCTCGATAACAACTTTCATTTATTCCCGGCAAGGTTTCAAAAAATGTTTCCATATATGAAATCACAAAACTGGTTATACAATTACCAGTTTAATGAGGGTATTCAAAAAAGTTTTAACGGTCTCGTATACAGAGCTGTATATTTAAATGAATCCGATATTGCTTACGAAATTTTCAATAAACATTACGTTGATCTTGAACATTGTTATAAAGAATTTTTTCCTAAGTTGTTACAATTCGCTTCTGAAAAGTTAAGCCTTTTATTGCCTGACTAATTTCATTCTATATTTGTATTTATAAAGTGGAACATAAGTTTACACCTAATTTTTTATAAATCATTTCCCGGTTATTCGAAATTAAAACACGAATCATTTTGAAACTTGCAACGAAATTAATACATGCGGGTGCTGAACCTGATCCATCTACTGGCGCCATTATGACTCCTATTTTCCAAACTTCAACTTTTGTGCAGGAGAGTCCCGGAGTTCATAAAGGATATGAATATGCACGCACGCAAAACCCGACAAGACATGCGTTGCAAAATGCATTAGCGGCAATTGAAAATGGAAAATACGGGCTTTGTTTTGCAAGTGGCTCGGCTGCAACAGACGCAGTAATAAAATTGTTAAACCCGGGCGATGAGGTAATTGCTGCTAATGATATGTATGGAGGAACATACCGGTTGTTTACAAAGATTTTTGAAAAATATGGATTGAAATTTCATTTTATAAACATGCAGGATGCTAATGAAATTACTAAATACATCAACCAGAATACAAAGCTTATATGGACGGAAACGCCAACTAATCCGATGATGAATATTACGGATATTGAAGCTGTGGCAAAGATTGCAAAACAACATAACGTCCTGCTTTGCGTGGACAATACTTTTGCTTCACCATATTTGCAAAATCCTTTAGATCTTGGCGCTGATATAGTTTTGCATTCTGCTACGAAGTATATCGGCGGCCACAGCGATTCAGTTCACGGGTGTTTAATTGTTAATAACGAAAAATTAAAAGACCAGTTAGCTTTCATTCAAAATAGTTGCGGCGCTGTGCCAGGGCCGCAGGATTGTTTTTTAATATTAAGAGGATTAAAAACATTGCACGTAAGAATGGAACGTCATTGTGCAAACGGTGAAAAAATTGCAAAATGGCTGCGGCAAAACACCAAAGTTGATAAAGTTTTTTGGTGTGGCTTTGAAGATCATCCCAATCATGATATTGCAAAAAAGCAAATGCGTGGATACGGTGGCATGATGAGTTTTACTTTGAAAGATGATAGTATTGGAGCAGCTAATAAAGTGCTTTCTTCAACCAGGCTTTTTGCATTAGCAGAGAGCCTTGGCGGTGTTGAAAGCCTTATTGGTCATCCCGCTTCAATGACGCATGCAAGCATTCCAAGAGAAGAAAGAATAAAAAATGGGCTGGTAGATTCGTTAATGAGATTAAGCGTTGGCATTGAAGATGCAGATGATTTAATTGCAGATTTGAGACAGGCAATTGAATAAACGAATATAGCGGTTACGATTACCCGAGATTATAAGATGAAAAATTTAGATGCACACTATAACCTAAAAAAATTCCTCGACAGCAAAGTAATTCAATTTAATAATCCTTCATTTATTAAAGACGATCCTGTTTGCATTCCACATCTTTTTTCAAAAAAACAAGATATTGAAATTGCTGGTTTCTTTGCCGCCATATTTGCCTGGGGTATTCGTAAAACGATCATCAACAAATGCAAATTGCTTTTACAATTAATGGATAATGCGCCTTATGATTTTTGCCTTTATCATAACGACAATGATATAAGAAAATTAGAAAAATTTTGCCATCGTACTTTTAATGATACTGATCTTTTGTATTTCATTTCTTTTTTAAAATTCCATTATTCAAAACATACATCTTTAGAAACTGCTTTTTTTAAAGCTGCAATAATTAAAGAATCAAATCATATTATTGAAGACTCTTTAAATCATTTTTACCAATATTTTTTTTCTTTGGAAGATGTACCTGCAAGAACAAAGAAGCATATTGCATCTCCGCAGAGAAATTCAACTTGTAAAAGATTGAACATGTTCCTTCGATGGATGGTTCGCAACGATAATAAAGGAGTTGATTTCGGCATCTGGAAAATGATTAAGCCTTCTGCATTAATATGTCCTGTAGATCTGCATGTGGCAAGAGTATCCAAACATTTTAACTTATTAAAACGAAAACAGGTAGATTGGCTTGCCGCAGTTGAATTAACAGAGCAATTACAAAAGTTTGACAAAAACGATCCGGTTAAATATGACTTTGCTCTTTTTGGCCTGGGAATTTTAGAAAAGTATTAAGCTATAGAATAAAGTACTCATTCTCTAAATGGCTGTTGCCAATTTTCGTATATCCTATACCGTTAGTATCCTTTCTTTCAGACAAAAAATCATGTAAATTTTTCTACACAGTTTTTTAAAGATGCATTTATGCATAAGTAAATACTTATGTTTTTTAAAATCATTAACATAAGTGCAAACGTATTATTAAAATTAAACAGCATAACTGCCATAATGCGTGTTAAAATGCTTTAAGGCATTGGCTTTGTGGCTTCTATAATAAAAATTTACTTTATGAAAAAAATAATATTACCCCTGGTTGGGCTGTTAAGTTTTTCAGCCCTTTACATTGGATGTACCAAGGATCCACTTAAGAATTTATCACAGGAAGAATCGCGGATTTATATTACCGACCATGATTCAACAGCAAAGTTTTCAAACTATAAAACTTATAGTATCTCTGATTCTGTAGCAATAATTGATAACGGGAAAGTAAGTCGCCAATTAAATGATGTAGACGAGGCTTACATAACCGCTGTAAAAAAATACATGAATCAAATGGGTTATACACTAACGGATAAAAGTAATCATCCTGATTTGGGTGTGAATATAAATCACATTATAAGTACGTCAACAGGCGTTATAAGTTATGGTGATTACTGGGATAATTACGGCGGATATTGGGATCCTTATTATTGGGGATATCCAGGCTATGATTACTATATACCTTATGCTTACAGCGTTTATCAAATAAGTGAAGGTGCAGTCTCTGTTGATATATTGGATTTAAAAAATGCATCGGAAAATAATGATAAGATCAATGCGCTTTGGACAGGATTGATACGGGGCTCTGGCATTTTTGATACGAACGTTGCGGATAGCCAGGTTAAAGCCCTGTTTGAGCAGTCACCTTATTTGAAGATCAATTAAAAAATACTAAAATGAAAAAAATTAAAATAACAATTGCTGCGGTTTGTTCCCTGCTGTTTTTTTCGTTGGTTGCAAACGCTCAAAAAGGAAGTTTAAAACTTGGTTTAAATTATAATTACAGCCTGCCTGTTAGCGGCTTTAACACTGATCTTGTTAGTAACGGATCGCCACGGGGTTTTGCAGGTGAACTTATGTATGGCTTCACCGATAAGTTACAAGGCGGTTTATCGTTTGGTTTCCAGGATTATTACCAAAAGTATCCGAGGGATTTTTATCCTCTCGGAAAAACGCAGGATGTTTCTGCCGTGATAAGTAATTCTATACAAACTACACCGGTTATGCTTAAAGCTAAATATGCACCTTTCAATACTATTGCTGTAAAGCCATATGTGTCTTTGGGAGCTGGTATAAATATCATCGATTTTAAACAATACCTTGGCCAGTTTGCAAGTAGTGAAACTAATGCTGGATTCGTAGCTCAGGGCGGGCTTGGCGTAATGATACCCTTCGGAAAGATGAAAACTTCCGGTATTAATGTTGGTGCTGCTTATAACTATGCACCTTACAAAAAGTACAGTTATAGTGATCTTAATTCAGTCAATTTCCAGGCGGGAGTATTTTTTGCAATAAAATAATTTTAATTATCCCATGAGTGAAGCCTTCATAAAGAAGGCTTCATTTTTTTAAACAAGAATTTCTAGAAACGATTTTATGTGATGAATGCTAACCGATAAGCCTTTTGAACCATTTCATCTTGCCTTGAAATGATGGATATTTTAAAGAAGGATCTATTAAAGTTGAAGTTTTTAAAACGGGCTTTGCATGTGTAAAAGTGTCAAAAGTATTTTTGCCATGGTAAGCGCCTGTACCGCTTTTCCCTATTCCTCCGAAAGGAATATTTTTATTTGCAAAATGCCACACAGTATTGTTGATACAACCTCCTCCAAACGGAATTTTTTTTATCCATTTTTCTTCAATTTTTTTATCTTTTGTAAATAGATAAAACGCTAACGGATTTTCATTTTGATGTACTATTTGCATTGCTTCCTCCGTTGTGTTGAAAGGCAGAACAGGTAAGATGGGGCCAAAAATTTCTTCCTTCATTACATCATCATTCATTGAGACATTTATGAGAATCGTAGGTTCCATGTGTAATTCTTTTTTATTGATTTTTCCACCATAAAAAATTTTATCTTTTTGAAGATAGCCAGCCAATGTATTAAACCGGCTTTCATTAATTATTTTTCCATAATCATAGCTCGTGTATGCGTCACCGTTATAAAAAGTTCTAATGGTTTCTTTTAACTCGGTTAAAAATTCTTGCTTTATATTTTCATGTATCAGGATATAATCAGGCGCTATGCAGGTTTGCCCCGCATTTAAAAATTTGCCAAGTATAATTCTTTTTGCTGCAATTTTTAAATCGGCATCTCCATAAACAATGCATGGGCTTTTGCCTCCCAGCTCCAGTGTAACAGGAATTAAATCCTTCGCTGCGAGTTTATAAATTTCCTTGCCTACTGCAGTGCTTCCTGTGTAAAAAATATGATTAAAACGAAATTGATTTGTCATAGATGGTATAACCACTTTGCCATTTCCTGTTATAACTTTTACATAATCGGATGCAAAAATTTCTTCAATAATTTTCACAATTATTTTTTCAGTGGCAGGCGCAAGTTCAGAAGGTTTTAGCACTGCACAATTTCCAGCGGCTATAGCACCCACCAAAGGAATTAATACTAATTGTAAGGGATAATTCCATGGCGCAATTATTAAAACCACGCCTAACGGATCGTAGTAAATTCTGGCCGAAGAAGGAAACGTAACCAAACCTGTAGAAACTGTTTTCGGCTTCATCCACTTATGTAAATTTTTGATAGCATGTTTTATTTCGCCCAATAATAAACCAGTTTCTGTTGCATACACCTCTTCTTTACTTTTTTTTAAATCAGTATATAACGCTTCGTTTATTTCAACTTCATACTTTAGTAATGCATTTTGTAATGATATTAATTGTTGTTTCCTGAAACTATAAGAAAGAGTGGCGCCAGTGTTATAATAAGAGCGGATGTTGTTAAGTACAGAATTGAAATCGTCCATAACTGCTACATTTGTTGCCCAAGATAACCGCATCTTTTTTAAAAAGAAAATAAATGGGACTCACAAATTTTTCTATGGAGACAGATGATAAATTTTTTATGAAGCATGCTTTGAAAGAGGCCGAAAAAGCATTAGATGCAGGTGAAGTGCCTATCGGAGCTATAATTGTTATTCAAAATAAAATTATAGCACGTGGTTACAATCAGGTGGAAACATTGAATGATGCGACGGCTCATGCAGAAATTATTGCGCTTACATCCGCATTCAATTTTTTAGGTTCAAAATATTTACCCGATGCAACAATTTATGTAACCATAGAACCTTGTGCCATGTGCTGTGGCGCTTTATACTGGAGCAAAATTGGCAGGCTTGTTTATGGCGCAACAGACCCTAAGCACGGCGGACTTTCAAAAGCAACGCTTCATCCAAAAACAAAAATAACAGGTAACGATTATACTACAGAATGTATGGAAATACTGCAGGCATTTTTCAGAAAAAAAAGATAAAGAGTTTAGGAATGTTTTCGCATTCAGGAATTATTACACTGCAGTTCATGCTTTGCAACATATAGTGAGTAAATTTGCTACAATACAAAATCGTTCACCTTTAAAATTTATATATTATGGCATTTACATTACCGGCTCTGCCTTACAGCTTTGATGCTTTGGAGCCAAACATTGACAAAGAAACAATGCAGATTCATCATGATAAGCACCACCAGGCTTACGTAGACAATCTTAATAAGGCTATTGCAGGTACACCCAATGAGAATAAATCGCTTGAGGAACTTCTAAAAAATGCGGGAAGCATAAGCCCTGCTGTGCGCAATAATGGCGGCGGACATTGGAACCATAGTTTCTTCTGGGAAATTTTATCACCTGATGGTGGAGGAGAGCCGGAAGGAAAATTAGCTGACGCAATCAACGAGGCTTTTGGTTCCTTTGATGCAATGAAAGAAAAATTTAATACAGCAGGCGCTACAAGATTTGGCAGCGGATGGGCATGGCTTGGCGTGGTTGATGGTAAGCTTACAATTTGTTCAACTCCTAACCAGGATAATCCTTTAATGGATGTTGCAGAATGCAAATGCACTCCTGTACTTGGTTGTGACGTGTGGGAGCATGCTTATTATTTAAAATACCAAAATAAAAGGCCGGATTATTTAAAGGCTTTTTGGAACGCAGTAAATTGGAAAAAAGTAGCTGAACATTTTGAAAACGCTTCCGGTAATTAAGCAGGAAATGAATTTATATTTTCTAATGACCTTATAACGTGTATGGATACACGAAAAAACCGCTTCATTTTGAAAGCGTTTTTTTTATTGATAATTATCAGGAAATATAATTACTCCGAATCATCAAATTACAATATTATAATGTTGCCATGTCAATAACAAACCGATACCGTACATCGCCTTTCAGCATACGCTCATAGCTTTCATTAATATCTTTAATATCTATCACTTCCACATCAGAAGTTATGTTGTGTTCGGCGCAGTAGTCAAGCATTTCCTGGGTTTCAGCAATTCCACCAATTAATGAGCCGGCAAGGCTTCTTCTTTGAAATATTAAATTGAAGGCAGGTACTTTAGCAGGCTCAGGCGGCGCTCCTACACATACCATTACGCCATCTCTGTTTAGCATATTGAGATACATATTATAATCGTGCGGCGCAGAAACTGTATCTAATATAAAATCGAAATAATTGCTTACTGCTTTTACCTGTGCTTTATCGCTGGTTAAAAGAAATTTATGTGCTCCTAATCGTTTTGCATCTTCTTCTTTTGATGGAGAATGGCTAAGCATCGTTACTTCAGCGCCAAATGATACTGCAAGCTTTACGCCCATGTGGCCCAAACCGCCAAGCCCTAAAATACCAACCTTATCGCCTTTGCCAACTTTCCAGTGGCGGAGCGGAGAATAAGTTGTAATGCCCGCACAAAGCAAAGGGGCTACTCCTTCAAGCGGAAGCTTATCAGAAATTTGCAAAACGAAATCTTCGTGAGCTAATATTTTTTTGCTGTACCCGCCATAGGTCATTCCACTTCCATCCCTTTCCTTTCCATTATAAGTGCCCACCATGCCATTCGTGCAATATTGTTCAAGCCCGTCTTTGCAATTATCACATTCACGGCAACTATCTACCATGCAGCCAATCGCGGCAAGGTCGCCTACTTTATATTTTTTTACATGATCGCCTACCCTTGTTACACGCCCTACAATTTCATGGCCAGGCACCACAGGGTATATAGTTCCGCCCCATTCATTGCGGGCAGTATGTAAATCACTATGGCAAACGCCGCAATAAAGTATGTCGAGTTCTACATCATGTGGCTTAGGTTCTCTTCTATCTAATGCCCAGGGCTCAATAGGTGTTGTTGCGCTTTTAGCTGCATATGCTTTGGTTGCTGACATAATTTTTTTTTGAATAACAAATTAAAGCCTTAAAAGTTTGAGTGATTAATTTATCAGAGTTAAGTACCGCAATAGTAATAGCTGCCTTTATAAGGCTTGCCTCTTTTTATTCAAACATTTTCCATTTCATTTTTGTTTTAAAAAATAAATAATTATGGCATTACTATTTCAGCCAATAAAAATAAGGAACGTAGAACTTAAGAACAGGCTAATTGTGTCGCCTATGTGCGAATATTCAAGCGTTGACGGATTTGCAAATAACTGGCATCTTGTTCACTTAGGAAGCAGGGCAGTGGGGGGCGCCGGACTAATATTTACCGAAGCCACCGCTGTGTCGCCCGAAGGGAGAATTACACCTGACGATCTTGGGATTTGGAAAGATGAACACATTGATTTTTTAAAGTCAATTACAATATTTATAAAAGAACACGGCGCTGTTCCTGGAATTCAATTAGCCCATGCAGGTCGAAAAGCAAGCCATTTCAGCCCATGGAAAGGAAGTAAACCACTTCAAATAAATGAAGGCGCCTGGCAAACATTGGCCCCTTCGCCGTTAGGTTATAAAGAATTTGATCCACTTCCGAAAGAAATGAACAAAGATGATATAAATAATTTAATAATTGATTTTGCAAAGGCTGCAGAAAGGGCTTTAAAGGCAGGATTCAGTGTGTTTGAAATACATGCTGCACATGGATATTTAATCAACGAATTTTTATCTCCGCTAAGTAATAAACGTAGCGATGAATATGGAGGCTCATTTGAAAACAGGATAAAGATATTGTTGGAAATTGTAAGAACAGTAAGAGAAATAATTAAAGATAAACTGCCGTTATTCGTTAGAATTTCTGCAACAGATTGGGTTGACGGTGGATGGAATATTGATGACTCCGTAAGGCTTTCAAAAATATTGAAAGAAAATTCTGTTGATCTTATAGATTGCTCTTCCGGGGGAAACTCACCACTGCAATCAATTCCTGTAAAGCCTTTGTATCAGGTTCCGTTTTCAGAGAAAATAAAAAAGGAAACCGGGATACTTACCGGCGCAGTTGGATTAATTACCACTCCAAAACAGGCGGAACAAATACTTATAAATGAGCAGGCCGATCTTCTAATTTTAGCAAGGCAACTTTTAAGAGAACCATATTTTCCGTTACATGCCGCCAGGGAATTAGGTGTGGATATATCCTGGCCTGTTCAATATGACAGGGCGAAAAAGTATTGAGTAATTTTCTTTAAGATTTACATAAAAAAAACTCCGGTCATTGCCGGAGCTTAGCAATAAGTCAAATAATTTATTTTTTTACATTCACTGTAATAGCATCGGATAATTTACTTCCATAAGAGCGGTGAATTCCATCAGCAAATTGTAAAGATAATCTGTGCTTGCCGGGCGATAATGAAATAGTTGCTTCCTTTTGTGCGTTTCCAAAATGCAAATGGGTACTGTCTTTTCGCACTACTTCACCGGAAGCCGTTGAATCCCCGTCATCAATAATGATATGAAAATGCCCGGAATTTGGTTTGATAGTTCCGGCTGAATCAGTGGCAATATTAGTGGCTCCCATTTCTACTTTCAGTGGAGAGATTACAGTCTGCCCATCCTTTAGATTTTTAAAAAACACCTTTGCATCGGCAGGAACTGAAGGCAATGCATCCACGGTAGTGGTGTTCATGGCTGCGTGAGATGTATCGGCGTTCATAGTGCTGGTGTCCGTTTGCGTAGAATCCGCCGAAGAGCTTTCACTGCCTGTTCCTGAATTGCATGAAATTATTCCCATTAAAAGTAATGCGGGAATAGCAAGAATTTTTTTCATTGTAAGAATTTTTGAATTGAGTAAAATGATGCAGACCTGTTACACAAATTTAGCGTTTTATCATATCGTTTTATCATTCTCATACTTACTGTTTGACATTCCCAAAAAATCGGTAAGCGTTACGATAAGTTTAAAAAATGTAATACCCGCAGATGTTACTGCCGGTAGTTTTCAGACTCACCGATTATATCCTTCACTGCATAAAGCGGACAAAACTTATCTTTAATTATAATTATATATTCTATGCCACAATCAGTACGTTACCAAAAAATCATTCAATACTTCTTACAAGGCTTGTTAATCCTTGGCCCTGTGTCTATCACAATTTATTTTATCTATGAAATTTTTAATAAGATAGATAACATTTTACGACCGGTCATAAATATCCCTGGAATTGGATTCGTTACTATCATTTGTTTTGTCATCCTTACGGGATATTTGAGTTCTTTTTTTGTAATGGGCCGCATTTTATCTGTTGTTGACAGATTACTGGAAAAAACCCCGGGCATAAAACTTTTTTATTCTTTTATAAGAGATTTTTTTGAGGCATTTGCAGGCAATAAAAAAAAATTTACAAGAAGTGTTTTGGCAAATGTGGACGATACTGATATATGGCGTGTTGGTTTTATTACACAAGATGATATGAGCAGCTTTGGAATGGAAAATTACGTTGCTGTTTATTTGCCTATGGCTTATTCAGTTGCAGGAAACGTTTATATTGTTCCCAAAGAAAAGGTAAAACCGATCACTAATATAAGTGCCACACAATCCATGAAGTTTGCAGTAAGCGGCGGGGTAACCGATACTAATGAATAAAATATATTTTTTATCTTATCCATGAAAATAAACAAATTTAGATGCAGAAAAGATTTTTCATAATAGTTTGCCTTTTATCGGTTGCATCTAAAAGTTATTGCTGGGGATTTTTTGCTCATAAAAAAATAAACTATCTCGCTGTTTTTTTATTGCCTCCTCAAATGATGGTTTTATATAAACCTAACATAGAGTTTTTGACCGAACATGCGGTAGATCCTGATAAAAGAAGATACGCAGTAGCCACAGAAGGGCCGCGTCATTATTTAGATATTGATCGCTATGGAAAATATCCATATAAAGAACTTCCGCATAAATGGACTGATGCGGTAGCAAAATTTGGCGCAGATACATTGCAAGGTTATGGCATTGTTCCCTGGCATGTGCAAATAATGCTTAATAGGTTAACGATGGCATTTAAAGAAAAAGATTTTTCATCAATCATGAAAAATAGCGCTGAAATTGGTCATTATATTGCCGATGCGCATGTGCCGCTTCATGCAAGCAGCAATCACAACGGCCAATATACCAATCAAAAAGGCATACATGCTTTTTGGGAAAGCAGGATACCCGAATTACTTGCCGATAAACAATTTGATTTTTTTATCGGTAAAGCTGAGTATATAAAAGATCCGGGAGTTTTTATTTGGAACAGAATAATTGAAAGCGGGAGAGAAGCGGACTCTGTTCTGTCTATTGAAAAAGAATTATCTCTGCATTTTCCGGGCGATAGAAAATATTCTTTTGAAAAAAGAAACAATGTTCTTCTCCGTCAATATTCTTCAGAATATACTATCGCATTCGATAAAAAATTGAATGGCATGGTAGAGCGCAGAATGAGACAGGCAATTTTCGCAGTCGCGTCTTTTTGGTATACAGCATGGGTTAACGCAGGCCAGCCTGATCTCACAAGCCTTGTTTCACAAACCTTTTCTGAAAGTGACCTGAAAGATTTTGAAGAATTAAATAGAAATTGGCAAAATGGTAAAATTAAAGGAAGAGAAGAATAGTTGATGATTTGTTGCTTGTTGTAAGTTGATCTATTATTTAATTGTTCTTTATCCACCATCTATATCCATTACTTGCTACTTGCTACCTGATTTCCTACATTTGCACCCTAATTTTATTTTATGAGTTTAGTTGCAGAAAATGTTCAGCAGAAAGTAAGCCTCATGCACAATTTTAATGCAGGGCCTTCTATACTTCCAAAAACAGTTTGCGAGCAGGCTTCTAAAGCGATTTTAAATTATAACGATACCGGTTTATCTATTCTTGAAATAGGGCACCGTACCAAAGATTTTCAGGCTATAATGGATGAAGCCAGAGCATTGGTGAAGGAATTAATGAATCTTGATAATGATCATGAAGTTTTGTTTTTGCATGGCGGCGCTTCTACGCAGTTTATGCAGGTGCCTATGAATCTTTTGAATGAAAAAGAAACAGCAGCTTATGCAGATACCGGCGTATGGAGTATTAAAGCTATTAAGGAGGCAAAGCTGTTTGGAAATCCGGATGTGGTATGTAGTTCAAAAGACAGTAATTATAACTTTATACCAAAGGATTTTGCTGTCCCAAATGATGCGAAATATTTTCATATCACTACCAACAACACTATTTACGGAACACAGTGGCAAAAAGTTCCTGATGTAAGCATGCCAATTATAGCAGATATGAGCAGTGATATTTTCAGCCTGCAAAGAAATTTTAATTCTTATGGATTAATATTTGCCGGAGCTCAAAAAAATATGGGCTGTGCTGGCGTGAACCTGGTGGTTGTAAATAAAAATATCCTGGGTAAAGTAAAGCGTGCCATACCAACCATTATGGATTATCGCAATCATATAAAAGAGGGAAGTATGCTAAATACACCTCCTGTTTTTGCTGTGTATGTTTCTATGCTTACCCTTCAATGGCTTAAACAAGAAGGGGGTATAAATACAATTGAAAAGATCAATAATGCCAAAGCAGAATTATTATATAATGCAATTGACAACAGCCACCTTTTTAAAGGAACTGTTGTAAAAGAAGACCGAAGCAAAATGAATGTTTGTTTTGTAATGGAAGATAGTTCACTTGAAAAAGCTTTTCTTGAGTTTGCTGATCAGCATGGAATTTATGGTATTAAGGGACACAGATCAGTCGGCGGTTTCAGGGCATCATTATATAATGCATTGCCTTTAAGCAGTGTGGAATATTTGGCCAGTTTAATGAAAGAATTTGAAAGTAATAATTAATTGGATTTCAATAATTATTTACAGGCATTGCTAATATTTCTTGTTTCATAAGTTCATCAGTTCAGAAAAAAAATGCTGCAACACCAACAGCTAAAAATCACCCCTGATTGCATATATTTGCACCCCTTTCAAAGACAAACATCAATATATTAATTAATGATTTCCATTTCTCCATTTAAAGCATTACGGCCAGAGGCGCAATATGCAAAGCAGGTAGCATCAAAGCCTTATGATGTTTTAAATAGTAAGGAAGCAAAAATCGAAGCAGAGGGCAACCCGTTTTCTTTTTTACATATAACTAAAAGTGAAATTGATCTTCCTGCAAATGTGGATATACATAGTAAAGAAGTGTATATAAAGGCAAAGGAAAATCTGCATGCTTTTATAAACCGCCCTGTTCTTTTTAGTGAAAGTAAACCCTGTTATTATATTTATCAGCTTATAATGAATGACCGCAGCCAGACAGGATTGGTTTGCTGCAGTTCGGTGGATGACTACGAAAATGGGCTCATTAAAAAACATGAATTTACACGGCCTGAAAAAGAAGAGGATCGTATTGCTCACATAAAAACTACGGGCGCCCAAACAGGTAATGTATTCCTGGCTTTCAGAGATGTGCATGAGTTGAATGAAATAATAGAAAAATGGAAAAAAGAAAAAAATTCTGTTTATAATTTTTCAACTGAGGATGCAATTCAACATACCGTTTGGGTAATAAGTGATGATAAAATAATTGAAAAAATTACTGAGATATTTAAGACAAAAGTTCCCTGTACTTATATTGCCGATGGACACCATCGTGCCGCTTCAGCAGCCAAAGTAAAATACCAGTTGGCCGATAGCGAAGAAGCTGGCTATTTTCTTACAACTCTGTTTCCTGCCGAGCAATTGTATATTATGGATTATAACCGGGTAGTAAAGGATTTAAATGGCTTATCAGCTGAAGAATTTTTAGACAGGATCAATAAGAATTTTTCTATTGAAAACTTAAAGGAAGCTTACTCACCAAAAGACCCACACAATTTCGGCATGTATCTCAATGGGAAGTGGTATAGGTTAGCGGCTTTGGAAGGATCTTATTCAACCGACCCTGTGGGCATTCTCGATGTAACTATTTTGCAAAATAATTTGCTGGAACCAATATTAGGAATTAAAGATCAGCGAACTGATAACCGCATTGATTTTATAGGCGGAATAAGAGGGCTTACGGAATTGGAAAAAAGAGTAAAGAGCAAAGAATGGGCAGTGGCTTTTAGCCTGCATCCTGTGAGCATAGAACAATTATTTGATATTGCAGATAGTGGCAATGTAATGCCTCCAAAAAGTACCTGGTTTGAGCCCAAATTAAGAGATGGTTTATTTACACATCTTATCTAACGACATTACCAATTAACGGACATATTTTAATAGATAAAATAGTTTGTGTTTACTATTATTACTGTAATTGTAAGTGTATTCATAATTTATGCATTAGTACCTTCTTGTGGTAAACTATTTTTTATCTTTAACGCATGAAAAAATTTCTGCTGTTATCTTTCCTTTGCTTGGCATCGCTGTTTGTATTTTCCCAGTCAGAAGATATAGATAAGCTGCACGAAAATGCAAAAGCATTTATGCGCCAGGGAGATTATGCAAATGCTTCTCTTATTTTAACAAGAGCGCTTGCATTGGCACCGGATAATATTGAAATAGCCAAAGATCTTGCATTTGATTATTACCTTCAAAAACAAAATGAAAAAGCGCTGGAAGTTATAAAACCAGTGATTGAAAAGGATAATGCCGATGATCAGGCCTACCAAATTGGGGGCACTATTTACAGAGCGCTTGGCCAACCGAAAGAAGCTGAGAAATTATATAAAAAGGCGCTGAAAAGTTATCCGCAGGATGGTGCGCTATATAATGATTATGGGGAAATGCTTTTTAGCAAACAGGATAATTCTGCTATAAAAATTTGGGAAAAAGGAATTGAAGAGGATCCATCATACGGAGGCAATTATTACAATGCCTGTAAATATTATTTTCTTACTTCAGATAAAGTATGGTGTCTTATTTATGGAGAAATATTCATTAATATTGAATCCTTTACATCACGTACAGCCGAAATAAAAAATATATTGTTAGATGGGTATAAAAAGCTTTTTGCTGATGCAGATTTATTATCAAATACAAAGGACAGAAGTAAATTTGAAATAGCTTTTTTAACAACAATGAATAAGCAAAATAGCGTGGTAATAAATGGCCTCAATGCCGAAACGCTTACTATGATAAGAACGCGATTTATTCTTGACTGGGATCAGGCCTACGCAAAACAATTTCCTTTCAGGCTATTTGAATTGCAGGAAAACTACCTTGAAGAAGGCTTATTTCCTGCATACAATCAATGGATTTTTGGCGCAGCCCAAAACCTTTCAAAATATCAGAATTGGATAAGTACGCATGCAGAAGAATATGCTGCCTTTAATAAATTCAAGGAAGGAAGGATTTTTAAGATTCCCAAAGAGCAATATTATCATTGACAGATAATTTGCTAATTTAGAACACAGCTTTCAAATAAAATTTCGGAATGACTGAGCCAACACGATTGTTTGACTGTATTGAATGGCACCTTCAAAAAGGAAAGACTCATACCATTATGGCCGCAAAAGAAAATGGTGAGTGGAAAGAATATTCTATACAGGAAGTTTCAGATATGGTAAATAAACTGAGCGCTGGTTTATTAAAAATGGGTTTTGGCAAAGGCAATAATACTGCAGAAGGACGCGATAAAATAGCGGTGATTTCAAAAAATCGGCCCGAATGGCTAATGCTTGATCTGGCTGTTCAGCAAATTGGAGCAGTGCTTACCCCCGTTTATCCTACCATAAATGAGCGGGAACTTGAGTTTATTTTAAACGATGCAGCAGTGCAAATCATTTTTGTAAATGATGCAAATCTTGCTGCCAAGGTTGAAAGTATTCAACCAAATTTGCCAAGGCTGCAACAGATATTTTCTTTTGAAAAAATTGATAATGTAAAACATTGGAAAGAAATTTTGCCGGAGGCAGATGAAGCTTCCTTAAAGCAGGTGAAAGAAGTATCTGCAGATATAAGATATGGAGACCTTGTAACGATAATATATACTTCTGGCACCACCGGAAAACCAAAAGGGGTAATGCTTTCACATAAAAATATTTTGAGTAATGTTATTGACAGTTTGCCATGCTTTCCGCCGGGAGATGATTTGAAATCTTTAAGCTTTTTACCGCTTAATCATATTTTTGAACGCATGGTGAGCTACCTGTATCTCTTTAAGGGTACATCTATTTTTTTCGCAGAAAGTATGGAAACCATTGCCGACAATCTTAAGGAAGTTAAGCCTAATCTTTTTACAACCGTGCCACGGTTACTTGAAAAAGTATACGAAAAAATTATGCATAAGGGCGAAGAACTATCAGGGATAAAAAGAAAATTATTTTTTTGGGCGCATAATCTTGCATCGAAGTTCGAGATAAATAAAAACCAGGGCGCATTATATAACATGCAGCTTTTTATTGCTAATAAATTAGTCTTTAATAAATGGAGAGAAGCGTTAGGCAATAACTTAATATGCATTATCAGCGGCGGGGCGGCTTGCCAGGTAAAGCTTATAAGAATATTTACAGCAGCCGAAATCCCGATTATGGAAGGTTATGGCCTTACGGAAACTTCGCCCGTAATAAGTGTAAACCGGTTTGAAAAAAGCGGAAGAATGTTTGGCACCGTTGGGCCGCTAATAAGAAATGTAGAAGTAAAGATCGCGGAAGATGGTGAAATATTATGCAAGGGCCCAAATATAATGATGGGTTATTATAAGAGGCCAGATCTAACCGCAGAATCGATAGAAGATGGCTGGTTTAAAACGGGCGATATTGGAATGTTGATCGATAATAAATTTTTGAAAATTACTGATCGTAAAAAAGAAATGTTTAAAACAAGCGGGGGTAAATATGTTGCCCCTTTGGTTATGGAAACCAAGCTAAAAGAATCGCCTTACGTAGAAAATATTATGGTGATTGGCGCTGAAGAAAAATACGTTGGCGCTTTAATAGTGCCTTCCTTTAATAACTTAAAAGAATGGGCCAGGCAAAAAAATATAGTCTACTCGGGTAATGAGAAATT
>Ga0207652_10001657_pt1 | contig 19535 bp, 20 predicted proteins | sample KBSC63BmetaG_FD_184334 | JGI IMG/M metagenome (GOLD analysis project Ga0207652, IMG submission 184334) | Corn rhizosphere microbial communities from Kellogg Biological Station, Michigan, USA - KBS C6-3B metaG (SPAdes) (version 2) | ecosystem: Host-associated > Plants > Roots > Rhizosphere ... | reverse complement strand
GGCCAGCAATGCCCGCCCCGCGCGCGAGCGGTCGGGGTACGGGTGCGCGTAGACGATCAGGATCGAGCGAGACAAGCCGCGAGCATAGTCGCAAAATCGGTCAACGTCGTTTCGGCTTGGCCGGTGCCTCGAGCGCGTTCTTCACGCGGAGCGCATCCCTGAGCGCGGCGAGTTGCGCTCGGTCTTTTGGACGGTCTGCTGCCTCCTTGGAAGCGATGACGTCGGCGAGGCGCGCCACGACCGCCTCCGTTCCTGCCAGGTCGAGATGGACGGCCCGCGATCGGAGCGCTTGAAAACTCAATCGACCAGGAATGCGGTCGAAGATCAGGTCGACGGTGCCGCCAGCAGCGTCGATCCGTAGGCTGTCAGTCAACACGGATATGCGGCGCGGTTGGGCGCCGAGCACTCGGCCGAACGCAGAAATCTTTCGGCGATTCCGGACGGTATCCCGGATGAGGAGATCGATGTCCTGGGTGGTGACCGGAGCCCCCTGCAGAATAGCCGCCACGTTCCCGACGACGACGGCCTCGAGGCCCACTGTTTTCAGCGCTTTGAGGACAGCAAGGACGAACGCCTCGTCAGAAGACATAGACGCCTGGCTTCACCTGACGCAAGAAGAAGCGCCGACCACTCCCGAAGGGCCTCAGCATTGACGAAATCGTCAGGTCGAGATCCGCGGGGTCCATGTCCGGCAGCATCGGCGCAACCCGCCGTTTCGCCTCGGCGATCTGTTTCGCGAGCGAGAGGCTCTTGCTTCGCGCTGTTCCGCGCCCGGGCATCCCTGCATGTTATCGGCTGGGCCCTGGGGGGGCCAGCCCGGACAGCCTGCCAGGGGCTAGCGTGGCGCGGCGGGAATGCGCAAGGTGACAGGAAAGGGAGGTTCCCATGAACTCGAACCAACAGAACAAGGTCCCTTCCCGTCGCAACCAGCCGAACCCGGACGCGAAGCAGGCCGGCCAAGAGTCGCCGGATGATCGAGACACCGCGGAAGAGTCGATCCACGAATCGCGCACTGCGCAGGATCGCGATCACGTGATCCGGAACGCCGACCGCGACACCGGGGTGATGAAGGAATTCCCGACGTAGTCGGCTTGCTTCATCGGACCTCGCGGGCACCTGCCCGCGAGGTTACCGGCCGCGGAACAGACCGTGACGCGCGGGCGCGGGGGCCTTCTTCATCGGGACGCTGACGCTCTTCGACTTGCCATTCGCGACGGCGATGGTGCGGTTGCTGGTGACATAGCCCGACTTGGTGAACGTCAGCTCGTAGCTGTTGCCGGGGTTGAAGCGGATGCTGATCGGCGTGCGGCCCAGCACCTGTTTCTTCGTGCGCACCTCGGCGCCGAGCGGGCTGGAGGTGATGCGCACCATCACGGGCTGTGGCGGGTGCACCGCTGCCGCCTTGTGCGACGTCGCCTTGTGCGCGGCGGGGGCGTGCGACGTGTCGGCTTCGTCCTCGCCGACGATGGCACCGGACGTCTTTTCCTGACCCTCCTCGCCCTTCTCTTCTGCCTCCGCTGACGGTTCTTGCTCGGCCGTCTCGCCGAGTTTCTCCCCGGCTTTGGCGGTATCGGCCGCTTCTTTCGCTTTCTCGCCCTCGGCGGCCTTCTCGCTGGCGGGCGGCTTCTCTTCCGCGCGTTCCGCCGCTGCCGCGGGCGTCTTCTCGGCCGAAACGGCCGGAGTTCCCCCCGCCCCGTCTTTGTTCTGCGCCTGCGCCGGCGCCGCAGCGGGCGCGGACTTGTCGCTGGGCGCGATGGCGGGCGGTGGCGCCACAGCGGGAGGCGCGGGTGCCGGCGGGGCCTCCGTGTTACCCGCCAGCAGGCGGGGCACCGGCAGCCCCTCCCGTCCGGCCCAAGCCGCCAGCCACTTGATGCCGTAGACGGCGCCCAGCATGCAGACGGCCCCCAGCACGAAGCCCAGGCCGACGCGGCTGCGCCGCGAACGTCGCTTCACCGCGCCCGAGGGCACCTCGACCGCCGCCGCCACGGGCGCCGAGATCGGCACCCCCTGCGGCGTTGCCGCGGGCACCACCGGCGGGGGCGTCACCATCTGCGCGGCCGGCGTCACCACGCGAACGGGCGGAGGCGTGGCTGCCATCGTCGCCAGCAGCGACGGCGGCGTGGGGACCGGGTGCACCGTCGGCGGCGTCTGGAACCCCGACAGCCGCGGCGCCGGCATCCCCGGCAGCGCGCCGGCCGGGATCGCCACCGCGGTCGCCTGGGTGCTCCCCACGCCCACGTCCGACAGCTCGACCGAAACGCCGGCGCTCAGATCGCCCGAGCCGTCCTCGGCCGGGAACGGCACCGCCGACAGGCGGCCCATGGGCACGGCGCCATCCCGGCGCGCCAGCTCGGCCAGCCACAGCTTCAGCTCGGTCTGTCCCGCCGAGTTGTACTGGCTGCGCAGGACGCGCTCGACGTCGATCAACATCTCGTCCGCCGTCTGGTAGCGCGCGGAGGCGTCGCGCCGCATGGCCCGGTTCACGATCATCGTCGCCTCGGGCGGCAGGTACGGGTTCAGCTCCTCCGGCGGCGGGAACTCGGCCCGCTGGGCCCGCAGCATCGACTCCAGCTCGGACGGGGCCTCGAAAGGTTTCCGGCCGGTCAACATCAGGTACAGCATCGTGCCGGCCGAGAACAGATCGGCGCGGGCGTCCAGCGCCCGCCCCAGCGCCTGCTCGGGCGACATGAAGCCGATCTTGCCCTTGATGATGCCGGCCCCGGTCTGCTCTCGCTTCTTCTCGGCCTTGGCGATGCCGAAGTCCGCCAGCTTCACCTCGCCCTGCTCGCTGACCAGCACGTTGGTCGGGTTGACGTCGCGGTGGACGATCCCCAGCGGCCGCCCATCCGGGGCGCGCTTGGCGTGCGCGTAGGCCAGGCCGCGGCAGATCTGCGCCGTCACGTACAGCGCCAGCGACGGCGGCCAGGGGTGTTCGGGCCCCGTGGCCTGGGCGCGCTCCAGGATCTGCTCCAGATCCCACCCCTCGACCAGCTCCAGCACCAGAAACGTCCGCTCGCCTGCCAGACCGACGTCCAGCACCTGCACGATGTTCCCGTGCGACAGGCTCATCGAGATGTGGGCCTCGTCGATGAACATGTTGCGAAACTGGGGATCGGCCGAAAACGCGGTCAGCACGCGTTTCATGACCACCAGCTTCTCGAACCCTTCGGCCCCGTGCTGCTTGGCCAGGAAGATCTCGGCCATGCCCCCATCGGCCAGCTTGCCGACGATCGTGTAGCGGCCGTGCGCCATTAGCGGAGCGGAAACTTTAACACTCCATCGCAGCGGCTGTCGCCTGCGCGTCGGCAATACGACACGGAAATGCTAGATTGCCGTCGTGCTCGGAGTCCTTCGCCTTTACGGTGGAAGCGCGGTGCTGGCCTTTCGGCGGGCGGTGCGCGCGTGGCCGGTGGCGTTCTCGCTGGTCATGTACGCCATCATCTTGCTGGCCAGCATGCGCCTGGTGGCGCCGATGGGGATGCTGGGTGGCCTGATCCTGGGACTGATCCTGGCCGCCTGTTTCTCCAGTTACCTGCACCTGATCTCGTTCGCGGTGGCCGGTTCCAAGATCACGTTCGCCGACGTGCGGCAAAGCTTTCGCGCGCGGTTCTGGGACGTCATCAGCGTGCTGTTCGCGTTCTGGGTCATCGGCTTCGCGGTCGAGCACGTGGTCGCTCCCGCCGCGGGCGAGAAGGCCTACATCGTCATGGCGCTGCTGGGCCTGGCGATGGCGGTGTTCTTCAACCCCGTGCCCGAGCTGCTGTACCAGGGCAGCTCGCGTTCGTTCTACCTGCTGATGGAATCGGGGACCTTCATCTCCAGGTACGGTCTGGAGTGGTTCGTGCCCAACATCCTGGCGGCGGTGGCGCTGCTGGCGCCGCTGGGCCTGCTGCACGGCCCGGCCGGGCAGATCGTGCTGGTCATCGCCAACCTGCTGTCCCCCAGCAACGACGGCATGGCGGCGTTCAACCTGTTCGCCGCGGCGCCGCCCTATCTGCAGCTGCCCATGCTGGCGTTCGTGCACTGGTTCATGATCTTCCGCGGGCTGCTGTTCGCGGAGTTGACGCGCGGGGGATCGCGCCGGCGGAACCTGCGCCAGGGGTGGGGACGCTGAAGACGCCGGCCGACGTCTGGGGGATCGAGCACGCCTATCACGATGCGTTCGGGCGCGAGCGGGTGACCAGCGACGAGACGCGCGCCGAGGTGCTGGGGGCGATGGGCGTCGACCCTTTGGTCGATCGGCCGCCCCAGGACGGCGACGTGCTGGTGGCCCGGCCCGGCGACTCGCTGGCGCTGACGGACGAGGCGGGGGGCGAGCTGCACCTGGAAGACGGGACGCGCCTGGCGCTCGCAGCGGGGCAACGGCTGCCGAACGACCTGCCCATCGGGTACCACACGCTGTTCCAGGCGGCGGCGCACGCCGCGCCGGCGCAGACCCACCTGCTGGTGACGCCCGGGCACTGCTACCTGCCGGACGATCTGAAGCTGTGGGGCTGGGCGGCACAGCTGTACGCGGCCCGCTCGCGCGCCAGCTGGGGCATCGGTGACCTGGCCGATCTGCGCACGCTCGGCGACTGGACCCGGTCGCTGGGGGGCGGGGCGCTGATGGTGAACCCCCTGTGCGCGCCGGCGCCCCTTCATCCCGTCGAACCGTCGCCCTACTACCCGGCCAGCCGGCGCTTCCGCAACCCGCTGTACCTGCGCATCGAGGAGCTGCCCGGCGCAGCCACGGACGCCGAGATCGCGCGCCTGGGCGAGCAGGGGCGTGCCTTGAACAGCGAGCGGCGCATCGACCGCGAACGGATCTTCGATCTGAAGATGCAGGCGCTGGACCGGCTGTGGGCGGGCTTCGGCGGCGATGCCGCCTTCGACAGTTACCGCCAGGAGCAGGGGGCGGCCCTGCAAGAGTTCGCGGCCTACTGCGCACTGGCCGAGCGACACGGCAAGGACTGGCGGCGCTGGCCGCAGGCCTACCGGAGACCCTCCGCCGAGGCGGTGCAGAGCCTGTGCAACGACGATCCCCGCGTTCGTTTTCATTGCTGGGTGCAGTGGCACCTGGACGTGCAGCTCGGCCGCGCGTCGCGCGACATTCGCATCTTTCACGACCTGCCGGTCGGGTTCGACATCGCCGGCGCCGACGGGTGGTGCTGGCAAGACTTTCTCGCCAGCGACATCTCGATCGGCTGCCCCCCCGACGGCTTCAACCTGGACGGCCAGGACTGGGGGCTGTCGCCGTTCATCCCCGCCAAGATGCGCGGCGCGCTGTACCGCCCGTTCATCGAGACGATTCGGGCGATGCTGCGCCACGCGGGCGGCCTGCGCATCGATCACGTGATGGGGCTGTTCCGCCTGTTCTGGATCCCGCGGCGCCTGGGGAACAAGGGCGGCACGTACGTGCGCTACCCCGTCGACGAGCTGCTGGCCATCGTCGCCATCGAGAGCCAGCGCGCGAAGGCGGTGATCGTCGGCGAGGATCTGGGCACGGTGCTGCCGGGCACGCGCGAGCTGCTGGCCGTGCAGAAGATGCTGTCGTACCGCCTGCTGTTCTTCGAGGACGAGGCGCCCGAGCGCTTCCTGGAGCTGGCGCTGTCCGGCGTGACCACGCACGACCTGGCCACCATCGGCGGGATCTGGACCGGCGCCGCCGCCGAGCACGCGCGCAGCGCCGGCGTCACGCCCAACGAAGACGGCCTGAACTACCTGAGGAACAAGCTGGCCAAGCTGACCGGCCTGCCGTCCGACGCCGCCGTGCCCGAGGTGGTGGTGGCCGTGCACCAGGCGCTGGCCCGCGCGCCATCGCGGGTGCTGCTGGCGACCCTGGACGACGCGCTCGCCGTGCTCGAGCAGCCGAACATGCCCGGCACCACGTCATCCTGGCCCAACTGGTCGCTGGCGCTGCCCAAGACGCTGGAGCAGCTGCAGGACGACCCGCTGCCCCGCCAGATCGCGGCCGCGCTGCGCCGCTGACGTCGACCTGGCTCGCGCGCGGATTCACCGCGTAGACTAGGGATCGATGCCGGTCTCCCAGCGTCAGGATCCGTACGCGGTTCTGGGCGTCGCCCGCGCGGCCACGCCGGCCGAGATCCGCGCCGCGTACCATGCGCTCGTGGCGCAGTACCATCCTGATCGCCACCAGGGGAACCCGCTGGCGGCGCTGGCCAGCGAGAAGCTGGTCGAGCTGAACGTAGCCTACGAGGCGCTGTCCGATCCGGCGCGGCGGCGCCTGGTCGACGAGGTCGCGCCCGCGCCCCGGCCCTCACCCCCGGCCGCGGCGCGCCGGTCGTCGTGGTGGGGTGGGCGGCCCCGGGTGACGTCGAAGGCGACGCCGCGCCCGGCGGCCCCGCCCTGGGGCACGGGCGCCTACCGCGCCACGGCCGCGGCCACCGCACCGCGACCGAAGCCGCCCGTGCGGCGCAACTACGGGCGCATCGTCGTGCTGCTGGCCCTGCTGCCGGTGATGGCGCGGTTCGGGGCGCTCATCGTACGCGGCGTGGTGAACGTGCTGCGTAGCCTGGGGCAGGGCGTGTCGGTGCTGGGTGGAAGTCCCGCCGGGGCGGGCATCGCGCTCGGCGGGACGCTGGTGCTTGGCTTCATGCTGGTGCGCCGGCTGCGCCGGGGATCGGCGAATCGCGGCAAGGCGCCTCAGTAAGCTGCTGCGCTCTCGGATCGGCGCAGCCAGGCCGCCAGCGCCTCAGCCGCGGCGACCGGCGCGCGCGTGATCGAAGACGGGTTAAGAATGTTCCCGATGAAGCCGTCGACGTCCCTGGAGGCGATCTATGCGGTGGTCGCGCGCATCCCGCGGGGGAAGGTGAGCACGTACGGCCGTGTGGCGGCGCTGGCCGGGCAGCCCCGACGGGCGCGGCTGGTGGGCCGCGCGCTGCGGGAGTTGCCACCGGACAGCACGGTGCCGTGGTTCCGGGTGCTGAACGCGGCGGGGAAGATCAGCGCCCGAGGCGATGCCCTGGGACACGAGGACCTGCAGGCGCACCTGCTCGCGCGCGAGGGCGTGCGGGCGATCGGCGCCGCGATCCCGCTCGAGCAGTATCTGTGGCAGCCGCCGCGCAGGGCGACCAAGAAGACGTCCCGCCTGCCCCCTCGCGCGACCCGCAAGGCGCCGCGGTAGCCGATCCTCGGCCGGGCCAGACGAAATCAAAGCGGGGGCGCCGGCCCGCGGAAATCGTCACGGCACCGTCACCCGGCGGCGATCACAGCAGGCGCAGCAGCCCGATCACGCCGATCGCCAGCGCGAACAGCGATTCGCCGGCGATCAGGCCCCCGCCGACCAGCGAGGCGGTGCTCATGTCCTCGGGCAGGTGGTCGCCGTCGGCGACCGCGGCGTGCGGGGCCTTGGGCTTCGCCAGCGCCATGGCGTCTGGGATCAGACCGCCCGCCGCGTACCACAGCGACGTCGGCAGATCGACGAAGCCGCCGAACGACGACGCATAGGGGCTGGGCAGCAGCAGCGCCTCGACGATCCACGCCAGCCCCGCCCCACCCTTGCCGCGCTTGACGGCCGCGCGGTAGGCGGCCGAACGGAACAGCAGCTTGCGCGCGACCTCGATCGCGAAGCCCAGCGCCAGGCCGATCGCCAGCGCCACCGCCTTGTAGCGCGGCAGATGGCCGAGATCCCGGATCGAGCCGACCAGCTTGAACGTCATCGCCGACTGCCATTCGCCCGAATGCGCCTCGGGATGGGTGAAGGTGTCGACGGCCAGGATCGGATAGGCGTGCATGAACACGCGCGCGAACACCACGCACAGCACGGCCCCCATCCCCACCCCCAGCACCTGGTAGCGGAACTGGTTCAGCCGGTCGGTGCCCAGCCGCCAGCCGGTCGATCGATCCTGCTGCATGTCCACGCCGACCGCGCACGACAGCAGCAGCACGCTTGACGCGATCAGGCCGGCCACCGCGTTCTTCAACCCCAGCGCCGACATCAGCAGCACCGAGATGACGAACGCGCTGGAGATGGGGTTCGAGTCGGTGATGCCGTTCGAGATGCCATTGATGCACACGAAGACCACCGACAGCCCGATGGCCAGCAACACCCAGCCCACCGGCTGGCCCAGCAGCACGTGCGCCACCACCACCAGCGCCGCCGCCCAGGCCGCGCACCAGATCAGCAGCGTGCGCGTGCTCAGCTGGCGCCCGGGGACGTCGGACGACCGCTGAGGGGAGGCCGCCCGGGCGCGGATGCGGCGGACCGCGTCCACGCCCACCAGCGTCAGATCGACGAGGGCCGCGCCCAGGATCATGGCCAGGGCCGTCAGGAAGCCGATCTTGCGAAAGGGATCGTGCTGACCCAGCCAGCCGTTCCGGCGCAACATCGGCACCAGGGCGGCGCCCATGGCCCCGTACAATGCGGCCGACACCGTGTTGCGTGAGCCAATCACCATACCGGCGCCGATCGTCGAACCCGAGATCCGCGTGGCGGCGACGGCGCCCACGTACTCGGCCAGCGCCGCCAGCCCGATGCCCGTGGCGGTGCCCCCGCCCAGCTTGCCGATCGAGCGGCGCAACAGCCGCCGATCCGTCAGCGCGCGCAGGATGTTCGCCACCGCGTGACCCGACGGATACTCGAGCTGCAGGCGATCGACCAGCAGCGGCGTGTACAGCATGCCCACGCCCACGCCGAACATCCCCACGCAGGCGAAGAAGGCCACCAGCTTCCACGCCGCCGGCATGGGCATGCCCAGCCACGTCATCGCCTGCACGACCACGCACATGCCCGACAGCGTCGCCACCGACGCCGCCAGCGTCTGCATGTAGTTCGCCCCCTGCTTCCCCTCGGCGCCATACCCGTACGTGACCGCGCTGCCCAGGATCCCGGCCAGCACCTGGCCGCCCACGAAGAACCCCAGGCTGAAGTTCATGTAAGCGGCCGTCACCCCACCCAGCGGACCGAGGATCAACAGCGCGACGGCCACCAGCAGCGCGTGATACGCGGGCGAACCGACGGAAGGGAGCCAGCGCGGGCGCGCGCTATCAGCCGGCATGTGCGATCGACGTTAACAAGTACGCGGCACGCTGATAAGGGCGGACGGCGGAGAAGAAACATCCCTGGGCATCACCAACTTGTCCTCGCCCAGCCCACGCTCCCCGAGTGCTAGCCTGTCCGCCATGTCCGATACCGCGTTCCATTGCCTTCACGTCCAGGTTCATGTCAAAGCCGACGCCGTCGAGGCGTTCCGGGCGGCGACGCTGGCAAACGCCAGCGGCAGCCTGCAGGAGCCGGGCGTCCTGCGCTTCGATGTCTTTCAGGACCAGGACGATCCCACGCGCTTCGTGCTGGTCGAGGTGTATCGCTCGGCCGATGCGCACGCCGCCCATCGCAACACCGCGCACTACGCCGCCTGGCGGACGGCGGTGGACGGCCTGATGGCTGAACCCCGCACGGCGCGCAAGTTCTGGTCGGTCGCGCCGGCCGCGACGGACGGCGCCTAGTGCACCGGTGACGTTCGAGTTCGCCACCGCCGGCCGGATCCTGTTCGGCTCCGGCGTGCTGGCGCAGGTCCCGCCGGCGCTGGCGAGCTGGAAGGTCCGCAGCGCGCTGCTGGTGACCGGTCGCGAGCCCGGCCGCGCCGGCGCCTTCGCCGCCCGCCTGAACGAGGCCGGCATCGCCACGACGTCCTTTCCCGTGGCCGGGGAGCCTACCGTCGATCTGGCCCGTGCCGGGGTGCGCGCCGTGCGCGCGACGAACGCGTGCGCGGTCGTCGCCTATGGCGGCGGCAGCGCCCTGGACGCGGGCAAGGCCATCGCGGCGCTGGCCACGAACGGTGGCGAGCCCCTGGATTTCCTGGAGGTGGTGGGCCAGGGCCGGCCGCTGGCGCAGGCGCCGCTGCCGTTCGTCGCGATACCAACGACGGCGGGCACCGGGTCCGAGGTGACCCGGAACGCTGTGCTCGCGGTGCCGGAGGCGGGCGTGAAGGCCAGCCTGCGCAGCCCGTCGATGTTGCCGCGCCTGGCGGCGGTCGATCCGGATCTGCTGGCCGCGTTGCCGCGCGCGGTGATCGCCAGCAGCGGCCTCGACGCGCTGTCGCAGGTGATCGAGCCGTTTCTGTCGGTCCGCGCGAACCCGCTGTCGGACGCGCTGGCGCGGGAGGGGATCCGGCGCTCGGCGGGCGCGCTGGCGCGCGCGTACGCGCACGGGCTGTCCGGCGATCCGGCGGCGCGCGAGGATCTGGCCATCACCAGCGTGTGCGGGGGCCTGTGCCTGGCGAACGCGGGGCTGGGCGCCGTGCACGGGTTCGCCGCGCCGGCCGGCGGCATGCTGGGCGCGCCCCACGGCGCGATCTGCGCCGCGCTGCTGCCGCACGTGTTGGCCGTGAACCTGCGCGCCTTGCGCGCCCGCGCCGCCGGGCATCCGGCGCTGCCGCGCTATCGCGAACTGGCCGCACTGCTGACGGGACGACCAGAGACGGCCGTCACCAGCGAAGAGGGGATCGATTTCGTGGAACAGCTGTGCCGCACCCTCGAAGTCCCCGGCCTGGGCCATCACGGCCTGACCGCGGCCGCGATCCCGACGCTGGTATCGCGGGCGCGCGAAGCCAGCAGCATGCGTGGAAATCCGCTCGCTCTCACCGACGGCGAGTTGACCGAGATCGCCGAACGCGCGCTCTGACGACCGCACGAATCCGCGTGGGACGCCGCGACCCGACAGGCGCGCCGGTTCCGGGCGAGTAACCGGATGGCGCGTTCGTTCCCGCGATGAATCAGGCGAACGGACCGATCGGTCAGGAAAATCGCGGCCCACCGGCTTGGCCAAGAACCTGCAGAGCGGTTCAGCGCCGGTCAGACCTTATCCAGCCCTACCCCCTCCTTGCCGCCCTAGCTTCGTCCCCGCTCTACCTTTCGCGCCGCTATCCTGCCCTAACTTAGAGAACAAAACGCCGCCCGTCGCCGGCAGAGGAGTTGCTCCCCAGCCGGCGACGGGCGGCCGTAATTTGCGCGGTCGCTACTTCTTCGCGCGACGTCGTTTTGGCACCTTGGCGCCGGACCGCCGCGCCTCGGACAGCCCGATGGCAATGGCCTGCTTGCGGCTCTTCACCCGCTTCTTCGAGCGGCCCGAGCGCAGGGTGCCGGACTTCTTCTTGTGCATCGCCCGGCCGACCTTCTTGCCGGCGGCCTTCCCGTACCGGGTCCGAGATGACGATCGTTTCGCGGCCATGGTTGCCTTCCTTTCCGTTGTCTCTCGCGGGGGGCACGCGGGGTTGGGTAGCCCCCTGGAGGCAACGGTAATCAAAAGGCGTACCAGACACCGCACCGCGCCTTGGGTTACAAGGACGAATCGCGTTTTGCGCGTTTTTGATCCGACCACGTAACAAAGTGGCCCCTAAAGGTGGTCCTGCCGTGGCATGCGGCCTGCTGTAGCACGGCCGGAACGGCACGGCTTCGAATCGGCAGGGGAAAGGGACATCACGTGAACTCCACGATCACGAATCGCAACACGGCACCATCGAACCGCGACGGCGCGACACCAAAGCCCGAGCGCATGGACGTCCACTTCCACCTGCCCGTTCAAACGATCGTCAAGGTGCTGCTGGCCGCCTTGATCACCTGGGCGGGGATACGCCTGTCGTCAGAGTTCATCCTGCTGATCGTGTCGATCGTCATCGCGGTCGCGCTGCATCCGCTGGTGGTGCGCATGGAAAAGCGAGGGACCTCGCGCGGGACGGTCATCGTGCTGATGGCCGCCGCGCTGGTGGTGGCGGCGGTGTTGATCGTGTCCTTCGTGTTCACGTCGCTCGCGGATCAGATCTCCCGCCTGGCGCACGACTTCCCCAGCTTTCGTGGCCGCATCGAGCAACGGCTTCCCGCTGACTATCCGATGCTGAAGAAAGCGGTCAGCGAGGTGTTCGCGCTGCCGTACTCGCCCGAGGTGGCCGCGCAGTTGAAACAGCCGCTGGCGCTGGGGACCACCGCCCTGTCCGGCGTGATGGCGGTGTTCTTCACGTTGATCCTGACGCTGTACTTCCTGCTGGACGGCAGGCGCCTGTATGCCTGGTTGCTGGCGTATATCCCCCGACGCCATCGCGACAAGATGGCGGTCACCGTCGAGGAGGTGTCCGAGGTCGTCTATGCGTACGTGCGCGGCCAGGTGATCACGTCACTGCTGTTCTTCACCTACGTCGCCATCGTGCTGCAGGTGTTCCGGGTCCCGGCGGCCATGCCGCTCGCGCTGCTGGCCGGCTTCTGCGACGTCATTCCGGTGGTCGGGATCATCATCGCCACGGTCCCCGCGGCCCTGCTGGCGCTGACGGTATCGCCCACCGCCGCCCTGGCGGTGCTGTCACTGTACGTGGTGTATCACCTGGTCGAGACCTACTTCATCGTGCCGCGTATCTATGGACAGCGGCTGCGGCTGTCGACCCTGGCGGTCTTGCTGGCGCTGGTGGCTGGCAACACGCTGGCCGGGTTGATCGGGGCCGTGCTGGTACTGCCCTTCGTGGCGGCCTATCCCATCATCGAGCGCATCTGGCTGGCCCGTTACCTGAACCCGGAAGTCATCCGCGATCACAAGGCGCTGGCCCGGTCGGCCGAGACTGGCAACGAGACCGCCGTCGACGCCGTGCTGCAGGGGCAGAAGCATCCCTGGGAAGGCGCGACCGGCAACGTCGCCGCGCCCTGGATTCCCGGTGAGTCGCCCGGGAAGCCCTGAGGCCCGAAGGGCCCAGGCGACATGTTTCAGCAGACAGCTCGTCAGGGCGAGACGGGCGTGCGGCGGATGCAGCGCAACGCCAGGTCCGACTCGTAGTGCGTGGTGCTGCTGGCCGACACCGGCAGCGTCGACATGCGCGCGGTGACCCCGGGAGACAGGTCGGCACGCGCCAGCGAGCCGTCCCCGGCGCGCACCCACACGTGCAGGCTGAAGTAGAAGTTGCCGAAGAAGCTGGTCGAGTTCGGCGTCGACAGCGCCGACGCCATCGCCTGCGCGTCAGCGTCGGTCACGTCGCTCACGTCGGCCTCGGTGATCAGGTGCCAGGACGAGCCCAGTTCGGTGCCGCAGATGTCCACCTGATCGACCAGCGCCGGGATCCAGTACGGCTTCGACACGAAGTCGGTGTAGGCGCAGTTCGCCACCGTCTCCAGGTTCATGGCGTTCTGCGCGGGCGTGGTGGGCGGATCGTTGGGGCCGGGGATGACGATGCCCGTGTGGCTCATCGAGCAGGCGCTCATCAGGAAGTCGAACGTCAGCGCGGCGTCGTGGGCCAGCGCGGCGCGATCGGCAGGGCTGGCCGGGAAGTTGGTGCCCTCGGCCGGGTACAGCACCGACACGCGCGGCAGGATGGGGGCCGACACCTCGACCACCTCGCTGCCCGCGGCCGCCGCCAAGCGCGCGGTCGACAGCGAGCCCGCCAGCGTCGCCACAACCAGGATCATCCGCGTCGTCTTCATGGCCGCACCCGCAGGTAAGTGATGGTTCCGTCGTATTGCAGGCCCAGGGGCGGGCCCCCGGGCGAACCGCCGGCGCCGCCGCTACCGGGCGCGCCGCCGGCACCGCCGGTCGCTGCCGAGCCGGCAACGCCGCCATTGGCTCCCGCATCGCCACCAGCGCCGCCCATCGACGGGCTCGCACCACCGGCGCCGCCCGTGTCACCGCCAGAGCCGGCGATCGTGCCGCCAGCGCCGCCGGAGCCGCTCGCTCGCCCGCCAGCGCCGCCGGAGCCGGTGGCCCCGCCTGTCGATGCGCCGCCCTTGCCCCCGAGGGCACCCGTCATTCCGGCGGCGCCGGTCGTGCCGCCGCTGCCAGATGTGGCGCTGCCGTTCGAGCTGCAACCGATCGGGGCAAACGCGATCAGTCCTCCCAGGATCAGGCCGCCGAGACGGCCCACACGATAAAGGTCCCGCATCGGCATTCTCATCGACCGGCCGCACGCCATCTTTAGGCGCCGGCGCGGCCGACACGCCGACGGGCAACCGCGCTAGACTGCGACCCGATCATGGCCATCGAGAATCGCCTGGCGCTGGCGCGGGTGCGCGAGGCCCGCGAGCGCGCCATCGCCATCCTGCAAGACAACTTCGCGCACGACGTGCTGGACGTGGACGAGCTGGAAAAGCGGGTCACCGCCGCGCACCGTTCCGAGTCCGAGGCCGAGCTGGCGGCGCTGGTTCGGGATCTGCAACCGCTCGACGCCGCCGGCGCGGCGGTCCCTGTGGTGAACGCGCTGGTCCCCGCCGCGCAGGTCAGCGCCACGGCTACCATCCGCGCCACCATGAGCGCCACCAGCCGCGGCGGCGCCTGGGACGTCCCGCGCCAGCTGCAGGTGCGCGGCCTGATGAGCGCCACCGTGCTGGACTTCCGCGAGGCGCGCTTCCCGCCCGGTCCGGTCGACATCGAGATCCGCGCCGTGATGAGCAGCGTGGAGATCATCGTACCGCCGGGCCTGTCGGTGGCCACCGACGGCAGCGCGTTCATGGGGGTGTTCGAACAGGTGCACCGCGCGCCGCCCCACCCCGATCCGGACCAGCCGCTGCTGCGTATCCACGGCCGTGCCATCATGAGCGCCGTCGAGGTGAAGCTGCGCCTGCCCGGCGAGCCGGGCTACGTCGAAGGGCACATCGCTGCCCAGCGGACGGCGCAGCTGGAGGCGGACATGACCCACCATCAGGCGCACCTGGCCCACCACGCCGTGCGCCGAGCCATGCGCGCCGAGCGCGACGAGGTCAGGCACCAGCGCGACATGTTGAAAGAACAACGGCGCATGGAGAAGGCGCAGCGCCGCCTGGAAGCGCGACGCCGCGACTGATCAGGCCGCCTGATCGGACAGGTCGTCGGGCGCTTCACCCAGGCTGGCGCCCGTGGGCGCCGCGCCGGCCCGGTTGCGCTCCTCCTCTTCCTTCGCCACCAGCGCGAAGCGCGTCCAGGGCCGCGCCGACAGGCGGTCGAAGCCGATGGGCTCGCCCGTGCGCGCGCAGACGCCGTACGCGCCGTCGGCGATGCGGCGCAGGGCCGCGTCGATCTCGTTCCGCATCTTGGCGTCGCGGTCGACCAGGCGTACGGCCAGGCTCTGCGCCTCGGCGTCGGATGCCCAGTCCGACTCGTCGGTCTCGCGGGCCGGCACGTCCGCCAGCGCGCGCCGCCGTGTCTCCAGACGGCGGCTCAGCGTCTCGCGCTCGGCGCGCAACTTCGCCTCCAGAAGGGCAATCTGATCGCGGGACAGGCCACTGCCATCGATTCGTTCACTCATGTCATCACCTCGCGGGAACGAGGTGAGATGCCGGCCGATCTGCTCCGGTTACGAAGCGGTTCCCGGCGGGGGCGCCCTCGGATAACATCGCCCCGTGACCCAGGGGACGGAGGCCAGCGACGCGACGCTCGCCCGCGCCCTGGCCAGGGCCGGTTTCTTGATCGCGGTGGGCCTGATCCTGGGACCGGCGGTCGACGGTGCCGTCGCCGAGACGGGGCGGCGCGCCGGCCAGGGCTGGGCGTGGGCCGGCGCCTTCGCCGTGTGCGGCACGCTGGTGATGGCGCTCGGGTCGCGCGGCGCCGACTATCTTTTCTCGACGCGGCTGCGGCGGCAGCTGGCGGCCGGCAACGTGGCGGCGGCGATCGTGGCAGCCGGCCACGCCATCGCGTTCGGGATCCTGACCAGCGCCTGCTTCTCGGGCCGGGGCTGGCACGACCTGGTCCTGTCGGCGACGTTCTTCGGCATCGCGGCGCTGTCCCTGCTGCTGTTGCAGGCGCTGTTCCGCTGGCGCACCCGCTACGCCGACGATCAAGAGGTGCTGGGACACAACGCCGCCGCCGCGCTGGCGTTCGCGGGCGCCACCGCCGCCTTCGCCATCATCGTCGGACACGCCGCCGAGGGGGATTTCCTGGGGTGGACGCACTCGCTGGCCGCGTATGGCCGGGCGCTGCTGCTGGCCGTGGCGTTGTACCCGGTGCGGCAGATCGTCGTGCAACGGTGGCTGCTGCATCTGGCCTCGCCGGGGTCGGCCGATCCGCTGGACCACGCCGTCGCGCAGGCGCGCGATCTGCGCGTGGCCGCCGTCGAGGCGGCCGCGTACCTGGCGGTCGCGTTGTGGGCGACGGGGCTGGCATGACCGCGGCGACGGCGCTCGACAGCGCGGGCTATCTGGCGTTCGCGGATCGTCTGGTCCGCACCGGCCTGATCAGCGATCCGTGGGTCGATGGTCGCCCGCGGTTCGAACCCGGTCCCTGCTGGCTGACGCCCCGCGAGGCGCGCGCGCTGGCGTCCGCGGCGGCGCGGGTGTCGGCCGCGATCGACGAGGCGGTGCGGTCAGCGGCGCAAGATCGCGCCTGCCTGGACGACTTCTTTGGACTGACGCAGGCGCAGAAGCTGATGTTCGCGGTAGCGGCGCCGCGCTGGCACGGCTTCGCGCGCGCCGACGTCTTCCGCTGCGAAGGCGACGGCCCGCTCCAGATCTGCGAGCTGAACTGCGACACGCCCAGCGGCTTCGGCGAGACGGCGGCCCTGGCGGCGACGCTGGACGCCGATGCCCGCCGCCGCGGGCGCGATCCGTCGTCGGCGCTGGAACCGGCGTTCGTGCAGCTGGTGGCGGACGCGGCCGCCCGGGTGGGCGTGCGCCGGCGCGCCCCGCGGATCGGCATCGTCTATCCGACGGAGCTGACCGAGGACCTGGGACAGATCGAATCGTGGCGCCGCCTGTGCGTCCACGCGGGCTGGCCGGTGGCGCTGGGCTCGCCCTTCAACCTGCAGTGGCACGACGACGGCCGGCCGCGGCTACTCGGCGAACCGTGCGACGTCGTGCTTCGTCACTACAAGACGGACTGGTGGGGCGAACGGCGTCCCGTCTGGCGCGACGGGTTCGACTTCGTCGACGCCGAACCGCTGGACGGTCCGCTGGCCGCGCTGCTGGCCGCCGAGGCGTGCGGCCGCTGCGCCGTCCTGAACCCGTTCGGGGCCGTGCTGGCCCAGAACAAGCGGATCATGGCTTTTCTCTGGGAGCGGCTGGCCCTGTTCTCGCCGACGACGCAGGCCACCGTCCGGGCGCTGATCCCCTTCACCCAGCGGCTGGAGGTCGCCGATCCGGCGCGCCTGCGCGGCGAGCGCGGCGACTGGGTGCTGAAGAGCGATTACGGGTGCGAGGGGGACGAGGTGGTGCTGGGCGCCGGCGTGTCCGACGCCGTGTGGGACCACGCGCTGCGGGCCGCGGCGCCCGGGCGCTGGATCGTCCAGCGCCGCTTCACGCCGCGCCGGGATGATCAGGGTCGCCTGGCGAACCACGGCGTGTTCGTGGTGGCGGGCCAGCCGGTGGGGATCTACACGCGCCTGTCGCCGGCGGCGACGGATGCCGCGGCGCTGTCGGTGCCGACGCTGGTGCTGGATCAGGGGGACGGGACGTGAAGCCCCCGCGGACGGCAGCCGAGATCGACCTCCGGCCTTTCGAGCTGCGCTGGCACGGCGCGACCGTGGAAGGCGAAGGCGCCCGCTGGTGGAACGAATCGGTGGCCGTGCGGAATCCGTTCATCACGGGCGACAGCACCAGCCGGCGCCAGGCCCTGCTGGTGATCGGCGGCATGGTCGCCGTCGGGGTGGTTGCCAACCTGGCCCGCTGCGACTTGCAGAGCGATCCCCAGGTGTCGATGGAGGCGCTGAAGGTCCAGCAGCAAATGGGCTGGAACGCCGGCGAGGAGAGCCGGTCGCTGATCTTCACGCTCCGGGCAAGCCCGACCGACGCCGGCGGGCGACAGGTCGGGCCCGACAGCATGACCACGCTGTGGTCGGCCATGCGGCCAGTCCAGGCGGCCTGGGTTCCCTATTACATCCCGACGCTGTTCCGATCGCTGGCGGACGAGCGGTCTGGCTCGTTGCGCGGCCAGATGTCGCTGGTCCACACCGACGCGATGGATCAAGCGTTCGGACGCGGGCGGGCCATGGCGGACGTGTTCGGCGTGGCGGGAGCGCCGGACGACGTCGCGCTGGTCATCGACCTGCCCGGTCCGGAGGCGGTCGCGCTGGCCGCGGGCCTGTCAGTGCGCTTCGAACCGGTGTGGCTGTTCGACAACTGGCCCCATCCCCTGGGCGTCGTCCCGTCGCACCTGGTGCTGGGCGCCGTGCTCTACTACCGGAGCTTGCTGGAAGAGAGCGCCGGCACGCGCGCGGTGTCCCCGGCGGCGGGGGCGGTGGACGGCGGCAGCGCTGAAGGGGCGGCCCGTCCGGTACGCCCGCCGCCCATGTTCGTGCTGGATTCGAACCGGCTCGCGCCCTATCACGACGCGGCCGATCAGTTCGACAACCGCTACCTGGCCCGGCTCCCGTCCGCGCAGGCCCTTCGCGCGGCGGGCTATCGCCGCGTGCTGTACGTGCGCACTCATGATGGCGTGGGCGCCCAGCTGCGCGAGCTGGACGATCTGAACGACGACTTCGTGGCGTACGGGCAAGGGGGCGTCGACGTGCGGATCGTCTCCGCGGACGCCTTCCAGCTGGACGCGGCGCTGGCGCCCGCGGCGCCGCCGTCGTACGTGTGGGGCGGCTCGCCGTACCTGCACACGTACTTCTGGCACAGCTACGGGTGGTCGACGGCCAGTCCGGCCCGCCCGTCCTACGTCGGGTTGGCGCGCTCGTTCGGCAGCTCGGCGGGCGCCGACTACCGCCCCGTCGCGCGACCGACGATGTTCTCGTCGCGCACCGTCGGCGGCCTGAGCGGCGTGGGCAAGCAGCGGCCCAGCGGCTTCGGCCTGGTCTCCGTTCGCCAGTCGGCGTCCGGCCGCATCACCGCCGTCGGAGCGGGCCGCAGCGGCTCGTTCGGGCGCATGGGCAGTTCCTCCTTCGGCTAGTAGACGCATGAGCAACGACACGTTCTTCGGGGTCCAGATCGCCTTCCGCCGCTATCGCGACGACGCCTCGCGCGCGCGCTTGCACGACATCATCACCCGCAGCCTGGCCGACCAGGGTCTCCCCGAGAAGCGCGCGTTCTGGAAGAACGTGGTCGCGCTGCTGAAGGGCAACGCCCCGCACTTCGAGTACGGCTACTGGGACTTCATCCGCGGCGAGGCCGCCGAGGGCGAGTTCGAGAGCTGGTCGTCCGAGATCGAGGCGGGCCTGGCCACCGAGAGCGAGGAGGTGGGCGCCGGTCCCGACGAGGTGCATCGCCTGGCGAACGCCATCGGCGACCCGCGCTTCGTGATTGTCTCGGCGCTGTTTCTGATCGACGGCGGCACGAACACCGACAGGACGCTGGGCGAACGCTGCGATCTGCCCGAGGCGAGCTACTTCAAGCAGACCACCTTCGCGCGCCTGGCCGACTCGATCCCGCTGATGAACTTCGCCAACGTGCGCGCCGATGCCGTGTACGTCGCGCCGGGCAGCGAAAAGGACGGCATCACCGAGCTCGAGCTGCGCGAAGGATGGCCCCACCTGAAGCCGCTGGAGAGGTAGCTCGTCGTCAGGCGCTCTTCGCCGCCGCCCACTCACCCTCGAGAGGCAGGCCGGCGTCTTCCCATTCGATCAGCCCGCCGGCGAAGCGGCGCACGTTCGTGTAGCCGTGGTCGACCAGGAAGTAGTAGGCGGCCACGCTGCCCAGGCAGGCCACGTTCGAGCAGTAGACGA
>Ga0207652_10001653_pt1 | contig 19560 bp, 19 predicted proteins | sample KBSC63BmetaG_FD_184334 | JGI IMG/M metagenome (GOLD analysis project Ga0207652, IMG submission 184334) | Corn rhizosphere microbial communities from Kellogg Biological Station, Michigan, USA - KBS C6-3B metaG (SPAdes) (version 2) | ecosystem: Host-associated > Plants > Roots > Rhizosphere ... | reverse complement strand
CTCATACGGATATCCCGGCGCGGGCAGGCGATTGGCCGAGCGGGGCGCGATCTTCGCGGGCGCGCGGCGGCCGCAACAGGCGCGACTGGACGTGATGCTGGCGCTCGGCGCCGGTTACAGCGTCAACCAACTTCGCGAACTGTTAGAGAACTCTTAGCACTACCAACTGCGCCGGATTGGTCGTCAGGATCAGTCGTCAAGCGACCGTCGAAACGGCGCGACGGTTTCTGACCACGAGAGAGCTCGTCTGCGCTGAACGTGGTAGCCACGAAGTCAAAACGGCTGAGTGGCCCATCCGAGTGACGCGCTGAGCGTGGTGCGCGTTTCTCAGTCATGAAGACGTTGCGCTCGGCGATACTCGTCGTGCTTGTCGCGTGCTCTGCATCGGTGCAAGCTCAGACTCCGACCTGCGCTCCGCGTTTCACTTCGTCGTGGAGTCGGTGATCTCGATCCGTACGCCGACCGGCCACGATTGCGACTAGCTACCGCTGCGCGCTCGGAGCCGCGCCGTTTCGACTGCCGCCTGACGACTGCTCCTGACGACTAGAGTGTCATTCGCGAACGACCATCGCGATCAGTGAACGGCCGAAGTGCAGATCCCTCGCTGCGCTCGGGATGACAATTGGCGCTCGGGATGACCCTTAAGCGCTAATGGCTTCCCAACGCTCGAAGCATCGCCAATCGTACTCTTCGGCGGCGCGGATCTGATCCGGAAGACCGAAGCAGTCGGTCCAGCCCTCTTGCTCGGCGCGCCACTTACAGTCCCAGACGAAGGCGTACGTGCGCGGACCATGCGTGGTGTGGACGTGCACCGTGCCGACGAAGTCGGAGCAGCCGGATCGGCCGCGGAGCGTCACGTGCTCGATCGGGAGGTGCGCTTCGGCCGACAGGATGTGTGTGAGCAGCCGCCGCACCTTGATCCACGGCGCATGCCCCTCGACGCGAATGGGGTCCGCGCCCCCGTCCCTGACGTACCGTCGAACAGCGCTTTTGAAGGTTTCCGTGGCGTGAGATTCCGCCAGGATCAGCTCGAGCTCGCTCAATCGCCAACCTTTGAAAACGAGAGTTCGGACACGAGACGTCTCTGGTCAAATATCGTCACCACCGGGCCCAACTTGTAGTCCGCGGCGTCTTTGCGTCCGGAATTGGCCAGACTATTCTCCAGCCGACGTCCTTCGTCCCTCCCGCCGAATGCCCCTTCTCAATCCTCCGGAACCCGTCCTCGAGATTGCCGCCGACCTCGAGCGCGCTGGGCACGAGGCCTGGTGCGTCGGCGGGGCGATTCGAGACGCGCTCCTCGGGCACCCGGACCTCGATTGGGATCTCGCGACGTCGGCCACGCCGACGGAGGTGCGGCAGCTCTTTGGCCATCGTCGGACGATTCCCGTCGGCATCGATTTCGGCACGGTCGGAGTGCTCGACGGCCGCGGGCGGATGCACGAAGTGACGACGTTCCGGCGCGACGTGAAGACGGACGGGCGCCATGCGGAGGTCGAATTCGGCGTGTCGCTGGAGGACGATCTTGCACGCCGCGACTTCACCATCAACGCGATCGCATATTCGCCGAAGCTCGACACTCTTCGCGATCCGTTCGACGGTCGCGGCGACCTCGACCGACGCATCGTGCGCGCGGTGGGCGATCCCGATGCACGCATGCGTGAGGACCGGCTTCGCGCTCTTCGTGCGATTCGATTCGCGGCCCGCTTCGGCTTCACGATCGACCAGGCGACGCGGCGTGCAATCGAGGTGAGCGCGCCGATGCTCGATCGATTGTCTCGCGAGCGAATCAAGCAGGAGTTGGACAAGACCATGGAGCAAATCCGCCGTCCGCGAGAGGCGCTCACCACATGGCGAGATGTCGGCGCGTTTCGCTCGCTGATTCCTGCACTCGACATCGTTCCCGTCGAGTCGTTCTCCGTGCCCGATTGCCTGGCGATGCCTGGGCTCTCCCGACGGCCGGCGCGCCGAACGATTCGGTTTGCGGGATTGCTCGTCGAGCTCACACCGCAGCAGGCCGCGGACGTGCTCACCGGGCTTCGTGCGTCGAAACACGAAATTCAGCTGGTCTCGGTGCTGCTGGATCGGTGGCGAACGCTCGGGCCGGAGATCGCTCAGGCCATCAGCGCGCCCGAGGCTCCGGACGACGCGCGCGTGCGTGGTTGGGTCGCCACCATCGGGCGTCTCCAGGTGGGTCCCTTCATGCGCCTGGCGAGCGGCTGCTGGGCCGCCGCACAATCGTTGGGTTCAGCGACGCCGAGCCCGCGCGCGGTGCGCTCGCTGTATCGCCGCATGCTGGCGGTTGCGCTTCGGGATCCGATCGACCTTGGCTCACTGGCTGTGGATGGCGATGATCTTCGCCGCGCTGGCATTCCACCCGGTCCAGCCCTCGGTAGAATTCTCCAGGCGCTGGTCGCGGCCGTGATCGCCGACCCTTCGCGCAACGTCGCGGACTGGCTGTTGCACGAGGCGAAGCGGTTGAAGGCCGGCGACGGCGCTGGTCAAGCAAAGGGCGGGCGGGGGCAAGCGTAGGGATTCGGAGACCGACATGTTCTTTCGTGGGCGACAACCCGAGGCGTCGATCTGGAAGCGCTTTCGCGTCGGCGGCGACGGCTTCACGTTCGCGCACGAGGAAGACCACTACACGGCGCACGTCGTGGCGAACGCGGAGCGCGTCGTCGATCTGTTCTACAATTTGACGGATCAGCTGCCGCCGGCAGTAGATGTCGTGATGGATGATTTGCGCAGCGGTCGCACCTGGAAGGGCGACGCCGTGCCGCTTCCCGACGTGCGCGATGCCGTGGCTCGCCTGAAAAACCTGCTCGCGCGGTATGGCGGCGTGGAGCTTTCTGTCTACACGGGCGAGGACCAACTCACGCTCAATCCGTATCTCGAGCTATTCATCTACGCCCGCACTGATCGGTGGCTGTACTTGCTCGAGGGCAAAGGACTCGAGGAGCAGACGAGCGTGCAGCCGAAGAGCTGGAAGGCACAGGGCCAGCAATTCCCGGCCGCACCAGACCTCGTGAACGCCGTGACGGCAGCAGCCGAGCGATTGGCATTGCAGCCCGCGTGACGCGAGCGGAACTGGCGTACGGCCTCGCAGCGGCGGCCGCAAACATCCTCGGTGCAATCGCGGTCACGTCGCGAGCCACGCGCAGCCTCCAGGCGCTCGACGCCACGCTGTCGTTCGCGGCGGGCTTCATGCTCTCCGTTTCACTTGTCGATTTGTTTCCGGCATCGATCGTCGTCGCGGGTCGCACTGCGCCCGTGATGGCGCTGGGCGCATACATTCTCGTGCATCTCACGCAACACACGCTGGGCCGTCATTTCCATTTCGGCGAGGAGACGCACTCGGTCTCTGAAATCGTGAGCGTCTCGGCGCTCGTTGGCCTGCTCATGCACACGTTCGTCGATGGCGTGGCCGTCGCGAGTGGTCTGCGCGTCAGCTCGGGCCTCGGCGCGTTGGTGTTCGTTGCAGTGCTGCTGCACAAATTTCCCGAGGGGCTGGCGATCTCGAGCCTCTTTCTCGCGGCCGGCGCGAGTCGCTCGCGCGCGGTGTTGGCGGCCGCGTTGCTCGGCATCACGACGATGGCGGGCTTGCTCATCACGGACAGTTTCGAATTTCTGCGATCGTACGGGTTGGCCATTTCGGCGGGCGTGACGCTGTACGTCGCGGCGTCGAACCTGGTGCCGGAGTTCCAGGATCGGCCTGGCTATCGCATCCCGGTGAGTTTTGTGGCCGGCTGCGGGTTGTATTTCGTTGCCCGCAGCTTCGCGGCGGTGTAAGACAGATACGATGAGTGAGCGAAAGAAGAAGGGCGGAGACGAGGCGGACAGCGAGCGGGGCACCGCGTCGCTGTTCGAGCCGAAGGTCGCGCAGCCGCTCGCCGCGCGCATGCGACCACGCACGCTGGACGAGATCGTTGGCCAGCGGCATCTGCTCGCGCCGGGCAAGCCGCTGCGTGACACGATCGAGCGCGGCACCGTTGGGTCAATGGTGTTCTGGGGACCGCCCGGCACCGGCAAGACGACGATCGCGCGGGTCGTCGCGCGATACACCGACCGCGAGTTCGTTCCGTTTTCCGCGGTGACCGAAGGCGTCCCGCGCGTACGCGAGATCGTCGCTGAGGCAGAAGGCCGACGGCGGCTCGGTCGCGGAACGATTCTCTTCGCCGACGAGATTCATCGCTTCAACAAGGCACAGCAGGACGCGTTTCTACCGCACGTCGAAGCGGGAACGATCACGCTCATCGGCGCGACCACGGAGAATCCGTCGTTCGAGATCAATGGTGCGTTGCTGTCGCGACTTCGAGTGTTCGTCCTTCAGCCGCTCACTCCGGAGGACGTCCGCGCGGTGCTGAATCGCGCGTTGGGAGATCGAGAGCGAGGGCTCGTCGATTGGGAGCTCGACGTCGACGCCGATGCGCTGTCGCTCATCGCGACCGAGGCGGATGGCGACGCCCGGCGCGCGCTCACCGTCTTGGAGGCTGCCGCCGATCACGTTGGTCGGGGCGGGCACATAACGACCGACGTCGCACGTGATGCGCTGCAGCTTCGCTTCGCCCGCTTCGACAAGGGCGGTGAAGAGAACTACAACATGCTCAGCGCATTTCACAAATCTTTGCGCGGGAGCGATCCGCAGGGTGCGCTATACTGGATGGCGCGGATGATCGAAGGTGGTGCGGATCCCATGATCATGTTTCGCCGTGCGATTGCGATGGCGGCGGAGGACATTGGGCTCGCGGATCCTGAGGCGCTCAAGCTCGCCGTCGCTGCGCGTGATGCGTATCACATGCTTGGGCCCCCGGAGGGATATCTTCCGCTGTCGGAGATGGTCGTCTATCTCGCGACCGCGCCGAAGTCGAACCGTTCCAAGGTGGCGTTGACGGCGGCGCTTGAGGCGGCGCGAGCGCATCCCGCGGAGGGTGTTCCATTTCACATCCGGAACGCGCCGACCAAGTTGATGAAGGAACTGGGATACAACGCGGGGTATCAATACGCACACGATGCCCCTGAGGCGTACATCCCGCAGGAGTATCTGCCTGAAGCGCTCAGCGGGTCGCGGTTCTACGAGCCGGGCCCGTTTGGATTCGAGAAAGAGATTGCGAAGCGATTGGCGTGGTGGGAGGAGCTGCGCAAGCGGGCGGGCGAGAGCTCCGAGTGACGGGGTTACAACCGGGAGGAAGCGTGAGAAAGTTCGTGTTCGCAGTAGCAGCCTCGGCGGCGCTGGCCAGCGCCGGATGCGCGATGCTCGGCCGTCAGGCGTTCAAGGACCCTGAAGTCAAACTGAAGGACGTGAAGCTCTTGGGCGTCGGGTTGACGGGAGGTCAGTTGAACGTCGACCTCGAGGTCTACAATCCGAATCACTACCGCCTCGATGCCACGAAGGTGCATTACCAGGTGAACATGGCCGGCGACAGCGTGAAGATCGCCGACGGCGTTCTCGACAACCGGTTTACGGTCGAGGAAGGCCAGCGCTCAGTGGTGACGATTCCGGTGACGTTCACCTATGCCGGGCTTGGCGCGGCGGGGCGCAGCCTGATGAACACTGGCGGGGTCAACTATCACGTCATCGGGGATGTGGCGGTCGGCACGCCGGTGGGTAGTTTCACTGTACCGTTCAACACCACCGGCCGGTTCACCACGGCGGGCGTCGCCCGTTAGCAGTTTGTAAAGAGGATCTTCTCATAAGCCGAGAGCCCATCGTCGTCGCGCCGCCGGTCGAGCGGGCGCTCCTCGTGGGCGCCCCGCTCAAGCGGCCGGGCGCCCGGCGTGTCATCGACGACCATCTGCGCGAGCTCGCCGAGCTTGCGGACACCGCGGGCGCCCGGGTCGTCGGCGAGCTCACGCAACAGATCGACCGACCGCACCCCGGCACCTACCTCGGCAAAGGCAAGATCGACGAGCTCCGCGATCGCGTGCAGAACACGGACGCGTCGCTCGTGCTGTTCGATGACGAGCTGTCGCCGACGCAGGGGAAGAACATCGAGGACGCGATCGGCAAGCGCGTGATGGACCGCGCTGAGCTCATCCTCGATATTTTCGCGACGCGCGCGCGAACGAGCGAGGCGAAGATGCAGGTGGAGCTCGCGCAGCTGGAGTACATGCTGCCGCGCCTCACGCGCATGTGGACCCACCTCGAGAAATTCCGCGGCGGCATCGGCATGCGAGGTCCCGGCGAAACGCAGCTCGAGACGGACCGCCGGCTCATCAATCACCGAATCAAGATTCTACGTGAGCGGCTGCAGGACGTGCAGAAAGGCCGAGCCGTGCAGCGGCAGTCGCGACAGAGCGAGTTCAAGGCGTCGCTCGTCGGCTACACGAATGCCGGCAAGTCGTCGATCTTGCGCGCGCTTTCCGGTGCACAGGAAGTGTTCGTCGAAAACCGGCTCTTTGCGACGCTCGATCCGTTGACGCGCGATGTCGACTTGGGTGACAAAGCGCACGTGCTGTTGACCGACACCGTCGGATTCATCCGCAAGCTGCCGCACCATCTCGTCGCCTCATTCCGCGCGACGCTCGAGGAAACTCGCGAGGCTGATCTGTTGCTGCACGTGATCGACGCGGGCTCGCCGACGTGGGAGGAGCAGCGGATGGTGGTCGATCAAGTGCTCGACGAGCTTGGCGTGAATGACCGGCCGAAGTTGCTCGTCTTCAACAAGGTCGATCTGCTCAGTCACGAGGAGTTGCTGGTGCTGCAGGAGCGCATCACAGCGCTGGTGCCTTCATCGGTTTTTGTATCGACCACCGCCGAGGGCGGCCTCGAGCCGTTGCGCCGTGCGCTCGCATCGTCGATTCGGGTCAAGCGGCCGCTCACGCAGATCACGCTCTCGCCGTCGGATGGCAAGCTGCTCGCGGAGATTCATCGCGAGGCCGAGGTCGTCGATCAGCGTATGGAGGGCGAGCAATTGCTCGTGGAAGCGCGCATCGACGAGGCGCTCGCTGGCCGACTGCGCCGAGCAGGAGCGCACGTCGGCAACGGTAAGGCGAAGTCGACAAACTAAAGGGGCGACGGGGGACGGGCGTCTGGCGAAAGCTCTGCCGTCGTGAATGTTCTAACTCCGTCCCGTCGCTTCACACCTCTCGCCTGTCGCCAAAAAAAAACGGCCAGCTCGGCTGGCCGCTTCAGGCGATCGGGTGATGTTGACTGAGTGGTCGCGACAGGACTTGAACCTGTGACCTCCGGTATGTGAGACCGGCGCTCTAACCAGCTGAGCTACGCGACCGAGTCATACAAGTTAGTGGCGGGCGCCGACGCGTGGTACCCCGAGCACGAACTCGACTAGCGCTCTCGGGACCAGAGAAATAGCGCGCCGCAGGGCGACGCTGACCCGAGTTCTACGGGCATGCTCGCCGCGCTGGGATAGAACTCCGCAATTGCGTAGTCGCTGGGCATCATCCGTTGAAAATCGGTCTGGCCCGCAGTGGCCACTGGAACGCCGTCGACGACCACGCTGATGAAGCAATTGGGGCTCTTGCAACCGCCCCCGAGTCCCTTGCACGGCTGGCGCGACGACACCATGAATGTCTCACCGCGCGGCCCATTCGTCGACATGATCGCTGGAATGCGCGACAGCAGCGCGGATGCGAGCGACGTGTTGTCGTTCTTCCGCATCTCCGCTTCGCTGATGAAGTAGCCACCCGCGTGGGAGCGCAAGCGCTCTTCGGCGCTCTTCAAATGCGGGGACAGATAGGCCGGGACCGAGTCGCGAATGTTGACCGTCGGCAGCACCACGGCCTTGCGGAGGAGAATCGTCAGCGGGTTCGTGTCAGCCGGTGAGATCGCGACCATCAACGTCTGCATCTCGTAGCCGACCTTTCGAAGGCGAACCAAGCTTCCGCCATCGGGCAGGAAGAAGAGACTGACGGTTCCGGTGCTCGTCGTCAGCGCACTGGCCCCAGACAATGCGTCGCGCACCTCGACTCCTTCGACCGGCGCGCCGGATACCTCGTCGTAGACTCCGAGAAAACGAAACCGGTACGTCGGCACCTGCTGCGCGGTGTCGGCGTGCCTCGGCGATGTCGGCGATTGTGCGTTGAGCGTGGTAGTCAACGCACAGGTAATACCCGCCAGCATCATCACGCGAAACGAAGGCATGGACCGATCTCTTCTCGCCGATCACCGCTCGCGACAATGGTCCCGGTGGGACTTGAACCCACGACCTGGCGATTATGAGTCGCTTGCTCTAACCAACTGAGCTACGGGACCGAACACGTTCACGTTCACCAATTCGCCGCCGCGAAACAAGCCTGAGCCGTTGCCAGAGCACGGCGGACTCTATATCTCGGTGTTCGTCGAATTGTTGCGGTAGTGATCGTACGCTTCGACGACTTCGTTCGGCGAAACCGTCGCGGCTCCAGCTTTCTCGACCTCGACACCCGCCGCGAAGTTTGCAATCACCGCGGCCTCGGTTGCCGATCCACCAGCCGCGAGCATCAACGCGAGATACGCCGTAACGGTGTCGCCCGCGCCCACGACGTCGTACACCGCGCGTGCCGCCGTCGGCACTCGCTTGACCGCGCCGCCCGACGAGATCAACACCATGCCGTTCTCGCCGAGCGTCAACAGCAGATGCTCGACGCCGAGGCGGCTGAATGTCGTCGGCAGCGCCGCTGGATGCTCGAGATCCACGTCGGCGCCAAGCGCCGTCTCGAGCTCCCGGCGATTCGGCTTGAAGATCGTCGCCCCGCGAAAGGTGAAGAAGTTCTTGTATTTCGGATCGACGACGATGGGGATGTTGCGCGCTTTGGCCGACTGCATCGCCGCTTCGATGATGCGCGGCATGAGCATGCCCTTGTTGTAGTCCTCGAGCACGAGCGCATCCGCACGAGCGATCGCCGCCTGCACGGCCGCCAGCACACGCTCCGTATCCGGCCCAGCGTGATCGGAGTCATCCTCTTCGTCGACACGGACCACCTGCTGAGAGCGCGCGACGATGCGCGTCTTCGTCGTCGTCGGCCGGTTCACACCGATGAGCGAATCCACCGACGCGCCGATCGCCTCGAGCATGCTGCGAAGCTGGCGTCCGCCCATGTCATCGCCAATCGCGGCCACGAGGTCGCACTCGGCGCCGACCGCCCGCACGTTTTGCGCGACGTTCGCCGCGCCGCCGAGTGCGTACCGCCGATCGAGCACCCGTACGACCGGAACCGGCGCCTCCGGCGAGATGCGCTCCACTTCGCCGCGCAGATAGACGTCGAGCATCGCGTCGCCCACGACGGCGATCCGTTTCGACGAGGCGGCCTCGAGTAACGAGACGAGTCGTTCGCGCGACAGCGTGGGGGGCATGGCGGCTCAACCTAGCGGGCTTCGCGAGGCGAGGTCAACGATGTGTCCCCCGTCGCCCGTCGCCCGTCGCCGGTTGGTCTTCGGCACAAGCCTTGCCCCCTACGACCTCGTCAGTCACTAGCAAGCCCACCGAGCCCCGTTTTGCCCGCGCTTCTCACTCGCCTCAACGATGCAGCGAAGGGGAAGGTCCTGACGCTGCAGGAGTACTTCATTCTTGCCGGAAAGTCGCTGCGATTCATTTTCGCGCGACCGTTCTACGGGCAGGATGTCGTGCAGCAGATGGACGAGATTGGCGTCAAGTCGCTCGGGATCGTGCTGCTGACCGGACTGTTCACAGGGATGGTGCTGGCGCTGCAATCGTCGGTGCAGCTCAAGACGTTCGGCGCCACCATGTACATCGGCAACCTCGTCTCGGCGTCGATGATTCGCGAGCTCGGCCCGGTGCTGGCCGGTCTCATGGTCGCTGGACGAGTGGGATCGGGCATCGCGGCGCAACTCGGCTCGATGCGCGTCACGGAGCAGATCGATGCGCTCAACACGCTCGGCACGGATCCGATCAAGAAGCTCGTCACGCCTCGTGTGCTCGCCGCGCTGATCATGGTGCCGGTGCTCACGATCGTGAGTGACTTCGTCGGGATCATTGGTGGGAACATCATTTCGTCCGTCGTCGTGGGTTTGCCGAGCGGGCAGTACTGGCGCACGGTGTGGGAGCAGCTTGCGTCGGACGGTTTCGTATTTCGCTACATCCCGAACGATTTCGTGCAGGGCCTGTCGAAGCCGCTCGTGTTCGGCGCGATCATCTCGATCACGGCGTGCTACTTCGGCTTGGGCACGACCGGCGGCACGGAGGGCGTCGGACAGAGCACGACGAAGACCGTCGTCACCGCGAGCATTCTGATTCTGGTCGTCGACTACTTCATCACCCAGCTGCTGTTGTCGGTGCTGACGTATGCCTGACCGAACGAAGCGTGACGCGCGACACCAACCAGAAGCCGTGCGGCGAGCGATCCGCACAGAGCTCGCCGCGGACGACATCGCGAAACGAGCCGAGCGGGCGAAGCATCCGCGTGCCGCGCGTGATCCATCGATTCCGGTCGTCGCGCTCGATCACGTGTCGCTGGGCTTCGACGTGCCGATTCTCGAGGACATCTCGTTCAGGACGCTCGCCGGACACACGCTGTGCATCGTCGGCGAGTCGGGCACAGGAAAATCGACGATCCTCAAGCTCATCCTCAGGCTGCTCGTCCCCGATGCCGGCCGGGTGCTCATCGATGGAGAGGACATCACCCCGCTCTCGTTCGAAGAGGCGCTGATCGTGCGTCAGAAGATGGGAATGGTGTTTCAAGGCGCCGCGCTGTTCGACTCGATGACGGTGTTCGAGAACGTCGCGTATCCACTCCGCGAGCATACGGACCTCGGCGAAGACGAGATCGAGGATCGTGTTCGCGAGAAGCTCACGTTCGTTGATCTCGATCCGGATCGCGTGATGGAGCAATTGCCGTCGGAGCTGTCCGGCGGTATGCGAAAGCGTGTTGGCGTCGCGCGCGGCATGGCCAACAACCCCGAGATCATGCTCTATGACGAGCCGACGTCCGGCCTCGATCCGCTGACGACCGCGACGATCACGCAACTGATCATGAAGCTCCAGCGAGAGCTCGGTGTGACGAGTCTGGTCGTATCGCACGATATACGTTCGGTGTTTCGCATGGCGAGTCAGGTGGCGCTTCTACAGAACCGGCGCATCGTCTTCTGTGGAACGCCTGAGGAGATGACAGCGAGCGAAGACTCCTACATCCGCGACTTCCTGGGCGGCGCCTGACCATGAAACGCTCATCGTTCATCACCTGGGAGCAGCTCAAGGTCGGCGTCGTCATTCTCGGCGCGATCGCCGTGCTGATGGTCGCGATCTACAAGTTGGGGCAAGCGGCCAATCTCTTCGCGCGGCGATACCAATTGATCGTGCTGCTGCCGAACGCGAGCGGATTGCGAGCGGGCGGCGCCGTGTTCGTGGCGGGACAATTGGCCGGCACGATCAAGGACATCGAGTTCCTGCCGGTGTCGAACGACACGACGAGGCACCTGCTCGTCCGCATGGCGTTGGATCACGACCTCCAGCCGCAGATCCGCGGCGACTCGAAAGCGAAGGTGCGCACGTTGGGTCTGCTCGGCGACAAGGTGATCGACATCTCGATCGGAACGCCTCGCAAGCCGCCGCTGCGCGAAGGCGACACGCTCGCCGTCGCGCCGTCGCTCGATTACGAGGCTGTTCTGGCGCAGGCCGCCGGCGCCGTGAACGACATGGTGGGCCTCACGCACGACCTGCGGCAGATCACCGGCGGCATCATCGACGGGAAGGGAACGGTTGGACAGCTGATGACGAACCGCGCCCTCTACGATCAGCTGATTCACACGTTGGGTCGCGCCAACGGCATGCTGGCGAGCTTCGAGAATCCCAACGGCAGCTTCGGTCGGATGCTCAACGATCCGACGCTGTACAACAAGTTCGTCGGTGTGATTCAGTCCGCGGACTCGCTCGTGATCGCGCTCAACGACAAGCACGGAACGATCGGAAAGCTCCTGAGCGATGACACGCTCTACACGCACATGGTGAGCATGGCGGCGGCCGGCGACTCGCTGATGAAAACGCTAGCGGGCGGGCAGGGCCTTGCTGGCCGGCTGCTCAACGATCCTGAGCTCTACGACAAATTGAACAAGCTCACCACGGATCTCGGCGGGATTCTCGATGATTTCCGTAAGGATCCTCGGCGATTCACCCGCGGAGCCATCTGCTTCTTCCGCTGCGGAAAGTAGGTCGCTCCCTGCCGACGGGCGTTGTCTAGCCGACTTGCCCCTTTCCGTCATCGCGAGGGTTAGGTTTCGAACGACGGGCCTTTGCGCGCGCGTCGGATCAGCCCTGCTCATGGCCACCGCGGACGGCATGCATTCATGAAATCGCTTCAACTGGACGTCGTGGCGACGCGCGGCGACGAGATCGAGTCGCGACATCGCGTACACGCAGCCGTCGTGGGTCCCGACGATACGCTCATCGCGGTCGCGCACTCGCCCGAAATCGTGTCGAGTTGGCGATCGTGCGCGAAGCCGTTCCAAGTCATGCCGCTGATCGAGTCGGGCGGCTTCGACGAGCTGCAGTGGGGCGACGACCAGCTGGCACTCGCGTGCGCCTCACATGGTGGCGAGCCGGAGCACGTCGCGATTGCCCAGACCATGCTGCACGACATCGGGCTCGAGGAAGGCGATCTCGCGTGTGGGCCGCATGACCCGCTCTCATCGCGCGGCATGAAGCTGCTCCGCGAGTCCGGCGCTCGGCTCACTCGGGCGCACAACAACTGCTCGGGCAAGCACGCCGCCATGCTCGCTCGTGCGCAGACGTCGGGTTGGCCGACGTACGGCTACGAGCGACGCGAGCATCCAGTCCAGCGCTGTTGTCTGCAAGCGGTTGCGGCGTGGACGGACATGGACGAAGCGGAGATCGGCCAGGCAGTCGACGGCTGCGGCGTGGTCGCGTTCGCGCTCCCGCTCGAGAACATGGCACGTGGATGGGCGCGGCTTGCGCGCGCTGTGCGCGACGGAGACGAGGTTCCGACGCGCGTGGTGAACGCCATGCGCACGCGACCGTTTCTCGTCGGCGGCACGGACCGCTTCGACTCCGTGTTGATCGAGGAGACCGACGGACGCGTCGTGACGAAAATCGGCGCGGAAGGTGTGCACTCGGTCGGTGTGCCGGATTTGGGAATTGGGTTCGCCGTGAAGGTGGACGATGGTGCGCAGCGCGCGCAGTTCCCGGCCGTGCTGCGTGTCCTGCAGGTGTTCGACGTGCTTCCGGCAACGTTGCCATCGCGCCTGGAGGATTTCATGCGCCGCCCCGTTCGCAACACGCGTGGCGAAACCGTCGGTGAAGTCCGGCTGCTCGACTGACCAAGCAATCGTTCGCCGCTACCCGCCACGTTTCGATGACGACCGACGCGAGCCCCCGCGGCACTTTGCACGCCCTCGATGATGCGACGCAGGCGCTGGTGCGTTTGGCGGTCGTCGTCAGCGCGGGGACCGAGCAGGCCGTGGCCGATTCGATTGCGCGGGCACGCGGGACCATTCCGGAAGTGTGGGTCGAGGAACTCATTCTACAGACTTACTTGTTCGCGGGATTCCCTCGCGCGCTCAACGCGATGCGCGCGTGGCGGCGCGTGGCGCCGGACGCTGTTGCTCCTGAATCAACGGGCAATGTTTCGATCTGGCGCGAGCTCGGCGAGGCGACCTGCGAGACGGTCTATGGCGACATGTACGATCGGCTTCGCGAGAACATTCGACGGCTGCACCCCGCACTCGACGACTGGATGATCACCGAAGGTTACGGCAAAGTTCTCTCACGACCCGCCCTCGACCTGGGGCGGCGCGAGCTCTGCATCGTCGCGGCGTGCGCGGCGTCGCTGCAGGATCGTCAGCTACACTCACATTTGCACGGCGCACTCAACGCGGGTGTGGAGCCGACGGTCGTCGACGCGGCGATCGAAGCGATCGCCGATCTTCTTGGCGACGCGCGAAGCCGCTCGGTGCGGCTCCTTTGGGCGCGAGTGCGAGGGAAATAGCACGTGTTCATCGATCGTGTCGTGGTAAAGGTGAAGGCCGGCGACGGCGGTTCCGGAATCATCTCGTTCCGTCGGGAAAAGTTCGTGCCGATGGGCGGGCCCGACGGCGGCGAAGGTGGTCGCGGCGGCGACATCGTCGTCGTCGGCGACAGCAACCTGTCGACGCTCCTCGACTACACGTATCGCGACGCGTGGGCGGCGCCCGCGGGCGATCACGGCTCTGGTTCGAACAAGAGCGGCCGGTCGGGCGACGACGTGATCATGCCGGTGCCCGTCGGCACCGTCATCAAAGATCTCGAAACTGAAGAGCGCCTCGGAGAAGTGCTCGAGGACGGCGACCGGATCGTCGTCGCGCGCGGTGGTCGCGGTGGAAAGGGAAACTCGTTCTTCGTCACCGCCACGCATCAATCGCCACGAGAGTATCAACCGGGCGAAGACGGCGAAGCGCGAACACTCGAGCTCGAGCTCAAGCTCATCGCGGACGTCGGTCTGGTCGGTCAACCGAACGCCGGCAAGTCGACGCTGCTCTCCGTCATATCGGCCGCCCGCCCCAAGATCGGCGACTACCCATTCACGACGTTGAGTCCCAACCTCGGCGTCGTGCAGATGAGCGGAAATCGCACATTCGTTGTCGCGGACATCCCGGGCATCATCGAAGGGGCGCACGAGGGCAAGGGACTGGGCCTGCAGTTCCTCCGGCACATCGAGCGCACGCGTGTGCTCGCGTTCCTCGTTCCCGTGGATGCGGACGACTGGCAGACTGAATACGATCAGCTTCGGCGCGAGATCGAGGCGTACTCCGCGGAGCTGGCGCAGAAGCCGCATTGCGTCGTGTTCACCAAGATGGATCTTCTGGGCGACGACGAAGCGCCGCCGATCGACGCGCCTGACGCATTTGGCATCTACGCGATCAGCGCAGCGGGTCGAACTGGATTGGAGCCGGTGCTGGCCGCGTGGTGGTCGCAGCTGCTCGATATGAAAAAGGCGAGTGTCCGCCGAGACGACTCCGTTTCGCTCCCCTAGCGAGCGGCGCGCGATTCTCGCGCTCTCGCTGGTTGCCGACATCGGCGCCGTCACTCACAGACAACTGCTCGAACGATTTTGGTCCGCCGCGCAAGCGATTGATGCGACGGTCGAGCCGAGCGCGGCGGGAGCCGCGTACGATGAGGCCGACGAGCTGCTCGCGAATGCCGAGATGCGTCACATCGATCTGACGACGATCGGCGATGCGAGCTATCCGGAGCAGCTTCGGCACTTGACCGATCCGCCGCCCGTGCTCTGGTCGCGCGGTGACTGGTCGGCGCTCGCGGGGCCGATTGTCTCGATCGTGGGAACGCGCCGCGCCACCAGCTACGGGCTCCGTGTGACGCGAGAGATCGCGTCGGCGCTGGCTCGCCAGGGCGCGTGCGTCGTGAGCGGAATGGCGTTGGGCATCGACGCGGCTGCGCATAACGCGGCGCTCGCCGTGGGTGGACGAACCGTCGCCGTCCTTGGGACCGGGGCTGACGTCGCATATCCGCGCGCGCATGCTGCATTGCATCGACAGATCGCCGCACGTGGACTCGTGATCTCGGAGTTGCCGCCGGGCGCGAAGGCTGACCCAGGCTCGTTCCCGCGGCGAAATCGAATCATCGCCGCGCTCGCGCAGCTGACAATCGTGGTCGAGGCGCCACTCAAGAGCGGCGCACTGATTACCGCGAAAGACGCACTCGAGCTCGGCTGCGACGTCGCCGCCGTTCCCGGCCCGATCGACGCGCCGCAGAGCGTCGGAACCAACAACCTCCTGCGTGAGGGCGCGCACGTGATCACGTCGGCCGCGGACACGCTGGCGCTCATTGGCCTCACGCCGCCAGTCCGCATTGAGCCTGAATTGCGCGGCGAGGCGGAGCTTCGCGTTTGGCGTGCACTCGAAGAAGCGGCGTCGTCGCTCGATGAACTGTGTGCTCGCACGGCAATGCCGGTGTCGCAATGTCTGACCGTCGTATCGGCGCTCGAGCTTCGCGGAATCGTCGAGTGCGAACTGACGGGTGCAGTTCGGCGTCGTTAGTTACCCGTCGTTAGTTACCCGTCGTTAGTCGCCCGTCGCCCGTCGCCCGTCCCCCGTCGCCGGTCCACGTCGCCGGTCCTCGTCGCCGGTCCTCGTCGCCGGTCCACGTCGCCGGCCTCTATATTTCGAAGTGCATCCCCGGCATGTGTACGTTCACGTCCCGTTCTGCGCGCGGCGCTGCGCGTACTGCGACTTTTCCATCGCGGTGCGGCGCGTCGTGCCGACGGACGAGTACGTCAATGCACTCGAGCGTGAGATCGGCATTCGCTTTCCCGGCGCCGATCGTTGGGCCGCCGACACGCTCTATTTCGGTGGCGGAACGCCATCTCGGCTCGGCGGCAACGGAGTCGAGCGCGTGCTCGATGTCGTTCGGCAGCGCGTCGCGCTTACGCCGGGCGCCGAGGTCACGCTCGAGGCGAACCCTGAAGATGTGAGCGATGATGCCGTTGAGTCGTGGCGACGCGCCGGCGTCAATCGCGTCTCGCTCGGCTCGCAGTCGTTCGACGATCGTGTGCTTACATGGATGCATCGCTCGCATGATGCCGCGGCGGTCGCCCGCGCGCTCCAGATCGTGCGCGCGGGCGGCATCGAGAACGTGTCGCTCGACCTGATCTTCGCGTTACCCAGCGAGTTGGGTCGCGATTGGCAGCGAGACGTCGGCCGCGCGCTCGAGCTCGAGCCGCAGCACCTCTCGCTGTACGGACTCACGGTCGAGCCGCATACGCCCTTGGGACGCTGGCGTGCACGAGGAGAAGTGGCGGAATCTCCTGAGGAGCACTACGAAGTGGAGTTCCTCTATGCGGACCGCGCTCTCACCGCCGCTGGCTTCGATCACTACGAGGTCTCGAACTTCGGGCTGCCCCAGCGACACTCGCGGCACAACGCATCGTACTGGTCTTTGGTGCCTTACGCCGGCCTGGGTCCGTCCGCGCATGAGTTCGACGGTAGGAACCGGCGTTGGAACGAACCCGTGTATCGAGATTGGGTGCAAGCAGTCAATGAGGGGCGAGACCCGATGGCCGGGTCCGAAGCAGTGGAGGCGGATAGCCAGCTCGCCGAACAGGTTTATTTGTGCCTCCGTTCGGATCATGGCCTCATGCTGTGGCGGGATGAACGTGCGCACGTCGAGCCGTGGATCCAGGCTGGCTGGGCGACCGTCGATCACGCGGGACGAATGCGGCTCACCGCGCTCGGCTGGCTGCGTCTCGACGCCCTGGCTGCCGACTTGACACTTGTCCGAAGTTATTACTAGCTTTGAAGTTATGGCCTCTGAGGAGCTTAGCAGACGCGAACGCCGAGTGCTGGAGGCGGTGATTCGCAGCTACGTGGAAACTGCCGAGCCAGCCGGGTCCAGAACACTGTCCCGCCGCTTTGGGCTTGGCGTGTCCCCAGCGACCATCCGAAACACGATGAGCGATTTGGAAGACAAGGGATTTCTCTTCCATCCGCACACGTCAGCGGGACGCGTTCCGACGAACAAGGCCTATCGGCTGTACGTCGATTCGCTGCTCGCGTTTCCTCCCGTCCGTCCCGTCGAAACGGAGCGACTGACCGAGGAGATTTCCGGACGTACCGGCTCCTCGCCGATCGAAACGATTCTGCGTCGCGCGGCGCAGACGCTCGGCGTGCTGACGCAGGAGCTTGGTGTCGCGCTCGGTCCTCGTCTCGATCACTCGATTCTGCGGCGACTCGAGCTTGTGGCCGTGAGCAGCGATCGGCTGCTGATGGTACTGACGCTCGATGGCGGCGTGATGCGAACGGTGTTCGTCGAAGTGCCGGGCGAGATTGCCGCCAGCGCGCTCGCATCCGTCACGGCCGTGCTCAACGAGCGACTCGCCGGATTGACGCTTGCCGAAATTCGCAGCTCACTCGGTTCACGGTTGCGCGATGCAGCGCCGGAACGAAGCGCGTCGGAACTCCTCAATATCTTTTTGCAGGAAGGCGAACACCTCTTCGATGCCGCGCTGCCGCGGTCCGAAGGTGAAGTCATGCTCGGCGCGGCGTCGGTGCTCGCCGAGCAGCCGGAGTTTTCGGGAGCGGATCGAATGCGGCGATTGTTGGCGCTGACCGAGCGTCCGCAAGCGTTGGGTGACGCAATTCGCAAACGCGGACAGGCGCCTGGAATCTCGATCACGATCGGCGCCGAGCATGACGAGCCGTCGCTCGAGGAGTTCACGGTCGTGACTGCTGAATATCACGTGGGGCCGTTGGCTGGCGTCATCGGCGTGATCGGGCCGACGCGCATGCCCTACGAGAAAGTCATCTCGCTCGTCAGTCATACTTCGCGACTGCTGAGCGATCTCTTGGATTGATCGGAAACGAAATGGCGGAATTCTACAGCGTCCTCGGCGTTGAACGCACGGCGTCCGACGACGACATCAAGAAGGCATATCGCAAGCTCGCGATGACGTATCATCCGGACCGCAACAACGGCTCGAAGGAAGCCGAAGAGCGGTTCAAGGAGATCACGGAAGCGTATGACGTACTGCGCGATCCGCAGAAGCGGGCGGCGTACGACCGGTACGGCGAAGCGGGGCTGCGTTCGGGTGGCGGCGCGGGCTTCCATCACGTGGATCTGTCGGAAGCGCTCGGCATCTTCATGCGCGACTTCGGCGGATTCGGCGGCTTCGAAGATCTCTTCGGCCGTGCGGGCCAGGCCGGACCGCGCACAGGCGGCGACGTCAAGATCACGCTGCCGCTCACGCTGTCGGAGGTCGCGACCGGCGTGGAGAAGAAGATCAACATCAAGCTGCTCGATCCGTGTGATCGATGCGACGGCGCCGGCGCCGAGCCTGGATCAAAGGCGCAAACGTGTCCGACCTGCTCCGGCTCCGGCGAAGTGCGCCGCGCGCAGCGCTCGTTCTTCGGCCAGTTCGTGACGGTGGCTCCGTGTCCGAACTGTCGCGGCGAAGGCAAGATCATCTCGTCGCCATGCAAGAAGTGTAAAGGCGAGGGCCGCCTTCGCGGCGAGCGCGAATTGTCGGTGTCCGTGCCGGCCGGCGTCGCGACTGGCCAATACATGACGCTTCGCGGTGTCGGAAATGCCGGCGCTCGTGGCACTCCGCGCGGTGATGTTCACGTCGTGTTCGAGGTTGAGGACGACTCCCGGTTCGAGCGCGACGGCGAAGACCTCTACACCGAGGTGCTCGTCACGTTTTCGCAGCTCGCGTTGGGAGCGGACATCAGCGTTCCCGCCGTGAACGGACACATGACGTTGAATGTCCCAGCGGGGACCCAGAGCGGTCACGTGTTTCACGTCCGTGGACGTGGTCTGCCGCGAGTAAACGCTGGTGGGACTGGCGATCTGCACGTGCGTGTGCAGCTGTGGACTCCAGATCGTCTCACCGAAGAAGAGCGTCAACTCGTCTCGAGGCTCGGCGAGCTGCAGCCCGGTGTTCCGGCCGACGGCCGCGGCAAAGGGTTCTGGGCGAAGATGAAAGAAGCGCTCGGCGCGTGACCAGCGCCGAGCGCGGCGAGGGCTGGACCGTCGTTCGCGTCGTTCCAGGCTCGCATCCAGACGCCGCCGCCGCCGCGCTGTTCGAAGCCGGCGCGCAAGGCGTCCACGAGATTGCTGGCGCGCTCGTGACGCACGCGCCTACGCCGTCTGATGCGGCGGCGTT
>Ga0207652_10001651_pt1 | contig 19576 bp, 25 predicted proteins | sample KBSC63BmetaG_FD_184334 | JGI IMG/M metagenome (GOLD analysis project Ga0207652, IMG submission 184334) | Corn rhizosphere microbial communities from Kellogg Biological Station, Michigan, USA - KBS C6-3B metaG (SPAdes) (version 2) | ecosystem: Host-associated > Plants > Roots > Rhizosphere ... | reverse complement strand
CCTCGACCTGTCGGGTCTGGTCCCGGTCATCGAAGGCCTGATCCTGATGGACACGGTGCGGATCACCACCCCGGCCAGCGGTCCGCCCGTCTTCGACGCCGACACCGGCCTGTACCAGGTTCCGGAAGGTCAACTGGTGTACGAGGGCATCGGCGCCGTGCAGAGCGCGTACACGGCCGACGTGACCGCCTCCACCCCGAACAGCAACCTGCCGTGGGTGTCGGAAACCCGCTCCCGGTATCGCATGTTCACGCCCCTGACCGCGCCGATCGCCGCGAAGGACACCCTTGTCACCGTGGTCACTGTGCACGCGGGCGGGGATCTGTCTCTGCTCGGTCGGCAGTGGCGTGTGCAGGACCCGGCCATCGCCGGAACCCTTGGGGTCGTCCGTATCACCATGCTGGACCAGATCGCCGGTGTCGGGGAGACGTGATGGACCTCAACGACCTCGGACCACGTCTTGACCGGGCTGCTGACCGTGTAGGCCCGGAGACGAACCGAACCGTGAAGCAGCAGGGCCGCCTGCTTCGCGCCCTCATCATGGAGAACGCTTCCGGTAGGCCCGGCCCCAACGTGATCAGCGGCGACTACCGGGGGTCGTGGAAGTCGGAGCCGTTCCCGGTACCTGACGGCGGTGGAGCTGAAGTCGGCACCCGGGAGCCGCAGGGGCGCCGCCTGGAGTACGGGTTCATGAACATGTACGACTCCCTCGGCCGCTTCTACCGCCAGCCCCCGTTCCCGCACGTGGAGCCCGCGGTGAACGAACTGTCGCCCGAGTACCAACGCGCCTTCCATCAGGCCCTGGACCGGATTTTCGGAGACTGACGTGATCGACAGACTTCCCGTCACCGACGGTCTGACGGCCCTGCTGGCAACGCTCACCGGCCGGCCGGTCGGGCGCCGCACCGTGCCCCTGGACGACAACGGGCACCCCGTGCAGCCCCCGTACACGATCCTCGACCCCCTCGATCGGCTGGACGACGACGGCACCCTGGCCGACAACAACAAGGCCATCGTCGTGGGCTACCAGGCCACCTTCGTGTCCGGTCCGACACCTGGTGTGCCGGACAGCCGCGGCGGTGACGAGCAGGCCCAGTGGCTCGCCGACAAGGGCTGGAAAGTCGTGGAACGCCCCGCCGACGGCAGCCCCGGATACGCGCACACCCTGAACGCTGGTGACGGCGTGGACTGCTGGCGGCGTGAGGCCCGGGAACCCGGGGGAACACGAGACCCGAACGATGCCATCATCACCTCAGTGATCCGGTACAGGCTGTACCTGGTGAAGACCGCCTGAAACGGGCGGCACTGATACACCGCACCGCGGCGGGACCCCACGCGGACGCCACCCCCATCGGGTGGCCGCCACACCAACACGTGTAGCAGGGGCCCCCACGTTCGGCCCCTATCCGCGAGGGGCCAACACTCATGGCAAGGTTCAACCGCAAAGGCCTGACGAAGATCTCGTTCCTTCCGACGATCGCGTCGACGGCGCTGCTGCCGACCGCAGCCGAGATCACCGCAGGTACCGACTACACCGGCCAGATCAGCGCGATCGACGGCTGGTCGCTGGAGAACACGCCGATCGAGACGCCCGACATGGCGTCCACATTCGTCTCCAAGATCGGCGGCGACGACTCAGCAGCCGACTCCAGCCTCACCTTCTACGAGGACAGCACGGCCGACGACATCGAAACCGACCTGGCCAAGGGCACGTCCGGGTACATCGTCATCTTCTCCAAGGGCAGCGCCGCCGCCACCAAGGGCATGGACGTCTTCCCGATCACCGTCGTCAGTAACAGCAAGGCCTACACGACGGACAACGAGGCCGCCAAGGTCACCGTGCAGTTCACGATCACCGCACGGCCGGCGTTCAACCAGACCGTCCCGGGCCCCTGACCGCCGCCCTGATCCGTAGAACACCCAATAGACCCCCGGCCGGGCCCGCGGTGACTCGGGAAGGCGCCGCGCGCCCGGTCGGGCCTTCCCCCTTCGGAGCCCCGTATGACCAGCACCACCAGCAACAGCGGATGGAGTGCGCTGCGCAAGCGCCTCGACAACGTCAAGAAGCCCGTGCGGACGTTCGCGCTGTGCGAGGACCCCGACATCCGCGACCGCTACCTGAAGGCCAAACGGGCCGCCGAACTCGCCGCCACCAGCCTGGAAAGCCTGCCCACAACGGCCACCAAGGACGCCCGCGCGCTCATCCAGAAGCAGGCCGACGACGCCAGTACCGAACTGGACCAGGCCAAGCAGGCCTACGATGCCGTCACCGTCGTCCTGAGGTTCACCGGCCTTGAGCGTGCCGCCCTCGAGGACCTCCAGAAGAAGCACCCGGCCACCGAGGAAGACGAAGCCGCGAACTGGGACTTCAACTTCGACACCTTCGCCCCCGTGCTGATCTCCGCAGCATCCCTGGACGGCATGCCCGCCGAGGACGCCCAGCACTTCCTGGACACATGGCTTCCGGCCGATGCCCAGGACCTGTGGAACGCGGCCTGGTCCGCCCAGCACACCCGGCGCACCGACCTGGGAAAAGGCTGATCGAGGATGCCCGGTTCCGTGACGAGATGCGGCTGTGCCGGGAGTACCGGATCCCGCACAGCTACTTTCGCGGGCACGGCGACGGCACCTGGACCGACCTGGACCGGCGCAAGGCACTCGCCCACGAGGACTACCTCAAGCAGGTCTGCCCGTCCTGCGGCACCCGGGCGGAGGAATGGGACGAGCAGGCGGGCGGAGACGAGGACGCCTACCGGGCCACCACCCACCGCTGCATCGGCTGCCAGGTCCTCGCCGACAAGCAGACGGAAGTCCCTGACGGCGACGAGGGGCACGGCGTGAAGGTCCTGCTGATCCCCACCAGCGTGCATGCCGCCCTGCAACTCCAGCGCACCCACCACTAGGAGAGGAAGGAGCCCTCCAATGTCCGAATGGAACATCTCGGTACGCCTGACCGGGCAGGGCTCCCACCTGTCCCGAACCCTGCGGAACATCGCCCGCGACGCCCGCGACGCGTCCGACGAAGTCGACGCGCTGCGCCGCGACATCGTCCGGCTGCGTAACGCCGCCCGCAGAGACATCCGCCTGCGGGTGCGGGTCGACGCCGACAGTATCCGGAACGACATCCGGGCCGCCCTGAACGACGCAGACACCGGGCAGGGCCTGGCCGTCAACCTCCGCATCGCCGACCCTATGCAGCTCCGCCGCGACGTCTCCGAAGCGGTCCGCTGGGCGTCGATGAACCAGACCGTGACGGTGCGGATCAATCCCGACACCAGCGCACTGAACGACCTGAACACCACCCCAAGCAGCAACAGCAGCAGTAGCGGGACAGCGGGAGGGCTCAAGAGCCTGCTCCTGCTGGCCCCGGCCGTCATCCCGCTCACCACCGCGCTGGGCCCGCTGCCGGGAATCCTGGCCGCCTCGGGGACGGCGGCAGCCGCATTCGGGATTGCCGTAGCCGGACAGATCGGCCCCCTCTCCGAGGCCGCGGAAGCCCAGCAGAAGTACCAGGAAGCCGTCCGTGAACACGGCGCCGGCTCCACCGAGGCAGCCGAGGCGCAACTGGCCTACCAGAAGCAGCTGGCCGCTCTCCCACCCGCGACGCAGCAGGCGGCCGCGGCGCTGACCAACTTGAAGGACTCCTACCGGCAGTGGTCCGACGGGTTGTCCGGCGACACCATGCAGCCCGTGATCCACTCCTTCGCCCTGATGGACCAGCTGCTGCCGCACCTCACCCCCCAGGTGAAGTCGATGTCGAGGGAGCTGGACCGGGCCATCACCCTGGCCGGCGGCGCTGTGGCCACGCCCGGCTTCGACGCCGCGTCCGACAAGTTCGCCGACTTCACCGACCGCACCCTGGACAGCATGGGCGACAAACTCGTCCACGTCCTGCGGCTACTGTCCGAAGGCAAGCTCCGCGGCCCCCTGCCTGCAATCCTCGACTACATCAACGAACACGGCGACGAGGCCCGCGAGACCCTAGGCAACCTGGGTGACGCGGTCGGGAACCTGTTCGAGGGCGCGGCCGATGCTGGCCCGACGATGCTGACCCTGGTCAACGCGGTAGCCCGCCTGGTCTCATCACTGCCCCCCGAACTGATCGGCACCCTGATCCAGGTAGCTGCTGGGCTGAAGCTGATACAGCTCGCGGCGGCGGGCGCGGCCGCGGTGTCCGCCGGTGTCGCGGCCCTGGGTGCCAGGCTGATTGCCCTACAGGCCGCATTCGCGGCAGCAGGCGGCGGCGTGTCCGGGTTCTCGGCAGCCTTCGCGTCACTTCCCAACGCGGCCAAGTTCGGCATCATCGGTGCCGCGGTTGTCGGGGTGGCCATGGGCGTCAACAAGCTCGCCGAGATCTCACGCGGCGCCCCCCCGGATGTCGACCGGCTGACAACGTCACTCAAGGGCCTGGCAGCGACCGGTGAGTTCTCCGGGGAGCTCAAGGCCACGTTCGGCGACATGGACGGCTTCATCGCGAAGATCCGGCTGATGGATCAGGCCGCGAAGGATGTCGACGCAGCCAAGCCGTTCATGGACCTGGCGCCGGGCGGCGCGATCGTGGAGAAGGTGGCCGGGAAAGTCGACGATCTCGTCAACGGAACCAAGAGCCTCGCCGCGACCAAGGAAGACTTCTCCGCCTTCGACAAGTCGTTCGCTGCCCTGGCGAAGGGAGGGCACGCCGAAATTGCAGCGGAGGACTTCAAGAAGTTCGATGCCGCCCTGCGGGCCACAGGGAAGTCCACCAAGGAAATCGAGGCCCTGTTCCCGGAGTACACGGCGGCCCTGGCAGATGCCAAGTTTGAGGCCGAGTTGACGGCCAGGTCGATGGGCATCTTCGGCCAGGCGGCCGCCGACACGTCCGCGAAACTGGAAGCGCAGAAGGGAGCGGCGGACGGACTGCGCGCCTCGATCATCGCCCTCAACGACGCCAACCGGTCTGCGTACGACGCACAGATCAACTTCGAGGCCGCCATGGACGACCTCACCGCCAGCTTCAAGGAGAACGGCGCCACCCTCGACATCACCACGGAGGCAGGCCGGGCAAACGGGCAGGCCATGTCCGCAGCCGCCAAATCCCAGGATGAGATGATCGCCTCCGGGATCGCCGCCGGAGAGTCACTGGCGTCGATGACCGGGAAGTCCAACCAGCTCCGCGAAAGCATGATGCGGCTCGCCGTGGATGCTTTCGATGGGAACAAGCAGAAGGCCACCGAGTACGTCAACACTCTGCTGGGCGTCCCGGGTGACATCAAGACCCTGGTCAGGCTGGAGCGCGAGGAAGCCGTCCGCGGACTCCAGGATGTACAAGCGGAGATCAGGGCTACCCCGGGCGCCAAGAGCGTCGTGGTGGAGACCCTGAACGGGGCCGCGATCGCCGCGCTTGAAGCGGTTGGCCTGAAGACCAGGCAGCTTCAGGACGGCCGTACCGAGGTCTTTACGGCCAACGGGCAGTCCCTGGGATCCATTGACTCCGTCCGGCGCGCCCTGGACAACCTCAACGGCAAGACCGCAAACACCTACACCAACCACCACACCACCAACTACGTCTCCACCATCACCAAGGAGACCTTCTACAAGGTGCCGTTGCTGAAGCGGGACGGCGGTGTCGTCGACTACTACGCCGACGGCGGTGTCCGGGGGTTCGCCGGCGGAGCCGAGAACCATGTCGCGCAGATGGCTCCGGCCGGATCGTGGCGGGTGTGGGCGGAGCCGGAGACCGGCGGCGAGGCCTACATCCCGTTCGCGCCATCGAAGCGGCCCCGCTCCCGCGCCATCGCAGAGGAGACCGTGCGCCGTCTCGGTGGCGACCCGGCGTCCGTCCAGTGGAACGCGGACGGCAACGTGACCGACTGGCGCTACGACCCCCAGACCGGCTCCCTGTACAGCGCATCGGATGCGGGTTCGGCTGGCAACAAGACCCGCAAGGTGAAGACGAAGGTCAAGGGGAAGTGGCAGACCAAGGAGGTCGAGTACTTCGACATCACCGCGGTCGAAAAGAAGCTGCGGAGCGCGTCGAAGGCCACGCAGGCGTGGAACGCCGACCTGCAGAAGGTCGCCGACCGAGCCGGCGGTGACGTCGCCGAAGCCCTCGCCTCCATGGGCAAGGACGGCATGAAGCTGGCCGACAAGATGGCCAACGGCTCCACGAAATACCTGAACGACATGTCCAAGGCCCTACGCGAGTTGCAGAAGACCGCGAAGGCCTCCCTGACCGACTACACCCGCCAGCTGGGCAAGGCCAACACGCTGAACAAGGCCTTCAGCGGCGACCTGGCCAAGCTCGCAGGGATGGGCTACGGAGACCTGGCCGCGCAGCTCGCCGAGCAGAACGACGAAGCCGCCCACCAGCTGGCCGCCGCTGCGGTGAAGGACAAGAAGAAGGCCGCCGCCGCCAACGCGCAGGCCAAGACCGCGAACAGTGCGCTGACCTCGGATCAGGTCCAGGCCCTGGTCCAGATCATCGCAGCGATCAAGACGTCCAAGACCGGCATCCACGACGTGGCCGCGACCACCGGCCTCGGTGAGGACGAGATCATCGCCGTCGCCAACAAGGCCAAGACACAGATCTCCAGCAGCCTCGGACCCCGCGCAGTGCGCTTCCTCGCCGACCTCGGCAAGGCCAACAAGCACCTCGCCTACGCCGACGGCGGCATCCGCGCCGGCATGTACGCCACCCGCGGCGGAATCGTCCGCTTCGCCGAGCCGGAGACGCACGGCGAGGCCTACCTGCCGCTCAGCCCGAACAAACGCCGCAGCGCCCTCCCGGTCCTCGCCGACGTCGCCAACCGGTTCGGACTCGGTCTGACCGACGCACAGGCCACCCGGCCGGTCGTCATCGTCCGCGGCGGCAGCGACACCCACGTCAACGTCACCGCGGTCCGTACCGGCGCGACCGCCGCCGACATCGGCGCACAGGTCGGACGCTCGGTCCGCCGCGCCCGCAGGGGAGGGGTGAGCGCCCGTGCCGCTTGACCTGGACGACTGGCAGTACGACCTCGGCGGCGTCCTCATCGGCGCCGGAACCAACGTCAACGTCATCGAGACCACCGGACTGGGAAGGCCGCCGGTGCGTGATTCGGATGTGGACCAGCCGTCATCGGACGGCCAGTTCGCCGGACCCGACTACTGGGGAGGACGGCAGATCCAGTTCGATGCCGCGATCCGGATCCCCGGCGACCCGGCGGCCTGCCACGACATGGTCGCCACCCTCCAGGCGGCCACCGACGCTGCTGCGGTCCGTCTGGTCGGCGGGCAGGGCCTCACCCTGCGCATGAAGCGGCCCGGCCGCCCGGTGAAGCAGCTCACGGCGCGCGCCCGACGCCTGGACCCGGAGTACCGGGACGTCCTCAAGGGCTACGTCCCCCTCGACATCGAACTCCTCGCGCATGACCCGACGTTCTACGCCGATGAGGAATCCCAGGCCAACCTGCCGCTCGGCTGGCTGACCGGCGGCGGGTTCGCCGCCCCCGTGGCCGCCCCGATCTTCGTGCAGGACGGCACGGTGGCCGCAGACCGGCCCGGCTGGGTCACCAACCAGGGGGATGCGGACGCGTGGCCCATCCTGCGGATCACCGGTCCGTGCGCCAACGTGACCATCACTCACGTTGCCTCCGGCCGATCCCTGGCCTTCCCCACGCTGAACCTGGATGAGGACCGGTGGATCGAGATCGACACCCGGCCCGGCTACCGGACCGTCACCTGGGACAACGGCGGAAACGCTCCCGGGCCCAGCCCCGGCTCCCGCATCGACTTGTTCTCCATCCCCCCAGGTCAGTCCGAGATGCGGTGGACCGCGTTCGACTCCACTAACTCCGCCCAGCTGTCCGTCGTCTGGCGCGACGCCTACATCGCCCTCTAGGAAGGAAGAGCCGACATGGCCCTGTTCCCGCGGCCCATCCTCGTCAACGGGGCCACCCACTCCGCGCAGCAGTTCCGCATGCTGGTCAGAGACTTGGCCAATGGGGCGGAGGGCATCACCCAGGGCGACGACCTGAAGGTCACCGAACGTGCCACCCCGGGCGGCGGCATCACCGTCGGAGACGGCTCCGCCGTGGTCCGCGGACGGGCCAACACCTTCCAGGGCTCGTATTCGGCGTGCAACATCGGATCCGTCGACGTGGACATCGCCGCGACCGGCGGCAGCGTCCGATCCGACATGGTCATCCTCCGAGTGGAAGACCCCGAGTACGAGGGCAGCCTCGACCCCGAGGTCGATGAGATCGCCTACTTCCAGGTCATCTCCAACGTGTCCTCGTCCGCGACCGCCATCCCCGACGGGCGCACCGGTATCCCGCTGGCCAGGATCGACATCCCCGCCTCCACCAGCACCATCACCGACGCCATGGTCACCGACCTGCGGGCGTGCGCAAACCCGCGCCGCCGCCGATCGGTGTTCACGCAGTCCCCGGCCAGCATCAGCACCGGCATCGGATCGTCCACCACCTACTCGTACTTCTCGACCGCGGCCGGATGGAACATCGCCATCCCCGACTGGGCCACCAAACTGATCCTGATCATCCACGTGAGCCCGATCCGCTACGACCTCGGCAACTTCTGGGGACGCATCGGCGCCACCTTCGGGGCCAGCCTCGCCACGCAGGACGTCACGCTGGACGACAACCAGGGCTCTGGCGCCCGCCGTATCGGGTCTACCATCGGTGACACCCTCACGATCCCCTCCGCCTACCGGGGCACCACTCAGTTGCTGCGCGTACGCGCCTCCGGGCTGGACGCCGGTCAGGCGGGCCGGATTTACGTGGACTCCGGTACCACCCTGATCGCGGACGTGCAGTTCGAGGAAGCTGCCCGGTGACCACCGCCGCCCCCGTCCCGGACCGGGTTCTCACTCAGCACGCCCTGACCGGGGCGTGGCTGTCCACTGCGCTGCCGGTCACGGACCTGGAGTACGGGGACGAGCTGAACGGGCCCGGCTCCCTGTCCGGCACGCTGTCCCCGAAGCTGCTGGCTACCACCCCCAGCCTGGCCGACCCGGGCACCACGCTCATCTACGTGGAGTCGGCCGGGCAGTTGCAGTGGGGCGGCATCATCTGGGACGTCCGCACCCAGGGCAACGAGTACGTCATCGAGGCCGCCTCCTGGTCGTCGTACCTTCAGCGGCGCTACGACCTGGACGGCGAGCACGGCGGCCGCGGCCCATACGTGTACACGGACCGCTGCGAGGTGATCCGCAACATCTGGGAGTACGCGCAGGGCGTCGCGGACGGTGACCTGAACGTCGCCGTGGATGCCACCACCTCCACGTCGAAGGTGGGAACACCGGACGACGTGTACCACTCGTACTCGTACGACACCTCGCAGTCCCTCGGCGACCAGGTCGACGACCTCGTCTCCGGGGATGCCACCCCCGACTACACGTGCAAGACCACTTGGAACGCGGGCAAGACCGACGTCGTCAAGCGCATCAAGCTGGGGTGGCCACGGCTCGGGGCGCGCCGCCGCGACATCTCCTTCTCCTCCGGCGTCAACATCATCCAGGACCCTCAGATCGCCCTGGCCGGGGACGACTACGCGCAGGTCGTCATCGCCTCCGGCGCCGGAGACGGCAGCGCCAAGCTCCGGCAGATCTCTGCGGTCCGTAACGGCCGGCTGCGCATGGAAGTCGCCCTCGACTACCCCGAGCTCAACGGCACCGACACGTTGAAGGCCCGCGCCGATGCCGAAAGGTCCTGGCGGCAGGTCCTCGGCTCCGTCGACCAGATCGTCCTGCGCAACACGCGCGCCGCCCCGTTCGGGTCCTGGCAGATCGGCGACGACGTGTACACCCGCATCCACAACGCGTGGGGCTCCTACACCGGCTGGTGCCGCATCACCGGCTGGACCATCCGGCCCACCGCCCCCGGCGGCCCGCAGGCCACCGTGAACCTGAGGCCGTCCGCCATGTACCAGTACGGAGGCGTCTGATCATGAACCTGGAACAGATAGGGCGGATGCTCCAGAGCCTGGATGCCCGCCTGTCCCGGATCGAGCGCTCCCCGCGCCTGTCCCATGCCGCGCTGGACAACACGTCGATCACGGTGAAGGACGGCACCGGCGTCGTACGCGGAGCGATCGGCATGCAGCCGGACGGCACACTCGGCCTGGTCGCCTCCAACGGCCCGGCCCCCGGCGCCCCGACCGCACCCCAGGTGACCCCATCCATCGGCGGGCTCCGCGTCGTCTGGGACGGCGCCCTCGCCGACGGCAGCGCACTCCCGGCGGACTTCGACCACATCGCCGTCCACATGGCCACCAGCAGCGGTTTCACGCCGTCCGCCGCCACCTTCGTCGGCACGATCACGAAATCTGGTGACGGAGGCATGCTCCCCGTCGCCCCCCTGCCCTACGTGGACCACTACATAGTCCTGACCGCGGTGAACTCCTCCGGCACCGCCGGCGCCCCATCCGTTGAGACCACGGCAACCCCGCTCCAGGTGGAAGGACCCGACCTGACCGCCGGATCCGTCACCGCCGCCCACATCCAGGCCGGCGCCATCACAGCGGAAAAGCTCGAGGCGATCCTCCAACTCGTCACCAGGCTGGTGGCCGGAGACCCGGACGGGGCGCGCGTCGAACTGAACGAGGACGGGCTGCGCGTCTACAACTCGGCCGACGCCCTCATGGTGCAGTTCGACTCGGCCACCGGCGACGCCGTGTTCACCGGCGAGGTCACCGGATCTGCCATCACCGGTGGCTCCGTGACTGGCTCGGAGATCCAGACCGACACCAGCGGCGAGAGGATCACCCTCAACGAGGGCGACGCCAACAAGATCCTGGTGTACGACGCGACGCGCGCGGTCGCAGAACTGTCCGCGCTCGGCCTGGCCCTCGTCGGCACGACCGGCGGCCTGATGGTCCTCGACCCCAACGCCACCTACCCCACCCTGCGGATGACCAATGCTGCTGGCACCAACGAGGCCGTCATCAACGTGGTGGAGGGCACCGCCGGGTCCGCCGACTTGGGCCTGAACTCCGGAAGCTTCTCGGCATCCAGCTTCGACTGGAGGTGGCGGCACTTCTTCGGCAACGACTTCGCAGTGATGGAACGCATCCGCACCGCGTCCCCGTCCACCAACGTCGGTGGCCGCGTTGCGCTCGCCGCCACCGCAGCCACCATCGGCTTCAACGACTCCACCGACGCCACCGCCGACAACAACTTGACCTTCGTCTCCGGCACCGCCCAGCTGAACGGCGGACGCCTGGAAATCCTGCCTGCCGCATCCGCGAACAGCGCCCTCTACATGAACGGCGCCTCTGGGCACACAGGGAACCTGTTCCGCCTGCTGTTGAACGCCGTGGACAAGTTCCGTGTCGACAAAGACGGCAACGTCATCGCTGCCGGGTCCCTCACCGCAGGAAACGTCACTTCCGGACGCGTCACCATCACCCCGTCCGCAGCGAACACACCCACCTCGCTGGCCGTGACCGGGCTCAGCCTGACCGGCACCAACATCAGGGTCGTCGCCTGCCCAGGTACTTCCGTGCCCGGCACCCAGGTCACCGGAGTGGGCGTCACCAACGTCACCAGCACCGGTTTCACCGTCTGGCTGACCCGCACCAACACCACCGCCACCGGCATCGATTGGATCGTGTACGCCACGTGAGCAGCGAACCCGAGCACGCCGACGACATCACCACGGAGAGCGAGTCTCCGGTCGATCCGCCGCCCGCCCCCGACGAGCCGGATCCCGGCGAGGAAACACCGCCGCCCCCGCCTCCCCCTCCGCCGTCGCCTGACGGGCCCATCACCGTGGACCCCGCGACCTGGTACGAGGTGGAGTCGGCGTGCATCACCGTCACCTGCCCGAACCTGAACACGACCACCACCGAGCCGATGGTGTACTCCAACGCGGGCACCATCCGCATGATCTGCGGTGTGTGCGGCAAGGACCGGAAGATCCTGTCTGCGGTCCGGCTGGACCCGCAGCCCGAGATGTCCTGACCCTGCGTGCGGCATGGCAGGCCAGGGGAACGCTTTGCCCGCCAGGCCGTAGCCTGATCTTTGGGTGACCCTCCGCCCCCGCACCGCCCCCGAGGGACGGCCCCCGCACTACCGGGGCCCGCCACATCAGATCGCTCTGGGCGCGGGGAGTTCAGGAGCACGGGCCATGCCCGACACCACACCACAAGACCAGGCGACGGCTGCCCGCAAGAGCAAGGACGCTCCCGACACTGCGGCCGCCGAGACCACACCGGACACCAACGACACCCGGTACGAGCCGTACCCGGGCGCCGCGTTCTTCCACGGCGGCCGCCACTCGAGCATCGTCACCGCGATGGCCCGCCGCCTCGAGGCCGAAGACTGCGGCGACGGCCGATACCTCGGCCCGGACTGGACGAACGCCCACAAGGCCGCGTTCGCGTGCTGGCAGCACAAGCTGCGTCCCAAGGGGGCCGGCGACGTCACCGGCATCCCCGACGAAACCGCCTGGGATGCCCTGAAGGTCCCGCGCGTCACCCCCCTTCCCCGGGAGTCCTGAGCATGTCGACCACGCCCCCATCCCCTTCCCGGTTCGCTGACCTGCTGCGCGCTGAAGGCGTCACCGTCGTTGAAGTCGGGTCGTGGGAGACCCATAACCGCAACAGCAAGGGCCCCTGGGGCCCGGTCAACGGTGTCGTCATCCACCACACCGTCACCAAGGGCAGCGCCAACACGGTCGACATCTGCCGCAACGGATACTCCGGCCTGCCCGGCCCGCTCAGCCACGGCGTGATCACCAAGGACGGCCGCGTGCACCTCGTCGGGTACGGGCGCGCCAACCATGCCGGCCTGGGCGACCCCGACGTCCTGCGTGCCGTCATGAACGAGAGCGCCCTGCCCGCCGACAATCAGGCCACCGTCGACGGCAACCGGCACTTCTACGGCTTCGAGTGCGAGAACCTCGGCGACGGCAAGGACCCCTGGCCCGCCGCCCAGCTGGAGGCGATCGAGCGGGTATCGGCGGCGATCTGCCGCCACCACGGATGGTCCGAGCGCTCCGTGATCGGGCACCTGGAGTGGCAGCCCGGCAAGTCCGACCCGCGCGGCTTCACGATGGACTCGATGCGGTCCCGGGTCCGCGCCCGCCTGGCCGGCGCTCCCGGCAAGCCGACCCCGCCGCCGTCCACCGGCGGCGGCACGTACACGGTGAAGCCCGGCGACATCCTCAGCGGCATCGCCAAGGCCCACGGCGTCACCGCCCCGGCCCTGTTCAACGCCAACCGGGACCGCCTGAAGGACCCGAACGAGATCTACCCGGGCCAGGAACTCGTCGTCCCCAAGGCCACACCGCTGCCGAAACCCCAGAAGCCGGTCGTGGACCTGTCCAAACTGGTCGCGGCCGCCGAGTCGAACCCGGCCGCGAAGGGCACCCCGGTCACCTACAGCGGCGTGAAGACCGTAGAAACCGCCCTCGTCGACGCGGGCCTGCTCGAGAAGAAGTACAGCGACGGCCACTTCGGCTCGTCCACGGTCGACGCGTACAAGGCCTGGCAGCGCTCCAAGGCCGGCGGCAGCTACCGCGGCGACGACGCCGACGGCATCCCCGGCCGCGACTCCCTGAAGCGCCTCGGAGACAAGTACGGCTTCGACGTCGTCACCTGACCACCCCTCACCACACCCATCCCTCCCTCAGGAGAACCCCGTGAAGATCTTCGGAAGAGAACCGGCGCTGTGGCTGAACAGCCTGGCCGGCGTCCTCGGACTGGCCGTCACCTTCAACGTCGGCGGACTCGACGCGGACGAAGCCGGCTGGATCGTCGCCGGATGCTCGGCCGTCCTCGGCGCCATCGCGGCCGCGCTCACCCGGCCGATCGCCGTACAGGCCTTCACCACGGCCGTCGCCACCATCGCATCCGGCGTCGCCGCGTTCGGCTATGAAGCCGCCCCCACCCACGTAGCGGCCATCAACGGCTTCGTCCTGGCAGTCCTCATGTTCGTCACCCGGGGCCAGGTCACGCCAGTCGCACCAGCCCTCAGCAAGCCGCCCGCTCCGGTCTCCTGACCGCCCTGTTACCAACACCCCCCACCGGAGCACGACATGGTCGATGAGCCGTCTTTGGGAGAGCTTGGACGGCTCATCCAGGCCCTGCGGGGCGACGTTCGCGACGACATGGCGCAGATCAACTCACGCCTGGACCGGCTGGTCTCGGCGGACGTGTACGCCGTGGAGAAGGCGGCGATGGCCAAGGACATCTCCGACCTGGTGAAAGCAGTCGAACAGATCTCCGCCAAACAGGAACGGGACGTGACGACCATCCAGCAACAGCGCATTCAGGACGCCGACCGGATCACCCAGACCCGGCGGTGGCTTGTTGGGGCGGTCATTTCGCTGCTTGGTCTGGTCCTCCCCGTGATCCTTTTCATGGCAGGAGGCAAGTAGTGACTCCCCCGAAGCCTGGCAGCCGGACGGAAGCACGAAAGAGGCACCGCCGCGGCAATCTGGCCGCCGCTGCGGCCATCGCTCTTGCGGCCGGCGTGCTGGCGGCCGCGGTCACCGGATTCCTGGTGATGTCCAGGGACCTGGAAACCGCCCGCCGCGATGTCTCCCTGCTTACCGCACAAGTCCAGCGGATGGGCGGCACCCCGGTTGCCGGGCCGCAAGGGGAGACCGGCGCAGCAGGCGCGGCCGGTTTGATTGGGCCATCCGGGCCACCGGGGCCGCCCGGAGCCCCGGGCAAGGCGGCTCCCACCATCACCCCCAGCCCAGGGCCCACAGGCCCAGTCGGGCCGTCCGGCGCCCCCGGGGCCGACTCCACCGTCCCGGGACCCACCGGCCCGGTCGGACCGGCAGGCCAGGACGCCACCGGCGCGCCCGGCCAGGACGGCACAGACGGCACCGACGGGCAGGACGGCGCCCCGCCCTCGGAGTGGACCTACACCGACCAGGACGGCAACACCTACCGGTGCGTTCCCGTGGACGACTTCGACCCGGACCACCCCCGCTACCGGTGCACCCAGACCAGCACCGCAGCGCCCGCCCCGGACCCGGAGCCCAGCCCGACCCCCAGTCAGCAGCCTTCCCCCACCGACACCCAGCCCGGGCTGATCCAGCTCGGCCTGCTCGGCGACCGACGCCGGAACTAGGAGAACGCGATGACCACGGTGACCGGGAAGCTGATCGGGGCGGCCAGCCCGCAGCGGGTGGAGATGAAGGCCGTCCTGGTCGACGTCACCGGCAAGGCAGCGGTCGGTTACGTGGCCAGCGTGCCCGGCGAGCTGGTCCGGCCCGTGCCCATCACTGCTGATTCGGACGGGGATTGGACGGCCACACTGATCGCGAACTCCCTGATCGAGTCGGATGCGGGGGACACGCTGTGGGCGATCCAGGAGGGCCGGGCGAAGGACGGCACCCCGATCAACACGTACGTGGTGGTGCCGGCGACGGGTGGCCCGTACTGGGCGGGGGAGATCCGAGCCGATCTCACTGACACCATCACCGGTGGCGGAACGGTCGTCTATCTGCCCGGCCCGCAGGGCGCTACCGGGCCGACCGGCCCGGCGGGAGCCGCAGGCGCGGACGGTGAGGATGGCGAGGACGGGGACAGCGCCTACGAGGTAGCGGTCGCCGGGGGATTCGTCGGCACCGAGGCGGAGTGGCTGGCCAGCCTGGTCGGCGCGCAGGGCGAGCAGGGACCGGAGGGACCGCAGCCCGCCCTCGGCGCGGCCGGCGCGGGCGCGGACATCGCGTTGCGGTCCACCGATCCGACCACCACCAACTCCCGCACCCCGACCGCGCACGCCGCCTCCCACGCCTCCGGCGGCACGGACCCGGTCACTGCGGCCGCGATCGGCGCCGACCCCGCAGGCACCGCCACCACCGCCGTTGCCGCGCACGCGGCCGACACCATCGACGTCCACGGCATCGCCGACACGTCCGTCCTTGAGACCACCACGGGTTCCGCCGCCAAGGTCAGCACGCACGCCGTGGCCACGGACCCGCACGGTGACCGGTCCTGGGCAGACTCCAAGTTCGCCACGATCACCAACCTGGGAACCACGAACGCCGCCGTCACCGACCTGGATGGCTTCGTCCAGGACTGCCTGACCAGAGTCTCGGCGATCGAGAACGGCACCGCCTTCCTGTCCGCTCTGAACGTGGCCGGGAACGCGCAGGTCGCCAACGGCAACCTCACCGTCACCGACTTCACGAAGGGCTACCGGTTCCGCATCGACGGCTCCTCCTTGGACCTCGAGGCCACGGGCAAGGACCTGATCGTGTCCGTGTGGTCCGGTACCGGCTTCAACGGAACCCAGCACTCCTTCGACCGGTACGCCTCCGACGCGGACGCGGCCCAGCATGCCGGGAAGCGGGAGTACGTGACGGGCCTGTACGGGGCGGCCGTGCACACGATCGACCCGGGCACGGGTGTGGCCGCGTTCGGCGGGAAGAACGGGTTGACGAACATCCGCCTGGCCGGGTTCAAGAACAGCTCGGGCGCTCCGACGACGGGCACGTGGGAGACGGGCGATGTGGTCCTCGACTCCGCTGGTGGCTGGCATCTCTGCTCGGCAGGTGGCTCGCCCGGCACCTGGACCTGACCCGGGCACGGCTCGGGCGTACGTACGATGGCGGCATGCCCGTGGAGACTGACAGACCGAAGCCGCCCGCCCCTGACTGTGCGCCCGCCTACGTGGGCCCGTGCCAGGGCTGCCAGCAGCCATGCCACCGGTACGGGCCGGGCGGCAACCCGCTGTGCATCATCTGCAAACGGGAGCTGGAGGCGGGGAGGGCGGGCAGGTAGCGTGCACGATGGTGCCCCGGCTGCTTTCCTCAGCCGGGGCACGTTGCGTTCGGGCTGCTTCTACTCGTCGTGGTCGGTGTTGCAGCCGACGTCACCGCACCCGAGGTCACGGTGCGCCTTGACGTGGCCCACCTTGGCGCAGCGCTCGCAGTGGCCGGGAAGACCGACCTGAGCGCGTTCCTTGTTGGATCCGGCAAATGGGTGGGTGGGGAACGGAGGCTGCGTGCGAGTGTCGGCAGCGCCCACGAGGGTCGCGCGGCGCTCAGCGTCGGTCATGGTCTGCATAGCGGTGTCCTCACTTCTCGGTGGCGCGGTCGGCCCCGTACACCGCGCCGTCGTCGTAGATCGGGTCGGCCGGCGTGTCGGTGGGGATCTGGGCGCCCGGGTCGGGGCCGTAGGTGGCGCCGTCTTCGTAGATGCCGCTCATGGTCGGTGTCCTCACTTCTCGGTGATGCGGTCGGTGCGGGAGTCGGGGCTGCGGCCGGCCACCAGTTCGGGGTCCAGCGCCGCCACCAGATCCTTCGTTGGATGCCAGATACGCTCCTCGCCAGGAGGGGGCGGAGGCGAAGGGTCCCACCCCTCGAGCACCTCCACTTCGATGGGTACCAGCAGTCGGGCGCCCTCGTCATACCAGTCCGTCACGGTCACTCCTCTCCGATGGGTGATTGACCGTCCGTCTGAGTCGTGGGCTCAGGCGGCATGAGGCGATCTACGAGTACCTGATGGGCATCGTCTTCAGTGGGACATAGATGCTGGCCTCCGAGGGAGGTCCAGCCGTAGGCGCGGGCGGCGTCGGCGACGTCTTTCGGGTCAGTGAACACAGTTCCGCCGCCGTCATCTTCGAGGGTCTCGGTGCATGCGTTGCAGGTGACGGTGAAGGCGGCAATCGGGATCAGGGTCACCGTCAACTCCCTTCGTCTGTCATCGCGTGCAGCAGGTCGGCGAGTCGGCGCGCGTCAGCACCCGTCAGATGGAGTGAGCTGTACTGGCCTGCCCGGTCAGCCCACGACAGATACAGGCACCCGAGCCGGATGTGATCAGAGGGTCGACCGCACGCGTCTCGGCCGTCGATGGCGATGGGGGTCGTCTCGCCGTTCTCGCTCGCCCGGCGCACGCCGAGCAGTTCAACAATGCGCGGTTCCACACGACGGGCTTTGACACGCTGGAGGGCGCCCCGGTAGGAGTCGCGTTCAGCGCGAAGGCTTTCTATGGTCTCAGGCTGATCACTGCTGCTCACGGTGTCCTCACTTCTCGTCGTCTCGGTCGGCGGGCTGCCGCTCTTTGGCAAGGTAGCGAGTAACGCGGCGCTCGTTGAGGACGGCTGGCTTCTCGCCGCTGCCGCCGCACGGCGGGTGTCCGTTGCGCCGCGACCAGCCGTACCGCCAGTGTTGCCACATGGTGTCGTCCTTCTTCAGGCGCCCCCTGGCCCGGCACACCGGGCACGTGCCTTCGTCGGGGAGGTGGCCGAAGCCGTCGGGGATATCGGCCGAGCGCATCCCTTCACCTACATCGATGGTTCTCATAGTCGGCGTCCTCACTTCTCTACGCTGCGGATGGCGGTCGCGAAGACGGAGATCAGGTCGCGGCTGATCTCGTAGCCTTCGACCTTCCCGAAGCCGCGGCCAACTCCCGTCACCGGCTGCTTCATCGCCTCGGGCCAGCGCTTGAGCATCTTGCCGCGCTGGAGGATGCGGCTGAGGGGTGCACTGTGGCCGCGCAGGCTGTCGTCCGGGTTGTCGCGGAGGGCGTCGGCCGGTACGTGACCGCCGTTCAGGACGGCCTCCTTGACGATGCGTCGGGCTCGGGCGGGCAGCATCCGGTAGTACTGGGTGGCGCGTTCCTCGGTCCAGGTGGTGTCGGTCTCGACGTCCTCGGTGTGCTCGGCAAGTAGGGCGAGGAGCTTGGTCTGGAACTCGGGTGTGGGTTCGTCCACGGTGACGGTGATGCGCACGGTGTCTCCTACTCGGCGTGCCAGTTGCTGTCGGTGCGGACCCAGCGGAGCCACTCGTCCCACTGACCGTCCTCCCACTTCTGCACGACGATGCGGTTCGCGTTGGTGGTCTGCTTCTCCGTCTCTACCGCTTCGCGTACGGCAGTCTCGGAACGCTGCGGCTTCTCGATCGGGCCGTCGGGCGACGGGACGACGATCCGCCAGATCTTTGACGGGCGACGGGTGCTCACGGCCCCCTCCCTTGCGATGAATGTGAACTAACGTGTTCTAACGAAGACGGTAGCGCACCCTCGCACGTCTGTCACTCGTCTATTCGCGTTAGTTACATGGGAGTTGGAGCGTGCTGGCCGGATCACGCGGCTTGACCCGCGATAAGCTCACATGCCGCTCCGCAGCCGGTGTCAGTGGAGCCTGCTAGCCTGCGTATCACTGATGGTTCTGGCGCTGGATGAGGTCGAGGACGATCGGACTGCGTAGTGGCCCCTCTTGGCGGAGGGGCCACAGTCATTTCGGGGGCAACATGCCTGCTGGCTCTATGTAATGTTCCGTCAGTCGACCTAGGAGTCCCGCGTGGACAGCACCCGTATCACTTGGCGTGTCGTGGCCTCCAGTATCTGCGGCATTGTGTCGGGTACCTTGCTCGCTATCGCCATCGGCCAGTCCGTCTTCTTCGACACCCCGATGCTGGCCCTTGTCGCTGGGCTGTCCGGGCTCGTGGTGGCCATCGGTGGATTGCTGATCGCCAACTCGGCAGCTAGGCCTCGCCCGCAGGATCCCCCTGGGGGATGCTCATAACCAGGACTTAAGCGTGATCTAGAATCGGTCCATGAGCGCACCCGAGAGTCGCCGCATCAACATCCCGGCCAACGAGATCCTCGCACCGGCCTCCGAAATCACCTACCGAGT
>Ga0207652_10001646_pt1 | contig 19604 bp, 12 predicted proteins | sample KBSC63BmetaG_FD_184334 | JGI IMG/M metagenome (GOLD analysis project Ga0207652, IMG submission 184334) | Corn rhizosphere microbial communities from Kellogg Biological Station, Michigan, USA - KBS C6-3B metaG (SPAdes) (version 2) | ecosystem: Host-associated > Plants > Roots > Rhizosphere ... | reverse complement strand
GGCGTAAAATTTAGCGTTCTGCTGTCCGTCCCTTGGTAGAGCACACTATCGGTCACTGTGGCTGTCAGTGTGCCACTGCCAGAGGTCGTCGGTGCGAAGGTGAATGACACGGTGCTCGGCGAATCGCCAACGCTGGCGGTCTTGATAGTCTGGCCATTGAGCTGGATGACAAGAGTACCGGGGAAGAGTGGATACTGCGGATCGGTTAACAAATGGGTGCCCTGGGTGACTGTCGCGGTAATCACGCAGCTGGTGTCACAGTCAGACGGCGCCGTCAGAGTGACAGTCGGGGGGCTGTCGTTACAGTTATGGACATCATCGGTCGCCGCACTGGTCGTGCTACTGCTGCCGCTGCTACTGCTGCCGATATTTTGTTTGCCGCCCTTGAAGATATCGATATTCCAGGAGGCAGCATTGGCATTGCTGACAAACTCCTTGGCAGCCGGAGGCGTACAATTAGTCGCAATTTTATTGGAAACCTTATCGATAGTGGCGGATGAGTTTTTGGTCTTGTTGCCACCGACATACCACGGCGGGAACAGGTCGTTGGTTGGGCTTGGCTCTACGTCGCCGAAGTGAATATGATTGCGGACGATAAAGGCTGGGGCGGTCTTGATACCGCTTGGCTGCTGCCAGTTAACAGGCTTCAGGTTGCGGTGAGCGTACTCCATCCAGCCCTTGGTCAGCGGCTCGGTTAGGACCTCCATAGAGGTATTGAGAGTCACGTGACGGGTATGATTACCTACCCAGCTGACGGTGGCGTACTTGGTTGACCAGCTGGTCATCAGGCCGTCGTAGCCGTCGTTGGTCGTACCGGTCTTCACGGCGAAGTGCCAGCCATTATAGCGATGAAATTTATAGCTATTGTTACAGTTCGTATCGGTACAGCTACCGGGCAGGTAGCTGGCACGCCAGTCGCTTGCCATATCGTTGACGATGTAGGCGGCTTCGGGCTTGATGACTTGCTTCGGGACTGCGGTTGGGAGCTTAACCTCGCGGTTAGCCGCGTCGGTAATCTTCAGCAGATAGGTACGCGGGATGGCCTTGCCTAAGCGAGCCAGGGTTGCCAGGCCGTTGACATGATCATCGAGATGCAGGAATGCGCCGTCACCGATAGCCGAAGCACCATAACACTGCGTGGTTTGGGTCAGGGCTTCATCGCCGTAACAGTTATAGCTATTACGGTGCTTGGACTGGTCGTAGGTGTTGTACATCATTGCCGAAGCAGTGCTGATTACTTTATTGACCGACTTGACGTGGCCGCTGCTGTTATCGTTTGGTACTGCTTCGAGCATAGCTTTGACCGCCGGGACGTTGCGAGAGCCGCCGAGAGCATAGCGGAGTGTTAACGGACCGGGATAGATGAAGTCGTAGTCCCAGAGACAATTGGCGGTTTTATCGGTCTTCGGATTAGCCTTGTTGGTACAGGGGTAACCAGGTATGGGCCCTTGGGAGTCGTATAGTACTGAGCCAGCGCCGACGTTATTATTGTTATTGATCAGTGTCGCGTAGTCGTAAGGTTTGAAACTCGAACCAGGCGGGATCTTGATACCGGCCGCATAGTTGTTCTGGCCGTGATCAGGGTCATTGAAATCAGTGCCTCCCACCAGCGAGACGATTTGGCCGGTTTGGACATCTTCATTGACCATGGCTTCTTCGTCGGCGCCATAGCGTTTAGCGTTTCGCAAATTGGCTTGGACGAGCTCCTCTGCCTTATTCTGGAGGTCGAGGTTAAGCGTAGTAATGACTTTCCAGCCGCCGCGCTGCACGGTTTGCGCGCCGAATACTTGCTCCAGTTGCTGCTTGGCTGCCAGAACGAAGTATGGTGCTTTTATGCCTTGGTATTTTGGCGCTTGCTGATGGATCATGGCGAGCACATCGACTTTTTTGGCCGCGTCGGCCTGTTGGCGGGTGATATAGCCTTGCTGGACCATTCGATCTAGGATGTAATGTTGACGATTGAGAAGCGCCGCTTGGTTGAAGGTGTCGCTGGTGACAGCTGGATTAAATTTGCTGCTGGCGTACGGTGAATAATAGCTCGGTGCCTGCGGAATGGCGGCCAGCATGGAAGCCTGGGCCAGCGTCAAGTGTTTGGCGTCGGTCTGGAAGTAGTCACGAGCAGCCGTCTCGGCGCCGTACTCCACGCCTCCATACGGAGCGATGTTCAGATAGCCGGTCAATATGTCATCTTTGGAATATTCACGCTCCAGCTCGACGGCCAGGATGAGCTCCTTGACCTTACGGGTTACTGTTCGGTTGGTGGTCCAGTTTTCATTCAGCTTAACCAGCTGCTGGGTAATGGTCGATCCGCCTTGGACGCTGCCGCCACCACCAAAGACGTCGTGGGCGCCGGCCCGCATAATACCGCGGACATCAAATGCCCCGTGCTTGTAGAAATCTTTATCTTCGATGGCCACCGTGGCTTGCTTCATATATATGGAGATATCGCTACTTTTGACGGGTAAGCGCTTGACGGCGTCGTAGTCTTGCCAGAGCACAGTCTGACCGGTGCGATCGTAGTACGTAATGCTGCCGCCGAAGTCGCTGCCGGCTACGTCCTTAATCTTGGGGAGATCTTTGCGGAAATAGGCGAACAGGCCGATGGTCAGGAAGAAGCCGATGATGATGGCGATGCCGACGATTTTAAGCGCCATAATGCCGCCTTCGCGACTCAGCCAGTAGTCAGCTAAATGCTTAGGCTCCAGGCGGGCCGCCAAGCGCTTCAAGCGGTTCTTGGGCAGGGTACTCAGATAGGTGGCTCGCTCGGCAGCTCGAGCGACTTTTTTAGCCTTGACACGATCTGACAACGATTGGTTAAGCTTCAGTGTGTTTCCGCTTTTGGTTGTGATGGTATTTTTGGGGCGTCGATTACGACCGCCACTGCGTGGTGTAGCCATTTAACGAGTGTTACCCTCTTAGCGTCATTATCCTGCTCATTATATCAAAGCCGTTCATAAAAAAGCCTTAAGCTTCTGCCCTTACTGACTCAGCTTGGCGGCACTATCTGACGTAGGCTATACTACTTCGTAAGTATAAGTAAGGAAATAAATGACACTTTCTGAAGAATTGACCTGGCGTGGCTTTGTCAATCAGACCACCTATAAAGATGTCAGCGCGCTGGACAAAGACCCAGTCAGTTTTTATCTCGGGGTGGATCCGAGTGCCGACTCGATGACGATTGGCAACCTGGCGACGGTGATGATGGTGCGACACTTTATTGATCACGGCCATAAGGCCTTCCTGCTGGTGGGTGGCGCAACCGGTTTGATCGGCGATCCAGATGGCAAGAGCCAGGAGCGTGAACTGTTGTCGCTTGAAGATATAGCTAAGAATAAGCAGAAAATCGCCGATCAGTACCACGCCCTTCTGGCTGAAAAGCCGTTTAAGCTAGTGGACAATTACGATTGGTTCAAGGACCTCGGCTACTTGGAATTCTTGCGTGATGTCGGTAAGCACGTACCGATGAGCCAGATGCTCGGCCGCGAATTCGTCCAAAGTCGGCTCGGTGAACAGGGTAGCGGCATTAGTTACGCAGAATTTAGCTACGCGCTGATTCAAGGCTATGATTTCTTACACTTATATAAGGAGCACCAAGTGACGCTGCAAGTTTGCGGTGCCGATCAGTGGGGCAATAGCATTGCGGGCGTAGATTTGATCCGTCGCCTGACCGGTGGCGAAGCCCATGTCTGGTCAGCTCCGCTGGTAGTCAATAAAGCTACCGGGCAGAAATTTGGCAAAACCGAAGCCGGAGCAATTTGGCTCGACCCGACTAAAACCACGCCGACGCGGTTTTACCAATTCTGGATCAACGTCGATGATGAGGGCGTGGAAGATTATCTCAAAATCTATACGCTGCTCTCCAGAGAAGCGATTGCGGAGATAGTTCGAACGCACCAAGCAGATCCAGGTCAGCGCAAAGCGCAACAGGCACTGGCGAGAGAAGTGACTCAGATAGTCCACGGCGCGGCCGCGGCCGTTCTGGCCGAAGCGGTCACCGGCTATTTGACCGGTGCGCAGCCGATTGGTCAGGCGGACGAAACGGCGTTGGAATCGCTGCGGGCGGAAATTCCAGCTGTCAAGACCACTGGTGAAGGCTCAATTATCGAGGTTTTAGCCGGCAGCGGTCTGGCCAGTTCTAATTCTGAAGCGCGCCGTTTGCTTGCAAGCAATGCGATTTCTATCAATGGACAGCGGGTAACTAGGGAAGCCTTCACGCCGGCTGATTTTACCAATGGACGACTAATCTTGCGCCGTGGGAAGGCCTTCAGGGACTCTGCTCTGGTCGAGCTTGGCTAATCTGACAGGCTTGCTATACTAGAAGAAGTTTTATGGCAAAACCAACAACGTCATCAAAGGATAACGGCGCTAAACGCCGAAAAGCGGATCAGTACAATGATCCGAGCCATAATTACCTCCACTACTGGGAAGGGCGCGACTATGAACACGCCGCTGAAGAAGTGGCCATCAAAAAGCTTCTCAGGGGCAAGCATTTTGGGCGAGCCGTCGATGTCGGGGGTGGCTACGGCCGCCTCTGCGTGTTACTCGAAAACTACGCCGACGAGGTGACATTGGCAGAGCCAAGTCAGCAGCAGCTCGACATCGCTAAAGAGTATCTCAAGGATCATCCGGAGATTAAGCGCGAACTTATGCAAGCCGACGACCTGCGCTTCGAGGACGGTAGTGTCGACCTCTTAACCATGGTGCGAGTCATGCATCATCTGCCCGATCCGACGAACGAGTTCAAAGAGATCGCGCGGGTGCTTAGCCCCGAAGGCTGGGCGATCATCGAAGTGGCAAATTATCTACACATGCGCAATCGGCTGAAGCATTTGGCCCGCCGCGAACGCATGCCCGTGAAACCGGTCGATATCCGGTCTGAAGCCAATAAGCGCGACGATGAAATTCCTTTCGTAAATCACAATCCATACACCGTTATTCGGCAATTGGAACACGCCGGCTTGGAAGTGGCTTCTACCTTGTCCGTGTCTAATTTACGCAGCGTACGACTCAAAAAGATGCTGCCTCGTGAAATCATGCTGGGCGCAGAAAAGATGGTCCAGCGACCACTGGCCTACGTGTATTTCGGCCCCAGCATCTTTTTCCTGGTTCGCAAGGCGAACACCTAAAGATTTCGTATACTGATAGCATGACACTGTCAAGTTCGGTGACGGAGATAGCCGGCGTCGGCCCAGCGCTGGCTCAAAAATTGAGCCACCTGGGCATCAAAACAATCTCCGACCTCGTTAATTACTACCCTCGGCGCTACGAGGATTATTCGGAATTGACACCAATCAGTCAGCTGCGGCCAGGCACAGTCACGATTAGCGGGGAAGTCAAACAGGTGGTAGGACGCTATGTACGACGCGGACTGCATATTACGGAAGCGGTGATTAGTGATAGCAGCGGCAGCGTCAAAGCTGTCTGGTTCAACCAGCCATATCGTGCCGCTTCGCTCAAACAGGCGCAACAGTACTACTTATCCGGCCTGTATGAATTGAGGCGGCAACGGTTCACGATCATGAACCCTTCCGTGGAACTGGCGAGCGACTTTCCGGTCAATACCGCCAGGATCATACCTATTTATCGGGAGACAAAAGGGCTGACGTCCAGGCAATTACGCCCTCTCATTAAAGCGTGTCTGCCATTCATCCAGGCGCTGCCCGAGACCTTGCCGCCGAAGCTTATACGAAGCAATAAACTTATCCCCCGGGCGAAAGCTCTGGAGGCGCTACACTTTCCCCGCTCCGCTGAGGACCTGTCCGCAGCCCGTCGGCGCCTAGGCTTTGAAGAAGTACTGCAACTTAGCCTGGCCAGTCTATTGAACAAGCAAGAAAATCAACGCGAGCACGCCCCGGCAATAGCTTTTGACGAAGCCCTCGCCAAAGAGTTCGTAGGCCATTTGCCTTTCAAGCTGACCGATGGGCAACGGGCGGCGATTTGGCAAATATACTTGGATATCCAAAGGGACCAACCCATGAATCGCCTAGTGGAAGGCGATGTCGGCTCCGGCAAAACAGTGGTCGCCGCCATGGCGGCCTTGATGGTCATGGCGCGCGATATGCAAGTTGCTCTGATGGCTCCCACCGAACTGCTGGCTAGGCAACACGCTGAAACACTATACAAGCTACTAGTCCCGCTCGGCTACGCCGATCAGGTAGTACTCCTAGTTGGCAGTATGACGACCACGCAAAAGCAAAAAGCCAGGGGGGCTATCAAAGCTGGCAAAGCAAAATTTATAGTTGGTACTCAGGCGCTCATCCAGGAAGAAGTCGACATGCACTCGCTGGCGCTGATTATCATCGATGAACAGCACCGCTTCGGCGTCGAGCAACGTAAAACGCTGATGGCCAAGGCCGGGCATATGCCGCATGTACTAAGTTTGACCGCCACGCCGATTCCACGTTCGTTGGCGTTGACGCTCTATGGCGAACTGGACATTTCGCTGCTCAAACACAAACCAGCCGAACGACTGCCGATCAAAACAGAGCTTGTGGCGCCACAGTCTCGTGTCCGTCTGTTTAATCATATAAAGAATGAGCTGACCAACGGTCGACAGATGTTCGTCGTCTGTCCGTTGATAAGCGACTCAGACGTTCTGGACGTAAATTCGGCCGAACGCATCTACGAGCAACTTACTAGTCATGAGCTCAAGGACTACCGAGTGGGCCTGCTGCACGGCAAGCTCAAGCCGCCGCAAAAGCAAGCCGTGATGGAGCAACTCCTGGCTCATAAGCTTGATGCGTTGGTATCTACCACGGTGATTGAAGTCGGCGTCGATGTGCCCAATGCCACCGTCATGCTAATCGAGAGTCCTGAGCGCTTCGGTTTGGCGCAATTGCATCAGTTGCGTGGCCGAGTGGGCCGTAGTGGGCACCAAGGCTATTGCTACCTGATGCTCAGTGATTCTCAGGCTCCGAGTCGACGTCTCAGGGCCCTGGAAAGTTCTTCAGATGGGTTTCGTCTGGCTGAGCTGGATCTTGAGCTGCGCGGCCCGGGCGCTATCTACGGCACTACGCAGCATGGTCAGCTAGACCTTAGAATTGCCAAGCTAACTGATACAGAATTGATCGCTGCCGCTCGCAAAGCTGCCCAGACACTTATAGGTGAAGGCGAAAAACTGGTAAAATATAAAGAGTTAATGAAGCACGTTCAAAGGCTACAAGCCGTCACAAACCTAAACTAACATGTATTCAGGCTCGACCTTTACTACTTATTCTGGGCGCTTGCTGGGCGCCCATCAAAAGATTGATCGATTGGCGCGGCGACAGCTGGAAAAATTGCTCCCCGGTACTAATTTCCCAGCAGCAACTTCTATCCTGCACTTTGAGGGCGATAACGGGCCGGACGCCATCAAGCGTAAGAGCCCGGCCAAGGACGAGCCCTGGCACTATCTCCAGCCCTTTGACCAGACCGACACTCAGTTAATTGAACTTATCCAACACCATTACAGTCAACTAGTGAAAGCTTTGCGTCTCGACGACGCCGTGCGCGCTTCCTTTGAAGCGGCCTGGCTAGCTCACGCCATTGTCGATGGCCTGACACCGGCGCACCATTATCCTTACGAGGAGAAATTGGTGGAATTAAGCAGTGGCCGCAGTATCGCTGACCGTACCACCATCGTCAAAAAAATATTTTTGCCAGGCCTCTCGGCTAAGCATTTACTAGCTAATAACTGGAAAATGTGGGGACCGAAGGGCTTGTTCACGACCCACGCGGCGTTCGAGTGCGGGGTTGCGATACTGATCGCTCCGCTCAAAGGCTTGCGCATGCTGCCGACACCCGATGCCATAGCTGATTTTAAAGCGCAACCGCTGGGACAATGGTTTCGCCACAAGGCCCAGGATGTCGCCCGGTTAGAGCTCTACGATGCCTTTTATGAAACAGGTTGGACTATTCCGCTGGCTCGCCGCGTGCGCTATCAACTAGCGCCCATTCTGGTACAGGCTGTGGCACTGGTTTGGTACGGGGCGGCTCTGGAAGCTAGCGCTGTCAGGAGTCGGTAATGCGCATCATTGCCGGTTGGCTCGGTGGCAGAACATTTGAAAGCCCGGGAGGTCACCGCACCCATCCAATGAGCGACAAAGCTCGGGGAGCCATTTTCGGCGTTCTGGGGGATATCAAGGGTTTAACCGTGCTCGACGCGTTCGCTGGCAGCGGCGCGCTGGCGTTTGAGGCTATTAGCCGAGGCGCCAAAGACGCGACTGCTATCGAAGCGGACAAAGCCGCGCACGCAGTAATCGAAAAAAATATTCAGATACTTGGGGTCGAAGATAGGGTTAAAGCAATCAGGGCCTTCGCCAACGCCTGGTCGACTCGACATCAGGCGGAGCACTTCGATCTGATATTTTTGGATCCTCCGTACGACAATATTCCCTGGCGAGATCTCAAAGTCTTGCCCCGCCACTTAGCGACTGATGGGACGCTCGTTTTATCTTGGCCGGGCAGAGTCGAACACCTCCACTTTGACGGGCTCGCGGAAGTTAAGGCCAAAGATTATGGCGATGCCCACCTAGTTTTTTATCAACATATCAAGTAAAATATACCCCTGTTGTGCGGCGGTGGCGGAATTGGTAGACGCGCTAGCCTTAGGAGCTAGTATCGCAAGATGTGGAGGTTCAAGTCCTCTCCGCCGCACCAGAAATTATGAAAGTCAAACATCACGTTTTTTACGTTCCGGGCATTCTCGACGATATCTATCATCTACAAAGCGTGTTGGTAGCTACCTGGCGACTTTATGGAGTTCGAGCTCATTGTCATCCGATGCCATGGGCTGGCACGGAGCCATATGAGCTTAAATTTAACAAACTGCTCGCAGCGATAGACGATCAGCTGGATAAGGGTAATGTGGTTTCACTAGTCGGCGCCAGTGCCGGAGCCAGCGCCGTTATCAACGCTTACGTTGAAAGAGCCGATCGGATTAATGGGGTGGTTTACGTCTGCGGCAAAATCAATGGCCCGGAGACCGTTAGTAAAAAGACGTACAAAGAAAACCCGGCCTTTAAAACCTCGCTCGCTGAATTACAGACCAGTCTAAGTAAATTGTCGGCACGCGATAAATCAAAGATGCTGTCGCTTTATTCGGATAAAGACAATTCCGTACCGTATGAAGCTACTACAGTACCGGGTGTCGACGAGCAGCAGCTGCCAGGCCTGAATCACGGCCAGTCGATAATTTATAGTTTGAGTCTCGGCGCGCCAGTTATTACGCGTTTTCTCAAGAAACAAGTCGCCGGTGCCGTATAATTAATCGTTAGTATGGCCTTATCAAAACAACCCTATAAGGGCGCGCGCGATTTCTACCCATCCGACAAACGCTTACAAAAATATATGTTCAGTGTTTGGCGCCGGGTTTGCGAAAGCTTTGGCTATGAGGAGTATGACGCGCCGATTCTCGAGCCGCTTGATATTTACCTGGCCAAAACTGGCGAAGAAATTGTCAACGAGCAAACCTACGTCTTTGAGGATCGTGGTGGCCGCAAAGTAGCAATTCGCCCTGAGATGACACCAACGGTCAGTCGCATGGTTGCTGGCAAGCGCCAGGAACTGGCCTATCCGTTGCGCTGGTACAGCATTCCTAATCTATGGCGTTATGAGCGTCCGCAGCGCGGTCGGCTCCGTGAGCACTGGCAACTCAATGTCGACATTTTCGGCGTCGCCAGCAACGCCGCTGAAGCCGAGATTATTACCCTCGTCGATGAGATATTTAAGGCTTTTGGCGCTCGTCGGGACATGTACGAGATCCGACTCAGCAGCCGCAAATTTATTGACTACTTGCTGACTGACTATTTGAACTTATCAGCTCAAGAAGCGCACGCCGTCGGCAAACTAATCGATCGTCTCCACAAGACCGACAAAAATAAATTTATCGAGCAAATTGATAAAGCAGTCAGCGATAAAGCGCGCCAGACGGGCGTCGTTGAAAAGCTGCTGTCGCTCCTATCGGTGCAAGAAATCACCGAGCTACCCGAGCAGTTACAAGTCCATGAATCGATCGAAGAGCTATCGCTGCTACTCAACCAGCTGCAGGCGTCAGGCATCGTCAATGCTCGTTTTGACATCACGCTAATGCGCGGCTTTGACTACTACACGGACATCGTCTTCGAGGTGTTCGATCTGCACCCGGATAACAACCGTTCGATGCTTGGTGGTGGGCGCTATGACGGCTTGGTCGGTCTCTTCGGTGTCGAGCCGGTACCGACGGTTGGCTTTGGCTGGGGCGATGTCACGCTAGCGAACTTTTTGGAGCTCCACCATCTGTTACCGGGCAATAAGGCCGAAACAGATCTGTACGTTGCTCTCATTGGTGATATCAGCCCGACCGAAGCCTTTATCGCTGAGCTGCGCGAAAGTGGGCTCAATGTAGCCGTCGACCTTTCGGCCAAAAAGCTAGGTGACCAACTCAAAACCGCCGATAAAAAGGGGATAAAGCACGTCCTCGTCGTGGGCGAGGAAGAGCTGCGATCGGGTAAATTCAAACTGAAAAATCTCGATTCTGGCGAGGAAAAGGCACTAGATATTCCCGCGGTAGTTAAAGCACTGAAAACGTAATGCGGGCGATTAATCACGCGTTAACGGGGGCATTTATCGGCCTGACAGTAAGTGAGCCGACGGTGGCCCTGCCAGCGGCCATCGCTTCGCATTTCGTGCTCGACGCCATTCCGCACCACGGTAGTCAAACCGAGCATCCGGGAATTCTGCGCTCGCGACTCTTTATGGTTGGCTTGCTCTTCGACGCCCTACTGTGCGTGTTGCTTGTTTTTCTACTCGCGGGGCGTCACCCGTTGCATTGGCTGCTCGCCGCGCTGTGCGCCTTCCTGGCGGCGTCACCCGATTTCCTATGGTTTAAGCGTTTCCAACTTGCAAACCAGCACAAAGCCTGGCGACCCGGCTGGTTTGGAAAATGGGCTCATGATATCCAATGGTTCCAGCGACCCATCGGCTTTTCTGTGGAAATTGCCTGGTTTGTAGCAGGAGTGATGATTATCATTCCGTTCTTGGCTTAGGCTGGAAAAACTTCTCTCAATCTGGTACACTAGCCCCCTATGCAGGTGACTAAAGAGCAAATTGACCCCACGACCATTAAGCTGACCATTGCCGCCGATCAGGCACTACTGGACGCTACTAAAAAGCATGTATTGTCTGACTTGAGCCGTGACGTCAAAGTACCCGGCTTCCGCCCAGGCAAAGCTCCGGCCAACCTGATCGAAAAACAAATTGATCAATCACTATTGCAAGCACAATTCCTCGATCACGCGGTGAATCAGCTCTATACCGACGCCGCTCAACAGGAAAAGTTGCGACCAGTCGCTCAGCCCGAGATTGCTATCACTAAATTCGTGCCGTTTACGACCTTGGAATTCACGGCCCAAGTGTCGGTAGTCGGCGACATCAAACTGCCAGACTATAAAAAGATCAAGGTCGACGCATCAGAAGTGTCTGTAACGGCCAAAGATGTTGACGAAGTCTTAGAGAATCTACGTCAGCGGGCCGCCCCCAAGAAGTCTGTGCAGCGTCCCGCCAAATTAGGCGACGAAGTTCTTATCGATTTCGTCGGTACTGACGCTAAAACCAAGGAAGCTATCCCAGGAGCTGACGGCAAAGAGTACCCTTTAACTCTTGGCAGCAAAGCTTTTATACCTGGTTTTGAGGATGAACTCGTCGGCGCTAAGCCCGGTGCTCTCACCACCTTTGACATTACATTTCCTAAAGATTACGGTGCGAAGGAACTGCAAAATCGTAAAGTCACATTTGCCGTTACCATCCATACAGTGAATGAGCTAGAGCTACCCAAGCTTGATGATACATTCGCTTCAACAGTCGGTCCGTTTAAGGAACTGAGCGAGCTCAAGGCAGATATCAAGAGACAATTGACCACCGAACGCGGCCAAGAGGCTCAACGAGCTGCCGACAATGAGCTACTCGAGAAAATCGCGGCCAAGACAACCGTGGCTATTCCCGAAAATCTGATCGAGGATGAAATTAGTCGCATGGAAGAGGAAGAGAAGCGCAACATCGCTTACCGTGGCCAAACCTGGCAGGAGCACTTGCAAGCTGAAGGACTGACGGCCGAAGAACATCGCGCCAAGCAACGGCCGGGCGCTGAACTACGTATCAAAGGCGGCCTGATCCTCGGTGAAGTCGCCGACCGTGAAAACATTACCGTCACCCCAGAAGAGTTAGAAATCCGCATCATGCTGCTCAAAAATCAGTATCCGGACGAGACCATGCAAGCCGAACTCGACAAGCCTGAAAATCGCCGCGATATCAACAATCGTCTGCTGACCGAAAAGACGCTCGACAAGCTTCGCAGCTACGCCGGTCAAAATTAGCACTCTCACTTGACGAGTGCTAATCGCAGGTGTAAACTACTAGTTATGAATAAAACTTCGGTACTTATTCCAACTGTCATCGAAAATGAAGGCCGCTACGAGCGGGCTTATGATATTTATTCCCGGCTCCTAAAAGACCGCATCATTTTTCTTGGCAGTGATGTCAATGAGGCCACCGCTAACTTGATCGTCGCACAGTTATTATTCTTGCAGGCTGAAGACCCCAAAAAAGACATATTCTTTTACATAAACAGTCCAGGTGGCAGCGTCTATGACGCCCTGGCGATATACGACACCATGCAATACGTTACCAACGACATTCAAACCGTGGGCATCGGCGTCCAGGCGTCAGCCGCGGCCTTCCTATTGAGCTCTGGCACCAAGGGTAAGCGCTTCGCTCTGCCTCACTCGACCGTTATGATTCACCAGCCCTCGTCGGGCACGCGCGGCAAAGTAACTGATCAAGAAATCGATTTGCGCGAGAGCCTGCGCATCAAGCGCTTACTCGAAGAAATTATGGCCAAAAACACCGGTCAAAAGGTCGCCAAAATACATGAGGACATGGAACGCGACAAGTGGCTGACGGCTGAGGACGCCAAAAAGTACGGCATCGTCGACGCCATCATCAACGAACCACCCAAAGCATAGAACATTGCGATAAGCAGGCAAAAATGGTATAAAGTACCTCATGTCTTTTACCGCTGAGTCAGTAAGCTTATCCGATTATCAAAAAACATACGGCCAGGTGTCATTCACGCCTGAACAATTTTCAGCACTTACTGAGCAGGTAGAACTTAACCTTTCCTTGGCAAATGCCATCGAAGAGTATCTGATAGCAGCCTCTGCACTTCGCAGTATATTTGATCAAGTACCTGGAGATATTGAAGAGGAGCTTAACGAAGTGGTGCTAGGAAGTGTTGAGGCTCGATTTACAGAGAGCCGGGATTATTACCATAACCCACGTTACAGTAGAACAAGAAATGCGGCAAAAGAATTAGAAGAAAGCTTAAAAGGATATAACGCAGTTCATCCATATACTGAGATTTTCTTTCCGCCAGATCAACAAGAGCAAATTCGGGGTAAGTATAAATTGACCAGGGGGAGATACGAACTCCCCGAGAGCGGTGCCCCAGGATTTTATGCAATAAGTCTCGTAGATCCTCTGTTAGTCATTGACGGCTATGCTCAAAGCAGAACTCGTCCATACAATGAGCGACATTTTGCTGCCATTCTAGACTACACAAGGCCTGATCAGCGGTTTGATGTGTATTACGAAGATTGGGGCGATGGGTACGAATTGCCGCAGGCTATGGCGAACCTTTTGCTGAATCACCAAAACCAGGCCACAGCCAAAGTGGCTTGACCAGCTAACAGTCTTGCCTTATACTATTATGTAAGAAGTAGTGTAAGCTCAGGGCGCTTATGATTTTATGAAGCCAAATACCCCTGACTTAGGATCTTCGGCCGAACCAAAATAAAATCAAAACGATAAATTCAAAAGAATCTAGCAGACTGGGGTAGTCAGACTTTGGTTTTCATGCGAACCAACTTTAGCCTTGCACCGCGAGCTAGTTTCATATTGCTAACTAATTAACAGGGGGCGTTTAGCAGCGTATGGCGAAAGCACAAATTACCAAGCCGCAGCGCGTGTACTTCAGTAGTACCGACGATGCACTTGATCTACCAAGCCTGGTCGATCACCAAAATAAATCATTTCAATGGTTCGTTGACGAAGGTCTCGGCGAACTTTTAGCCGAAATCAGCCCGATCGATGATTACACGGGCGGCAAACTGTCACTAACTTTTAAGGATTATCACTTCGGCGACCCAAAGCTGACCGAGAACGAAGCTCGTGAAAACAATGTCAGCTTTGAAGCGCCGCTACTGGCCAAGGTCGAGCTAACCAACAAGGTTACCGGCGAAGTCAAAGAACAGGAAATTTACCTCGGCGACTATCCATGGATGACCAGTCGCGGTACGTTTGTGATTAATGGCGCCGAGCGCGTAGTCGTATCTCAGCTGATCCGTTCTGCCGGCGTGTTCTTTACGGCTGAGCCACACGGCACGACCAGCCTGTATGGCGCCAAGGTTATCCCTGGTCGCGGTGCTTGGCTGGAGTTTGAGACGGCTGCCAATGGCGCGCTCTACGTTAAGATCGACCGCAAGCGCAAAATCGCTGTTACCACGCTGCTGCGCGCCTTGGGCGTGACCGAAACTCGCATGCGTGAAAACTTCAAGCATGTCGACAGCGGTCCAGTCAGCTATCTGGACGCCACCCTCGAGAAAGATCCTACCCACGGACAAAATGATGCCTTGATCGAAGTCTATCGACGTTTACGCCCGGGGGACCTGGCTACTGTCGACAACGCTAAGTCTTTGATCGAAAATATGTTTTACAACTACAAGCGGTTTGATTTTAGTCGCGTCGGTCGCTACAAGATCAACAAACGCCTGAATCTCGACGTGCCAAATACCATTGAAAATCGAGTTATGCGATTGGAAGACATCGAAGCTATCGTGGCTGAAGTTATTCGCTTGAATAACACGCAGGAACCAGCCGACGACATCGATTCGTTGGCGAATCGTCGGGTTAAGCTCGTCGGTGAGCTCGTCCAGCGACAATTCCGCATCGGTCTGCTGCGCATGGAGCGAAATACCAAAGACCGTATGTCGATGAGTGAAATCGAGACGGTCGCTCCCGGCCAGCTGATCAACGCCCGTCCGGTCGTCGCTGCTGTCCGCGAGTTTTTCGCCAGCTCTCAGCTTAGTCAGTTCATGGATCAGATTAACCCTCTCAGTGAACTGGCTCACAAGCGTCGTCTCAGCTCTATGGGCCCTGGTGGCTTAAGTCGTGAACGCGCAGGCTTTGAGGTCCGCGACGCCCACGCTACCCACTATGGTCGCATCTGCGCCGTCGAAACGCCGGAAGGCGCCAACATCGGGCTGGTGTTGAACCTAGCCAATTTTGCTCGCGTAAATGAATACGGTTTCATCGAAACTCCATATCGCAAGGTAATTAACGCTGTCACCGCCAAAGAAGCTGCCGGCCACATTGCCAGTGAAGATTTGTACGATGAAAAGGGAAAGGTTCTGGTCAAAAAAGGCGCTAAAATCACCGCGGCCGACGCGGCCAAGCTCGCTAAAGTCACCAGCAAGGTTACTTGGCCGGTCAAGGCTAAAGTTACCAACGAGGTAGTTTACCTGGACGCCTTCGAAGAAGAGGCCGCCATTATCGCTGGCGGCGGTAGCGATGTCGACGCCAATGGCTATTTCCTGCCAGAGCGCGTTAGCGCTCGCTCCCGTTTACAATCTGGAGAGGTTGACGCTGATGACGTGACGCATATCGACGCTTCACGTAATCAGATCATTGGCTCGAGTGCTGGGTTGATTCCGTTTATTGAAAAGAATTACGTCTATCGCTCGCTGATGGGTAGCAACCAGCAGCGCCAAGCCGTGCCGCTGATTCAGCCTTCCAGTCCGATCGTGGGTACTGGTCTTGAAATTGCCGCCGCCCGAAACACCGGACAGGTCATTCTGGCCGAGGCTGATGGTGAAGTGACCAAAGCGACCGCTCAAGAAGTAGTCGTCAAATATAAGTCCGGCAGCGTCACTTACGAGCCGCAACGCTTTGTTCGCAGTAACGAGGGCACATCGATCAACCAGAAGGTTGTTGTCTCAACTGGTGACAAGGTTAAAGCTGGTGACGTGCTCATCGAAGGTATGTCGATCGCTGATGGCGAGCTGGCTCTGGGTAAAGACTTGCTTGTCGCTTTCATGCCGTGGGCTGGCTATAACTTCGAAGACGCCATCATCATTAGCCGCAAGCTGGTAGAAGATGACAGTCTGACCAGCGTCCATATCGTTGACTTCATGATCGAAGTTCGTGAAACCAAGCTGGGTCCAGAAGTCATTACTTCCGACATCCCAAACGTTTCGGAAGAGACCCTGCGACACCTAGACGAAGAAGGTATTGTCCGCATCGGCGCCGAAGTGCACCCTGGTGATATCTTGGTCGGTAAGATTACGCCTAAAGGCGAACAGGAACTAAGTTCTGAAGAGCGTTTGCTACGCGCCATCTTTGGTGAAAAGGCCAAGGAAGTTCGCGACACCTCACAGCGCATGAGCAACGGCAAACATGGCAAGGTGGTCGGCGTAAAGGTCTTTAGCCGCGAAAACGGTCACGAATTGAAAGCTGGCGTCATCATGCAAATCCAGGTCTTTGTGGCTCAGATGCGCAAGATCGCCGTTGGCGACAAGCTCGGTGGCCGTCACGGTAACAAGGGTGTGATCGCCCGTATACTGCCGGCAGAAGACATGCCTTTCATGGAAGATGGTACTCCCGTCGATATCGTCTTGAATCCGCTGGGCGTGCCGAGTCGTATGAACGTCGGCCAGTTGTTTGAAACCCACTTAGGCATGGCTGCTCGTATCCTGGGTATGAAAGTCGCCAGTCCATCTTTTAACGGTGTACCTGTAGAAAAGATTCATGAACTGCTCAAAGAAGCTGGCCTGCCAGAAGACGGCAAGCAGCAACTCTTTGACGGTCGCACCGGTGAGGCATTTAGTGAGCGCACCACAGTCGGTAGCATGTATATGATCAAGCTCAACCACATGGTGGCTGACAAGATCCATGCCCGCTCGACTGGTCCGTACACTATGGTGACTCAGCAGCCACTGGGCGGTAAGGCCCAAAACGGTGGTCAGCGCTTCGGCGAAATGGAAGTCTGGGCCCTGGAAGCTTACGGCGCTGCGTACACGCTCCAAGAAATGCTGACAATTAAGTCAGATGATGTTTACGGCCGCAGCAAAGCCTACGAGTCGATCATCAAGAAGACGGCGATTGTCGGCCCTAAGGTTCCTGAAAGTTTCAATGTGCTCGTCAAGGAACTGCAAGGTCTCGGCCTGAAGGTTGACCTGGTTCACTCCGATAAGGTTGTCGACGCCGAGGAAGTCTTGGCTACCAACATCCACGAAGAGGCTACTCATCCGGCAGAGGTTGATGTCCCCCAAGCGGCCATCTCTGATGTCGATGTAACTGAAGAAACTGTCGTCGAAGACTTCGATGACGTCGTCGCTGCCGACGAAAATGGCAGTGTCGACAACGATGATATGGCTGCCGTCACCGCGGACGATGCCGCCACAGACACTAACGAAAAAGAGGAGGCCTAAATGATGCCACAACGCTATTCCAACAGTGGTACCGACATCGCAGATTTCGATGCCGTTCGGCTCGCCATCGCCAGCCCAGAGGACATCCTCGATTGGAGCTACGGCGAAGTAACCAAGCCGGAAACCATTAACTATCGTACCCAAAAGCCAGAGCGCGACGGTCTCTTCTGTGAGCGCATCTTTGGCCCTGTCAAGGACATTAACCCGCACGACGCCAAGTACAAGGGTGTCAGGAGTCGCGAGGCTGCCGTCGATAAGAACGGCGAACTGGTAACTCGCAGCATCGTACGGCGCGAGCGCATGGGTCACATTACGCTGGCCGTACCTGTTTCGCATATCTGGTTCTTGCGCGGTACGCCAAGCGCCATGGGCTTACTCCTCGGCATGACCGTTAAGAGCCTGGAGCGTGTCGCGTACTTTGCTAGCTACATCATCAAGTCTGTTGACACCGCTAAGCGCGATCAGTTGTTGGCTGACAAGGAAGCTGAATTCGCAGCTGCCCAGGACGCTATCAAGCTGCGTTACGAGAAGGAAGCCGAAGCTGAGGGCGCCAATATCAAAGCGTTGGCCGAGATGCAAACCAAGGAATTGGAGCAGGTCACGAAAGACTTCGAGCTCTATCGCGAGCAGTTGCTCGGCCTCGAAAAACTTAACCTCATCAACGAGACTGATTACCGCAATCTGCCAGACGACCTGCGCGGCCTGATCACCGTTGGTATGGGTGGCGCGGCCTTACGGGATCTTTTGAAAGAGATTGACCTCAAACAGTTGATAACCGATCTGTCTACCGAAGCTGAAGACGCCAAAGGTCAGCGCAAGAAGAAGCTGATGAAGCGCTTGCGTCTACTAGAAAGCATGGACCGTGCTGGCATCAAGCCGAGTTCGATGTGTGTCAGTGTCTTGCCAGTCATTCCTCCAGACCTGCGCCCGATGGTGCAGTTAACTGGTGGACGTTTCGCGACCTCTGATCTTAATGACCTCTACCGCCGCGTCATTAACCGCAACAACCGCTTGAAGAAACTGATGGATCTCAATGCGCCGGAAGTTATCCGCCGCAACGAACAGCGTATGCTGCAAGAGGCCGTCGATGCTTTGATCGACAACAACTCGGCTCGTTCTGGCCGCGCCGTGGCCGCTACCGGTCAGCGCCGCCGCCTGAAGTCCTTAAGCGATATGCTTAAGGGTAAGCAGGGTCGTTTCCGTCAGAATTTACTCGGTAAGCGCGTTGATTATTCCGGTCGTTCGGTCATCGTAGCCGGTCCTGAACTGAAGATCAATCAATGCGGTCTGCCAAAGATGATGGCCCTTGAACTGTTCAAGCCATTCGTGATTGGTGAGTTAATCGCGCGCGAGCAGGCTCACAACATTCGCAGCGCGTCACGACTGATTGAAATGGGTGAAACTGTCGTCTGGGACGCTCTCGACGAAGTAATCAAGGGCAAATATGTGCTTTTGAACCGAGCGCCGTCGCTGCACCGCCTCAGCATCCAAGCCTTCCAGCCGGTACTGATCGAGGGACGGGCCATCCAGCTACATCCACTCGTCTGTAAGGGCTTCAACGCTGACTTTGACGGTGACCAGATGGCTGTCCACTTGCCGCTGAGTGACAAAGCTCAGGCCGAAGCCCGTGACATCATGGCCGCCAACCGCAACCTCTTGAAGCCAGCCGACGGTTCGCCGATCTTGCATATCGAGCAGGATATCGTGCTCGGGTGTTACTACTTGACATACGAAAAGCCAGGTAGCGACCCTAACAAGCTCGCTAATTTTGCTGGGGTCGAAGACGCTTTAATGGCGCTCGATGAAGGTACCGTAACCTTGCAAAGCTATGTGCGCGTACCGTTCCGCGGTGAGACTCGACAGACCACCCTTGGCCGGATCCTCTTCAATGAAGTTTTCCCAGAAGACTTTAAATTCCAAGACGAGACAATGACCAAAAAGCGCCTCCAAAAGGTCATGGCCAGCGTGTACGCCAAGTACGGTCAGGAAAAGACCGCTGAAATCGCCGACGACCTGAAAGACCTAGGCTTCCAGTACGCGACCAGCTCCGGTCTCAGCATGGGCATGGGCGACTTCGAGCCAATTAAGGGCATGAATGAGCTGCTC
>Ga0207652_10001645_pt1 | contig 19611 bp, 25 predicted proteins | sample KBSC63BmetaG_FD_184334 | JGI IMG/M metagenome (GOLD analysis project Ga0207652, IMG submission 184334) | Corn rhizosphere microbial communities from Kellogg Biological Station, Michigan, USA - KBS C6-3B metaG (SPAdes) (version 2) | ecosystem: Host-associated > Plants > Roots > Rhizosphere ... | reverse complement strand
TTCGCCTTCGGACGGCTCGCCGAGACCCAGCGGGTCGGTCTGCATCTTGAGCCAGAAATGGAGGAGTTCCAGTACCTGTCGGAACAGGCGCATGGTCGTCACCGGGACGGCGGCGGACAGTTGGACGAAGAACCGCAGCACCGGGGCGAACTCTTTGGCGATCCCGGTCACCTCCTTCGCCACCCCCGCCGTTTCCGCCACGAACTCCGCCAGCATCTCCTTGATCGGCAGGAGCAGTTCCCGGAGGTTCGCCTCGGCCTGGCTCTGCTTGTCGATCAGCCGGGTGAGGGCCGGCCCCAGCGCCTGGCTCTCCCGCACGTCGGCCAGGGTGGTGCGGACGTTGGCGCGGGCGACGCCGCCCGCGATGTCGGCGTTGAACCGGGCGAGCTCCTGCCCCCGCCGCACGAACGCATCGACCGTCTTCGTGTACGCGGTCACGGCGGCCGTCGCCAACCGGATTTCGGCCGCGTACACCCGGCCGACGATGGGGATTTTCTCCAGCGCGTCGGCCGCGGCCCCGGTGTAGGTGGCGAACGCGCCGAGGTAGTTGTTCCCGGCCACGTCCGCGGCCATCGTCCCGAGCGACTGTACGCCCTTCGTGGCGGCGTTGATCGCGGCGGCTTCGGCGCGGCCGGCGACTTCGGCGAGCAGCAGCGCCGCGGCGGCCGGCCCGGCTACGGCCGCCAAGTCCGTCAGGCCGGCGGAGGCGGCGGCCCCGCCGATCGCGTCGGCGGCCGGCCCGACATCGACCCCCAGCGATTCCAGGGCCGACCCGACGCCCTTCGGGATGTTCCGCTTGATGAAATTGGCGTTCTTCTCGCCGGGCGGTACGAGCCTATACCCCGGCCCGGGCGGGGGCAGGTCCGCCTTCTGCTCGTCGGTCATCCAGCTCGGGAGCGGGGCGTCGGGGCCGTCGCCGGCGAACTTGGTCCGGCCGTAGGCCGCCTCGTCCGGGGTGGGGCCGCCCAGCATCTCGTTCACGGGGGTCGCCGACCCGGGCGTAACCACCGTCGGCCCGCCGCCGGCCAGGAAAGCCGCCTTCCGTTTGCGCTCGATCTCCGCGGCCAGGTCGTCCAGTTCCTTCGCCAACTCGCCCAGAAGCCGGTCGTTCTGCGACCTGACCTTTTCCGCCCCGGCCTTCACGTCCGCGGCGTCCGGCGGCGGCGGGGCTGGTGGTGGTGGCGGCGGCGGCGGGGCGTGGGGGACGCCCACCTGCTCGGCCATCTGCCGGATGAAGTCCGGGTGCATCGCCGCCAGCGTCCTGGCGTCGAACCCGGCTTTCTTCACGTCCGGGTTCGACGCCAGCCGGCGGATGATGTCCTTGATTTCGCCGGCGGTCGGCCCGGCCGCCGGCATGGCGGCCGGGGCGGGCGGGGGCGGGCTCGGGGGGTTCGGGTTCCCCCGGTCGTACTCCCCCTCGTCCCGGATGCGGATGACGAGCTCGGCGGCGTCGGCCATGCGGCCATTCTCCCGGCTATCCGGGTAGGGCCGATCATGGGTGCCCGCCCCACAAACCCCCGGAGAATCCCATGCCCGACCCCTCCCCCGTGTCCATCACCGACGACGGGTTCAAGCCGTTCGAGATCGGCGGCGTCGAAAAACGGGTGGACATCTACGAGGCCTGGAACCGGGTCGGCGAGGCGACCCGGGCGGCCGAGGGCCGGCCGGCCCACGAGTGGCACAAGGCGCTGGTCGGGGTGCTCCTGGACCTGGGGTTCCCGGAGGTGTCCACCCGGGCGGCGTGCAAGTTCTACGACGCGCTGGCGGGGGTGATGGCCGCCCTAAAAAAAGCGGACGCTCCGACGCCAGACTCGCCCGGTTCTACGGCGTCGGAGCCCTCGCCCTCGACCCCGGAACCAAGCTCCGCCTCCTCGCCCACCTCGACGGGCTGAAGGCCGAGGAGGAACTGGAGCGGGGCACCGCCCACCTGTCGGCCACGCGGCTGCGGGAACTGGTCCTCCGGGCGACCGGGGACGCGAGGCGGGCGGACGCGGCGGGGGAGGCCCGGGCGCTGGACCAGCTGGCCCGGGGCGAGCGGCCGGGGTGAAACGAAGCGGCCCGGGGGAACCCCGGGCCGTGGCATTTCTGTAGCCACAACCGCCTAGCTGGTGGCGAAGTGCTTCACCGCCGTCGAGATCAGGTCGGGCAGGAGGTCCAGCCGGACGGGGACTTCCCGGCCGTTCGGCCCGAACCCGATCTCCGTGTTCGTCCGCGGGCTGAGTTTCGCCAGGGTCGCGGTCAGGGTGGCGGGGCTGGCGGCGGCCGGCGTCCCCACGGTGGACGTGAGGACGAACGGCTTGGCGATGGCGCTGCCCAGCTGCGAGATCACCCCGAGCGTGCCGAGCGCCCCCCACGGGGAGACGATGGTGCTGACCGCGGCCGAGTCGTACTCGATCATGGTGAAGACGATCGACCAGTCCACGCCCTGATGCAATGTCTCGATCATGGTCTGGGCATAGGCATCACTGCGGTTGATCGCCTGCTCCTTCGGCTCCTCGATCAGCCGGTAGCCGTCGTCCTTCGCCAGCCCGCAGGCCAGGGAGTTCCAGGTGGCCGAGTACCGGCCGGCGATGATGGTGGCGAGCGGCATTGCGTCTCTCCGCCGGGCGGCCCCGGCCGTCGGGGTCAGATCGGGGTGCCCTTCTTCAGGATGTTCTTGTGCTGGTCCACGTCGTCCCGCTCGTGCTGCTGGAACACGGCGGTCGCGCGGCAGGCCGGGCAGTTGACCGCCGGCCGGACCCCCGCGCACTGGTACTTCCCGTCCAGCCGGCGGGCCTCCGGCTGGCAGGCGATCGCCCGCCCGCCGTGCGGGGTGCGGATCGGGCCGGCCGGGTCGTTGACGAGGTAGTGGACCGTCACCAGCCCCACCACGCACCCGGCCTCCTTGCACTTCGGGCAGGGCGGGCACTCGCCCGGCTTGGCCGGCCGCTCGGCCTCGAAGTGGAACTCCGGCGGCCCGGCGTCGGCCTCGGAGCAGTCGTCGTTGGTGCAGCGGTAGAGGGCCATGTGCGATCCCCGTGTCAGGCGGCCGTCTCGATGCCCTGGACCCGGCGGGCGTCCCCGAACGCCAGCTCGAACGCGACCCCGGTGGTCGAGTCGTCCGTCCCGTCGGCGAAGAACCAGTCGGGGCCCTTCGGCCCCAGGTACGTCAGCCGCTTGAACATCAGCGGCTCGGCGAACCCCGCCGCGGCGGCCCCGATCAGGTCGTTCGCGGCGGCCATCACGTCGTAGTTGGAGTGCAGGAAGGCCCGCAGCTTCTCGGCCTTCGCCAGCGCCCCGTTCTCGTCGAGCATCACGTTGACGCCGATCCGGTCCTGGGGCGGCACCCCGGTCCGCACCGTCAGCGTCACCAGCAGGTCAACCCGCTCGTCCAGGTAACTCCGGCCGGCGTTGCCGGCCCCGCCCGGGTGGACGGCCCAGAACTCCTGCCCGGCGATCGGGACCGGGCGGCCGTCCGGCTGGACCTCGCACCCGTTGCCGTCCAGGTCGTACTCCTGGCGGATCGCGTCCCGGACGGCCTGGAGGTAGCACCGCAGGCTCAATGGACCAGCTCCACGTTCAGCACGTCGGCCGCCCGGACCATCAGCTCCTCACACCGCTCCCACTTGGCCGTCTCCCTCCGCCGGGACGCGGCCGGGTTGCCCCCGGCCGCGTCCCGGCGGAGGGAGCACAGCTCCCGGAGCAGGTCGAGCAGCCAGGCCCGGGCGAGCCGGGCGTCCTTTTCGCACGCGGCCATGACGGGTAGTGTGGGGGCTACCCGTCACACCCTCCCGGCTTCCATCGCATGCGCCACGGCCGCCAACAGCCCCCGGGCGACCGCCCCGCCGACCGCCCGGTTCCACGAGTCCGGCAGCGTCGCCGGGTCGCCGGTCGGCCACAGGTGCCGGCGGGCGTGGAAGTGCTTGGCGTAGGGGACGTTCGAGCCGACCGTGATCCGCCCGGGTTCGACCCGCCGGACCGTTTCGGGCGCACCGACCCCCGGGGTGAGGGACCGGAGCAGCACCCCGGTGTCCCGGCCGATGTCCACCGCCCGCGACCCCAGCACGCCGATCTTCGTCTTGGCCCCCTCCGCCTTCAGGACGGCCCACGCGATCTTCGCGGCCCGCTCCCTCGCCTCCGCCTCCCCCACCCCGGCCGCCCGGAAGTGGGCCAGCCGGGACGCGAAGATCGACCGCCACCGCTTGTCCTGGGCGGGGGTGAGGAGCCCCCGGGTGCGGTTCGCCGGGATCTTCGTCCCCTTCACCCCGATCGCGGCCAGGTCGCCCGGCCCGATCGGGCGGCGGGCGATGGTCTCCCGCTTCAGGGCGTCCCATTTGATCCCGCACTCGTCGGTCCCGCCCCGGCTCTTGGCTATGAACGCCTGCTGGATCTTGCCCAGCAGCGCCACGGCCCCGGGCAAGAGGGCCTGTTCCGCGATGTCCGGGCGGTCCGCCACCGCCCCCCGGACCGCCTGCCGGACGAGCGAGACGACCCCGGCGCGGGCACCGGGGCCGCGGTAGGTGACGAAATCGGCCATGTTCTGACTCAGATGCTGTAGTCCAGAAGGTCGAACGGGTCGGTGAACTGCGTATACCCGGCGGCCGTGCCGGTCGAAGTCCCCTCCACCGTCTTGACCTCGTTGACCGGCCACTGCCGGGCCCGCTGGTTGGAGAGGACCGGGGCCTGGGTCTTGCGGCGGGCGGCGTCGGGGATGGTCGCGGCCCCGGCCTGGACGCGGGCCAGGGCCACGATTGCCGCCTCGTACCGGGCCTGGACGCCCTGCGGGGCCGGGTTGCCCCGGCGGGTGCAGGCGAGGTAGGCGGCGATGTTCCGGGCGGCGTACCGCACCCAGTCGGACGCGGCGAGGGCGGCGGGGGTGTAGTCGAGCAGGCAGTACCCGTTGACCTCGACCGCGGCCTCCGCCAGCACGTCGGCCTGCGTGCTCGGGTCGTCGTCGATCTTCAGCGCCGCCCCGGCCTGGGACAGCCGGGCTTGCACGTCCTTCCAGGTGCAGTAGAGCGTGACCGCCATGCCCCGAGTGTGGGGCCTACCCGCCTCACCGGACCTGGACGAGCAGCCAGACGGCCCTTACGGACCCTCCACTCAAAGTGGCATTCACGCGGATTAAATAATCCGTGTCGGGCGTGCCGCCCGACACGGTGACGTACCAGAACTTCCCGACCGCCGGGCCTTCCGGGTCGTCGGCGGCGGGGGCCTGGGCGTCGGCCGTGGCCGCGACCCCGGCGACGGCCGGGACGGACACGCCGGTGACGGTGTCCCCGGCGGCGACCTCGGGGAACTTGGTGAAGTCGATGCAGTATTTCACCACCTCGGCGGCGGCCTGCTCGACGCTCTCGTACTCGATGGTGGCGGACGCCATGTTGCCCTCGGGACGGCGGACGACGCGGGACAAGAGGCCCGGCCGCCGGGCGAGCCGGGAGACGCGGCCGGGGCGGCGGACCACCCCGCCGGGGGTGACGACCGGGGCGACCGACCCGCTGTACCGCAGCGTGGCCGCGTTCCCGGTGAGCGTGTATTCCCCGGTCGCCAGGGCCAGCACCCGGGAGACGACTAACCCCACCGCCCCGCCCGTCAGGGTCAGGGTGCCGGTGGCCCCGGAAAGCACCCGGCCCGCGGTCAGGCCCGCGGCCGTGCCGGTGAGGGCGAAGTCGCCCGCCGCGGTCGGCAGGGTTCGTCCGGCCACCAGCCCGGCGGCCTCGCCGGTGAGCGAAAAACTCCCCTGTCCCGCCACCAGCGTGAACGTCGGCCCGGAGAGCGGGGTGTAGGTGAGGGTGACGGGCTCGCCGGTGAGGGTGAAAGCGCCTGTCCCCCCGGCCAGTAGCCGCCCCGCCAGCAACCCCGCCGGCTCGCCCGCCAGGGTGAAGGCCGCTTGCGCGGCGGGCAGGTGCCGCCCTGCCACCAACCCGGCGGGTTCCCCCGCGAGCGAAAAGCTCGCCTGTGCCGCGGGGAGGGCACGCCCGGCCCGAAGGCCGCTCGCCTCGCCGGTGAGCGAAAAGGAGGCTTGGCTCGCCGTGAGGGTGTAGGTCGGGCCGCCGCCCCCGCCCGCCCCCCCGAACAACAGGAGTAAGCTCACCGCCCACCCCCGATCAGATCGGCCGGACGTAGACGGCCCAGGTGCCGGCGGAAACGCTGTCCACGAAAAACCGGACCTTCCGGGCGTGCCCCAGATCGACCAGCAGGCGCTGTGAGATAAAATCCCCGGCCGCGTTCCCGAGGCGCAACGTACCGTCGCTCGTGAAGCTCAGGCTCTCGCTCATCGCCAGGAAGTTGTTAGACCCGTCGTACAGGGCCAGCCGGCCGGTGAGGGTGGCCCCCGCGGTGCCGCACGTCGCCCGCACGTCGGCGGTCAGGGCGTTGCCCACGTCGCCCAGGTTCGCCCCGGCGGACCCGGCGAACCCGGTGGTGGTCATGTCCCCGCCGGTCGGGGCGTCGGCCGCGGTTATCCCGGTCCGGGGGATGGAGACCCAGGTGGACTTGCTGCCCACGGGTGCCACCGCCTGCACCGCTTTGGTCGAATCGTCCTCGTTGACGACGGTGGCGACCGGGGTGCCGCCGGAGGTGTCCTGAGTGGACCCTTTGATGCTGCCCAGACTCATCGGATGTCCCCCACCCGCCCGCCCCGGAGTCGCCGGTAGGTCCGCCAGTCGCCGAGAATCAGCCCGGCCGCGAGCGGCAACTGGAGGGCGTCGGTCCACGCCCCGCCCGCGTAGCTGCTGACCACTACGTCCCCCCGCAGCCCCATCGCCGCGAGCAGTGCCGCCGAGTCGAACGTGAAGCAGTCCATGCTCGGTTGCGCGTTGCCCAGCCCGTCGAACCCGACGTAGTACGGCACCCCGAACCGGAGCGGCCGGAGGGCCGCGTCCGCGAACAGGAACTCGTAGTTGTGCCCCTGGGTCATGGCCACCGTCTCGTCCGAGTCCAGGGCCGCCGACTGGATCGTGTTCCCCGCCGCGTCCCACAGCCCGAACTTGTACGCCGCGGACGTGCTGACGACCGGCCGGTTCCGGATGCGGAGGCCCTTGACCGTGAAATACTCCCCGGCCCCGGCCGGGAGGGTGAACTTGACGGCGACCTTGTTCCCGGAGACGTTCGCCAGGACGTTGGTCGTCGCGTCGGTCGCCGGCTTACCGTACCACCGCCCGCCCGCCCTGTAGCCCCAGAACACCGCCCCGGTCGAGATCTGCTTGGCCCAGCTGCCGGTGTTGACCAGCAGGTACGGGAACCCCACGTTGAAGTCGGAATTGACGCCCGTCCGGACCGTGATGTTGTCGCCCGCGTCGATGGCCCCGGACGAGTACTCGACCACGAGCGCCAGCCGGTCGCCCCGGGCGGGGGCGTAGGCGTTCGCCAGCGTCACGACCTGTCCGCCGGTCGCGGCCGGGGCGGTCGTCGCACTGGCCGGGCTCCCGCCCCCCTTGTACGTCCCGTCCGGGGTGCCGGTGGAGGTCAGCCCCTGGAGCCCTGCCGTGTACGTCGGGACCGTCCCGGCCTTCGCCGAGGCCGAGAAGAATACGTCGGTGATCGGGTCGGCCGTCTCCGCCTGGAACACCCACGCGACCTTCGTGGTGCTGGCACTCATGAGTTGAGTGATGCTGCTCGCACTGCCCGACTCCGAGAGGCGGACGAGCTGCAACACGGTATCGAGCATCGACGGCATGGGTCAGCTCAGTTTCATCAGCGGGTTGGTTCCGGCGTCGGTGTTCAGGGTGACGGAGTGCCCCTCGATCATCCCCGGGGTGCTAAACGTCGGGTCCACGTTGGCGTATTTGTCCAGGCCCGCCATGAGCGCGAACCACGGGGCGGCACCGCGGAACCGGGCGAGCTCCGCCTGGAAGTCGGCGACGCTGTGGAAGAACATGCCCGCCCCGGTGTCGTCGGTGATCCGCACCCCGCCGCCCACCTGCCGCACGTCCACGATGGTCCGGGTCAAGATCATCGGGGGCTGACCTGATCGGGGCGGTAGAACGGCATCACTCCCTCACGTTCTTCCGGTTCCAGTCCGCGACCGCCGCCGCCGCGGTCGCCTCGGCGTACCCGTCCAGCAGGCTTCCGGCCGCCGCCCCCGGCGTCTCCGCGAACCCGCGGCGGTCGTCGCCCGGCGCGTCCTTCGCGCACGGGCACCCGACCTCGAAGACGTGGTGCCAGCGGACCGTGTTCCCCTTCCCCCGCGTCCGGTGGACGTGCCGCAGGCCGACCGGCTGCGCCCCGCACCGCGGGCACGGGCAGGCCCCGGCCGCGATGGTCTGGTGGAGTTCCGTCTGGAGTTCCTTCACCCGGTCGGAGAGCGGCCGCCACACCGCCTCCGGCTGGGCGGTGACGGCCGCGAGGTAGGCGGCGTTTGCTTCGCCCAATTCGGCCCGGATGGTCTGCTGGTCGCGCGGCATGTTATAATCCCCGCATGGACTTCTCGCACATCCTCGCCGACCCCACTTCCGAGGTCGGCCTGTTCGACGCGGACGGCCGCGAACTTCCCTTCGGCCGCATTCCCCCCGCCCCCGAACTGCGGTTCGTGGCGAAGGGATCGGGACGATTCTTCCCCGACCGGCTGGTGCTCTTCGTCGCCGGCCGGGAAGTCGGACACGTCCGGTTCACCGACCCCTTCCCGGTAAACGTCCAGCCCGGCGACACGATCAACACCACAATCGCCGAGGCCGCGGATGACCCCCACATCGTCGCGGCGAACTAGGCCAGCTGCAAAACCCCGTTGGTCCCGTCGTTGTCGATCAGGAAGGTCTCCCCGTCATTCATGGTGATACTCGATCCGTAGTCGTAGTAGCCGATCAGCGGGTCGGTCGGGCTCGACGCCGGCGTGTCGTTGTACAGGTAGACGTACCGGAACGGGCCGGTCGTGCCGCCGCTGCTGGTCAGCGTCAGGTCGCCGAGGATCAGCTTGAGGGTGCCGGAGGACTGTATGCAGCCGGTGATCGTGGGAACCCGGCTCGACAGGTGCGTGTAGGCCGCCTGGGTGACGTTCGCTAGCACGCAGGCGGAAGTTGCTCCCGTCGGGGGCGTGCCTTCGGAGCCCGGGGCGGTGTTGGACAGGGCGTAGGTGAGGGCGTCGGCCCCGAGGTTGTGGACCTTGTTCGCCAGGTGCTCGACGAAGCCATTCAACTTCTGGAACGCGGCCATCGGCACCCCTCATCAAGCAAGCGGGCCGCCCGAAAGCGGCCCGCGAGAAACGGCCAATTGGCCGCGTGTAGCCCCGGGCGGGTTACTGCACCCGCGCCCAGGCGATGGCCTTCGGGACGTTGATTTCCAGCCCCGCCGACTGGAGGGCGTGCAGCTCGAACCGGGCCGGGTCCGCCTTCTCCAGGAGCCAGCTGTAGAACCCCTCCCGCTCGACCGGGGCGGCCAGGTCGTTGTCCTTGACGATCTCCGACCCCTCGACCAGCTGGAACCACGACCCGTCCGGCTCGCACATGAACGTCGCGTAGTTGTCCTGGACGACCCGCTGGGTGGTCAGGTTGGTCGCGCTGCCGCTCGCCAGCCGGATGGCCGAGTTGACGATCAGCCACTTGAACTGCGGCAGCCCGCGGAGGGTGGCGACGAACACCCCGGCGTCGGTCCCGTCCGGGTTCTTGATCGGCAGGTGGTCGTAGCTGGCCCACGGGACGTTCGAGCTGCCGGCCAGGTTCCGGACGAACGTGTTGGCGATCACGTTCTCCCAGACGGTGTTGTTGACCACGATCACGGCCAGCGCCTGGCCGACGAGGGACTGGAACGCGGCATCGATCCCGAGCAGCATGTTCGGGATGTTGGCGTTGGTCGCGTCGCTCCAGGCGGTGGTGATCTGGTTCGTGCCGGTCCCGAGCTGGAGCCCGGCCGCGAAGCTGCCGCCGGTCAGGATGTTCGAGCTCGGGATCTTGTGGTCGACCGAGATGAACGTGCCGGACCGGTCGAACGTCGGGATCAGGTCGTCCCCGGACTGGTAGAAGCCGTACACCCCGCCGTTGCAGATCGCCCCGGCGGTGATGAACTCGCGGAAGTTGTCCTGCCGCTGGCGGAGGGTCTTGGCCTGGTTCTCGATGTACCGCTTGCCCATCACGTCCCGGACCCCGGCGTTCTGGCCGAGGGTCCGGATCTGGATGAGCGTGTTGTAGTCGAGCATCACCTTCTCGGCGGACTTCGCCAGGGTGATGCTGACGTTCCCGACCGGGTTCATGGCCACCGACCCGGACGCGGCCCCCGGGATGCGGCCCCGGGCCACGTCCCGGACGTGGTCGTAGATGTCGTAGGTGTACGTCCGGCCCTGGATCGACATCACGTTCTTGCCGCCGATCTCGAACCCGAAGTACTTCGAGAGGATCGAGCCGGGGGCGCGGATCGTCGAGACGATCTTGGTCACCACCGAGGGCGTCAGCAGGGTCAGGATCGAGCCGGCCATCGTCGGGCACCTCGCGGGCTGTCGGGCTTGGTCGGGTCGGGCGGCGGGGCTCGGCCCCGCGGGTGGTCGGTTACGCGACGGTCAGGGTGTTCGCCCCGCCCGGGATGGCGATGTACTTCGAGCCGTCGTCGTTCGAGACGATCTCGATCGTCCCGCCGATCAGGTTGCCGGCGGTCTGGAACGCCACCGACGTGGCGGCGTTGTTGTTGAACGTGACGAGTTTGCCGGCCGGGGCGATGACCTTCATGGTCTGGCCGACCACGTTGTGGAACCGGAACCGGTAGCCGCGGGCGACGGCCGGGAGGGTGAAGTCCACCTCCCCGGCGGCCCCGGACGTGGTGAACGTCTTCCCGTTGTCGGCCGCGACGACGGTGTAGTTCGCGGCCTTGGCGACGACCTGGGAGAAGTCCCGGTCGATCAGCCGCAGGTCGTCGAAGACGAACCGCGGGGACAGCTGGACCCGGGCGTTCTCGTCGAACCCGAACAGGCTGCCGACCTTGACGAACCCCCACACCCGCAGCTGGGCGACCTTGTCCCGGGTGCTCCCGGACCGCGGGTCGTTCATGTCGGTGGTGGTGTCCAGCACCCCGACCGCCACCTGGCTGCCGTCCGTCGCGGTCGGGTCGTAGGCCTTGTACTTCAGCGAGCTGGCGATCTGGCCGAGGACCAGGCCGCGGCGGAGGGTGGTGGTCGGGGTGTCCCCGGCGTCCACGGAGGCGGCGTCGAGGATGACCCCGATGCAGGCCCACGGGAACGCCGGCCCCCACCAGTACTCGTTCTCGACGGTGTTGACCTGGGTGTCGATCCCGGGCAGGTTGTTCCAGATCGCGAGCGACATCGGGTACTCCGGTCGGGGGCGGCGGCCTGTCTGAATCGTCGGGGCTACGCGGGCCGGGTCACTTCCGGCCGGTCGCGTTCCAGTCGCTGACGGTCTTGGCGACCTTCTCCGGGGACTCCGGGGGGTCGTCGCGGTACGGGCTGTCGGCGACCGGGGCGGCGTCCGCCGAGAGGCGGACGGCCTTCCTGCCCTTCCGCCCGCGGGTCGAGTACGCCGACCCCTTCGGGTTCTGGCGGAGGGCCTCCACCCGGATCGTGACCTCGTTCGGCTGCACGTCCCCCTCGGCGGTGAAGCTGAGGCGGACCGCCTTCAGCCGGCCCCGCAGGTCGTCGGCCGTGGCCGGGGTCACCTGCCGGTCGTGCTCCAGGGCGTCGATCTCCCGGCGGATGGACTGGCGGGCCAGGGCCGCGGCCTTCTTCTCCTGGGCCTCCAGCGACATCTGGAGGGGCTGGGCGGCGGGCGGCTCGCTGCCCTCGGGCGGCTGCTCGGCGTCCCCGGCCTGCTCCTCGTCGTCCTCCTCGGGCTCCGGCTCGTCGTACTCCGGCTCCCCGCCGGCCTTGTAGTTCTTGGCCGCGACCTCCACGACGTGCGCGAACTGCTCGGGGTTCTTGATCGCGCTCACGTCGCCCAGGTCGAGCCCGCAGTGCTCCTTGAGGGCCGCGGCCACCTTCTCCATCCAGTCCCCGCCGCCGGATTCGGTCTCGGTCTCTTCGGGCTCGGGGGTCTCGGTCTCGTCCGCCACGGTGGGGGCCTCCGCGTAGTCGGCCAGGGACAGCCGGATCAGCGACGGGTGAATTGTGGGGGCTACGCGGGGCACCCCCGCGGCCGCGCCGATGAACTCCGGGAGGCTCGTGAAAATGCGGGTTTCGTGGGCCGAAAGCGAGAGTTTCAGGCCGCCGACCGGCTCCTGGTGCCGCTGGACCGGGCGGGGGGTGGCGGCGACGTGGGTGATGTTCAGCCCGGGCCAGAGCCGGCCGTCGGTGTCCACCCAGTCCCACCGGAGTTCCGGGCTGACGAACCGGACCTTCTTGAACTGCGCCAGGTCGGCCGGGTCGTCCCCGGCCAGCAGCACCTCGGCCCGGCCGCCCCGGACCCGGAAGGCTTTGGCGTGGGCGAACACCGTGCGGGCGAACACCTCGTCCCGCTCGGAGCGGGACAGCCGGACCGGGGTCACGTCCTGGTGTTCCCAGCAGGCCGGGACGTGCCAGCCGGCGGCCAACTGCTCGTTGCCGGTGCCGCACGCGGCGGCGAGGTCCGCCGGCCGGAAGGTGTACGAACAGTAGTCCCCGCCCTGCCGGACCACGACCCGGCCCGGGTAGAGCACGTCCTTCCAGACCTCCCACGGCTTGCCCATGCCCGCAGTGTGGGGGCTACGCGGGCGGGGTGTATGCGCACGAGGTCCGGGTAGCCGGGAAGATCGACCCACCTCCCGGGGGCCGAAAATGGCGGCAGTAACCTACGTCGGTGTGCAACTGGCCGTGGCGAAGGTGATGACGCTGACGGTCACGACCGCGGACCCGACCAGCGCGGTCACGTTCACCGCCGGGCCGACCCAGAGCATCGCGGTCAAGCCGTCGAGCAGTACCGTGGCGACCGCGGCCAGCGACTTCGCTATCGCCCTCGCCGCGGCGGGCGGGGCGTTCTCCGATATGAGCTATTCGGCGTCGGGTGCGGTCGTAACCATCACCGGCCCGGCCGACGGCGCGCCGTTCACGTTCGCCAAGAGCGACGCGGGGGCCAACAGCACCACGCTCGCCACCACCGTCGGCCCGAAGTCGCCGTCGGACGTGGGCGACCCGGCGAACTACTCGACCGGGGCGCTGCCGGTCACGGGGGTGGACAGCCTGACGGTCGAGAACACGGCGGTCCCGCTGCTGTACAACCTCGACGCCCTGGCCGCGATCACCCTCACCGGGTTCACCCGCCGGGCCACGCACACCGGCGCGGCCGCGCTGCCGACCACGAACGCCAACGGCTACCCGGAGTACCGGCCGACGGAACTCAGCGTCAAATGCACGTCCTGGCTGGTGGAACAGGGGGATTCGGACGCGGCCGGGGCGCTGCGGTTCAAGGCGATCGACCCGGGTTCGCCCGTCACCGTTACCGTCACCGGCTCGGGCTCGAACGCCCCGGTGGGGTCGGAGGCGGTGGAACTGGAGGGCCTGCCGGCCTCGTCGGTCGTGGACGTGGCGGGGGCCTCGGTCGCCGTCGCCCCGCTGTCGGGTCAGGCTTGCACCGTGGCCACGCTCAAGGGCAATTCCGCCACGGTCCGGGTCGGGGCGTCGGCCACGCTCAGCGGCACCGTGGAACTGGAGGACGCGCAGGCCCGGATCGCGGCGTCGTGGGCCACCTCGCTATCGGTGGACGGGACCAGCCAGGTGGAGATCGCGGGGGCGGCCGGCGGCCCGGGGCCGACCATCGACGGCGGGACGGTGACGTGGAAATCGACCGGGAACCTGAGCAGCGCCCCCACGGTCGGCGGGGGCGGGACGCTCGACTTCGCCCTCGCCCCGGCCGCGGTCACGATCACCGGGACGATCCAGCTGTACGCGGGGGCGGCCCTGCTCGACCCCTACGGCCGGGCGGGGAACTGGGCGGCGAAGCTGAACCGCTGCGTGCTGTCGGAGGTGACGATTTCGAGCCCGGGGAACAAGACGATCACGCTGAGCTAGAATGGGTCCCGTTTGCGATTCCGCCGAGCCGTGATCGGCCGTGTCACGATCCTTTGGACTCAGCGCCGGCGGTGCTCGACGCGGGGCACGGGACCACACCCCGGTTGCGTACCCGGATTATACCTCGGCTGGGCCGTGGATGATCGGGCGGGATTGGTTGGCGGCAATCACCCCCCCCCGCACGATCTCGTCCGCCGGAACGTCGGCCGCGGTGGAGGAGAGCCGGGAGATGGGCGGGGCGGGGTCGTTCACCGCCCGGCCCTCCGCCGCTGCCCCGGTGTGTGCGCCCCGGCCCCGGCCGGCGCGTCCGGGGCGGTCGCGGCATCCAGGTCCGCCCGGAGCCGGTCCCGTTCGGCCTCCAGGTGCCGGACGTAGTCCAGCACCGCGACCTCGTCGGGGGTGAGGATTTCGCCCGTCTGCTGGCCGTGCCGGAACTTCGTCGGCCGGTCCGCCGGGCCGTACCGGAGGGTCCGGACCTCGTAGGGCAGGCCGGGGGCGGTGGGGGTTTCTGCGGGCATCGTGGTTACCTCGTTAGTCCTGTCCCATCCAGACCGGGGCCGCGCCCTTCGCCGCCCCGGGCACCCCGGCGTCGGCGAGCACCTTCGCGGCGTAGCTGAAGCAGTCTACCACGTCGTCGTTAGCGTCCTTCTTATCGTCCCCGGTGAATCGGTACAACTCCCCCTCCACGTCGTCGAGCGGCATCCCGGCCCGGACCCCCGGCGCGGGCAGCCAGAACCGGCCGGTCGCGGCGTAGTTGAGGGCGGTCGTGGCCCTCACCAGCTTGTCGGTCCCGAGCGGGGACAGCGCCCGGGCCGGCATCACGGTCTCGCGGGCGAACTTGTAGACCGCGTTGTTCGCGGCCACGCTCTCGACCCACACCCCGTCCGGCCGGCCCCACTTGCCCCACATGGCCTCGATCCGGGGGACGATCCGCGGGGGTTCGGCCTGGAAGCGGTCCAGGTCGAGCAGGAGCAGTTCCTTCCGCGGGGTGACGAGCCAGACGGCCACGACGGTGTGGTCCGCGGTCGTTTTCTCGCTGGCGGCCGGGTCCACGGTCAGGAACCGCCGGCAGGCCGGCCAGTGGAGCGTCTCCTCGCCCGCGACCCCGGGCCGCCGCAGGACGAGGTAATCCCCCCGCTGGGTGTAGCGGTGGAGGAACCACTCTTTGAGGTAGCGGCCGCCGGCCACCGCGTCCCAGTCGCCGGCGAGCAGTTGCGCCCGTGTCATCGGGTCCAGTTCGGCCAGCGACCGGAGGTATTGTTCTTGGTCGAGGTACGGGTTGTCCTGGAGTTTGGCGGGCACGAACACCCGGGCGGGGTCGCCCGGGTTGACGTACCGCCGCTTGACGAACTCGTGCCCGACCCCGCCCGGGTTAGACCCGAGCCGGTAGCGGAGCGGGACCGGGATCGACCGCCGCCGGCGGAGCCGGGAGAATAGGTACTTGACCTGGAAGTCCGTGAATTGCGTGGCCTCATCGAGCCCGACAAACTGGAACTCCGACGACTGGTACCGGTACACGTCCCGCTCGTTGTCGCAGTACCCGAACTGGAGGGTGGACCCGGCCGGGAACCGCCAGCGGTGCTCCTGGGCATTCCACCGGGCCTTGCCCCTCAGCCACGAGTCCGCCCGGTCCATCAGGGCCCCGGGCAGCTTCAGGTCCGCGAACGTCCGCCGGAGCAGCAGGGCCGCGTACCCCGGGACGGCCGCGAACTGGAGGCCGGCCATCAGTAGGGCGTCCGACTTCCCCCCGCCGGCCGCCCCGCCGTACAGCGCGTCCAGGCATTCGAGCTCAAGGAACCGGATCTGCCGCGGGGTCGGGATGTGGGGGATCAGGGGGTTGCGGCTGACCGTCCACTCCAGCACCGGCAGCGGCATCGTGGGCGGCCCCGTACCGCTCGCGGAACAGCCGCTCCCGCTCGTTGTCGCGCTGCTCATGGATCTCCGTCGGCTCGTCCCGCAACAGCCGCGCCTTCTCCACGGCGATCCCGAACGCAATCGCCGTGTCCTTCAGGGACGCCTTCGGGATCTTCTCCGGCATGGATTCGAGGAGTCGCCACGCGATACCCCGGAGGCTGTCCGCCATCTCCTCCTTTTTCCGATCGCCAAGCTTGGCCGCCTCCGGATGGACCCGCTGCTTGGCCCAGTTCTCCAGCGTCTTGGGCGGGATGTCGAGCTGTTTGGCGGTGAGAGAGACGTTGCCCCGGTTCGCGGCGAGGGCGGCCAGGGCGTTGGCCCGTTCCTCGTCCGAGTACCGGCGGCGGGGCTTTTTCTCGGCCATATCCCCCGCAATCCTACCCGCAACGCGAAAGCCCACCCGTCCGGGTGGGCTTCGGGCGTGCGCCGGGGCCTCTAATACACTCAGTGTGTGTTGAAGAAGAAGAAGAGAGAGAGTGTATTACACCCCCTATAGGCAGGGAACCCTCTCACCCCTTCCCCGCATTAGGGGCCGGAAATGCAAACCGCCGGGCTGAACCCGGCGGGTGTGCTCGTCCGAGTATCCCCGACTATCCCCACCGGCCGGGTCAGGATTCCCGGCCCAGCGACCGCCGCCGGATCAACTCCGGCACCGTGACGCCCTCGGTCCGGGCCTCACCCCGGAGCCGCCGCAGCTCGGCCTGAGTGTACCAGACCTCCTGCTCGATCACCCCCGCCGGCCGGACCCGCGGGCGGCCCGGCCCCTTCCGCTTCGCCTCAGTCGCCATCGGGTCGTCTCCTGGCCCGCCGGGGCGGGCGGGGTAGGGGGTCACTCCGACTTCGCGCCGCATTTTCCGCAGCCGAACCGGGGGTGATAGGGATTGACGTGGCCGCACGCCCGACAGGTCATCGACCGCGTGACACCCTCATTCGTGACCGGCGGCGTGTATGTCGGGGAGGCCGGACAGCGATTGTCGCCCGGCAGGTGCCGCACATCGCCGCACTCGCACGGGCCGGCTGAAGCGGCGGCGAAGACAGCCGCCCGGCTCCGGGCTTCTTTCTTGGGCCAGCCGTTCGCCCGCAGCCTCTTGTACGCCAGGGCCTCTCGCGTCGTGGTCGCCATGTCGTCTCCTCGGGTCGGGGGTCGTCGCTCATTCACCACACGAGTATATTATTCCCGCGAACAATCCGGGTCAATAGATACCGGGAAGAATTGTCGAGATTTTTCCCGCCCCCTTCTCCGCGAACCGGCTCAGCAGCTCGCCCTGCGTCGCCACCCGCTCCGCCAGCCCGTCGCACACCCGCTTCGCGTCGGCCAGCTCCCCCAGCAGGCGGGCGACCTCGGCCTCCAGTTTTTCGTTCAACTCCAGGCTATCGTCCAGCAGCTGTTCGAGGTCCTTGCGGGTCGTGGCGACTTCCCCGGCGGGGGTGAGGCCCGGCGTCTCCCGCGAGGCCGCCTCCACCAGTTCGCGGTCCCCCGGCAGGGCCGGCCGGAGGTAGCTCGGCGGGTAGTAGTGGGGGTGCTTCGTCAGCCGGCCGCCCCGCCCGACCGCGCGGGCGTACACCCGGCCGTGCCCGACGACATACTCCACCCGGGCCGGGCGGGTGGTCTTGTGCCACCGGACGCGGATGATGTCGCCGGCCCGGACCGCGGCGGGGTCGTGGGGGGTCGGTTTCATCCCGCTTTTCTCCGCCGATCGCCACCACTTTTCCGCAGGTTGTTGAGCCGCCGCAGAATCATTTCGTCGGGCAGCCCCTGCCCACAGCGGGCGCGGACGGCCTGATCGACCCCGGTTTGTCCGCCGGAAATCACTCTCGTAATCACGCCGACACCTTGTCCTTCTTCGTCGCCGGCGTGGGGGTGGGCTCCGCCTCCGCCGCGGCGATCTTCTCGTCGGCCGTCTGGCCGCCGGCCAGTTCCCGCCGGGCCTGGCTCTTCAGCTGCTCCCAGTCGAGTTCGGCCCACGCGAGCAGTTCGTCGCCGAAGGGCCGGTCGTACACCGCGTCGATCAGCGACGGCCCGCTCACCAGCCGGAGGCAGGCGGCCAGCAGCTTGGCCGCGTCCAGCCCGGCCAGGGCATCATCGGCTAGTCGGATGAGGGCGGCGGTATCCGCGCCGGTGGGATTCGAGGGTCGAGCCCCGGTCCGTGCCAACCCGAACGCCGCCCGCACCACATCGGCCCGCTCGCCCCCGTACTGGCAGTGGTCGCGGATCAACCAGCGGGCGACGAACGAGAGGGTGTCGTGGATCGGCCGGCCGTGGTCCGCGTCGGGGATCACGGCAATATCGGCCAGGGCCTCACACTGCTCGGCCGCATACTCGGCCAGGACATGCCCGGCCAGGTCTGCGGCTTTATCCACGATGTCGGGCAGGCCCGGGGCGGCCGGTTTCGTGGGCTGGTCCTTCGCTCGCTCCGTTGTTGGTTCGTCGCGCCCCGAAGCTACCGGCTCTTGCTTCTTCAGCACCCCCGCTTCCACCAGCCCCTTCCGCGCCTCGGCGGTCTTGACCAGCAGCACCACCTTCCCGCCCCGGGCGAACCCGTGGTACTTCTGCGGGCAGTGGTCGCCGAGCAGTTTGCCGAGCGGCGTCCCGTTGTAGCCGGTGAACTCGGGGGCCAGCTCGGTCTCGTTGGCCGGGGCGTCGAGCCGGCACCAGCCCCGGGGCGGCCGGTCGAACCCCTCCGCGTCCAGGTCCGCGGCCAGCACGCCCTTTGCTTCGAGCTTGGCCACCTCGGCCGAGCGGTAGGCGTCCTCCTTCTTGCGGTAGCAGTCGGGGTCGAGGCAGCAGTCGGCCCGGATGCCGTCGGCCTTCGCCTCCTCGTCGTTGCCGGCCCGGTTGGGGCAGGCGTCGCAGCTGCCGGCCTCGGGGAGCAATTCGAGCGACTTGCGCGAGAAGGGGGCGGACGAGAGCTGGCGGGTGAAGTGCGAGCGGACCAACTCGCGGGCGCTGCGGTAGGAGAGCACGCGGTCCCGGTCGGCGTCGGTGAAGGTGGCGAACGTCTCGGTCCAGGTCCGACGATCCCAATCTTCCTCCGTGACCAGACCCGGGTGATTGATCCCCCGCAGCACACAAGCCGCCGCAAGGATGCGTGATTCTTTCCCCGGCACCCGGGCCACGATCTCCGCCACCGCCCGCGGGAGGACGCCCGCGTCCACGGCGGCCAGGGCCCAGCCGGGCAGCTTCGCCAGCCGCAGCACCGAGCGGACGTAGGCCGCCGGCTTGCCCGTCTCGCCGGCGATCTGGTCGGCCGCCCACCCGTCGGCGGCCAGCCGGTGGTAGGCCGCGACCTGTTCGGAGGCCGGCGGGTCACTCCGCTGCGCGAACGACCGGAGCATCAGCACGTAGGCGGCCCGGTCGTCGAGGGCCACCACGTCCACCGGTACCGCCTTCAGCCCGGCGAGCTTGGCCGCGCGGAACCGCTTGTGCCCGTCGAGGACCTGGAAGTGATCGACCCCCTTCCAGCCCTCGCCCGGGACGTACTCGCAGGCCGGGCCGACGGGCCGGACGATCAGCCGCACGTCCACCCGGCCGGGCGGGCGCATGCTCGCGGCCATCTCCTCCAGTTCGGCGGCGAGGAACGTCTTGCGGGGGTTGTCCGGGTGCTCCCGCAAGTGCTTCAGGTCCACCTCGCCGCGGTCGTTGTCCGGGATCACCTTACCGCCACCGGACCCGGAACCCGCTGGGGAGCCGGCCGGTTTTGCTTTCGCCTTGCTGCCCATTACCCACCTCCAGTTGTCGTGTGGTCTGGTCGAGCCGCTGCCGGGCCGTCTCGCACCCGCCCTTGCCCGGCCGGATGTCGCAC
>Ga0207652_10001642_pt1 | contig 19624 bp, 18 predicted proteins | sample KBSC63BmetaG_FD_184334 | JGI IMG/M metagenome (GOLD analysis project Ga0207652, IMG submission 184334) | Corn rhizosphere microbial communities from Kellogg Biological Station, Michigan, USA - KBS C6-3B metaG (SPAdes) (version 2) | ecosystem: Host-associated > Plants > Roots > Rhizosphere ... | reverse complement strand
GACTCGATGCAGCTCGACCAGATCGGCGAGTTCCACCTGGCTCAGCGTGGCGCGACGGCGGTGGCGCCACAGGTTGCGACCGAACTGCTCTGCCAGGCGCGGGTCCGTCACGACGACTCCGATGGCTCGGGGGCCTCGGGTGAGGAGGCGCTCTGCCTCATGTAGGCGCCCCGCCGGCCGGCATTGCTTCCGAGCCGCCAGGACATTCCCGCCAGCAGCTCGCATGACTCGACTTCGATGGCGCCGGAGAGCTTGATGAGGGTGTCCAGCCGGGGCAGCCGAAGTCCGCGCTCAAGGAGGCTGATCTCGGTCAGGTGAAGGCTTGAGCGCTCGGCGACCTTCACCTGGGAAAGGTCGGTGCGGTTGCGCAGCAGCACAAGGTTGTCGGCGAAGCGCTGCTTGAGGTCGAGAACCTCCTGGGTGTCGCGGCGACCCATGCTGCTCACCGGCTCCCGCTTCGGATCATGGCTCGAATCGCCCCGGGATCATCGGCTCGCTGGGATCGGGCGGATCGCCGGGATGGACCAGGGACGCGACGATCGCGTCGCGCTTGCCCACGAACCCAGGCTCGGTCGTCCAGCGATTGCTGAGCTGGCCCGCGGCCAGGAAGGGTGCCCCACGGCTCAGCTTGCGGATGTCGTGCCGCTGGGCGAGCTCGTCGGGAACTTCGATCTGGCAGCTACTCCACGTCCAGAGCAGTTGCGGACGCTCGGGATCGGCGACCGGGAACTCGATCTCGACCAGGACGATCGGCTCGTCTATCGGGCTTCGAGCAAGCCGGGGGTCGTCGATCAGGGTGCCGGTCACGACCGCGTGATTGAGGCCTGGTGGGGTGGACTCGGGGAAGCGCAGCCTTTGCCGCCCACGGTCTCCGGCTCGATGCCCGGTCATGCCGGCTCGTCCTCGCCGGCGTCGAGCTCGGCCAGGACGGACAAGAGGATGTCTTCGCACGTCTCCCGAACGATCCGGAAGCCCTCGATGAACTGCGGAGGGCCAACCGAATCCCGCTCCTCTTCCAGGCCCGCGATCCCGCCTCGGGCATCGTCCCGTAGTCGCTTGGCGATCCGCATCAGGTCCAGAGGAGGCATGGTGAGCTCGACCGTCTCCCGGTCGTCCTCTGGGTTCCAGCCGAGGTCCCGCATCAGCCGGAAGTCCTCGCTGAACCGGGTGGCGAGTCGCTCGACGGTGGCGTAGTCCTGGTTCTCCAGCGCCATGCAAATGTCGCTGACGCCCGAGAGCCGATCGCGCAACAGCTCGTAGAGGGCGTCGCGTTGATGGGCGGCGATCTTGATGCTGCTGGGCATGTGCCCTCCCTTCGGGTAGGGCACCGAAAGCCGGCCTGGATGCCGCCCGGTTGGGCGATGGCGAGTACCGTCTCTCTTGCATCGAAGTCTCTGGCTTCGGTGCCGGGCCCCGGGGCGTTACAGCGCCGCCGGGGCCACTTATGTCTTGCAGATCAGGCCAACTGAACGGCGCTCGGGGCCATCCGTCAAGGCCTCTCGGCGATCCGGTCCCGCGCGAGCGACCTCAAGCCTCCTGCGCCGCCCAGCGTTTTCCCAGCACTGAAGCCGTTTTCGCGCCGATCTCAATCAGGGCGGCAAGGTAACCCATAAGGCCGTATCCCGCCCCCGCTATAGGACAGAAACCCGCCTACAGGGCGGGTTTTCGCGTCACTGACAACCCCCAACTGCGGCAAACGTCTGGACCTTCGCTCGGATCAGCGCACGTCACCGTCGTCTCGGTGGTTGGGTGGGGTAGGAAGGCGCAACCTGTAGCGACCGGGGAGCACGTTGCTGCGGGGGTTGCGCAGAGCCACGCGACGACGGAGGATCGACTGGACCGAAAACGACGCGGAGCCCAGGCATGGCTCCGAGGAGAGCGACCATGGCGATCATGCAGATCCAGGAGTTCGCGGTCGACGAAGACGACCGCAGCACGACCAACTACGACAGCGTCTCAGGTCGTCTGGGCCTGGACTCCGACCCACCGGACGGCCTCGTCGTCCACACCGCGGGCTACACCGGCCGAAAGATGTTTCGCATCGCCAGCGTCTGGGAGTCCGAGTCGCACTGGCAGCATTTCCGCGACGGACGCCTGGCCGAGGCGCTGAAGCCACTGATGGAGAGCGGTGACGGCAACCCGCCGGATGCGGAGTACACCTACGAGCTGCACCACTACCTCAAGCCGTAGGCGTTTGCGGCTGTCGAATTGACCAGGAGCTTCTCCGCCGTTGCCGCTTTGGCCGCACACAGGCGGGCTTCGGCCTCAAGGAGGCGATCGGCGGAGGGCTTCGGCCTCAGCTCGATTCGGCTGATCGCGCTGAGCCCTTTGGTCCGCAGCTTCTTGCCCGTGGAGTGTTTCTTGAGGACAATCTGCAGCTTCAGGAGGCAGCCGGCCAACTTTACCCTTGCCAGCAGCTCACCCGCACGCCGGGATACGCCACAACCATCCTCTGGGTCTGACGGCAGTCGGGAGCCCATTGCAGGAGCGCTCTGGCCGGTGAAGACGAGCTGGGTCGAGCAGCCTCGTCATCGGGCCAGCGTCAGCGTCACCGGATGAATCCCCGGCGGGGCGAAGGCATAGCTCGGGGTCGAGCCCATGTTCGTCGCGAATGCGGTCCCGAAGGTCCAGTTGAGGTGGTCAGAACCTCATCGGTGTCACGCGGCGTTCTTGCCTAGGTCGGTCTTCGCTTCGCGAGCGAGGCCGAGAACTTTTTAATCGCCGGGAGTCGAGTATGTACGGTTCTCACGTTCTCATAGCCTCTGGCACGGGGCGGCCTCTACCTATATCCGATCCACGGCTGGACGACGACGCCACTGCCCGTGAACGGGACGCCGGTACCGATCGGCGCCGGTCCGGACGGATCGCCCCAGTAGACGTTCGTCGCGTCCACGGGGTCGGCGGTGCCGGCGATGCCGAGCGTCGAATCGAGGATCCGCCCATGCACCTCCACGGTCGCGCCCCGATCCGCGGTCAGCGCTGTCGTCGCATAGCGCAGCGTCGTCGCTTCCAGCCGTACGGTCGAACCAGGTCTCGCCACGATTCCCTGCCAGTCACCGGCGGCGGGAGGCATAGCACCGCCGCGCCTGTCGTCACGGATCGACGTGAAGGTCACCGGCCAGTTGTTGGTTCCCTCGGCGATCAACCTGCCGTCGACGATCAGCTTCCGCCCCAGGTCCCCTTGACGATCTGCCCCTCGGGGATCGCCAACGTCGTGTCGGCGGCGACCGTCAGGTCGTCCCGTTGGTCGGTGCCGATCTGCGCGATCAGGCCGTTCTCCTTCAGGACCCCCGAGTGCGTGAACGTTCCCCCCAGCTGCATGCCCGCGATGCCTCCTGCGATGTTGCCGCTGAGCTGCTCGGGGTCGAGATGGGGGCTGTCGATGATCATCGCCGCGCCGCCGGTCTCGCCCACCGCCGAGTCGGTCACCGCCACCGCGGCCAGCCTGAAGCCGCGGATGGCGTTCGCGCTCACCTGCGAGATGAAGGAGTGGCGCACCGACAGAGACGATCCCGCCTCGCCTCGGACGCCGGTGGCGGCGTAGCGGACGATCGCGTTCTGCAGCTCGACCTGGCCGCCCTTCTGCACCACGATCCCTTGCCAGTCGCCCGCGGCTGGAGCCGCCGCGCCGCCGCTGCCGTCGTCACGGACCGACGTGAAGACCACCGCCTGGTAGTTCGTGCCCTCGGCGATCAACCTGCTGTCGACGATCAGCTTGCTCCCCAAGGCGACCCTGACGACGGTGCCAGGCTCGATCGTCAGCGTGGCTCCGGTCGCGATCGTGAGGTTGCAGCGACGACGTACAGGCCGTTGTGCGTCGCCGAGCCGACGGTCGCGTCACTCGGCGTGCCGCAGCCGTCCGTTCTCCTGCGCCGATGCCGAGGACAGCGACACAGCACAGAGCGAGAACACGTAGAACCCCACGAGTATCAGCACGCGAAGCGCACTCCGGCTGGCCCCGCCTTTCCACGCATATCCACGCTTCATGCTGCCCCTTCCATCCGCGTCTCGTCCAAAACGGCCACGGGGACGTGGCAGCGCGCGGATGATCGCACAGGGCCCGCCATCTGACGCATACTGCGCGCATGGCCAACGTCTTTGAGCCGCACTGGGACGAGGAGCAGGATCGTCCCCCTTTCTCTTGGCGACGGGCACGGTTGGGTCGCCAGGCCGGCACTGATCAGCTCGGGGCATCGCTTTTCGAACTGGCGCCAGGTTGTTCCAGCTTCCCACTCCATGTCCATCACGCAAACGAGGAGATGCTGGTCGTCATCTCTGGCAATCCGACGCTTCGCACGTTGGATGGTGAGCGGCAACTTGACGAGGGAGAGCTGGTCGCTTTCCCGGCTGGCTCCGGTGGCGCCCACCGGATCGACAACCGCAGCCGGCAGCCGGCGCGCGTGCTGATCCTCAGCACCATGCTCGCGCCCGAGATCAACGAGTACCCCGATTCGGAAAAGATCTGGGCGCGGACGTTCCCACCCGGCGCCGCTCGACCCGACCACGCCGTTGATGTCCTCGTGCGCGCAGAGGACGAGAACGTCGACTACCTCGCGGGCGAGAGCTAGGAGCAAGCCCTCGTCAGGACGACCCGGCCGCTTGATGCCCCGGCGTCCTGAGCCCGCCCTCCCGAGGCTGGGCTCCAGGCGAGCACTACTCCCCTTCTCAGGGAGGGGTGCCGAGCGCGAACAGCACACGGCGCACCGTTTCGGCTGCCGGGAGAGCGCGCTCCAAATGCGTCCCGGTCTGGGCTCCACATCCGCGGCCTGGCGCTGTTCGGCTGAAGCAGGTTCGCGCCCCGCCCAGGATCCGCGCTGGCTCCCGCCGAGGAAGGCGCGCGCAAGGTCGCGGTCATTCTGTTCGGCCTTCGCGAGATCGAGATCGGCTGGGATCGGCTGGAGTCTGTGGGGCATGTTGCCCCAGCAGAACCAGGCAGCGGATGGCTGTCCTCTCGGCACCACACGGCCGGACGCCCCCTGGGTCGGGGCATAGGGCGGATCTGAACGAGGTCGAGGTCGCTCATTGCGCCTCAGCCGGAGATGTCGCGGCGGTCGAACAGCCAACTGCCCAGCCCTGCAAGGACGGCGGCGGCAACCAGGACGCCACAGAAGGCGAGCGGTTCGATCCCTTCCTGGATCGCGTTGCCGTAGTACTTGAAGACCGAGGCGTAGCGGACCCAGTCGAGGCTGGGATCGAGCTTGCCGACGAGGTCGATCACATACATCGCGACGAGGACCCCGGCGACGGCGCCGGTTACGACGCTGGTGCGAAGCGAGAAGGCGCAGGCGACGACGCCGAGGCCGGCGAAGAGCAGCGCCAGCGGCCAGACGTTGGCGAAACCTTCCGCGGCGGGACCCGCCTCCAGTCCGGCGCCGGCGAGCAGGCTGCCGAGGCCGGTGATGAGCCCGGTGATGAGCAACACGGCGGCCAGCTCGGCGGCGGTGGCGAGGAAGCCGGCGGCGCAGAGGCGGCGCCGCGAGACCGGAGCCGAGAGGAGGACGTCGAGCCGGCCGGTTTCCGCCGCGCCGGCGAGCCCGCTGGCGACGGCGCGGACGGCCAGGTAGCCCAGTGCCAGCGGCACGATCAGGCTCAGCATCTCCGCGTGCAGGTACTGCTCGACGCTGGAGAGTTCCCCGATCCCGAAAGCTTCCTTCAGGCCGGAGGGGTATTTCTCCACCAACTTCGAGATCGAGCTTTCGACCGACGGGAAGATCGCGACGATGAACGCCGACATCGCCCCGAGCGGCAGGCCCCAGGCGAGCAGGGAGCGGCGGCGGTCGGAGAGGTGCGCGGCGACGAGGGCGCCGAGTTGGGAGCTCATCGCGGTCCCTGCCCCTGGTAGTAGCCGAGGAAGACCTCCTCGAGGGTCGGGTGGACCGCCTCGAGATCGGTGACGTGGTGCGCCGCCAGGGCCTTGATGACAGGGTCGAGGTCGCCGGCGACCTTGAAGCTCACCGTCTCATCGCCGGTCTCCAGGTCGCTCACCCCCGGCATCGAGCGCAGCTCCTCCGGCCTCGCGCCGTCGGCCAGCCGCACGGTGACCCGCCGCCGCGCCTTGCCCAGCAGCTCGGCCATCCACTCGACCGCGATCAGGCGGCCATCGCGGACCATCCCGACGCGATCGCAGACCCGCTGCACCTCGTCGAGGTCATGGGAGGAGACGAATACCGTGCAGCCGCGCTCGCGCTCTTCGGCGACCAGCGCCAGGAACTCCTCCTGCATCAGCGGGTCGAGCCCGCCGCTCGGCTCGTCGAGGATCAGCAGCTCGGGTTCGTGGAAGGTCGCCAGGATCAGCCCGACCTTTTGGCGATTGCCGCGCGAGAGCTGCCCGAGGGGCCGGTCGAGGTCGGCGTGGAAGCGGGCGGCGAGCGTATCGGCGCGGCCGGTCCCCTCGACGCCGCGCAGACGGGCCAGCAGCCGCAGCGCCTCGCGGCCGCTGGACTGCCGCCCGTAGCCGAAGTCGCCCGGCAGGTTGCCGAGCCGGGCGCGAATCGCGACGCTGTCGCGGCGGCTGTCGAGCCCGAAGAGGCGGGCACTGCCGGCGCTCGGGTGGATCAGGTCGAGCAGAGCGCGGATCGTCGTCGTCTTGCCGGCGCCATTGGGACCGAGGAAGCCAAAGACCTCGCCCGGCTCGACCGTGAAGGTGACCTCCTCGATACCGCGATGGCGGCCGAAGAGCTTGGTCAGCCCCTCGGTGTCGATAACGGGGGTGCTCACCTGGTCTCCCATCCTCGAGCAGCCAGGGGTCCCAAGCCGATGACGAGGAGGACGAGAGGCCACAAGCGTCCCCGGCGGATGTCGTATTCCGCAGTCAGCTCGTCCCAGCTCTTCTTCGCCACCAGCCGCCCCAGGCCGAACTCGAAACAGACAGTGAGGAGCAGCCAGATCGTCCCGATCATCGCGGCTTCGGATCGGCTTCGGATCGGCCAGCGGTGCTGAAGTGCGCGGAAATAGCCGATGAAGGCGGTGCCGGCGCTCGCTACCGAGAGCCGGTTCGCGGCGGGCTCGGAGAGCCACCTCCCATAGGTCCCTTCTCGGAGGACCCCGTTGGCGACGCCGATGACCGCGCCTCCAAGCCAAGCGACCAACCACTGCTTCCTTTCGACTCCCATACGGGCAAGGTATGAGGTCGACACGACGCGGGCCTAGGATCGGCGGATGAGCGGCCACACCCCTGGCCGGCACACCACTGGCGGATCGCCCGGCGCCGCCGGCAACTACTGCGAGGCGGCGGCCTGGCCGCGCTGCTCGCCGTGGTCGGGCCCGGGGTGCTGGGGGCGAAATACGGCTACGAGCTGATATGGGTCCTGGTCGTCTCCACCGCGGCGCTGGTCGTCTTCCACGAGCTCGGTGCCCGCCTCGGCGTCGTCACCGGCAAAGGCCTGCTGACGCTGGTCCGCGAGCGCTTCGGGCGGCGGGCCGCGGCGTTCGTCCTCACCGCCCTGGTCATCGCCGGCACCGGCCCTCGGCTCCGCCGGGCGTGTGGCGACGGGCATCGCGCTGGCGGCGATCGTCGTCTCGGTCCTCGCCCTCGGCGTGCTCGCGGTCGCCTGATCAGACGCCGAGCCAGAGGCTGAGCCCGACCATCAGCGCGACGCCGAGCACGATCCCGGCGCTCGGCTGCAGGCGCTGGTCGCCAGCCCCTCGGGGAGGCTGTGGACGAAGAGGACGAGGGAGACGAGCCCGGAGGTGCGGGCCGGAGTCTGTGGGGCCTCCCGGATGCCCCGGCTCGAAGGAGGGCCTACCTTGTGACCATGCAGCCGGCCCCCGCCCTGGAGTTGAGCGAAGCCGAGCTCGACGGCCTTGTCGCCTACTGGGAGGCGGCGAACTACCTCACCGTTGCCCAGATCTACCTGCAGGCGAATCCGCTGCTGCGCGAGCCGCTGCGGCCGGAGCACGTCAAGCCGCGCCTGCTGGGTCACTGGGGGACCTCGCCGGGGCTAAACCTGGTCTATGTCCATCTCAACCGGATGATCCGCGAGACCGGCGAGGAGGTCCTCTACGTCGCCGGCCCTGGCCACGGCGGCCCGGCCCTGGTTGCCAACGTCTATCTGGAGGGCACCTACTCCGAGGTCTACCCGGAGGTCTCCGCCGGCGAGCGCGGCCTGCGCCGCCTGGTGCGCCAGTTCTCGACCCCGGGCGGGATCCCCAGCCACGTCAGCGTCCCCACCCCGGGCTCGATCCACGAGGGCGGTGAGCTCGGCTACGCGCTGGTCCACGCTTTCGGCGCCGCCTTCGACAACCCCGACCTGCTGGTCGCCTGCGTGATCGGCGACGGCGAGGCGGAGACGGCGCCGCTGGAGGGCTCTTGGAAGGGCGTGCGGTTCCTCAACCCGGCCCGCGACGGGGCGGTGCTGCCGATCCTGCACCTCAACGAGAACAAGATCTCCGGGCCGACGGTGCTGGGGCGGGCGCCGAACGAGGACATCCGGCAGCTGCTGGTGGGGCATGGCTACCAGTGCCGGTTCGTCGCCGGCTCGGACCCGCGCCAGGTCCATCGCGAGTTCGCCGCGGTGCTGGCCGAGTGCCGTGGCGAGATCGCCGCGATCAAAGAGCGAGCGCGCGCCGGGGGCGCCTCTGGCCGCCCGCGCTGGCCGGCGATCGTGCTGCGCACGCCGAAGGGGTGGACCGGCCCCAAGGAGGTCGACGGCGTCGCGGTCGAGGGCACCTTCCGCGCCCACCAGGTGCCGCTGAAAGGCGTCCGCGAGAACCCCGAGCACCTGGCGATGCTGGAGCGCTGGATGCGCAGCTACCGGCCGGATGAGCGCTTCGACGAGCAGGGGCGCCTGGTCCCGGAGCTGGCGGCGCTGGCACCGGAGGGCGACCACCGCATGGGCGCGAGCCCGCAGGCCAACGGCGGCCGTCGTCTCGTCCCCCTGGAGATCCCCGACCCCTCCGCCCACGCGATCGAGGTCCGCGAGCCTGGCGCCGAACAGGCCGAATCGACCAAACGCCTCGGCCTGATGTTGCGCGACCTCTACGCCGCCAACCCCGACAACTTCCGCCTCTTCTGCCCCGACGAGACCGACTCCAACCGGCTCGGCGCCGTCTTTGAGGTATCCGACCGTTGCCTGATGGACGCCCGCCTCGAGGACACCGACGTCTCCTCCGACGGTCGGGTGATGGAGGTCCTCTCCGAGCACAACTGCCAGGGCTGGCTCGAGGGCTACCTGCTGAGCGGCCGCCACGGCCTCTTCGCCACCTACGAGGCCTTCGCGATGGTCTCGGCGTCGATGGCGATCCAGCACACCAAGTGGCTGGAGGAGATGCGGCGGCTCGACTGGCGCGCGCCCGTCGCCTCGCTGAACGTGCTGCTCACCTCGACCTGCTGGCGCAACGATCACAACGGCTTCAGCCACCAGGGGCCGGGGCTGATCGACACGATGATCAGCCTCCGCGGCGAGGTCGTCCGCGTCTACTTCCCGCCCGACGCGAACACCCTGCTCACGGTCGCCGAGCACTGCCTGCGCAGCCGCGACTACGTCAACCTGATCGTGATCGACAAGCAGCCGCAGCTGCAGTACCTGACGTACGAGGAGGCGGTCGAGCACGCCCGGGTCGGCGCCTCGCGCTGGGACTGGGCGAGCAACGCCGCCGACGATCCCGACGTGGTCCTTGCCGCCGCCGGGGACATCCCGACGATGGAGATCGTCGCCGCGGCCGAGCTGCTGCGGCGCCACACCCCCGAGCTGGGCGTGCGCGTCGTCGACGTGGTCGACCTGATGACGCTCTTCCCCCGCGCAGCCCATCCGCACGGCCTCCCCGAGGACGACTTCGACGCGCTCTTCGGCCGTGATCTCGAGGTCGTCTTCGCCTTCCACGGGTACGCCCGCGCGCTCCACCAGGTGATCCACGGCCGCCCCCACCCCGGCCGCTTTCACGTTCGCGGCTTCAGCGAGCAGGGGACGACGACCACCCCGTTCGACATGGTCGTGCTGAACGGGATGAGCCGCTATCACCTCGCACTGATGACGCTGGAGCGAGCGCCGCGCACGCCCGCGGGCGCCGCCAAGCTCGAAGCCCACTGCCGCGAGATGCTCGCCCGCCACCTCTCCTACGTGCGCGAGCACCTCGAGGACATGCCCGAGGTCCGCGACTGGACCCTGGCCCGGGCCGAGTGAGCGGCGCGGGCCCGATCCTCACCGTCAACGCCGGCTCCTCGAGCCTGAAGCTCCGGCTGCTCGGCCCCGGCGACGAGGTGCTGGCGACGCGCGACGGCGCGCCCGGCGGCGATCCGGCGGCGCTGCGCGACGGGCTCGAGGCGATCCTCGATGCCGGCCCGCCCCCCGGCGCGGCCGTCCACCGTGTCGTCCATGGCGGCGCCGAGTTCACCGGGGCGACCCTGGTCGACGCGAGCGTCGAGGCGGAGCTCGACCGCCTCGCGGACCTGGCGCCGCTGCACAACCCGCAGGCGGTGCGCGCGATCCGGGCGCTCGGCGAGCTCCGTCCCGGGCTCACCAACCTCGCCTGCTTCGACACCGCCTTCCACGCCGACCTGCCCGCCGCCGCGCGCACCTACGCGCTGCCCGCCGCCTGGGCCGGAGGCACGACGCCGCTGCGCCGCTACGGGTTCCACGGCCTCTCCCACGCCTACGCGAGCCGGCGCGCCGCCGAGCTGCTCGGCGCGGCGCGGGATGACCTGCGCCTGGTCACCGCCCACCTCGGCGCGGGCGCCTCGCTGGCGGCGGTCGCCCGGGGCCGCTCGGTCGACACCACGATGGGCTTCACGCCGCTCGAGGGCCTGGTGATGGCGACCCGCGCCGGCTCGGTCGATCCCGGCCTCCTGCTCTGGCTGCAGCGCCACCGTGGCATCGGGCCGGAGGAGATGGAGCGGGCGCTCGATCGCGAGGCGGGCCTGCTCGGATTGGCGGGGACGGCGGACCTGCGCGAGGTCGTCGCGGGCGCCGCCCGGGGCGAGGAGCGCGCGACCCTCGCGCTCGACGTCTACGTCCACCGCCTCGGCGCGGCGATCGCCGCGATGGCGGCGGCGATGGACGGGCTCGATGCCCTGGTCTTCACCGGCGGCGTCGGCGAGAACTCGACCGCGGTGCGCGAGCGCGCCTGCGCGGCGGCCGCCTTCCTCGGCGTCGAGCTGGACCCGGCGGCCAACGAGCGAGGCCTCGCCGACACCAAGCTGTCGCCGGCGGGCGTCCCCGTGGCCGTGCTGCTGGTCGCCGCGCGCGAGGATCTCGAGATGACCCGCCAGGCGCGCTCCCTGCTCGCTGACTGAGGGGCCATCCGTGCGACCGCGACCCACGGCCGTGGGCAAACCCCGGATGGAAGGCGCCCCGTGCCCGCCTAGGTTCGGGGTCGGCAATCGCAAGCGGGCCGCGCCAGGCCTCGAGAAAGGGGAGGCAGATGTCCACCAACACCATCCGGATCAGACGGTTCGTCGCCGTCCGCGACGAGGAGATCGAGACGAAGCCCGAGGGGGGTCGCGTCGGCGTCGGTCGACACGATCGCCTACTGGGCCGTCGTCGCGGCGATCTACATGGGCTTCGGGTTCCTCTGGTACTACTCGTTCAAGGAGAAGCTCGCCGCGCGCCTGGACAGGTAGCGGAGACGTGACCGCGGGGCCACCGAGGCGACCCCCCGCCGCTACCGGTCCGCCGTCGGGTCAGGCGAGGGAACGACGGTCAGCCGGCGACGTCGCAGGAACTCGATCAGATCGCGTTCGCTCGCCCGGAGGTCGGATGACGAGCGGCAGACGACGAGGAAGCGGCGCCGGAAGCGAAGGCCCTCGATCGGCCGCCGGTACAGGCGGTCGAGGCGTTCGTCGAGCGCCAGGGCGGAGAGCAGGATCGGCGTCTCGAGCTCCAGGGCCTCGCGCTTCGCGGCGGCGGAGCTCCCGACCTCGAGGCGCGGCGTCGCCAGCCGCTCGCGGAAGGAGGCCAGGACGGCATCGACGAGGCGGCGGCCGTGGGCGCCGGGGTCGCGCACGATCAGCGGCGTGCGCAGGAACTCGTCGCGCCCGATCGTCTCCCGCCGATACCAGGGATGGGACTCGGGGACGGCGAGCACGATCTCGTCGTCGAGCAGCTCGAGCTCCTCGAGGTGGTCCTCGGGGTCATCCGGCAGGCGGTTGGCGACGATGCCGATCTCGGCGCGGCCGTCGACCACCATCCGCCGCACCGCCTGGGAGTTCGCCGCGGTCAGCTCCAGCGGGCGCTGGATTCCGGGTCGCGTCTGGTAGGCGACCAGCTCGGGCGCCAGGTGGTACTCGCCGACCGTGTGGCTGACGGCGATCCGCAGCGTCTCCTTCGTCGCGCCGAGAGTGCCGAGCAGGTCGGTGATCGCGTCGGCCTGGTCGAGGAGGCGCCGGGCCTCGGGGTAGAGCCGCCTCCCCGCCGCGGTGAGCTTCACGCCCGAGCTCGAGCGCTCCAGCAGCTTCGCCCCGGCGATCGCCTCGAGCGCGCGGAGCCGCTTCGACACCGCCGGCTGGCTGGTGCGCAAGGCGACGGCGGCCCGGCCGATCCCGCCGAGATCGGCCGCCAGGCAGAAGGCGCGCAACTCGATGATGTCCGGCGCCCGCAGCGGTTTTGCCATGCCGTGTCTCCTGCCGCGCCCCGGCCGCCCGGGGCTTCAAGTCATAACGAACGGTTATGACTGAGCTTAGATCACGGCACCCACATTTGGCGCCGTTCGCCTTGTCGCGGGCGGGGCGCTCCCCGATGCTCGATGGACAAGCGAAGGGAGCCCAGATGAGCACCGTGGCACGACAGAGAAGACCGCGACCGAGCAAGCGCAGGCAGCCGCGCGGCCACCACCGCCGTCCCTCCGGATCGCCGCCCCTCGACCCGCTCGACCAGCGGATCGACGGCCGCCTCGACGAACGCTTCGACGCCGAGACGACGCGGAGCAGCTTCGCGATCCTGCTCGCCGGCTTCGCCGTGCTGATGGCCGCGATCGCGGGCGTCACCGTCCTCGTGATCGGCGGCGAAGACAGCCCCGGCGAAGCGCCGGTCGCCGCCGCCGCGGGCGAACAGGCCTCGATGCCAGACATGGACATGAGTGGCACGGACATGGGCGGGACGACGGCCGCCGGCGCCGCCACCGCGTCCGCCGCCGGGAAGAGCGTCGCCTTCGAGCCCTTCCAGCGCGTCGACCCGACGCTGCCGGCCGTGCCTCCGGGCCCGGTCAAGCACTTCCGGGTCGAGGTCTACCAGCACGTCACCAAGGTCTCGCCCGAGGAGCCGCCCACCGAAGTCTGGTCGTTCGGGGTGAACGGCACCTTCTACCGCGGCACCGGGGTCTCGGCGCCGATGGTGGTGAACGTCGGCGACAAGGTGAAGATGACCCTCGTCAACGGCGGCTCGAAGGCGATGGGCGTGACGATGTCCCACTCGATCGACCTCCACGCGGCCGAGGTGGACCCTGGCGAAGCCTACGTCGACGTGGCGCCCGGCAAGACCCACTCGTTCACCTTCGTCGCCGAGCATCCCGGCGTCTTCATGTACCACTGCGCGACCCAGCCGATCCTGCTGCACACCGGGGCGGGCATGGTCGGCATGTTCATCGTCAAGCCGAAGAACCTGCCCCCGTCCCACCACGAATTCTGGCTGACCCAGCAGGAGTACTACCAGGGCGAACCGGGTGGCATGGCCGACCTGGCGAAGATGGAAGCCGAGCAGCCCGACGTGATCGCCTTCAACGGCTACGCGAACCAGTACCAGGAGGCGCCGATCGTGGTCGACCGCGGCCACCGCGTCCGCCTCTGGATCCTGAACGCCGGCCCCAGCAAGTGGACCGCCTTCCACGTGATCGGCAGCATCTTCGACCGGACCATGGTGGAGGGCGTCGAAGGCCACGACGCCCAGACGATCAGCCTCGCCCCCTCCCAGGGCGGCTACGTCGAACTGACCCTGGACCAAGAGGGCACCTACCCCTTCGTCGACCATTCCTTCGGCGACATGATCAAGGGCGCCGCCGGGGCCCTGCAGACGACTAACGCCCCGCCCCCGATGCCCGGGTCCTCCCACTAGTGCCGTGAGTCGCAAGTCCTCTTCCACCTCGGATCGAGGCTGGATGGTTGGTTCCGCGGCGGGAAGGGACGGGCGGGCATGGCACGGGCGGGAAGGGACGGGCGGGGGTTCGCGGCCCGGGCGCCGTCCGAGCTGGGTCGGTGGCCGTCCTGGGCGCCTCATGGGGGTCATGGCAGGCTGTGACCCCCATGAGGCGCCCAGGACGTGAGGCTTTTGTAGGGGAGGCGTCACAGGGACGTCGCGAAGTCGGACTTACGTGACGATCCCTCATGGGACATGCCGAGATTCGAACGGTCGGGAATCTGCGTGGTTCGAAATAGTCGTATGGCGACCATTTCGAACCACGCGGGACCGGTCGGGGATCTGCGCGGTTGGAAACTTCGGCCATGTCGAAGTAACCAACCCGGCAGATTCCTGACCGTTCGAGGACCGGCCCTGGGCGCTCGACGTGGGCGTCCCGAGGCGCTCCCGGGGCGCTTCCGTGACGGTTCCTCCACGCCTTTCATACCCGCCCCTCTCGCCACGGCCACAGCCTGCCCGGGCCGTGGCGAGAGGGGCGGGTCCCTACCCCTGGGCGCCAGCCTGCGGGGCCCCGTCTCTTCCCGGGCGCGGAGCCGGCGAAATCAACCATCTGGCCCAAAGTCGACAGGGGGCCTAGGTCCCCTTCTCAAGGGGATCGCGCGGCCATACGATCTCCGGCCGTGAAGGTGACGGCTCGGGCTCTTACCCATCTCGCACTGTTCGCCTCGCTGCTCGTCGCGATCGTCGCGGTGGTCGTGGCGACGGGGCCGGAGAGCGCCGGGGCGACGACGAGCCGGGGGCAGGCCACCCAGCCGGCCAAGTCGTCGGGACCGATTGCCTCGCCGCGGCCGGGAGAGCGGATCCAGCGCAACCACCTGCGGCTGGTGGTCGCCGCCGGACCCGAGCGCGATGACCTGCGGGCGAGGTTGAACGGCGTCCCGATCGGCAAGCGCTTCCGGGTCAACCTGAGGCGCCATCGGCGCTACCTCGAGGCCTCGCTGGTCGACGGCCTGCGACGGGGCCGCAACACCCTCGTCGTCTGGGTGAAGCGCGAGGGCAGCGGCTACTGGCGCGCCGCGGTGAACTTCGTCGTCGCCCACCGCGCGCCGATGACGAGTGCCGGCCGGGACCTTCGCGTCACCGCCGGCGCGCGCACCGAACTGCACGGGCAGGTGCTGATGCCGGCCTCGACGCAAGGCGGCGCCGCACAGGCCAGCGCCGCACAGGACGGCCCGGAACAAAGCAGCCCCGAAGTCGAATGGAGCGTCGTCTCGGCCCCTGCGCGGAGCGAACTCTCGGCCCCGTTGGCGACGATCGCGCCGCCGCCCGGCGGGCCGGAACCGGCGGGCCTCGAAGAAGCCGACACGCTGAGCCCGATCTTCGCCCCTGGCGTCCCCGGCCGCTACACGCTGGAAATGTCGGCCTCCGGTGCGAGCGGAACGAGCACCGACACGGTGACGATCTACGTCGTCCCCTCCACCCCGTTGGTGAACCTCGACACCGAAGTCAAGGCCGGCGACAGCGGCACCCAGCCGGGGATCCGGATCGGCCCCAACGACCTCGCCGCGCCCTACCTGCGGACCGCCGCCGGCGCCAAGAACTACTCGGGCACGATCGAAGGGATCTCCTACGAGGCGATCTGGCAGGTCGTCGCGCTCGAACGCTCGACCACGGCGCTGAAGTGGAACCGCACCTACGGCATCTGCAAGACCGCGCAGAGCGGCAGCTGGTACGCCTGCCGGGTCGGCGAAGCGGGCGCGGTCGCCCCCGCCCTGGTCGGCGTCCCGGTGGCCGCCAAGCTCGGCGAAGAACTCGCCGGCCTCGGCAACGAAACCCTGGTCATCGCCGCCTCCCACAAGAGCGGCGGCGCGGGGATGGAATGGGCGCCGCCCGACGAAGCCAAGTTCGTCGAAGCCAACCTCGCCGCGATCGGCTTCCCGAAGGAATCCGACCCGGAAATCGGCGCGCAGATCACCGCCGCCAAGGCCGGGGAACTGGCCGGGGTCGGCGTCCCGGGGCTCTCGCAGGGCGAAGCGGCGATCACCGCGGGCGCCGGGACGAACGGGCTGGTCGGTTACCTCAGTCCCGACTCGAGCGTGCCGACGCCGCACTACGGCTTCGTCTCGCCGCGGCGGATCCCCTTCGACACCCGCGCGGCCTCCGAGTGCAACCCGCAGGGATGCAGCGTCACCCAGCGCATCGGCAAGGGCTCGGGCGCGGTCGAAGTCAAGGGGACCGTGCCCGTCGACGAGGGCGGCTTCCTCGTCGCCGGCTACAACCGCCTGACGCTGGCGCCGATCGAAAGCAAGACCTTCGTCACCGCGGTCGTCGGCGAAGAACAGGAATACAACTACGGCCCCGCCCGCGCCGCCCTCGAACGGATGGCCCCCTACGTCACGGGCCTCGCCCAGAGGCAGGCGATCGTCCTCATCACCTCGATCCACGGCTCCAGGCAGGCCAGGAAGATCCTCTACCAGCCGGGCACCCCGCCCTGGGAAAAGCTGCTGAGCGCGGTGGCGGGCGTCGGCGGCACCCGCGAAGAACTGGTCAAGGGCGCGGCCACGACCGGCGCCGACTACTCGCTGGTCGGCGCGGCGAAGTTGCTCGAAGGCGCGGGCGCCGAGTCCTCCGCCCCGGGGGCGCGGCTGCGCGGCGTCTTCGTCCCCGACGGCGACTCCATCTACCGGCCCGAATCGGTCAACCCGACGACGGCGCCGAACGAACTGCTGATGAACACGATCCTCGGCGAACCCGGCACCGAGCCCTGGCCGGACGAAAACAACCCCGAAGTGATGGCGGCGATGACCTGGATCGGCACGCACACGAAGCTGCTCGGCTCCCGCCCGCGGTTCAGCTACTGGAACAAGCTGACCACCCCCGCGCTCGCCGGCGAAGCGCTCGAAGAGGTGAACGCCGTCGACTTCGAACCTCGCCAGGGCTTCAGCTCCAGGGCCTTCCACGCGGCGATCGAAGACCTCACCGTCGAGCTGCCCCTGGTCAAGTCGGTGCGGGCCTACATGGAAGAGCTCGCCTCCCCCGCCGGCGGTGGGACGGAAGCCTGGGAGAAGGCGTTCAAGATCAACGCCGAACTCAAGAACCTGCTCGAAAAGCTGAAGGAAAGGGGCAAGTCCACGGCCGCGTTCCTCTCGTTCCTGTCGCAGGTCGCCCAGGTCGCCGCCACGTTCGCCGGGTTCCCCGAGGCGGGGGCGGTCGTGAAGTTCATCGAAGCGTCGGTGATCGCCGGGGAGTCCGGACAGGCCGTCTACAACACCAACTACGACGGCTCCGAAGGCAAGCCGAGCATCGAAGTCGAAGCGGCGAAACTCGGCGAAGAGCTGGTCAAGCAGGCGAAGGCGAGCGAAAAGTCGTTCGCCCGCTTCGGCGACATCGTGGTCAGCGACTGGAGCAAGCTCCAGCTGATGGGCAAATACGGCGGCTGCAACCCGGAAGGCAGCTGTGGGCCGAAGGGCGAATACGCCGAACTCGCCTACGGCCCGCGGATGGCCGAAGCGGCCCGCCAGCTGACGACCGACGGCTTCGAACGCGAGCTCTACACGCGGCTCGTCCCCCTCGTCTTCCCGATCTGGAACACGGAACCGGAAACCACCACCGAAGCCACGAACCTCGGCGAACACTATTACTGCCGCGACATCTCCTACCCCTTCTACCGCGCCCCCGAACTGGCCTACTTCAAGAGCCTCAGCGGGCTCTTCCCGGCCCCGGGCGACCACCCGTCCAGCGACAGTCCCTTCTCCTACCGCGTCTACCTCTCGGTCGCCCGCTCCGGCCTGACCTACGGCTGGGCCTCGAAGTCGATGCTGGAACACATGTTCAACCCGCTGAACGCGAAGAACGCCAAGGAAGACGGCCTCCAGATGAACCGCGGCGACTTCATGCGCGAAGGCGAACGGATCGGCAAGTACATCCCCGCCCACTCCTGTTACTGGTACTGAGCCGACCGGCGGCGGTCGATTCCGGCGAGGCGCCCCGGAAACTTGTCGCCCTCTGCCGGGTTTCATGGAGACACGCCGCTACACTCGCCGCTCTGGGCCGACCGGCCTCTACGCAGGGGAAAATGTGACGATCCGACCGAACGAGGCCAATTTGAACCTCTTTCCGCGCCGCCGCGCCGCGGCGCCGCTTCTCGCCGCCCTCGCGCTCGTCGCGGGGCTCATCCTCGCCGCCACCGCGACCGCCGCGCCGAACCCCAAGGCCACCGGCTCGGTGATCGGCGGGCACAACGCGACGATCGCGGAATATCCCTCGCTCGCCTTCATCGAAGGGGTGCAGGCGACGGCCGGCTACGCCTGCACGGGCACCGTGGTCGCGCCGCGGGTCGTCCTCACCGCCGGGCACTGCGTCGAGGACATCGAATCGAGCTCGATCGTCGAGCCGGAACTGATCGCCGTCGCGACCGGGGTCTCCAACCTGAAGAAGATCCAGCTTACGCAGGTCAGCAAAGTCGAACGGGTGCTGGCCTACCCTGGCTTCGATCCGACTGAGTTGCACGGCGACGCCGGCCTCCTGATCCTCACCGAACCGGTGGCCGCGCCGCCGATCGCGCTCGCCACCGGGGCCGACGCGGCACTCTACGAACCGGGCGACCAGCTGACCGTCGCCGGCTGGGGAATCGACAACCGCAACACGGGCCACGCGCCGAACCAGCTGCAGGCGGCGACGGTGCCGATCGAGGAAGCCTCGCGCTGCAAGGAAGGCACGCGGCGCTTCTACCCCTTCTTCGACCCGAACCGCCAGGTCTGCGCGCTCGACTCGCCCCACTTCCACATCACCACCTGCCACGGCGACTCCGGCGGCCCGGCGATCGCCACGCGGGCGGACGGCACGCCGGTCGAGCTCGGGGTGACGAGCCTCGGCGACGGCTCCTGCAACCCCGCCAGCCCGGCCGTCTTCACCCGCGTCGACCAGATCTCCTCCTGGGTGCAGAGCTGGATCGACGCGGTCGAAGCGGGCGCGCCGGAGCCACAGGTCAAGGTGCCGAAGGCCCACATCCCCCTGCTCACGCGCGAACGCTCCGAAGAAATCAGCCTCCTGGGGATGGAGGAAGCCTTCGGCCCGAAGTTCGCCCACGGCCAGGAAAAGACGGTCAAGTGCGAGCGGCTCACCAAGGCCCGGCTCAAGTGCGGCGTCACCTGGTTCCAGGGCCCGAACGACTATTTCGGCAGGGTCACCGTCTTCTACGCGATCCGCCACAACGTGGTCCTCGCCGGCATCCGCTACACGGTTCACTGGGTGAACGACCACTGCTACTTCCACAGCGGCCACCCGCAGGCCTGCAAGGTCCAGACGAAGACGAAATGACCCCGGCGCCGCTGGCCGGCGATGGGAAGGGACGCGGCCGGGACGGGATGTGGGCCATTGGAGCTGGCGGCCGAGAGGGGAGGGGACGCGGCCCCGCAAGCCGGCGCCCGGAAGGGACGGGGCCCCGCAAGCCGGCGCCCGGAAGGGACGAAGGCCCGCAAGCTGGCGCCCGGAAAGGACGAGGCCCCGCAAGCTGGCGCCCGGATAAGGGACGGGCCGTCTCGTCCACGGCCCTGGCAGGCCGTGGCCGTGGCCGAGACGGCCGGGTCGCGGGGAGCGGGGGGACCCGTGGAGCGGCCGTC
>Ga0207652_10001635_pt1 | contig 19660 bp, 17 predicted proteins | sample KBSC63BmetaG_FD_184334 | JGI IMG/M metagenome (GOLD analysis project Ga0207652, IMG submission 184334) | Corn rhizosphere microbial communities from Kellogg Biological Station, Michigan, USA - KBS C6-3B metaG (SPAdes) (version 2) | ecosystem: Host-associated > Plants > Roots > Rhizosphere ... | reverse complement strand
CCCGTGCACGATCCTCCGCTCCCCGCACACCCGCCCCTCTCGCCACGGCCACAGCCTGCCCGGGCCGTGGCGAGAGGGGCGCGTCCCTTCCCCGGGCGACAGCCTGCGGGGCCCCGTCCCTTCCCGGGCGCCAGCTTGCGGGGCCCCGTCCCTTCCCCTGGGCGCCGGCTTCCGGGCCCCCATCCCTTCCAATGCCCCAGCCGGCACGGGCGCCATCACTCGCTGGGCCCCGCGGCGTGCCTGCGGCTAATTCGCTCTTGGAACTACTCGCCCGGGGGCACCCCGGGCGCAAGGCCGCGGCTACTGGTCGAACAGCTCGCGGTGGCGGGTGAGGCGTCGCCGACTGCGCTCGAGGGCGTTGCGAAGCTGTTCTTCGCCGATCCGGACGTCACCGTTGCGCAGCGCATCGAGCATCAACGAGTGCTCGTCGTGGGCGAGCTGGAAGTCGTACGGGGTGAAGGTGGTCAGCAGCACCCGGCGGTAGTGCTGGGTGGTGTTCCAGAAACCGACGATCATCGAGGTCAGCCGGCCTTCCGAGTTGCCGCCGTAACAGGCGAGGTGGAATTGCCGGTCACCCTGCAACCAGGCGGGCTGGTCGTCGACGAGGCCTTCGAGCCGCTTCGCCAGATCCTCCACCTCCGTCAACTGCTCCTCGTCCAGCTTCCCCACCCGCTCGCCGAAGGCGAGCGGCTCCAACCGCTCGCGGATCTTGTAGATCTCGACGCACTCGTCGAAGTCGAGGACGGCGACCCGCGCGCCGCTGTTCGGGCGGATCGTGACCAGGCCCTCGCCCTCCAGCTGGCGGAGCGCCTCGCGCACGGGGATCCGGCTCACCTCGAGCTCCTGCGCGACCGCCTCCTGCCGCACCGGCTCGCCCGGCTTCAGCCGCCCCTCGAAGATCGCATCGCGTAGATACCGGGCGACGGTGACCATGTAGGGCTCGTATTCGGATGCTTCTAGGTCAGCTTTGGCCACGCCGTGCGCACCTCCCCTCGATTAACGCCCTGCCGATCGATCCCTGCCGCTCACGCCCCCCAGCTGACGATCGCCCGGCCGTATTCATCGCTGCGAAGGACGATTATATTCGCGCGGTCTCCCGGCCTCACCTCGATCGACTCGCCGGCGAGGAGCTCGACCTCGGCCTCGCGTAGCGGCGGGGACAGGCTCGTGGCAAGGGTCAGGGTCAACTCGCGGCGGGGCTGCTCGTCGGTGACGAACAGGAGTCGCCGCCCGCCCGCGGCGCCGGTCCGCAAGGTGACCTGATCGCCGTCGTCGACGTCGCAGCTGACGCCGGGGAGGGCCGCGGCGTCTTCGGCCAGCCGGCGGACGAAGGACTCGAAGCCGTCCGGACGGCCGCGCTCGCCGTCGTGGTAGCCGAGGCCTGGCAGGCCGCCGACCGCGATCACGGTCCCCTCCCCCAGCCGCCGCCGCAGCAGGAGGTCGGACCCCTCGCCGGCACCGGCGAGGGACTCGCCCTCGGCGAGCGTCAACGGCTCGATCCACTCGGTCAGCGGCAGCGCGCCCGACAGCGAGCCGAGCTCGTAGGGAAGCTCGGGCGCGGCGAGCGTCCGCCGGCCTTCGCTCCGCAGTCCCAGCGCCGCCGCGAACGGACGCTCGTCGGCGTAGCGATAGAAGCCGAGCGAGTCGTAGGCGTCCAGTTCGGACTCGACCAGCAGCGTGCCGCCGGCCTTCACCCACTCCAGCACCTCCGCCGCCAGCTCCGGGTCGACGATCAGCGGCCACGGCATCACCAGCAGGCTGCAGCCGGGGAGCGCCGCGCGGTGGTGGGACTCGATCACCTCGTAGGGAAGCTGGGTGCGCTCGAACGCATATAGGTAGCCGAGCAGGCTGCCCTTCGACTGGACGTGCTCGGGGCCGAACTGGGCCCAGTCCATCTGGTAGGCGGCGGGCTCGAAGACGACGCCGATCCGGGCCGGATCGGGCCGGTAGGCGGCAAGCGCCTCGCGGTTGCGGTCGAGGATCTCGCGGGCGCCGACGAGGGCGCGGATGCGGTCGCCCGCGTGGCCGTCGGAACCGGAGATCCCGAAACCGGAGGACTCGCGGCCGAAGACCTCGTCGCGCCAGCACCAGAAGCTGACCGCCTTGGCGCCGCGGCTGTAGCCGCGCCAGAGCCAGCGCTGCTGGTCCTCCGCGGTCACCGACGGGAAGGCGCCGAAGCCGCTGCGGCCCGACGCCCCCTGCAGCTCGCCGAGCCAGAAGACCTTGTCTTGGGCGGCGGCGCGAGACGTCTCCAGCCGCGCCCCGAATTCGGCGCCGCCGTTCTGCACCCAGGCGGGGAAGAAGGAGGAGCCGAAGCCGTCGAGGAAGTCGGTGAACTCCCAGTCGTTGCCGCGCGACAGCGCCTGCTCGTGCTCGACCCGGGTGCCGAGCGGCGCCGGGCTCATCGCGTGGGCGACGATCAGGCGCTCGGGGTCGGCCGCGCGGATCGTCTCGTGGCGCAACCGCATATGCCTCGCGGCGCGCTCGGTGAGGAACGCCTGGTACTCCATGTGGTCGGTGTAGGAGGCGCCGATGTGGCGGCCGGGTTCGACGTCGTCCCAGCTCGAGAAGCGCCGGCGCCAGGCGCGGTTCAGATCCTCGAGCGAGCCGTGGCGCTCCCGCAGCCACTCGCGGAAGGCGGCGATGGTGTGGTCGCAGTAACAGACCTGGCCCTCCGAGTGGACCGCCCAGCGGGTCTCGTTCCAGAGGTCCCAGGCGATCAGCGCGTCGGCCGACGCGTACCGGTTGCCGACCCGGTCGAGGAAGCCGCGCAGGCGGGCGACCACGCCAGGGTGGTCGATGCAGCCCCCCGGCGCGAGCCCCACCTGGCACTCGCGGCGCGGCACCGAGATCACCTCGTTGCCGCGGTGGTCCACCAGCCGCGAGTCGGGGAACTCGCGGTGGATCCAGAACGGCTGGATCTCGGCGATCGTGTTGAGGACGACGCGGAGCCCGGCCTCGTCGGCCAGCTCGATCAGCTCGTCGTAGTCGTCGAACTCGAAGCGCCCCGGCTCGGGCTCGACCCAGCCCCAGCAGACCCAGAAGTAGGCGGCGGAGAGGCCGGCCCGGCGCATGTCCTGCAGGTCCTCGCGCCAGCGGTGGCGTTCCGGGAACGGCGGGCGAAAGTACTGGGCCGCCAGCAGCGGCGCCTCGCTCTCCATCCCTGGACGACTGGATCCCATTGGCGCCTAAAGATAGCGTAATGCGCCTCAAATTGCCTTCTACAGTTAATTTCGGATCCAGTATGCTCAACGACGGGAATGGACCAGGGTGGCTCCGAAGCAGCGGTTGGCGTCGCGATCATCGGTTGCGGCGATGTCGCGCGCCACTACCTGGAGGGCATGGCGTCCCATCCCGAGCTCGCTGTCGTCGGCGCCTTCGACCGCAACCCCGGCCGCGCCGCGAGCGTGCTCCAGGGCACGGGAGCCCGCGCCTACGACTCGCTCGACGACCTCCTCGGCGACGACGCGGTCGAGGTGGTCGTCAACCTGACCCGCCAGCGCCAGCACTTCGACCTCACCACCCTCCTCCTCGAGCGCGGCCTGCACGTCTACAGCGAGAAGCCGCTGGCGCCGACCTTCGCCGAGGCCTCACGGCTTGTGGAGCTCGCCGACACCAAGGGAGTGCGGCTCGCCTGCGCCCCGCTCGCCAGCCTCGGCGACGCCCAGTCGCAGGCGTGGCGGCTGGTCAGCTCCGGGCGACTCGGCCGCGTCCGCGTCGTCTACGCCGAGGCGAACTGGGGCCGGATCGAGAGCTGGCACCCGCGGCCGCAGGACTTCTACGACGTCGGCCCGACCTTCGACGTCGCCGTCTACCCGCTGACCCTCGTCACCTCGATCCTCGGCCCGGCCGCGACCGTGCGCGCCGCCGCCGACACCCTGCTGCCCGAGCGCCGGACCCTTGACGGCGAGCCCTTCGTCGCCGGCGCGCCGGACTTCAGCACCGCCGTGCTGACCCTCCGCGACGGCACCCTGGTCCGCCTCACCGCGAGCTTCTACGTGCCGTTGGCGAGCAGGCAGCGGGGCGTCGAATTCCACGGCGACGACGGCTCGCTGCACCTCGACAGCGCGCTCTGGTTCGACGCCGCGGTCGCGCTCTGCGAGCCGGGCGACGGCGAGTACGCCCCGGTCGCGCCCGACGTCCCCCGCCGCACGCGCCTCGACTACGCGCGTGGCCTCGCCGCCTTCGCCCGGGCGATCCGCGGCGGCGGGCCCCACCACGGCAGCGGCGCCCAGGCCGCGCACGCCGTCGAGATCATCGAGGCGATCCACGCCTCCGCAAAGACCAAGGAGGAGATCGTGCTCACCTCGTCGTTCCCACTTCCCGACCCGCCCGCGCTGCCGTGATCTTCTCGACGCAGTACTACCGGCCGCCCTTCCCGGACCGGAGCCGCTGGGCCGAGGACCTCCGCCAGATCCGCGAGACCGGCTTCGACACCCTCTACGTCTCCCTCTATTGGGCCTGGGTCGAGCCGCGCCCCGGCGAGTTCGAGTGGGACGACTTCGACCGCCTCTTCGAGCTCGCCGGCAAGGAGGGCCTGCGGGTCATCCCCAACCTCTTCAGCGAGGTGCAGCCGATGTGGATCCACCGTGAGGTCCCGGGCTCGGAGATGGTCGACCACATGGGGCGCGCCGTCGTCTCCTCGCAGATGTCCTACTTCCACGTCGGCCTGATGCCCGGCGGCTGCACCGACAACCCGGCGGTGCGCGAGCGGATCGGCGCCTTCCTGCGGGCGACGGCGGAGCGTTACGGCGCCGCCGCGAACCTGCACGCCTGGGACTGCTGGAACGAGATGCGCTGGATGACCCAGGCCGACGGCTTCGTCTGCCACTGCGACCACACCCAGGCTGCCTACCGTGAGTGGCTGGCGCGGCGCCACGGCGGGCTCGACGGGCTGAACGAGACCTGGCGGCGGCGCTACGGCAGCTGGGAGGACGTGCGGATCCCGAAGCTCCCGACCCGCACCTACACCGATGCGATCGCCTTCCAGGCCTTCCTCGGCGCGCGCACCCGCGAGCACCTCCGCTTCCGTCGCGACGCGATCGCCGCGGTCGACGACTCCCACCCGATCGTCGCCCACGCCGCCTTCCCCAGCATCTTCCTCACCGGCGCCGAGTTCGCCGAATTCGAGCCGGCGCTGGCCCGTGGCAACGACTGGGAGATGGCCGAAGACGTCGACGCCTTCGGCTGCTCGCACTTTCCCGGCTGGTTCAACCCGCTGCCGGCCGAACAGGGCGCCCGGCTGGAGGCAGCGCGCTGCGCGGCGGGCGAGAAGCCCCACTGGATCTCCGAGCTGCAGGGCGGCGCGGGCAGCCACGGGCTCGGCGCGATGCCGGGCATCGAGGGCGACGCGCAGGCGCGCTCGGTCTGGAACGGGGTCGCCCGCGGGGCGAAGGCGGTCAACTTCTGGTGCTGGCGCGACGAGGCCTTCGGGCGTGAGGCCGGCGGCTTCGGCATCGTCGGCGAGGACGGCCACCGCGAGGACCGGCTGCGAACGCTCGCCCACACCGCGAGCGTGATGAGCGAGCACGCGAGCCTGCTCGAGGACTACCGGCCCGACCAGCCCGCGGTCGGCGTGATCTTCGAGCCGCGCGCCTACCACCTCGACTGGGCGGCGACCCTGCCGAAGATCGGCACCGAGGGTGGGATCAACGGCGCCCGCGCCGGCCGCAGCCTGCAGGGCTACCTGACCGCGCTCGAGCGCCTCCAGGTCCCCTACGACGTGGTCGAGAGCCGCCACGCCGGCGACCTCTCCCGCTACCGCGTGCTGGCGATGCCGTGGCCGCTGGTGGTGGAGCCGGAGCTGACCGGGCCGCTGGTCGAGTGGGTCCGCGCCGGCGGTACGCTGGTGGTCGAGTCCGAGCTCGACTCCTTCGACGCCGAGGGGCTCTACCGCTACCCGGACGAGCGCCCCTTCGCCGCCGCGTTGGGGATCCGCAGCCTCGGACGGCGTCCGCTCGACCCCGAGTCCTTCGCCTTCGCGATCCCCGGAGCGCCCCCCGGTTCCGGCGGGGAGCTGCGCGCGACCGGCTGGCTCGAGCCGCTGGCGGCGCCGGCCGGCGCCGCGGTCGTGGCGAGCGGCGCGCCAGGGACCCTGGCCTTCACCGCGCCCCTCGGCGCGGGCCGCGTCTGGGCCTTCGGCACCAACGTCGGGCTCGCCTACCGCGACCGGCGCCACCCCGGCTTCGAGCGCCTGCTGGCGAGCGTCGTCGAGCGCGGCGGCGGCCTGCCGGGCCTCCGCTGCGACGCGGGCGACGGCGAAGTCGTGCAGTGGCGGGCCGGCCGCTCCGGCGAGGATCTCCTGCTCTTCGTCGTCAACGCCGGCCCGGCGAGCGCCCTGACCTTCAGCGGCCCCGCCCTCGCCGGCATCGCGAGCGCCGAGGACATCCTCGGCGCCGCCGCGATCGACCTTCGCGCCGCCGAGGGGAGCGTCGAGCTGACCCTCCCGGCAGGCGCCGGCGGGTCACACCTGATCAGGCTGCGGCAGCGGGCCTGATCAGGCCGCGGCGACCGGGGCGGTCGTCGCGCTCGGGTGGCAGAGGGCTTCGCCGCTGCGCGGGTCGAAGAAGTAGAGGCGGTCGAGGCGGACGCCGAGGACCGCGCGCTCGCCGGGGCCGCGGATCGCGCTGGAGGCATCGACGCGGGCGACGAAGCGGGCGTCGGCTCCGACGACCTCGTCGTCCTCACGTTCCGCCTCGATCGCCTCGCTCTCCGCGACGAATTCCTCCGGCAGGGCGGCCCGGGCGTCGACGCCGAAGTGAAGGTCGGCGACGGAGCCGAGCGACTCGCGCAGGTCGACCATCGCCTCCAGCGTCGCCGTCTCGCCGCCACTCAACTCGTTGCAGGCCGGGTCGAACATGTCCTCGGGACGGATCCCGAGAACCACCGGGCGCCCGGCGAGCGCCCCGAGCTCGGGGAATCGGTTGAGGGTGCGGGTCGGCACCGGCAGCTCGTGACCGCCGAAGCGCACGGTCACGCCGCCGTCGCCTTGGGTCAGCTCGGCGTGGATCAGGTTCATCGGCGGTGAGCCGATGAAGCCGGCGACGAAGACGTTCCGCGGCTGCGAGTAGAGCATCTCCGGCGGGGCGAGCTGCTGGAGGTTGCCGTGGTTCATCACCGCGACGACGTGGCCGAGGGTCATCGCCTCGATCTGGTCGTGGGTGACGTAGATCGTGGTCACGTTCAGCTCGCGCTGGATCCGCGCGATCTCCGCCCGCGTCTGCGCACGCAGCTTGGCGTCGAGGTTGGAAAGCGGCTCGTCCATCAGGAAGGCCTGCGGCTCGCGGACGATCGCGCGGCCCATCGCGACCCGCTGGCGCTGGCCGCCGGAGAGCTGGCGCGGCTTGCGCTTCAGCTGCGTCTCGAGGCCCAGCGAGCGCGCCGCCTGATCGACCCGCTTGGTGATCTCCTCCTTCGGCAGCTTGCGGCGGCGCAGGCCGAAGGCCATGTTGTCGAAGACGTTCATGTGCGGGTAGAGCGCGTAGTTCTGGAACACCATCGCGATGTCGCGGTCGCGCGCCGGCACGTCTGAGACGTCGACGCCGCCGATCCGGATCTCGCCGGAGGTGATCGGCTCGAGCCCGGCGACCATCCGCAGCAGGGTGGTCTTGCCGCAGCCCGAGGGGCCGACCAGCACGCCGAACTGACCGTCGTCGATCTCGAGGTCGATCGAGGAGACCGCCAACGTGCCGTCGGGGTAGACCTTCTTCACCTGCTCCAGTGCGATGCCGGCCACAAATTCCTCCTATCGATGGGTCATCCCTTGACCGCGCCGGCCAGGGCTCCGCGCACGAAGTACCGTTGAAACAGCAGGTAGACGCCGACGGTGGGGAGCATCGCGATCGTCGCGCCGGCCATCACCGGGCCCCAGTTGGTCGTCCCCAGCTGCTGTTGGAAGTTCTGCAGGCCGACCCCGACCGTGTAGTGGTTGATCGAGCTGAGGAAGACGCTGGCCAGCAGGTACTCGTTCCACGCCGTGATGAAGGCGAGCAGCGCGACGCTGACCAGCCCTGGCGCGGCCACCGGCGCGACCACCCGCATCAGCGTCTGGGTGCGGGAGTAGCCGTCGATCCAGGCCGCTTCCTCGAGGTCGGTGGGGATCGTGTCGAAGAACGATTTCGCGATCCAGGTCGCGAACGGCGTCAGCAGGGCGCCGTAGAGGAGGATCATCCCGCCGTAGCTGTCCAGCAGGTGGAGGTCCTTGAAGATCACGAACAGCGGCAGCAGGGTGACCACGACCGGGACCATCTGCACGCCGAGCAGGAGCCGTGAGTAGGCGTCGAAGCCGCGCCCTTTGAAGCGCGACAGCGAGTAGCCCGCGAGGACCGCGGCGAAGAGCGCGAGGGCCGTCCCGCCGGTGGAGACGATGAAGCTGTTGACCACGTACCGGCCGAACGGCACGCGGCTCAGTTCGTTGAAGTTCTCCCAGTTGAGGTGGGACGGCAGCAGGCGCTCGTTGGCGAAGTCGGCGGCGCTCTTGAAGGCGTTCAGCACCACCAGGAACACCGGGAAGTCGACCAGCAGGACGGCGAGCGCCAGCAGCGCCAGGCCGAGGATGCGGCCGACCTTCCTCACGACGGGGTGCCGGTTCACGCCGGATCCATCCGGCGCAGGAGCCGCAGCAGCACCGCCGAGAGGGCGAGCAAGAGGACCAGGCCGACGACCGCCATCGCCGCGGCGAGGCCGAGGTTGCTGCCGAAGAACGCCTGGTAGTAGGAGAGGACGACGACGTTGTACGTCGCGTTCGCGGGCCCGCCACCGGTCAGCAGGTAGATCGTTTCGAAGTCGTTGAAGGACCAGATCGCGACCAGCAGGACGGCGACGACCGAGACCCGCGCCAGCTGCGGCATCGTGATCTTGCGGAAGGTCGTGAGCGGTCCCGAGCCGTCGAGGTCCGCGGCCTCGTACAGCTCCTCCGGCACCGCCATCCGCGCCGCCAGCAAGGTGATGAAGATGAACGGGAACGAGCGCCAGATGCGCAGCACGATCACCGTGACCGAGGCCCAGAAGGGCGAGGCGAGGAAGGTGATCGGCCCGACGCCGAAGAAGCCGAGCGCCTTGTTCACGATCGCTTCGTTGTCGGCCAGCATCCAGTGCCAGGCGATGATGCTCACCACCGGCGGCACGACCCACGGCAGGAGCAGGCCGAGGCGGACGAGCCAGCGACCGCGGTTCAGCCGGTTCACCGCGAGGGCGAAGCCGAGCCCCATCGCGTAGGCGCCGAGAGCGCTGAACACGGTGAAGATCGCCGAGAAGCGCAGTGCGTGGATGAACTGCGTGTCGCTCGCCAGCTCGGTGAAGTTGGAGAGCCCGACCCAGTGTCCCGATTCGGTGAACGAGCCGTGCTGGAGGCTCAGCACGATCGCGTAGACCAGCGGGTAGAGCGTCACCAGGCCGATGATCACCATCGACGGCGCGAGGAAGCCCCACGAGCGGGCTCGCTCGCGCAGCGCCTCGCCGCGCCGCCGCCGGAAGCCCCCGGCGGCGGTGGTCGCGTCGATCGTGCTCATCGGCCCCTCGCCTCCCCTACGCGGTGGCGGTCGAGGAGATCACTTCTTCCAGCGCGGCGTTCGCCGTTTCGAGCGCCTGCTGGGCGGGCTTCAGCCCGATGATTTCCTGGCACAGCGTCTGCATGAACGCCTGGCCTTCGAACGCGTTCAACGACGGGACCGGGTGCGGCGCCGGCGCCGAGTCGAGCTTGCCGATCGGCACCCATTCGTTCAGCACCTGCTTGATCCGCGGGTCCTTCAGCTGCGGGATGTCGTAGAAGGACTTGCGTGCCGGCAGCGAGGTCGTCTGCCCTTCGGCCCAGAGGGGCTTCTGGTTGGCAAGCCACCATTCGATGAATTCGGTCGTCGCCGGCTTGTTCGGGGCGCTGTTGTACAGCCACACCGGCGAGTGCCAGATGATCGTGCCCTGGTCGCCGTGGAAGCCTTCGGGCGGCGAGAGCATCTGGGTGCTCTTCGCGATGCTGGGCATCGATTCGTAGACCCGCGGCTCCTCGATCATCATCGCGATCTCACCGCGCTCGAAGGCGGCGATCACGTCGGTGTTCTGCCAGCCCGCGCCGACCTTGGGGATGGCGCCGGCGTTGACCAGGCCCTGCAGCCATTCGACGACCTCGAGGTTGCGCTTGTTCGTGAGGTCGGCTTCACCCTTGGCGTTGTAGGCGCCGCCGCCGTTGGTGAAGAACAGGCTCAGCAGCATCTGCGCGCCGAGGATGTCGCCGGAGAGGCCGAAGCCTGCCTGGTTGCCGCTGGTCAGCGCTTCCGCCGCCTGGCCGATTTCGGTGAGGTTCCGCGGCAGCTTGGTGATCCCGGCCTTTTCGAAGAGGTCCTTGCGGTACCAGAGGACGCGGATGTCGAGGTTCCAGGGGAGTCCGGTCAGCTTGCCCGAGCCGTCGTACTGCGCCTCCAGCGAGCCGGGGATCAGATCCTTCGCGGTGCCGTCCTTTTCCCACTTTTCCGCGACCGGCTTGAGGTCGACCAGGCTGCTGTCGTACTGGAAGCCCTGGTAAGTGCCGCCGGTCGAGACCGCCGGGGTCGCGCCGCTGGAGACGGCGGTCTGGAAGGTCTCGTAGTAGGTCTCCCAGCTCAGCAGTCGGTAGCTGACCTTCGTTTTCGCCTGCTTGTTGAACTTGTCGACGAGGCCCTTGGCCACCGCTTCGTACTTGCCTTCGCCCCAGGGCATGTCCCAGAACTCGATCGTGCCCCCGCCACCGCCGCTACCGCCGCCGCATGCCTCGAGGAGGCCGGTCGGCAACAGGGCGACGGCCCCCAGGGCCGCGGCGCGCTGGAGCGTCTGCCGACGGGTCAACCCGTCGGCACGGTCGCCCCCACCGGTCGAATTGGCCGTCAACGAGCTGCCATCACGCATATCCCAAACTCCCTCTTCCCAGATGTGGTTTAGACAAGAATCGGATCCAGATCCTGATGATTCAGCCCATCTCACGGCTGAAATACGGAGCTAGGCGCCCGATTGGATCCAGACTGCCACCTGAAGGCACGCATGTCAAGAGCGCGCGCCGCGAGCCTGCGCGCCGCCGGTGGGCTCGACACCGGCGTCCCCGGCCGGATCGATCGCCCAGACCGAGAGGCAGACGAGCGCCTCCTTGCCCGCGTTCGCCACGCGGTGGCGCGTATTGGATCCGACGTGCGCGTACTGGTGTGGCCCGAACTCGCCGGCGAGGTTGTCGATCGTCAGCGCCATCCGACCGGCGAGCACGTAGAGGACGCGCTCGCGACCGCGGACGACGCCGTGCTCCTCGGCCTCGCCCAGCGCCAGCTCAAGCCGCTCGGCGACGAGCAGGTCGTCGGCGGGCGGCGGCCCGTCGCCCTCCACGCTCCAGACCAGCGAGCGGTCGTATCCGTCGACCGAGGTGTCCTCGGTCTGCCAACGGCGGTCGCGCCAGTTGGGGCCGACGACGCAGAAGAGGCCGAGCGAGGTGCCCGCGGTGCCGCGCGGGTCGTGGAAGGTGTCGGGCGGGATCAGGCAGAGGTCGCCCGCGGACAGCTCCAGGCTCTCGCCGCCGATCGTCGCCTCGAGGGTGCCCTCGGCGACGAAGTAGATCTCGCTCGCGTCGGGATGCGAATGGGGCAACGGACCGAGCGGGTCGTTGGCGAACCAGTCGGCACCCGCGGGCCAGATCAGCGCCCCGCCGCGGACGCGTTCGGTCCAGAAGTTCTGCTGCTCGCCCCAGGTGGCGAGGTCGAGGCCGGCCTCGGTGACAGGCTGTCGCAGCAGCGGCTGCGCGAACTTGTTCGTGGACATCGTCGCCTCTCGGTTCGGTGGTTGGCGGCGGGGTGCCGTCGATTGCGATTCGGATCCTAAACAGGTAGACACAGGTGACAATCAGCTCGTTCCAAGCCAGTTGCTACCCGTTTCGGATCCTATCTGTTATCTTGCCCGGCGGTCCGAACCATGACAAGGGAGCTGAAAAACCTCGCCAAAGGCCTGCAGTTCCTCGAGGGCCCGCGCTGGCACGAGGGGCGCCTCTACGCCTCCGACTTCTACCTGCGCCGGATCATCGCCTTCGACGAGGACGGCCGGGGCGAGCTGATCTGCGAGGTGCCGGGGCAGCCGTCCGGCCTCGGCTTCGACCGCGACGGCCGCCTGCTGATCTCCTCGATGAACGACCGCCAGGTGCTGCGGCTGGGCGACGAAGGGCTGGAGACGGTGGCGAGGCTCGACCGCCTCGCGGGCGGGCCGGTGAACGACATGACGGTGGACGGCCAGGGGCGCGCCTACGTCGGCAACTTCGGCTCCGACCTCGACGCCGGCGATCCGATCCGCCCCACCGTCCTCGTCAGGGTCGACCCCGACGGCACCTCCACCGTGGTCGCCGATGATCTCGTCTTCCCCAACGGCACGCCGATCACCCCGGACGGCCGGACGATGGTCGTCGCCGAGTCGTTCGCCTTCCGTATCAGCGCCTTCGACATCGACGCCGACGGCGGCCTCTCGAACCGGCGCGAGTGGGCGCGCTTCGGCGACCCCCCCGCCGAGCTGACCCTCGACGCCGTGCTCGCCGCCGACCCGGTCATCCCCGACGGCATGGTCATGGACGCCGAGGGCGCGGTCTGGGTCGCCGACGCGCGGAACCGGGGTGTGCTGCGGGTCCGCGAGGGCGGCGAGATCGTCGACCACGTCGACCTCGGCGAGGACACCGGCTACGCGGTCGCCCTCGGCGGCGCCGACGGCCGCACGCTCTTCATCACCGCGGCACCACCGCTGGGGCAGATCGACCCCAAGGAGCACCACCGCTCCTCGCTCTGGTCCTGCCGGGTCGACGTCCCCGGCATCGGCTGGGACTGACTCGCCCTCCTCAGCGGAACGCCTCCGCGTAGGAGCCGGTGTGGGTCTCCTCCACCGTCGTCCCGTCCAGGTCGCGGCGGCGCCACAGCCGGGCCGGCGCGTGCTTGAGGAACGGCGAGGGGAACGACAGCTCGATCGTCTCGTGCTCGGAGTAGAGCTCGAACTTCTCGTCGAAGGCGAGCTGGTGGTCGGGACCGACCTCGCCGATCGCCGCACGGATCCGCGCGGCGCGCAGCTCCTGATGTGAGGCCTGCGCCGCGGCGGGGACCTCGTCGGCGCGAAGAACGTCGGCGACCTCCCTTATATAGAGCGCGTTGGGCCCGGCGACGCAGCGCACGATGCCGCCGCGGAGCTCATCGCGCACCGAGTCGACCAACTCGGCGGCGAGCGGGAAGATCGGGTCGAAGCGCTTCATGTAGCCGACCATCAGCAGGCCGGCGCTCCGCGTGGTCGGTCGTCGCGAGCGGCGCGCCGTGCCGTGCCGCCATCTCCCGCGCCAGCGTCGGCGACGCGTCGCACACGCCGCGACTCACAACGCGAGTCTGGAGAGCAGCCCGCCGTCGACGCGGTAGCAGCCGCCGGTGAGCGCGCCGGCGGCGGGGCCGAGCAGGAAGCTGACCAGCTCGGCGACCTCCTCCGGCTCGATCAGGCGGCCGATCGGGTGGACGTCGCCCCAGGCGTCGAGTTCGGCCTGCGCCTCCTCCTCGGTGTCGGTGGCGTCAACCGCCGCGTTGACCAGCAGCGGCGTGCGCACCGAGCCGGGCGCGATGCAGTTGACGCGGATGCCCTCGCGCGCGTGGTCGAGCGCCATCACCGTGGTCATCGCCACGATCGCCGCCTTCGAGGCGCAGTAGGCGGCGCTGCCGGGCTGCCCGGCGAAGGCCATCACCGAGGCGGCGTTGACGATCGCCCCACCGCCCCGCTCGCGCATCTGCGGGATCGCGTGCTTGGCGAAGAGGAAGGCGCTTTTGACGTTGGTTTCCTGGACCAGGTCCCAGTCCTCGGGGGAGGACTCCGGGACCGTCTGGACGCGGATGATCCCGGCGATGTTGGCGAGCTGGTCGAGGCCGCCGAAGCGCTCGACGGCCGTCCTCACCGCGCCCTCGGCGTCGGCGGGGACGCGGGCGTCGCCCTGGATCGCGACCGCCTCGCCGCCGCGCCCGGCGATCCGCGCGGCGGTCTCCTCGGCGGCGTCGCCGTCGATGTCGAACAGCGCGACCGCCGTCCCGTCGGCGGCCTGCCGTTCGGCGACCGCCGCCCCGATTCCCATCCCGGCCCCGGTCACCAGGGCCACTTTCCGCTCAGCGCTCATCTCTCTCCTTAGTCCCGGATTTGCCTCAGGCCGCCACCCGCTCGGCCACCGACTCGACGATCCGATCCGCGCCAGGCAGGTCGGCGTCCTCGAGCGGCGGGCTGAACGGCACCGGCCCGTCGATCGTGTTCAGGGCCCAGACATCCTCGATCTCGTCCAGGCTCGTCGCCGCGAGCGCGCCGAGCAGGCCCATCGCCCAACCGCCGGTCCGCGGCCCCTCCTCGATCGCCACCAGCCGGTTCGTCTTCGCCAGCGAGGCGGCGACCGTGTCGACGTCGAGCGGCCGCAGCGACTGCAGGTCGACCACCTCGGCCGAGACGCCTCGCTCGGCCAGGCGGTCCGCCGCCTCGAGCGCGTCGTGGACGCCTTTCATGATCGAGACCAGGGTGACGTCGGTGCCCTCGCGGCGGACGATCGCCTGGCCGAGCCGACCGGGCTCCGCAGCCGCGGCGGGCTCGTAGTCTTCCTTCAGCGTGTAGAGGCGCTTGTGCTCGAGGAAGACGACCGGGTTGGGATCGCGGATCGCGGCGCGCAGCAACGACTCCGCCGCGGCCGGCGTCGCCGGGCAGATCACCTTGATCCCGGGGACGTTGTGCAGCAGCGTGCCGGGGCTCTGCGAGTGGATCGGGCCGAAGCGCCCGCCGGCGCCGACCGCGCTGCGGAAGACGAGCGGGATCGAGTGGCGTTCCTCGGAGATGAACCAGTACTTGGCCGCCTGGTTGATCAGCGAGTCCATCAGCAGCGGCATGAAGTCGCCGAACATGACCTCGACGATCGGGCGGATCCCGGCGGCCGCGCCGCCGAAGGCCGCACCCGCGAGGGCGAGCTCGGAGATCGGGGTGTCGAGGACGCGCTCGGGGCCGAACCGCTCGACCAGCCCCTCGGTGACCTTGAAGACGCCGCCCGCGACGGCGACGTCCTCACCCAGGACGACGACCTTGTCGTCGCGCTCCATCTCACCGACCAGGGCCGCGTTGAGTGCCCCGCGGAAATCAGGCATTGCAGTACTCCTCGACTCGGGCCAGCACCGCCGGCTCTGGATAGGGGGCGGCGGAGGCGGCGGCGAAGCACCGGGCGGTCTGCTCCGTCATCGACGCGTCCAGCTCGTCGAGCTCCTCCTCGGTGACGCCCAGCTCGCCCAGCGCCGCGCGCGCTTTCTTCAGCGGATCCTTGGCGAGCCACTCCTCCAGCTCGCCCTCCGGCCTGTACTTCGCCGGATCCGACCGGGAGTGGCCGACCTGGCGGTAGGTGTGGCATTCGAGGAACGCCGGGCCCTGGCCGGCGCGGACCGCCTCGAGCGCCTCGGTGGCGGCCGCGCGAACGGCGAGGACGTCGTTGCCGTCGGCCGTGTCGGCGCGGATCCCGTAGACCTCGGCGCGCGCCCGCAGGTTCGCCCCGGCGGTGACGTCTTCCCAGGGCGTGTACTCGCCGTAGAGGTTGTGTTCGCAGACGAACAGCACCGGCAGCTTGAACACCTGGGCGAAGTTGAGGCACTCGGGGAAGTAGCCCTGGTTGGTGGTGCCGTCGCCGAAGTAGGCGACGGCGACGTTGCCGCTGCCGCGCAGCGCGAGCGCGGCGCCGGTCGCCGCGGCGATCGTGCCGCCGACGATGCCGAAGCAGCCGAGCAATCCGTGCCCGCGGTCGATGACGTTCATGGATCCAGAACGGCCGCCGCAGACGCCGGTGGCGCGGCCCATCATCTCCGCCGCGAGCGCGGTTTCGTCGACGCCGAGCGCCAGCGAGGCGCCGTGTCCGCGGTAGGTCGCCGCGGTGAGGTCGCCCTCGCGCAGGGTGCTCGAGACGCCGACCGGCACGGCCTCCTGGCCGATGCAGAGGTGGGTCGTGCCGGGGATGTCGCCTTTGAGGAAGCGCCGCTGGATCTCTTCCTCGAAGCGCCGGATCGACGTCATCCGCTCCAGCAACCGTCGCAGCTCGTCCGCGCTGTCCTTCACACCCAATCCTCCTTGCCGTCGCTCGCTCGTCCCCGAGCCATCAGGAGGCCACGCTACCAGATCGGATCCAATATGGCCAAAATGCGCCCTGGACCTGGCGTCGGTGGCATTGCTGAGCATCTATTGCATCCAATACTTCCTAAGCGCGAGGCGCCTTGGGATGCGGATTAGATCAGTGGTTCCACGACGGGCGGGGCTCGGGGGTTGGCGGGCGTCCGGGCGGGGGCTCAGGGCGCTTGCGGCCGTCCGAGATGCGTCCCAGGGTGTCCCGGGCGCCTCATGGGGGTCCTGGCAGGCTGTGACCCCCATGAGGCGCCCGGGACGCGAGGCTCTCGTGGGAGAGGTGTCACAGGGACCGGGGGAGGTCGGACTTCCGTGACGGAGGTGTCACAGGGACGGGGGGAGGTCGGACTTCCGTGACGATCGGGTCCGAGAGTTTCCACACCTCGGCCCGGTCGTTGATGAAGATGCCGGGAACGTCACACTCTCCGGCCCCGGGAGGCCCTTTTCCGGCCGGGATCGAGGGGTCGGGGACGCGCTGTCGACTTCAGGGCCCCTATGGGGGCCCCAAAGTCGACAACGCGCCCGTGACTGTTGGACAACACGGGAGGAACCGAGGAGTTCCCGACGCCTCCGTGACGGGGTCGGACTCCCGTCACGGGTCCGTGGCTCCCTCGTGACGGACGCTCCACGGGTCCCCCCGCTCCCCGCACACCCGGCCGTCTCGGCCACGGCCACAGCCTGCCAGGGCCGTGGACGAGACGGCCCGTCCCTTCCCCGGGCGACAGCTTGCGGGGCCTCGTCCATTCCGGGCGCCGGCTTGCGAGTCCCCGTCCCTTCCTGGCGCCGGCTTCGAAAGCGACGTCTTTCCCAGACGCGGAATTCGTGGAACTATTCGGCTAGATAGTATGTTCAGCCATACTAATTTGGAGACGGAAGATGACTGGAGGGCGACTTGGAGGAGCGGCGTACGGGAGAGCTGGTCGATTGGCACGTCGAGGCGGGGCTCGCGGGGGGCGATTTCGATACCACTCGCCTCATGGGGGCGCCCGAATGAGGCTCGGCCGCGCCTTTGCCGTGACGGCTGCCGTCGCGATGACCGTCCTCGCGACGGTCGCGGCGCCCGCGGGTGCATACGTCACCGCACCGGCGACGCAGATCTGGACGGTGGCGGGCAGTGGGGCCATCGGCTTCTCCGGTGACGGAGGGTCGGCGTTCGAGGCCTCCATGAATCAGCCTTTCGACCTCGCGCCCACCCCCGACGGCGGCTTCCTCGTCGTCGAAAAGGGCAACAACGTGGTCCGCAAGGTCTCCGGCACCGGTGAGATCACGACTGTCGCCGGCACCGGCACGGCGGGCTTCTCCGGCGATGGCGGACCGGCGACGGACGCCGAGCTGAGCGGTCCGTACGGGGTGGCCCTCACCCCCGACGGCGGCTTCCTGATCGCCGACACCGGCAACCAGCGCATCCGCAAGGTCTCGCCTTCGGGGACGATCACGACCGTCGCCGGCACCGGCACGGCGGGCTTCTCCGGCGATGGCGGGGCCGCCACGGCCGCCGGCCTGAACACCCCGACCGGAGTCGCCGCGACCAGCGACGGCGGATTCCTGGTCGCCGATTTCGAAAACAACCGGATCCGCGGGGTCGATGCCGAAGGCATGATCACGACGGTGGCCGGGAACGGCTCCACCGCCCACTCCGGCGACGAGGGCCCGGCCGTCGGCGCCGGGATCTATCACCCGCTGGGTGTCGCCGCCACCGCCGACGGCGGCTTCCTGATCGCCGCGAGCGGCGAAAACCGGGTTCGCCGTGTCAGTGCCGGAGGGACGATCGCCACCGTCGCCGGCAACGGCGGCAACGGGTACTCGGGCGAAGGCGGCGCGGCGACCAATGCCCAGGTCTACGACCCGACCGGGGTCGCCGAGCTTCCCGGCGGCGGCATGCTGATCGCCGAATGGGGCAATCGCACCGTCCGCACGGTCACCTCCGCGGGCACCATCTCGACCGTCGCCGGCAACGGCGGCTACGGCTACTCCGGCGACGGCGGATCACCCACCAGCGCCTCCCTCCTCGACCCGGCCGGCGTCGCACCCGCCCCCGACGGCGGCTTCCTGATCGCCGACACCGGCAACGCGCGGGTTCGCTGGGTCACCGCGCTCCAGGCAGGGCCCACCGGCCCCGCGGGACCCACGGGCACGGAAGGCGCCCCGGGCCCCGCCGGCCCGGTCGGCGGGGCCGCGCCTGCCGGTCCCGGCGGCGCCGCCGGGCCCGCGGGGCCCCAGGGGCCGGTGGGCCCGACCGGCTCGACCGGGCCGAGCGGCAGGATCGAGTTCGTGACCTGCCGCCAGGCCAGGCACGGGCAGGCATGCTCGACCAAGCTCGTCAGCGGAAACCTCCAGGTCACGTCCAGGGGCGGTCGCGCGCTGAACGCCCGCGTCATCCGGTCCGGCCGGACCGTCGAGCGGGGGATCGCGGTCGTGGCCGGGCGCTGGATGCGGCTCTTCCTGGACGGCGAGAGCGCTCTTCGGCGAGGGAGCTACCGCGTGATCCTCACCGGGAACGGTCCTCGCCGCGTGGTGAATTTTCGCGTCGCGAGGTAAGAAGTCGGCCGCTCGCGTCAGCAGAGAGGGTGTGCGCGGAAAACGCCTCGATCCCCTTGCCCTGATTCGCGGCCTTCCCGGTCACCCCCTGCACCCGCCGCTCACCGACGCGACGATCGGCATGTTCGTCCTCGCCGCGGGCCTGGCGATCGTCGGGGCCGCGGGCGGGGTCGAAGAGGCAGCGGGCAAGGCGATGTACCTGGCGCTGCTCGGCGGCCTCATCGTCGCCGTCCCGACGGCGCTGACCGGCCTGGTCGACTGGCTGTCGATCGAGTGGGGAAGCCCCCGTTGGCGTACCGCGACCTGGCACCTGAGCGTGATGCTCACCGCGGTCGCCGTCTTCGCGCTCGCCGCCTGGCGGCAGCATCCCGGGTACCAGCACGGCGAAGTCACCACCGGTGGGCTGATCCTGACCCTGGCGGGAGCGATCCTCCTGACGGTCGGCGGTTGGCTCGGTGGCTCGCTCGTTTTCGTGCACGGCACGCGGGTATTGGACAAAGAGAGAGAGGAGCGGATGAGATGAAGTGGGCAGCATTGATCCTTTGGGTGATCACCGCGCTGGGCGGGTTCGGCCTGCTCGGGATCTGGCTGCAACGAGGCGGCATGGCGCAGTCGAGCCAACCCGGTCGTCGCATCCGCCCGCCGCTGATCTTCGGCCACATGCTCCTCGCCGCCACCGGCCTGGTCCTCTGGATCATCTACGTCGCCGCGGATTCCAAGGGGATCGCCTGGGCGGCGTTCGTGCTGCTGCTGATCGTCGCCACCCTCGGCTTCGCCATGTTCGCGCTCTGGCTGCAGCGGCGCGGGGCCGGGGGAGCATCGACCACGGCACTGGCACCCGCGGAGGGCGAGGAACCGGCGGAGCAGCACTTCCCCGTCGCGATCGTCGGCGCCCACGGCCTGCTCGCGGCAACCACGCTCGTCCTCGTGCTGCTGGCGGTGCTCGACGTCGGCTCTTAGCCCCGGGCGCCGCGGCCGCGCG
>Ga0207652_10001634_pt1 | contig 19665 bp, 19 predicted proteins | sample KBSC63BmetaG_FD_184334 | JGI IMG/M metagenome (GOLD analysis project Ga0207652, IMG submission 184334) | Corn rhizosphere microbial communities from Kellogg Biological Station, Michigan, USA - KBS C6-3B metaG (SPAdes) (version 2) | ecosystem: Host-associated > Plants > Roots > Rhizosphere ... | reverse complement strand
TCGGAGAGCGCCGCCAGCGCCGCCAGGTGGCCGCACATGCCGTGGACACCCCCTCCCGGGGGTGTGGAGGCGCTGCAGAGGTACAGGCGGGGGCTGCTGGTGCGGTAGAGGTGTGCGGTGGGTCGCGTGAGCAATTGCGTGATTGTCATTTCTCCGCCGGAGATGTCGCCACACACGTTGTTGGGGTTCCAGGCTTCGAGTTGGGCGGAATTGCGCGTGTGGCGGGCGAGAATGCAGTCGTGGAAGCCTGGGGCGAAACGCTCGACCTGGTCTTCGATGATGTCCGTGAGGTTTACAGTCGAGCGGTTGGGCACATGACAGTAGGCCCAGGCAGTGTGACGGCCTTCCGGTGCGCGGGTGTGGTCGAAGAGGCTGGGCTGGACGAGCAGGACGTAGGGGCGGTCGCAATAACTGCCGTTGAAGGCGGCCGACTCTGACGTTGCAATTTCGGCGAGCGAGCCACCGAGGTGGACTGTGGCGGCACGGCGGCAGGCTGCGGCGATCCAGGGGATGGGTTCGGAAAGCGCCCAGTCGATTTTGAAGGCTCCGGGGCCGTAGTTGTAGTGGCGCATCCGGGTGCGGAAGCTGGGTGTGAGAGCATGGCCGGCGATGCGGTCGACGGCGCGGGGGCCGGTGTCGAAGAGGGTGGCATCGGCGGGGTCGAGCTGGGTCAGGTGTTCAATGTCCGCGTTGAGAAAGATGCGTCCGCCAAGCGAAAGCAGGTAGCTGGCAAGAGCGTTCGAGAGCGACTGAGCGCCGCCCTCGGCGATCGGCCAGCCGGTGGTGTGCGCCGCGGCCGCAAGCAGCAGGCCAGCGGCGGAGCTTCCGATGCGTGTCAGCGGAAGCACAGAGTGTGCAGCGCATCCGGCGAGCAGGGTGCGCGTACGCTCGTCGCGGAAGTAAAGTTTGGCCAGCGCCGAGGCGGGCAGGCCGCCTTCCAGGCCGAAGCGCACAAGGCTCAGCGGACGGTGGGGGATGCTCAGCAGAGGTTGCATCAGGGAGTCGACGAGGTTCTCCCAGTCGGTGACCAGCGGGCCCAGCAGATGGCGCCATGCCTGACCATCATGCGCACTGAGCTGCGCGATGGTGGCTTCGATGTCACGCTCCAGTGTGAGCGCCGTACCATCGTCGAGCGGATGGGCGAGTGGCGCATCCGGCTGAATGTAGCGCAGACCGTGCGCAGTAAGCGGCAGCGTGCGGAAGAAGGGCGACGCGATGCCCAGTGGATAGACGGACGAACCGACGTCATGATGGAAGCCGGGGAGCGTAAGTTCGGCGGTGGTGGCTGCGCCGCCGAGATGGTCGCTGCGCTCGTAGACCGTGACAGCCACGCCGCGCTGCGCCAGCGTAATGGCAGCGGCGAGGCCGTTGGGACCGGAGCCGACGATGTTCGCTGTCTGAAGTGACATGGCCCTAAGGCGAGTCTACGCCGTCCAGTCGACGCGCACAGCCTTTTTACCGAGGCGCAACGTGGGCTGCTCGCCAAGGCTGGACCTGGTGACAACGACCGCAGAGAATTTTTCGCCATTGATGGAAACGGCATTTTCCTTGATCTTGCGCGTCGCTTCGCCGGTGGATGGTGCAAGGCCAGCGAGTTGCAGGAGCTTGGGCAGGCGAAGCAGCCGCTCGGCGGTGCTGCCGTCAATCGGCGGAGCGTAGAGGCCGTCAGTGGAGAGTGCGATGGAGACGACCGGCAGGTCTTCGGCGACGCCTTTCTGCTGGAACTGCGTGCTCCAGCTTTCGGCGGCGTGTTGCGCGGCGGCCTGAGTGTGAAAGTCTGCGGTGATGCTTTCTGCAAGTTGCTTTTTTACGGACATCGGATGCAACTCACCAGCGTTGACACGCGCCCGCATCGCATCGATCTGCGACTGCGAAAGATCGGTGAGGAACGTCCAGTACTTCCACATCAGTTCGTCCGAGATACTCATCAGCTTGCCGTACATTTCGCCCGCGGGTTCATGGATGCCGATGGCGTTGCCGAGGGACTTCGACATCTTCTGTACACCGTCGAGGCCTTCGAGGATGGGTGTCATGAGCACGATTTGCGGCATCTGGCCGGCGTCGCGCTGGAGATCGCGGCCACGCATGAGATTGAACTTCTGGTCGGTGCCGCCGAGTTCTACGTCGCACTCCAGCGCCACAGAGTCATAGCCCTGCGCCATGGGGTAGAGGAGCTCGTGAACGTGGATGGGCTGCTCTTCCTGAAAGCGCTTGTGAAAGTCTTCGCGTTCGAGCATCTGCGAAACCGTGAACTTGGCCGCGAGCTTCACCATGCCGGCGTAGCCGAGCTTATCCAGCCACTCGGAGTTATAGCGGACTTCGGTAACGGCGGGGTCAAGGATTTTGAACACCTGCTCCTTGTAGGTCTCGGCGTTGGCGTCGATTTCTTCACGAGTGAGCGGTTTGCGGGTCTGGTTCTTGCCGGTGGGGTCGCCGATCAGCGCGGTCGAGTCGCCGATGAGGAAGATGACCGTGTGTCCAAGCTGCTGGAAATGGCGCAGCTTTCGCATCAGCACGGTGTGGCCGAGGTGCAGGTCGGGCGCAGTGGGGTCGAAGCCGGCCTTGATGCGCAGCGGCGTGCCGGTGGCGCGGGAGTGCTCCAGGCGCGCACGCAGGGCGTCTTTGGCGGCGGAGTCGGCTGCGGGAATGAGTTCGGCGACGCCTTTGTTGATCAAGTCGAGCTGTTCGGCGACGGGGAGGAATTCGATTTGTGATTCGGTTGGCATGGTGGCATCTCAAAGTATAGAAGAGGGCGCCGTGACGAACGAGAAGCATCTGGAAGCGGAGATTCTGAGGCTGCTCGCAAACCGGGGGTCGGGGAAGACGATTTGTCCGAGTGAGGCGGCGCGGGCGGTTGCTGGAAGCGACGGGCGTGAAGTCTGGGAGCCGCTGATGACGCCTGCTCGAGAGGCCGCGGAACGGCTGGTTGCCGAAGGAAAGATTGTGGTGACGCAGGGTGGACGAGTTGTCGATGGCAGGACGGCGAAGGGGCCGATACGTCTGCGGCTGCGTTGAAATGCGCTCCGTCTTGCCTATACTTTTCGCATGGATGCTGAGAGTGCACGGACGTTTCTGCTGACGCTGCCGGATGTAGTCGAGACCCAGCAGTGGGGCGACAACCTGGTCTTCTGGGTAGGCGATAAGGCCATCGGCGGAAAGATGTTCTGCCTGATCAACCTCAGCGGCGGAGATCACGGCGTCGTCTCCTACAGCGCTGAGCCAGAGCGGTTTGCGGAACTGGTCGAGCGGGATGGCTTGTTTCCCGCACCGTATTTTGCGCGCATTCACTGGGTGGCAGCAGAACGATGGTCGGCGTTGCGCAATAGCGAGTGGCAGGAGGAGTTGCGTGCCGCACGCGACATCACCTTTGAGAAATTGCCGAAGAAGGTCAAAGACGTTCTGGCGCTACCGAAAACCGCACGGGATAAGCTCATCCGCGAGCGCAGGAAAATGCTCGCCGCACGAGCGAAGGCGGAGAAGGCCCGCAAGAAATAGAAGCGCCCCACGCACGGCGGTTCGCCGCGACAGTGGGGCGTCTGGCTTCCTTTGGCGGGTTATTAAGCGCGCTCTACCGGTGTGGCTTTGAAAGTCAGGATGCCGTTGAAGTTTGCGCGGTAGGCCCAGATGAGCACGAGTTCCAGCATTCCCGTGAACGCACCGAGCGCGACGCCCTTGCCGCCCGTCAGGCAAAAGTGGAACAACATGATGTTCACAGTGATGGGGCACAAGATGCAGAGTCCCAGCGGCAGCGTTCCGCCGAACAGCACCAGCAGGCCACCGATCAGCTGCAATGCGGATACCGCCGCCATCCATCCACTGTGCACCATCACCAGGGTCCAATCGGCAACCGGCGTACCAGGATCAGGCAAAGCAGGCCCAAAGAAGTGGTGAAGGCCGTTGGCGCCAAAGATGACAAACATGAGGCCCAACAGGATGCGGCAAACGAGAGCGAGAATCTTCATAAGGGGAACGCTCCGACATTTGAGATAGCTGAAAAACAAACCCAGCAATTGCGAATTAGCCTACCAGCGCACAGGCCTGCGTGCGGTGCAACTTTGGGGGGAACCTGGCTCGTTGCCGTGTTACATGCGGGTTACGCGACTGCAGCCGATTTTTCGCGCTCCAGTATTTTCGCGATGCAGGCGACGACGCGATCGACATCTTCGTTCGATGTCTGCCAGTTACTGACACTTACGCGCATGGCACGACGGCCGCGCCAGGTCGTCCCGCTGAACAACGCTTCGCCGGATGCGAGTATCGCCGCGATCACGCGGTCGGTGCAGGCGTCATGGGCGGTGTCGCTTGCACCGGTGTGGGGGTCGAGAAAGCGAACGAGGCCCTGGTTGATCTGCGCAGGCCACAGCATCTCGGCTCCCGGCAGCGCGCCGATGCGCGAGACCAGCGCGGCGGCGTGCTCGCAGCAGCGGGCCACGAGTTCTGAAACACCCACGCGGCCTAGCTGGCGCAGAGCGGCGTACGTGGCGAAGCCCCGGGCGCGGCGGGAGAATTCAGGCGTCCAGTCGATCTCGTCGCGCGCCACGGTTGCTGCCGGAATGTAAGACGCGCTCTGCGACATGGTAGCGCGATGGGCCGCGCTGTCAGCGACGAAAGCATAGCCGGAATCATACGGCACGTTGAGCCACTTGTGGCCGTCGGTGGTCCAGGAATCGGCCAGTTCAGCACCCGCGAGGAGGTGGCGATGCTGCGGACTGGCAGCAGCCCAGAGACCGAAAGCGCCGTCAATGTGGACCCAGGCGCCATATTTCTTTGCCAGTGGAATAAGGGTCGCGAAATCGTCGAAGGCGCCGATGTTAAGGTCGCCGGCTTGCAGGACGACGATGGTCGGCTGTTCGGGCTCGCGTACTAAAGCCGCCAGGAGCGCAGCGGCGAGAAGGCGGCCTTCATGGTCGATGGGAAGCTTTTCGATGTGCCGCTCGCCGAGACCAAGCAGGCGGACCGCTCGTGCTGTGGTGCCGTGCAGTTCGGTGCTGGTGAGGATGCGGATGGCGGGAGCGCCGCTGAGGCCCTCTCGGTGAACATCCCAATCGTGCGAAGCCAGCAGTGCGTGGCGCGCCACTGCGAGGCAGGTGACGTGGGCCATCTGGCATCCTGTGACGAACGCGAAGCTGGCGGAGGCGGGGATATTCAGCACCTCCTTCAGCCAGCGTCCGGCGATCTCTTCGACGACAGCAGCAGCGGGCGAGGCCGCGTACATCGCCGCGTTCTGGTCCCAGGCGGAGGTCATCCAGTCCGCGGCCAGGGCTGCCGGAAGCGCGCCGCCGATGACCCAGCCGAAAAAGCGTCCGCTGGTGGTGCGGGCGATGCCTCCCTCGACCGCCTTCACGAGTTCGTCGATGACGGCGACGGGATCTGTACCGGCATCGCCGAGCGGAACGTCAAGCCGCCGGCGGATGTCTTCAAGTGCGACGTTGGGAGCGACGGGGAGTTCGTGTCGCGGTGCAATATGCTCCAGCGCGTGGCTGGTGGCCGCTTGCAGCGCGGCGCGATAGGCAGAAGCATTTTCGTTCATGCAGAAATCGTATCTGTTAGATGAAATTTCTGTTGCTATGAAGTGGGTAATGGCGTTCGGTAGCGTTTTTCTGGGGAAAAGCGGACATGAATGCAGAGGTTTCGATACACACCCACAGAAATTTGCTCCCGCCGCGTCGAACGCACTCCGTTTCTTGCGGGAGAACTTATTGGGCGACCCGCCACGGCGAAGTGTTCGGCCAGCCGCGAAGCTCCTTGAGCGCCCATTCGTTGGTCTTGTCTGTGTGGCACGACGTGCATGGGTTGGGAATACCGAACTGCTGCGTCAGCGTGGGAGAGATAAACCGAAACGTGTGGCTGCCGACGAAGTTGTCTTTGATGGTCTGCTCGATGCGCGGCATGTGGCAGGCGGTGCACTGGCTTCCGGCGCTGTTGGCGGCATGGTGCGTGTGTTCGGGAACAGTGCCTTTCAACCCAGCGGGATTCGCGGCCGTGTGGCACGTCAGGCAGAGCGCGTTGCCCCGCGCGATGACGCTGGCGGGATTGTCGTTGCTGTGGACGTTGTGGCAGTCGAAGCAGCGCAGTTGGCGATGGTACATGTTGCTCTGGACGAAGTCGTTGCCCTGCATGCGGTTCTTGTGGGCAGTCATGTCGGCGAATTGATAGAAATTGGTGACGCCGGGACGGAGTTCTTCAAGCTTCCAATAATCGGCAAGCTTTTTACCGGGCTCATAGCCCACAGGCCAGTCGTAATACTTGCCGGCTATGGGGTTCGATAGCGGCTGGCCCTGGCTGTGGCACTGAATGCAGGTATCGTTACCGCGAACAAAGTCCAGCGTGCCTGGGTTGACGATGTTCTGCTTCGTAGGATGCGCAACGTGCAGGCTTCCCGGGCCATGACATTTCTCGCAGCCGACATTCCACTCGGTGGGCTGTTTGGTTTCGGTGTTGTAGTTCACGGAGTGGCAGCCGTCGCACAACGGACCGGTGGGACGGTCGAAGTTGGTCTCGCCGTAGAATGGCACCCACCAGTCAGTGCCCTTTTCGACGTGGAAGGGAAGCCACTTCCCTTTCTTGATGTCCCACTGCGCGGGGAGCACGAAGTAGTCGTCGCCGCGTTTCGTGAAGTAGCGCTGTTTCCAGCGGCTGCCATAGGTGAACGCTACGTCGCCGAGGTCGAATGTGCGGACGGGGTCGGCGTGCGTGAAATCGCCGAGCACCGCTTCGGGATGGGCTTTCGGATCGCGAACGACGTTGGCCATGCGCGTCTGCTTCCAACCGGCATAGTCTGCTGCGTGACAGCGCTCGCATGCTTGTGACCCGACGTAATGCGCCGAAGCAGCCATCTGCGTGTATGCAGGCAGAACGCCCGCAGCCAACATCACGAAGATGGAAAAAAGAAATTTGTGCCAGCGCATCGTTGGCCTCGACAAGACCATCGCAGGATAACCCAGTCCACTGCGCGATGTGTCACGCCTTCATTTCAGTATCCCCAGCGGATGGATGCAGATTGCTCCTCGGCTTTAGCTTAGTGCCGGATAGACCACGCCGGTCAGTTCTTCCGAGACTGTCCAGAGGCGCTTGGCCACTGCGTCGTCCAGCGCCTGCGGACGGGGCTTCTCCACCGTCGGTGAGCCCTTGAAGCCATTGAACCCGTCGGGGCCGATGTAGATGCCGCCCTGCGCTTCGGGCGCAGTTGCGGCATAGAGCGTGGGGAGCGCGCCGGCTGCGTCGTCCTGCGTGATGAACGGAGAAAGGATTTTCAGCATCACCGACTTGATGTCTTTTTGGCCCGGGCCGTTGTCGACAATGCTGGTGCGTGAGATCCCCGGGTGGACGGGGATGCTGAGCAGGAGGCTGCCCGCAGCGCGCGATCGGCGGTCAAGTTCGCGCGCAAACAGCAGATTGGCTAACTTGGACTCGTTATAGGCCGTCCACGGAACATAATTTTTCTCGCTCTGGAGATCGTCGAAGGCAATCTTTCCATTCCGGTGGGCGAGCGACGAGACAGTAACGACGCGGGGAGCGGCGGCCTGCAAGAGATTCGGCATCAGAAGGCCGGTCAGGGCGAAGTGGCCGAGATGGTTGGTGCCGAACTGGCGCTCGAACCCATCCTCGGTAAGCTCGCGGCGGGGCAGCGCCATAACGCCGGCGTTGTTGATCAGCAGATCCAATGGCCGTGCAAATTCCTGCGCAAACCGGCGAATGGAAGCCAGCGAGGCCATATCGAGGTCGACAACCTCAGCGCTGGCCCCGGGGGCCTCCTGCAGCAGCCTGGCGAGAGCAGCGTCACCCTTGGCCCGGCTGCGCACACCCAGCAGCACATGTGCGCCGTGGCGGGCGAGTTCCAGGGCCGCCTGGTAGCCGATACCGCTGTTGGCGCCGGTGATTAGCGCGGTTTTACCGTCCTGCGGCGGGATTTGTGCGGTCGTCCACTTGCTGGTTGCCATCTAAGTCTCCGTGAGGGTCTCTGCAAATAGGATGCACCAACGTTTCATTTACTGCTGCTCGACTGCGTGAAATGCGTTACATTTGTTTGCGACGGACAGAATAGGTGCGCGCGGCTAGACATCCTCTGGTCACTGTGCATCATCTCCCTTTACAATCGGAAGGCAAGTCCAGATTCGCATCGCGTGGAAGCTGTGCCGCCGTACCGGGGCGAAGGCGACACCGTGAAGGAGAAAGTTTTCTCATGAAACTTACTGCACGCATTTCGGTAGGCGCAGCAATGCTGGTCATTATGGCCAGCACGGTTGGGTGCGCCAAACTCAAAGCCCGCGACCAGCTAGTGAAAGGTGTGCAGTCATTCAAAGCTGGAAGATTCGAAGAAGCAGTGGATCACTTCCAGAATTCGATCCAGCTCGACCCTAACTACGACGTGGCGCGCCTTGACCTGGCAGCAGCTTACAGCTCGCAGGTGGTGCCGAACCTCGACTCGCCCGAGAACATGAAGGTTGCGAAACAGGCGTTGGAACAGTTCAACATCGTTCTTTCCAAGAACCCGCACGACGTTGTGGCGCTGCGCCAGATCGCATCGATCCATCGCAGCATCAAGATGTTCGACGAGGCTCGCTCCGATGAGTTGAAGGTGATCGCCGAAGTGCCGAACGACGACCAGGCCTTCTACACCATCGGCGTTATCGACTGGACGAAGTCCTATAAGAACGCGACCACCATCCTGGGCGCTGCCGGCATGACCGATGACGGCAACGGCAACCCGAAGAAGTCCAAGGAAGTTTGTGCGAAGCTGGTGGCGGCGAACACCGACCTGGTGAAGAGCGCGCTGGAGAACTTCAATAAGGCGATCAGCATCAATCCGACGTACGACGATGCCATGAACTATTTGAACCTCACTTATCGCCGTAAGGCCGACCTGGAATGCGGCGACGATGCCGCTCGCAAGGCTGACCTCGCGCAGGCGGACGAATGGATCGCCAAGGCAACCGGCGCTCGCAAGGCCAACGAAGCTGCCAAGGAAAAGAAACTCGGCGGCGGCGTGACCATGCAGTAAATGGATCTACCGGACTGCGCAACGGCCTCCCTCAAGGGAGGCCGTTGGCGTTTGCGGTGTTGTCTCGGAGGCTACTGTCCCTTTTCGACCTTCGGCGTCAGGATGCCGATGTCGAAGACCTGCGCTCGGTGGGCAAAGGCGATGACCTCGGCAATGCTGTTGAACTCAAGGCCGGCATCTCCCTTGACGAACATCACCTTCTCCGGACGGTTCATAAAGATCGCCGCAAGATGGGCGGCAAGGTCCTGCTTGGCGACCGGCTGCTGGTTGATCTCGTACGTCGTTGGAGCGCCGTTCAGGCCGGAATGCACCTGGACAACGACCGTGTTGGGGTCAGGCGGAGGTGGCGTCAGGGAAGGAGGCGCGGGTTGTGGAATAAGCGCCTTGAGACCCTCAGGATGCATCGGAACGAGGATCATGAAGATGATGAGCAATACCAGCAGCACGTCGATCAGCGGCGTAACGTTGATTTCGGATGTCTGGCTGGAGCTTCCTGTGGAGAACGACATGGCAACACCTCACTTGTTGAAGTGAGTGCAGCGAGCGCTCGATCCGTTAAGCACCGCCGGCTGGCGGTTATAAAGCAGCGCGGAAAAGGCAAGGGCAACGAAACACTGTTCCGCCGCCCCTTCGAGTGCCTGATCCGTGCCTTGTGAAGCTTAGTGGCCCGCGGCAACCTGCGGGGTGATGATGCCGATGTTCGTGACGTCTGCCTCATGACCGAAACCGATGACCTCGGCGATCTTGCCGAAGTCCAGCTTGTCGTCACCCTTGACGAACATGACCTTCTCGGTCCGGGTGGCGAAGATTTCGGTCAGCTTTGCCGTCAGCGCGGTCTTTGCGAAGTCCTGGTCGTTGATCTTGTAGCCGGGCTCGCCAGCGCCGTTGGACGTTACCTGCACCACGATCGTGCGGTCGTTCGGCACATCCGGCTGATTGGGCTTCGGCGGCTGCGGCACCAGGGCGTCGAGACCCTTGGGCGTAACCGGCACGATGACCATGAAGATGATGAGAAGCACCAGCAACACGTCGATCAACGGAGTTACGTTGATCTCCGAAACTGCTCCGCCTGTTCCTCCGCCACCCATTGCCATATCGAATTCTCCTTACTTCATGCGGCTGGCATCAGCCATCGCCGCTGTGGTGCAGGTTATTTACCGCCGCCGCCGTCGTCGATCTTTTCGGTGAGCAGGCCAAGCTGGCTGACGCCGACCGTACGCAGGGAATCGATGGTATCCATCACCTTGCCGTAGTTGGCGCGGTTGTCCGCGCGCATGTAAACCGTCTTGTCGGCCGCCGGATCCTTCTTTTTATCCAGCAATTGCTGGACGCGGGTGCCGAGATCGCCGAGCGCTACCTGGTCGCCGCCGAGGAACGTCTTGCCATCGCGAGTTACCGCGACGACGATCGAATCTTCCTTGTTGGCGTTTTCCATTACAGTAGCGGCGCTGACCTTGGGCAGGTCCACGTTCACCTTGTTGTTCAACATCGGGGTAATGACCATGAAGATGATCAGGAGCACCAGCATAACGTCCACCATGGGCGTTACGTTGATGTTCGAGTTGACCTTCTTGCCTTCTTCCCGCTTCGAGATTGCCATGAGATGCTCCGTCGTTTTGCCCTGCTGCTGGTTAGCCAGGGTTTACCGTGCTGTCGAAACGCCGCTGAAAACCGATACTTCCTGCGAATTGGTTCCGGCCCCGAATGCCGTTCGCTTCAGCATTCGGGACCTGGCCAATATTCCGTGACTCTCGCAGAGAAGAGCGGAGTTGCCGCTGGTATTTAGCGGTGGCTCTGCTTGATGAAGTAGTCGACCAATTCCGATGAGCTGTTGTCCATCTCGACGTCGAACGCCTCTACCTTGTTGGTGAAGTAGTTGAACGTCATAACGGCAGGGATTGCAACCAGCAGACCGAAAGCGGTGGTAACCAGAGCTTCCGAAATACCGCCGGCGACAGCGCCGATACCCGAAGTCTTCTGGGTGGCGATGGCGTTGAAGGCGTTCAAAATGCCGACGACGGTGCCGAACAGGCCGATGAACGGGGCGGTGGAACCGACGGTTGCGAGACCGCCGAGGCCCTTCTTCAGCTTGGCATGAACGATGGACTCGGAACGCTCAAGGGCGCGCTTGGAGCTTTCAATCTGCTCATCGGTGATCGAGCCGCCCGAACCGTAGCTGCGGAACTCCTGCAGACCGGCGGTGACAACTTCAGCGAGGTGCGACTTCTTGGAGCGGTCGGCAACCTTGATCGCCTCGTCCAGACGGCCTTCCTTCAATGCGCCGGCAACCTTCGGAGCGAACTCGCGGGACTGCTTGCGGGCAGCCGAGAAGTAGAGCGCGCGGTCGATGATGACGGCCAGCGAATAGATCGACATGATGAACAGGATGACGACGACACCGATGGCGAGCCATCCCATGTTGTGCAGCAACTGCATCGGGCTGAATCCAACAGCAGGCTGCGCCGCATCCTGAAAAAACATGGCGAGCGATGCTGAAGATGCGTGAGCGAAATTTGCGATGTGAGCGAGAATCACGAGGTCTTTCCTCCTGGTTTGACTAAATCGGAACTTACGGCAACTGCCAACAGACTTGCCGTGTGGGACGGGTAAATGGTTTGTGCAGTTGCGTTACGTTTCCATCTGCCTTCGTTTAGACGCCGGCAGACAGGAACCGTACAGCGGCCAGGGATCAGCCGCCGTTGAGGTTGAAGTTGACGATCACCGTCGTATCCACTTCGGTGGGTTCGCCGTTGAGAAGATATGGCTTGTAGCGCCAGGTTTTTACAGCTTCAAGCGCCGCGCCCTTCAACATTTCCGGGCCGCTGACCGCCTGCAAGCTCTCGATCGTGCCGGTCTTGGAGATGATGGCATGTAGCGTGACCGTGCCCTGCATATGGGCAGCGCGAGCGATTGGAGGATACTGCGGGCTCTGTCCGCTAAGCTTCAGACCGGCAACGACGCCGCTCGAAATGCGGGCGGGCCCCGTGGGCTTGGGCTTCGCGACGGCAATCACCGGACCAGCACCGGAACCACCCATCATGCCACCCAGAACGCCGCCGGCAGAACCGCCGGCCATGCCCTGCATACCCGCCACACCCATCGACGAAGGCGGAGGCGGAGCGTCTTCCTTCAACATCTTGATGTCTTTAGGAATTTTGGTGGGCGCGTGCAGACCCGAATCGATCTCGGAGACCATCTTGATCGGCTGCACCTTCACCGGGGGCGGCGGTGGTGGAGGCGGTGGTGGTGGAGGCGGTGGTGCCGATAGCGATGCCGTCAACGAATTCTTTGGCAGTGCTTCAGGATACAAAAGTGGGATCAGGATCATGGTCGCCAGGATGGCTGCGTTCAAAGAGAACGTCGCAATCATCCAGTACTTCGACTTGGTCTTGATCCGGCCGCCGGATTCCATTAGAGAGTCTTCAAACATGAGCAACCTCTTTCCCCGTGCTTCGGGAGAGCTTCCTGCATTAGACACCGTACCGCTATAAATTGTTCCCGTTGTACTTCTGGCCTAACTCCTAAAAACTGCAACTACGTATGATGCTGCTACAGCTCCGGAGAGCATGTCCGCCGAACTTTTTGCTCTACTGCAGCTCTACCGCTTTGCGGCCGGTAGCGTTGCCTTCCGTGCTGCCGGCAGGTTCGCGTTCTTGCCGTGCTTCGCCCGCCAGTCCTGATACGCCACCAACATCGGCGCCGCCACCGCGATCGAAGAGTACGTTCCGATCAAAATGCCGACGACCAGTGCAAAAGAGAAGCCATGCAACACTTCTCCACCAAACAGATACAAGCTCAACACCGTTAGAAACGTCAGACCCGAACTGATAACAGTACGGCTAAGGGTCTGATTAATGCTGCGGTTGACCACATCCCCGAGCGCCTCCCGGCGATTGTTCGCCAGGTTCTCGCGGATACGGTCGAATACGACGATCGTATCGTTCATCGAGTAGCCGATGAGTGTAAGTATCGCTGCAATAACCGTAAGGGTGATCTCCTGGTTCGTCAAGCTGAACGCGCCTACGGTGATCAGGGTGTCATGGAAAACAGCCACAACCGCGGCCACACCGTAGATCAGCTCAAAGCGAAACCACAGGTAGACCAGCATCCCGATCAGCGAGTAGATCGTCGCCAGCCAGGCCTGATGGGTCAGCTGGTGGCCGGCCGTCGGCCCGACGATGTCCACCTGCTGGATGCTGAAGGTAGAGTCGTGATAATTCGCGTTGAGGGTGCTCTCAACCTGGGTGCGGCCCTGGTCGTGCGCCTGGTCCGTCGCGGTCGACTCCGGCAGCACGATAATCACTTCGTTCGAGGCCTGCCCCGCAGCGTCCGAGATGGTCTGGATGGTCGCATCGTGCACCCCGGCCATATCCATGGCCTTGCGGATGTGGTCGACATTCGGGGTCTGCGTGAAGGCCACGCGGATCTGCGTGCCGCCCTTGAAGTCCACACCCTTGGGGATGCCGTGCCAGAAACACATGCTCAAAACGCCGGCAACGGAAAAGATGAGAGAGAAGCCGAGGAAGTACCACTTCTTCCCCAACCAGTCGATATTTGTAGTGCGGAACAGTTCCACGTTTGCTTCCTTCGGAAGCTAGCTTTTAGCTGCTAGCTTTTAGCTTTTAGCTCGGGCATTGCGGCTCCAAGCGGTCGAACGATTCTTGTTTCTAAAGTCTTTACTTAACAGCCGGAAGCTTAGAGCCAGTAGCTGCCTCTAAATCGAGATGGGCGCCGTGCGGTCGTGCTTGCTCAACAGATAGTCGAAGATAGTGCGCGAAACGAAGACCGCCGTAAACAGGTTGGCGAGCAGACCGATGGTCAGCGTGACAGCGAAACCCTTGATCGGCCCAGTGCCGAACAGGAACAGGATCGCCGCCGAAACGATAGTCGTAACGTGGGTATCGATGATGGTGATCCAGGCGTGCCCGAAACCTTCCTTGATGGCCGCCGCAGTGGTCTTGCCCAACCGCAGCTCTTCACGAATACGCTCGAAGATCAGCACGTTGGAATCGACGCCCATACCGATGGTGAGGATGACTCCGGCAATGCCCGGCAGCGTCAGCGTTGCGCCCGAGAAGCCCATGAATCCTAGCAGAATCACCAGATTCATGAGCAGCGCCAGGTCGGCGTTGATGCCCGCGCCGCGATAGTAGACCAGCATGAAAATCATGACGACGCCCATGCCGGCGATAGCAGCGAAGATGCCCTGATGGATGCTCTGCGTGCCCAGCGACGAGCCAACCGTGCGGGTCTCAGTGTAGTCCAGCGAGGCAGGGAGGGAGCCGGTGCGCAGCATCATGCTGAGGTCCTTGGCCTGGTCTTCTGTAAAGCCACCAGTGATGCGGCCGTTCTCCTGAATCGCGCTCTGGATGGACGCAACTTCCCGCACCCGGTTCTGGAGCACAATGGCCATCTGCGTGTGGGTGTCCTTGGCCGCGTCGGTAAACTTGTAGAAGCGCTGTCCAGCCTCGGTAGTGAGGGTGAAATTCATGTCGGGACGGCCGTTTTCGTCGCGCGATGGCTGCGCGTCGCGAAAATCAGGACCCTCGACGATGGCCGCGCGCTTCAGCACCCAGACCTGGTCTGCGCCGTTGCCCGTCGCCGAGCCGTGGACGAGCTCTTGATCCGGCGGGATGTTGCCGCCGAGTGCGGTCAGCGCAGCAGCTTCGGTGGCGAACGAGTTACCGACCACTTCGTGGATTTCCAGCTTGGCCGTCGACTGAATGATTTCCTTGATGCGGTCAAGATCCGTGACGCCGGGGATTTCGACCAGTATCTGATCGTCGCCCAGACCATAACGTTCCACGTTAGGCTCCGCGACGCCGAGTTGATCGATGCGCTCGCGAATGGCCTCGATGGAGGTGTCTACTGTACGCGCCTTGAGGTCGCGAAGGGCCGCCTGCTTCATCGTCATGATGAAGCCGCCGCCCGACTTGGTCGCCACGTCATAGGCTGCGTAATCCTGCGCGCCCAGTGCCGAATTGATGTCGTTCTGCTGCGCGGGAGTTCCGCCGGTCACAGTGATCTGGTCGGGATGGTTGACGGGATCGAGCTTGACCGCCGATGCGCCGTAGGTCGCCAGTATGCCGTTAAGACGCGTGACGTCGCGGTCAGTAGCGCTGTTGACTGCCTCGACCGTGTTGACCTTCAACACCAGATGGCTTCCGCCCTTGAGGTCGAGACCGAGGTTGATGTTGCCATTCTTCAGTGATGTGATGGGACCGGTCTTAGGCGCATGTGTGCCGTAGAAAACCCCATAAATGAAGATCACCAGTACTGCGACGATAAAGCCGGTCTTTTGTAACAGGTTCTTGCCCATCTGCTTGTTGTCCTAAACCTTCCATCCCGCGCGGCCCGCCTCGAACATCGAGCATCGCTGCGGCAACTCTTGTACTACGGTGCTGCTAAACCTGCGTGCCTACGAAGTCTTTGCCGTCTCTTCCGTTGTGACGGCCGCAATTGCACTTTTGACGATTTCCAGCTTGATATTGTCCGGCAGCACGCGGAGAATCATGGTGTCATCCTTGACGGTAACGACAGTGCCGCGCAGGCCGCCGGTGGTCGTCACCTTGTCGCCCGCCTTGATCTGCGCCAACATCGCCTGCCACTGTTTCTGCTTGCGCTGTTGCGGTGCGAACAACAAAAAATACATCGCTACAAAAAACAGCAGGATGAAGGGCAATCCTCCCAGCGATCCGAAAGCACCGCCGGGGCCACCCACAAACATTGCGAAAACACTCACGCTATCCATCCCATCGCCGCGTCTCGGCAGGCAGCGAACAGCCTGCCGCCGTTACCGGCCTTTCTACATCCAAACTTTTCGGGAGATTTTCTCACCCGGAGGACCGGCCAAAAACTCGTCCGCACAGTTAAAAACCGCGCCGGACACACGCCCGCTACCCGAGGTAAATCACACCTGAGCCTTAAGCATCGCGTACAGCCCCCTGCCTGTCAAGAAAATCACGCGGTTGGGGCGGGTTTGAGCAGACTTTCCGAGTCCGAGCGGCTGACAGCTCACTGCTCGGCCTCGTCAAACGCCGTTTCGACGACTGCCAGCGCACGCTCCAGATCGTCCATCTTTACTTCGATGGTTGTGCCCTGCCACTCCGCTGTTTCGTCGGTGTCCTTCACAGCGTTGAACCAGATTCCCGCGTCCGTCAGGGCCTTTTGGGCGATCTCGGAGTCGGCAGCGTCCTCGAAGTTACCGACCATAAACAGCGACTCTTCCTCGCCGTCGACTGCCGCGTCATCGCCAATCTCGTCCGCCGACATCACCGGAAACAAACCCATGCCCTTGCGCAGCACCACCATCGCGTCTTCTTTCCGCGAGCGCTCGACGAACACCGACAGCCAGTTCATCTTGACCTTTGGACCGTTTTCATTGACCTGGCGGACGGCGTGCTCCATGTGCGCCGGCACATCATGCTCGTCGAGCAAGCGCATCGCCGTTTCCGCGTCCATCGGAACATTGAACGTAATCAACTCGATGACGGATGGCTCGGCTGGCACTTCCGTCTCCTCCGCTTCGGCTTCGACTGCCTCGGTCTCTTCCACTGGCACTTCCAGCCCGCGCCTGCTCATTTCCGCGCTGATCGCCTGTTGGGCGACCTCGGTCAGACCGCCCTTGCCCGCGGCGAGGCGCAGCAGTTCACCGTCGCTCATTGCGGCGTACAAGCCCTGTAACCGCTGCCACTCCTGCTCGTTGCTCATATCGAAATTCTCTCCTGTTGCTTCATTCGTCGTTCCTGTCCAAGTCCTGCGTCGTGGCCTTCGACTCTTTCAACTCCACGTTGACGCCAGTCACATCGGTGGCATCGACAATCACTTGCTGGCTGGCGCCGTCGTACGACTTCAGCGTATGGGTCGATGCGAAGTTGACCAGGCCACCAGGTTTCTTCTTCGACGGTTCAGTGTCCGCGCCCCCCGGAACTTCCAGCGTATACGTCCCCGAAGGAACGTAGCTGATCGTATACGCGCCCGTCGCATCGACCACGGCCTTGCGCGTGAAATTCTTATCGGCGGCGTCAGTCAGCTCAACCATTGCCTCATTCAGGCCATGGTGATCGACCGCGGAAGCGATGCGACCGCTGACCGAGTGCATGCCGTTGAGGTTGACCGTGATATTCAAGTCGCCACGTTCTTCAGCCGCAGTCAGAGTGATTTTGCCCGCATCCTTCTTGTGTACGGCGGCGGGAAAGTAGAATTCCAGCGGCGATGCCATATCCAGCGTTGACGTATCCATCACGCCGGCACGTATGGAGAAATTGGCGTTGAGCTGGAGCGTTGTGTGCATGACATAGTCACCCGGCGCGATGCCGGCCAGTCGAAAATGGCCACGGTCGTCTGTCACAGCGACAATGCTGAAGCCGCCCGGCATCATCATCGCCGCATCATCGCCAGCGACATCGGGGTCGTCGTCGGTCTTTGCCATATCGACATTCTCGATCGTTATCGTCACTTCGCCAGCGGGAGCCCCGTCGTCGAAGGCCACCGTCCCCATGACAGCAGCGCCGCGGCCCAGAATAAGATCGCCGTGCGCAGTGTGGTTGGCCTGCACATGCACCACGGTAAGGCCCGGATACATGGCTTTACCCTTTGCCCCCGGCGGCGCAGCAGCACGGGCGACGGCCAGCGACGAGACGTACCCTGGCTGCGTAGCGGACAGGTAGTAATCGCCCAGCGGGATGTTCGCAATGCTGTAAGCGCCATCAAGTCCGGTCCGCGCTTGCACCATCGTCATCGCACCCATCCGGGCGCTGGCCAGTTTCATCGCGGCTGCGGGGTCGGCGGCGGTCTCCTTATCCGTCATCGGCTTTACCGCAGGCGTTGGCCTGTCTTCGGGCACCCGCATCAGGGTGACGCTGGCAAAGTGCGCTGGACGCTGCGTGTCGGCGCAGGTGACGACGCCGGAGACGGTACCTCCGGGAGCGTCCGCTGGCTGCTGCGCATGAGGGATGGCTGTGCCAATCAGCAAAACTGCCGTCGCGAAAAACAAGCGCCGATCGAGAGAGGGCATGTCCGCAAGTATGCGGTCGGGGTGGGCTGCACGCAACTCTCGCATGACTTTCTTAACTCAAAACTCATCGTTTTCGGAACATTCGCTACTGGCTGGGCGAGTTCGCGGTGGAGGTTGTCGCGCTTGCAGCCACGGTCGCCTGCACCGGGTCCATGGTCAAGTCGCTGTCGGCCACGGTTATGGTCTGTGTCACCGCCTGGTAGCGGACAGTTGTGCCACCGCCCCCACCGCGGTTGCGTCCGGTGTCCGGCGGGCGGTCCTGACCAGTGACGGTGACGTTATACGTGCCTGGCGGCAGATACTCCATGCGGAAGGTGCCGTCAGGATCGATGCCTGTGGAGCGCGTGGTGCCGCTGTCGGTAGCGTCGGCGAGTGAGACAGTGCCGGCGTTCAGCATGTGGCCATCGGCCTTCGATTCGACTCTGCCCTGCACCGTATGCAGCCCGTTCAGCGCAACACGAATGTCGACGCCGTCATCCGTCTCGCCACCACGAATCTCCACAATCTGCGCATCGGCCTTGCGCATCGTTCCCGGGGCGTAGACATTCAGCAGCGGCGGGGGTCCGCGGAAACCGCCGCGCCCCGATGCCCGTCCTTGCCCAACCGTCTCGGTTTGTACAGTGACCACCAGGCTGTATTTGCCCGGCGCGATACCGGTGAGGCGATAAATGCCACGGTCGTCGGTCTCGCCCATCCCCAGGTCACTGCCGAAAGCGATCAGGCCGCCGAGTATGCCGCCAAACTGAAATCCGCCGCCGTTGCCCATGCTGGTCGTCGTACCCGTCGTAAGCGGGCGCAGCCGCACCGAAACGCCCGGCACCGCCGAGCCATCGTCGTACGTCACGCGGCCGGAGACAACCGCTCCGCGATCCATCGTGATCACCACATCCGCGCTGCGCCCGGCGTCGATGTGCGTCATTGGGACGCGCGCAATGGGCTGCTGCGTCATGCGCGCGACGGCCACCTGAGATATGTAGCCGCTCATCGTCGCTGATACGTAGTAATCGCCTGCTGCGACGCCTGTGATTGTGAAACTCCCATCGAGCGCGGTGCGTCCGCGACCGGCGTTTTGGTAGTTAGGGCCACGGGTAGTGTTGGTGCCTTGCTGCAGAAGTTCCACGTCGGCAAAGCGGGCAGGACGCTGGGTGTCTCCGCAATAAACATGGCCGGTGACGGTGCCGCCGATCTGCGGCGTGGCTGGCTGCGGCGGCGCCTGGATACGCGGCGCAGGCGGCGGTTGGACATTCTGCGCGAGGACGGCGCCGGCGCCTGCCAACGCCATCGGCAGACTGAGAACAGCTTTCAGTATGTCGTTCTGTTTCATCATGATTCCTTCAGCCAGCCACCCAGATTCTATGCCCGGTTGGACGAGGGAAACGGCCTCTTCGGATGCAAACCGGAGGTCATCCCCGCGCCAGCTCTCCGCGAACCCGCTCCATTGTTTCCAGGTAAAAGCTCAAATTGTGGATGGAGTTGAGAGTTGCGCCCAGCGGCTCGCCGCTCGCGAACAGGTGGCGGAGGTAAGCACGTGAGTAGCGCCGGCACACGCTGCAACTACACCCTGCGTCGATCGGCCCGTGGTCTTCCGCGTTGTCCAGCTTCTTGATGTTCAACCGAACGACGGGGCTGGTGCGGTCTGCGGGATTTT
>Ga0207652_10001633_pt1 | contig 19675 bp, 18 predicted proteins | sample KBSC63BmetaG_FD_184334 | JGI IMG/M metagenome (GOLD analysis project Ga0207652, IMG submission 184334) | Corn rhizosphere microbial communities from Kellogg Biological Station, Michigan, USA - KBS C6-3B metaG (SPAdes) (version 2) | ecosystem: Host-associated > Plants > Roots > Rhizosphere ... | reverse complement strand
CCAGGGAGATCGCAGCCCAGTCGCCTCTCCCGACGACGCCCTTCGGGAGCTGAACTCCTTTGGTGTCCTGTCGCCGGAACCGGGCGAATGGCCCCGCTACTTTGTCGGCACGCCTTCGAAGGTGAAGTCCGATCTGGAAGCGATGGCCGCCGCTCTCGGAATCGGCGAGATCGTCGTCAACACCATCATCTGGGACCATGAGACGAGATTGCGGAGTTACCAGCTATTGGCCGAAGCCTTCAACATAACAGTGCCACCTCAGAATATTTAGTTGATTACTAAACTATTGAATTCATCAACTATTTATCCCGTCAACCATTCAGATGCCCGGAAACAGCCGAATATCTTCCACATTCCTATAGCGTTCGGCATAGTCCATCCCATAGCCGACGACGAACTGGTTCGGTATCTGGAACCCCACATAATCGGCATCGATCGGCACCAGCCGCCGCTCCGGCTTATCCAGGCAGGTGGCGATCTTCAGCGAGGCCGGCTTGTGCTGCAACATCATTCCGCGCAGGTAGCTGAGCGTAAGCCCTGTATCAAGAATATCTTCCACCAGAATCACCTGCTTGCCCTCAATCGGGTTGTCAATGTCCTTGATGAGCTTCACGGCTCCGCTCGAAACCGTACCGCGCCCATAACTGGACACCGCTACAAAATCAAAAGTGTTGTCCACTTCGATGGACCGCGCCAAATCGGCTAGAAAGATGGCGGCCCCCTTTAAGACGCCAATCAGGACAATCGATTTGCCGGAATAGTCGGCGGATATCTGCGCGCCGAGTTGGCTGACGCGCTCGGCAATCTGAGCCTTAGAAAAGAGAACTTCCATTCCCGAGGCATGGGGAAATGCGGGTGTGCTGGTGGGCATAGACGTCAGAGTAGCGCGAAACAGGGCGCGAGCGAAAGGGTAGCTATACTTAACTTAGTACCAGCGAGGCGTATGTATCCCTATATCAATATTGGCCCCCTGCATCTGGGAACCTTTGGATTACTGTTGTGGCTGGCAGCCGTGGTGGCAACGATTGTTTTGCACAAAAACTTCGTCCGCAACCGCGTTGATGCGGATGCCCTGAGCGTGGTGGCATTCGTTGTCATCGCCGGGATTATCGGCGCAAAGACCTGGCACGAGCTGGAAAACGTCGCCGAACTTCGTGCGGCAATGCAGCAGATCGTAGCTCCAGGCTGGGGCCATCCTCTGGATATCCTGGTCGACTTTTTGCACTGGTTTCAAGCCGGATTCGCTTGGTTTGGCGGTCTCGTTGCCGGAATCGCCATGCTGATGTGGCAGGGCCGCACCGCCAAGCCGGGAGGCGCTACCGGCTGGCTGGCCTCGGTCCGTATGCTCGATCTGGCCACTCCCGCCGCGGCCATCGGCTACGGAGTGGGCAGAATCGGCTGCCTCACCTCGGGCGACGGCGATTATGGCATCAACACCACCCTGCCCTGGGGTGTCCACATGGCGAAGAACGCACTCGTTCCGCCCACTCCGCCCAATGCGCTGGTGCAGCCCACCCCGGTCTACGAACTGCTCTTTGGATTGGCGCTCGCATGGCTGTTGTGGCAGCTTGGCCGCAAAGTCCGTCCGATCGGCTGGCTTACAGGGTTTTATCTTGTCCTCAGCGGGCTTGGCCGGTTCCTGGTCGAATTTGTGCGTATCAATCCCCGCCTCTATTGGGGGATGAGCAATGCTCAGGTGGCGGCCATCGGGTCGATGTTGGTGGGTGCGGTGGTGATGTTGGTGGCATGGAGGCGAGCCGCTGCTGTCGCTCCGGTGGTTCAGGTCAGCTCATAGAAGAGAGACAGCTTCATCCCGATGCGCAAAAAAGGGCCCCATACCCCGATTTTGGGACATGGGGCCGGTTGGCCTTTATCGCTCACCCAAAGCGGAAAAACCTCTCTAACCTCGCGCCATCTCTTCTCGAATAGGCTCCTGTGGAGTGGCAAAGAAGTACTGCGAGAGCAGCCCGCCAATAATTCCCCCCAGGATTGGCGCTACCCAGAAGAGCCATAACTGGCTTATCGCCCAGCCGCCGACGAACAGCGCCGGTGCCGTGCTCCGCGCGGGGTTCACCGAGGTATTGGTGATCGGAATACTAATCAGGTGGATCAGCGTCAGGCATAGCCCGATAGCAATGGGAGCGAAGCCTTTGGGAGCCCGCTCGTCGGTAGATCCGTGAATGACGAGCAGGAAGAACGCCGTTAGCACCACCTCGGCGATGAAGCAGGCGGTCAGGGAATAGCCTCCGGGCGAGTGGGCCCCATAGCCGTTCGAGGCGAAGCCTCCAGTCAGGCTGAACCCCTCCTTCCCGCTGGCGATCAGATACAGCACCCCGGAGGCGGCGATTCCGCCCGCAACCTGGGCGACGATGTACGGCAGCAGATCACGGACTGGGAATCGCTTGCCGACCACCAGCCCCACCGAGACCGCGGGATTGAGGTGGCAGCCCGAGATGTGGCCAATGGTGAAGGCCATGGTCAGCAGCGTGAGCCCGAAGGCCAGCGCGACTCCGACAAAGCCAATACCCGAGTGAAGGAAATGCTGCCGCAACGACTGCGCTTCCGCAGCCTCCGAAGACAAGCCAGAATGTACCGAAGAACTCTGCTGCTGCACGTTTCGACAGGGGCATGGGAACCTCGTGTTTGATTTTTTGAGCAGCCTCGCCCCGCGTCATTCTGAATCCCGGGGTGAGGCTCATTAAACTTCGCGAAATCGTAGCACGGCTTATCGATAAAAATCCGGCACAAATCATTTTGTATGCAGATTTTATGCAACTACTGCCATGCCTCCCGTGTCTAACAAGGCATGTCCACTCAAAGCCGGGCGTATGATTAAAACCGTGTCAAAATATTCAATTGTCGTGCCGTTTCACAACGAAGAGGAGAATGTCACCACCCTCTACGACCGCCTCAAAGCCGTCATGGAGCATATCGGCGTCTCCTTTGAGCTTGTCTTTGTAGACGATGGCTCCCGCGATCGTACCTATCGCCTGCTTGAGGAGATAGCTGCCGTAGACAGCCGCGTCCTCGTTGTTAAACTACGGCGCAACTTCGGCCAGACCTCCGCCCTTGCCGCTGGCTTTGACCACGCCTCAGGCGAGTTCATCCTCGCCATGGACGGCGACCTCCAGCACGATCCCGACGAAATCCCCAACTTTCTTGCCAAGCTTGAAGAGGGCTACGACGTCGTCAGCGGCTGGCGCTCGCATCGTGGGGACAACTTCATCATGCGCCGCATCCCCTCGCGAGCCGCCAACTGGCTCATGGCCACCCTCAGCGGCGTCAATATTCACGACTTCGGCACCACCTTCAAGGCGTACCGCCGAGAGGTCATCCAGAACATCCCCCTCTATGGGGAGATGCACCGCTTCATCCCCGCCCTGGCCTCCTGGTACGGCGCCAGCATCTGCGAGATCCCCATCTCCAACCCCGCCCGCGAGTTCGGCAAGAGCCACTACGGCATCTCCCGCACTTTTCGCGTCTTCTTCGATCTATTGACTATCCGCTTTCTTTTGAAGTACATGACCCGCCCGCTCCACTTCTTTGGCACCATCGGAGCGCTGGGCATGGCCACCGGTTCCGGTCTGGCCGTCTGGCTTTTGGCCCTCAAACTCCTTACTGGCCAGCACGTCATGGAGCTACACGGCCCCATCTTCGTCATCGCCGGAATCCTCATCCTTGCCGGCATCCAGATGATGGGTATCGGTCTGCTCGGGGAGCTTCAGGTCCGCCACTTCTACACCGCCTCCCAACGCGCACCCTATGCAGTGGATCGCATCATCCGCCTGCGTTCGGAAGAAAGTCTTCTTCAATAGCTGTCAGCGCTGCTGGTTGTCCGGATCCGGGTCTTGCTGAGCTTCTTTCTCGGCATTGTTGAAGGCGGAGCTGTCAATATCCCTTTGATCACGCGCTGCCTCGATCAGAGGGTCCGTCAGATCTTTCAAGTGGTCTGCGAACTGCCGCATGCATGATGCCTGCGATGCCGGGCGGTCAGTTGCCTCAGCTCCCATCCAGAGCATCCCCTCCAGCTTTACCGTTGCTCTTAGCCGGTAGGGAACCACTTTGTAGGAAACCGGATTGCGCAGCTCGAAGACGTCCTCCCGCAGCCCAGTCTCTCCTGCAATCAACCCTACGCTGGCCGTCGCATACGATTGCCGCACGCATACGTCCGCAATCATCGCCGAAGCATCTTCCGCCAATGCCGTCGAACTCACCGCCCCGTCGAGAGGCCCGGCCGTGGATCCTTCGACCATTTTCTTTCCGTGACACCCCAAAACCGCCACGGACAACCCCGAGATCAACAATCCAGCCCGTAATGTGCGTGCCCGCCAACATCCCAGCCCAAACCGCATCCGTACACACCTCAGCGAGGAGCCTCTTCCATCACTCCTTCGGATATCTACACATTATGCGCAAATTCCGAAGACAAAACTTAGTAGATTACACAAAAAATCGCCGCACCCCTTCCTCGCATCCAATGCACCATGCAAGCCATCCAGATTCTCGCCACCGGAGGACCCGAAGTCCTCACCCTCCGCGATCTGTCTACTCCCACACCCGGACCTCGCGAAGCCCTTGTTCGCCTCGAAGCCTCCGGTGTGAACTTCATTGACGTCTACTTCCGCGAGGGCCGTTACCCGGCCAAACTCCCTTATACTCTCGGACAGGAGGCCGCCGGGACCGTCGTCGCCGTTGGTGACGGCGTTACCACTGTAAAAGTTGGTGACCGCGTCGCCTGGTGCGGCATTCCCGGAACCTATGCCCAACTGGCCGTCGCCCCCGCCGACCGCCTCGTCCAGATCCCCGAAGCCGTCACCTTCCAGCAGGCTGCCGGAGCCATGCTCCAGGGTATGACCGCCCACTACCTCGCTCACTCCACCTACCCCATCCGCAGCGGCGACGAGGTGCTCGTCCACGCCGGCTCCGGCGGTGTCGGCCTTCTCCTTACCCAGATGGCGAAGTCTCTGGGAGCCCGCGTCTTCACCACTGTATCGACCGAAGAGAAAGCCGCGCTCTCACGCGCCGCCGGGGCTGATGAAGTCATTCTCTACACTCAGGAGAACTTCGCCGCAAAGATCAAAAAGCAGTCACCCAGAGGTCTCCACGCCGTCTATGACTCGGTCGGCAAGTCCACCTTCGACAAGTCGCTGGAGATTCTCCGCCCTCGCGGAACTCTCGTCCTCTTTGGCGGTTCCAGCGGAGCCGTCCCTCCCTTCGACCTCATTCGACTCTCTGCCCTCGGCTCGCTCTATGTCACCCGGCCTACACTCAGGGACTACATCGCCACCCGTGAAGACCTCGAGCTTCGCGCTGCCGCCGTCTTCAGCGCTATCGCCGACGGCACTCTTAAGCTCCGCCTCGAACACACCTACCCGCTCGCTGACGCTGCCCACGCGCACCGCGACCTTGAATCCCGTCGCACTACCGGCAAACTCCTCCTGACTCCATAGAGAAGTTGATCGTAGGCCGCGGATCAAATGAGTTCGTGACCGATATTTGTCTTGATTTTGACTTCCACCACCCCATGCCTCAAACTTAAACATCGCTCATTTTTTCCTGCGGCATGGCATCGAACCGCTGTCCGTTCACCCCCACTCTTTGTCCCGATTCGGAATGCTCGGGAAGCGCGGTGAGATTCCGCCACTGCCCCGCAACTGTGATTCGCGCACGCAGCCGCATCTTCGCTGCGTGAATGTTCGCCAGAGGTCTCCCCACTGATGCCACCAGGCGACGGGAAGGGAAGCGACCAGCACCAACGGCCATCATGCATCGCGTCAGTCAGGAGACCGGTTCCGTCTGCGTACCTTAACCACACTCCCGAGGGGGGAGTGGAGGAGCTTCATTCATGTTTGCACCATTGCGCCGCGCTGCGGTCGCGTCTTCTTTCCGTGCGCTCTTCGCGCTTGCCGCTTTTCTTTTTCTCGCAGCCCCCTTGGCCCGCGCCGTTATCGTTCGCGGTACTGTAACCGATCCGCTGGGCGCAACCGTGGCAGGAGCCCGCGTTCAACTCATCCAGGGCCAGACCGTCGCGGCCTTCGCCTTCACCGGCGCCGACGGCTCCTTCGAGATCCGCAGCACCGCCCCCGGCCGCTTCCTCCTGCTCACCTCCGCCCGCAGCTTTACACCTAACATCGGACAGGATTTCTACGGCGGCCGCTCCGACATCGTCACCCGCAATGTCACCCTCGAAATCGCCGCCGTCACCACCGCCGTTACCGTCACGGCCACCGGAATCCCCACTCCCATTCAACAGGTCAGCTCGCCAGTCACGCTCATCCCATCTTCCGACCTCGCTACCCGCGTCGGCATCGTCGATGATCTTCGCCAATCTCCCGGTGTAGCCGCCGTCCAATCCGGTCAGTACGGCGGAGCCACCTCACTCTTCGTTCGCGGCGGCAACTCCACCGCCAATAAAGTTCTTGTCGACGGCATTCCTGCAGAGGATGTTGGAGGCGTCTTCGACTTTGGCAATGTCTCCAGCACCGCACTTGCCGGCATTGAGTTCTATCGCGGTCCCAACAGCGTCCTCTACGGCTCCGACGCCGGAGCCTCTGTCGTCAGCCTCAATACCCCGCGCGGCAGCGCGCTCCGTCCCGTCCTCAACTACTCCGGCGACGCCGGCAACTTCCATACCTACCGCAATGAAGTTACTCTCAGCGGAGCCCATAACCGGCTCGACTACTATGGCGCCTTCTCCCGCTTTGACAGCTCCAACGCCATCCCACAGGACAAATTCCACGCCGCCACCTCCGCGGTCAATCTTGGCTACAACCTCACGGCCAACACGCAGGCCCGCTTTACCCTCCGCAATGCGGTTTCGGCTATCGGTGTGCCCGGACCGCACGATTTCTTCGCTCTTTCGAACGTCGGCAAGCAGGGCGACCAGGATATTTACTCCGGCCTTACCCTCGAAAATCGTACCCTCCAAGGCAAGTGGCACAATCGGGTCCGTTACGGTATTGCCCGCAAGCGCGAGCAGGCCTTCCAGTTCTACCCTGTTGGAGAGGTCACCGACGACGGCTACGGCGACCTCACCTATTACGGCGATACGGTGACCATTCGTGGAGCTAACGGCTACAGTGCTACCGGTCGCGCAGCCATGGGCTATGGCAACCTCTACCCCACCCGGCAGGACCAGGTCTCCAACCGCGATGAACTCTACTACCAGTCCGACTACACCTTCAGCCGCCACCTCACCGCTCTTCTTGGCTTCCGCTATGAAGACGAGCGCGGTGCCTTTGTCTCTACCGGACTCTTTCCGTCAAATCGCAAGATTCAACGCACTAATTTCCAATACACCCTCCAATTTCAGGGCGACATCAAAAATCGCATCTTCTATTCTCTTGGCGGAGCGGTCGAAAGAAACCACCTCTATGGAACTGCCGGGACTCCGCGCATCGGCCTTGCCTACGTTCCCGTGCGGCCCGGATCGCGCATCTTTCGCGGCACCAAGCTGCGCGCCAACTTCGCCACCGGGGTTCAGGAGCCAAGCCTACTCATCCAGTTCAACAGCCTCTATGGCCAACTGCTCGACGCCGGCAACACGGCGGCTATCGACGCCTACCACGTCAAACCTATCGGCGCTCTCCGCACCCGCACTTACGACTTCGGCATCGATCAGAATATCTTCGGGCAGAAGCTCCTCCTTAAGGCCGGCTACTTCCACAATATCTTCGATCACCAGATCGACTACATTGACAAGGGCACTCTGCAAAATGTCTTCGGCATCCAGTCCAGCGTAGCCCAACTTTACGGAGCTGAACTCAACACCCTCGCCTTCCGCGCCCAGGGTCTCGAAACCGAACTACAATTCCAACCGGTTACACGCATCTTCCTGCGCGGAGGCTACACCTATCTTGCCGCAGTCGTTCTTCAGTCTTTCTCTACCGATGCCGTCGCTAATGGCACTGCGGCCACCAATCCAAACCTCCCCGGAGTTCCCATCGGCTCCAGCTATCCGCTTATCGGCGCGCGTCCCTTTCGGCGTCCGCCTCATACCGGCTTCTTTGCCGTTCAGTACGCCGGAAGCAAGTTAAGCGCGGCGTTGAAGGGAAGCGTCGTTAGCCGCAGCGACGACTCCACCTTCCTTACCTACTCCGACTTCAACGGCGGCAACACTCTCCTGCTTCCCAACCACAATCTCGACTTCGGTTACACCAAGCTTGAAGCAAACCTTCTCTACACTGTCAACCACCATGTAACGGCCTTCACTCAACTCGACAACCTTCTTGGCCAGCAGCACACCGGTCCCATCGGCTATCCCGGCCTGCCCTTCACCTTTCGCGCCGGGCTCAAGCTGAGAATCGGCGGCGACTAACGATCAACATGGATTGAAGAACCCCTATTTCAGAGGCTGGAATAGGGGTTCTTCGTTCCTGACCCACGAGCTTTTGAGGCGGGGAGAGCTAAATGTGCCATGCAAGGCGATTCACTTACCCGAGGTCCGGACATATGCCGTTTTTACCTGAATAGCTTGAGGCTCAAGATTCGAAACAGATGAAGTGATTCATAGTAGTCTCAGAGAGGTTTGCTTAGCGGGATTTCATCCGTCTAAAGATTTGAAGGGGAACACCATGATCCGCTCTCTCCTCGCCTTGACCCTACTTGCCGCTGTCGCTGTCACAACTCAGGCTCAGCAGGAAGGCCCCACCGCAACCCAGGCTCTTGTCGTTGTCAGCTCCAAAACTCCCGTTGTCCCTACCGCGAACGACCTCGTCCTCAAGGTCAACAACCGCCAGACGGATATCGAGAGCCTCGTTCCCGTTCGCGCCAGCGGGGCCCAGGTAGCCATTCTGATCGATGACGGTCTTCGCATCAGCGTCGCACGTGAACTCGGTAGCATCCGCGACTTTATCAAGGGTCTGCGCCCCGGAACGGAGGTCTTCGTCGGTTACATGCAGAACGGCCGCGTGATCCCCGGTCAGAACTTCACCACCGACTACGATGCCGCCGCCCAGAGTCTTCGTATCCCTGTCGGCTCTCCCGGCCTGAGTGCCAGCCCCTACTTCTGCCTCTCCGACTTCGTGAAGAAATGGCCTGAAGACTCAAACTCCCGCATGACGCCGAAGGCGCGCTTCGTGCTGATGATCACCAACGGTGTTGACCCTTATAACGGCAGCACCAGCCTGATGAACCAAAACAGTCCCTACGTCGAAGCCGCAATAAGCGACTCTCAACGGGCCGGAGTCGCCGTCTACTCCATGTACTTCTCCGACGCCGGCATTCGCGGAGGACGAGCCAGCTTCAGCGGCCAAAGCTATCTCTCTCAGGTAGCCGATGCAACCGGCGGGACAGCTTATTATCAGGGCACCGGAAACCCCGTATCGATGGAGCCGTATCTCAAGCAATTTCAGAAAGCTATCTCTGAAACTTACATTGCTACTTTTACTGCGCCCGGAGAGAAGAACCTAGTGCAGTTCAAAGTCTCCACAAAACTGCCTAAGACCAGGCTTCACGCGCCTGCTCAGGTCCGCCCTGGCACCCAACTCCAGTAATTGGTAGACGCCCCTGTTACTTTGACACGCCTCGGATTAATGAGGCATGAGCATCATCCATTCCGCTCCACACAACGTAGAGGTCACCGTCCGCCGAGAGGCTGGCCGTCGGATGGCGTTCCCCGGACGTATCTGCGGGAACGCGAGTTGTGGCCGAGACATGACCCCTGGTGTCAATGCGAAACACGAACGGCGTGATACTGTTCCAATCGCCGTGCTCCGTTGTCTGCCGTCCTGAGAAGACGACGGCAATCGTTCCGTCGTCGGCCATCGAGAGATAAGGATGATTTGCGCCTTCGATGCCGCTGCTGACTGGGATTGCTTTGGTAAAGCTCTGTCCGCCATCGCGCGAGGCCGCCAGGCGGATTCCCGGGTGCCCTCCCGCAGCGGTGTACCAGGCGACAATGAGCTTACTACCCTGAACAGCCGCAACCGGCCCGGATTCAGGGCAGCCGAAGAGCTTCCAGTGGTCGTCGGCGACGCGCACCGGCTGGCCGAAGTGCTCGCCGTGGTCTGTCGAGGTCGAGACGGCAATGTCTCGCTCGTTGTCTCCATAGACGTGTCGATAGGCGACATAGACCTTGCCGTCGGCGGCGATGGCGACTGATGGGCGGCAGCATGGGCAGGCCAGCGTCGCCACCTTCACATTGCGGTGGAACGTGGCTCCGTGATCGGTGGAACGGGTAAGGTACACGTTGAAGGTTCCGGTAGAGGCCGAGGTGTTGTCACGACCGTCGAGCCATGCCGCGTAGACATCTCCATTGGGAGCAACGGCGAGAGTGGCGAAGCCGGCATAGGATTTGTCCGTCGCCGGCTTGTCGGTGATGACGGTCGCTACCGGCGATTGAGCGCCCATCCCCGAAGATCGCGCTGCAAGGAGCTGTGTTCCTTCATCACCATTTCGCTGCTGCCACAGCGCGAAGGCATACATCCCTCGCGCAGCCAACTGCGGAGCGTTTTCTGCGGAGGTGGTCACGCTGCTGCCGGGCGCGCTGAGCGTAGTCGGCGGCATCCAGTGCTCGCCGCCGTCATGCGACATCCGCAGCGTAAGCGCGGAGTCCTCAACGGAGAGCAGATAGAGGCCGCCGGCGACAGTGGCAGCGACGATGGGGCGTTTGGCTGCGATGCCGAGCGAGCGGGGATGCTGCTCAAAGGTGAAGACCTGATGCTGCGTCTGGGTGAGCAACCGCGTGTGCTGCCAGGCAAGGAAGCCGATAATTGACAGCAACACGACGGCAAGAGTGATGGCAATGGAGCGATAGATCGAACTTCGTGTCATTGTGTTCCTTGGAACTACAAAATGAAGCAAGAGATCTAGAAGGTGAGGCGAGCGGCTAATTGAACTTGTCTCGGATCGCTGACTGCGGTTGGGCGGCCAAAGCTGGGATTGGCTGCGTTGGGATAAGCACCGGTTCCGAAGGTCCCGTTGGGGATGAGGTCGTTGCGGTGGTTGAGCGCATTGAACGCTTCGGCGATGACCTCAAGGCGGAAGCGCTCGCCGACCGGAAAGGTCCGGCTGAGCCGGGCATTCATATTAAAGGAGTCGAAGCCGATTCCGGCGTTACGTCCGATGACGGTTCCGGGCAGGGCCTGCGAGCAGTTGGCGATGCCGGGAACGCAGGGACGCAGAGTTGTGCCCTGAATGCTGTTGGTTCCCGTGGTGACGTTGAAGGGCAACGGAGAATAGTACTGGAGCATGGTGCTGAGAAGAAAACCGCTGGAGAGATGGCTCCAGAGTCCGCGCGATGGGTTCATCGGGCTATGGATGGTTCCGTCGAAGACCAGGCGGTTGCGCTGGTCGTCGTCGGAGAGGCTGCGGTCCTGTGCGATATTGAAGTTGTTGATGGGAGCGCTGAAAAAGTATTCGCCAACGTCGTCGATTGCCTTAGACCAGTTGTAGGAGACGCGATAGGCTCCCCAGCGTGTGGGCTTCTGCTGGAAGGAGACGGTGAGGCCGTCATAGTAGGAATCTCCGGCCGATTGGTACTGCTTGTTGTTGCCGTAAGCAGCATTGGTTCGGCAGCCGTTGTTGTTGCCGTTGGCGACGCAGGTCGGGGTGTTCTGGTTGATGGAGGCCAGCAGATGCAGCCCGCGCAGATGCTGATAGCCGATGCTGAGAGTGCTGTGGGAGCCGAGTTGCTGCTCAACTTCAAGGCTGGCCTGCTCGGAGTAGGCGTTCTGAATGTGCGGAGCCATGGTTGTGAAGTTGACCAGAACGCCGCTGGGAAGTGTATTGAGGATGGATGGGAAGGTGGGAGCCCCGGTCTGCGTCGGCGAGACGCTGACCGTAACGAAGGTATTGCCGTCAATGTTGGTAGTGTTGCCGCCGGACTGAAGCGCGTTCGAGAGCGGGCGCAGGGGAACGCGGTCGTAGAAGAGGCCGAAGCTGCCGCGGACGATGGTGGTTCGCCGAGTGAAGGGCGACCAGGCGAAGCCGAATCTCGGTGAGATGTTGTTGGTGTCGGTTGCTATGGATTTGAGGAATTGCAGATCGTAGCGGATGCCGGCGTTGAGAGTCAGCGATGGGCTGAGCTTCCATTCGTCCTGAGCGTAGATGCCGAGGCTGGGGTTGGTTTGCGGGACGATGGGATTGCCGAAGGATTGCGTATAGCCGGAGTTGTTGTATGTGCCGTTGAGAAAATTGGCGAGAGAGGAGAAGGAGTAGCTTCCCCGGTTGGACATAGGGAAGGTAATGGTGAGGTCGTTGAAGAGGAAGTCCGCGCCAGCCCGGAGAGAATGCGGCCCAGCCTGATGGGAGAGGTTGTCGACAACCTCATAGAGATTGTCGAGGCGGCCTGTTGGCGAGTAGGAGAGTTTCCCGAAGGTGGCGACACCGGAGATGCTGACGGCAGGGCCTGCGGCATCGTTGGGCAGCGCCGTGAGGTTGCTTCGCGTGAACTGGCCGCGGGTCTCGTTTACAGTTGTGGGGTTGATGGTGAAGATATTGCTGACGGCGATGGTCTGGTCGAGATCGTGGAGTCCGGCAGCCGCGCTGACAGCGCTCAGGCCGCCGACGCCACGTGAGTTATGGCTGTCGACGTCATAGAGGCTGTAGCGAAGGCTCAACTCGTCACGGTCGTTGACGTGGTGATCGACCTTCGCGAAGAAGTTGTTCGTGTGGACGGGGTTGGAGTAGAGGCCGGTAGCGATCTGCGGGCCTTGATATCCAATGGCCTGGAGTCGGTTGTTGATCGCGGCGACGTTAGCGGGGGTGATGGTGATAAGTCCGGACTGATTGAGTTGCTTGCGCTCGAAGTTAGCGAAGTAAAAGGTACGGTTGCGCAGGATCGGTCCCGAGAGGCTCGCTCCGTATTGAGCCTGCGTAAGGGGAAGTTTGTCGTGTGAGAGAGCATTGTCCGCGTTGAGGCGCTGGTTGCGAAGGTATCCATAGAGGCTGCCATGAAGCGCGTTGGTGCCGCTCTTGGTAACCATGTTGATGTAGCCGCCAAGCGCGCGGCCGAACTCGGCCTGGCCGCCTGAGGTGACGACCTGAAACTCGCGGACGGTGTCGAGTCCGTAGAAGGTTCCGGTGAGTCCGGCGGCGTCATCATTGGCGGAGAGGCCATCAACGACGAAGCTGTTGGAGAAGTTGCGCTGGCTGCCGATAGAGATTCCCTGGCCGGGAACGGCGGAGGTCTCGGCAAAGAGTTGTGTGCTGGCAGTATTGGTGGGAGATACACCGGGAACGAGCAGGGCAAGATCGAGGAAATTGCGGCCCAGCAGGGATAGGTTTTGGATCTCGTGCGGAGAGATAGTATTTGAGATCTCGCTGCGATTCGTCTCAAGAAGCTCGGAACGGCTGGATACGTCGACGGAGGTCTGCATGCCCGCGAGCGCGAGTGGAATTTGCAGGTCGAAGTCCGCGCCGACGGTAAGAGTGACCGTATGGTCGGTCGCGGCAAAACCGGATTGCTCGACATGAACGTCATAGGTCCCGAGCGAAAGATAGGGGAAACGGAAGCGTCCGTCCTTGCCGGTGGATGCGATGCGGGAGATGTTGGTGGCGGTTTGAGTGGCGGTGACCCGCGCATCTGCGACGACCGCGCCGGATGGGTCGGTCACGCGTCCACTGAGAGAGGCATTGTTGACGGTCTGCTGCGCGCAGGCCGTCGAAATAACGGCAAAGCTGAAGGCGATGACTGCAAGGAGATGCTTGAGAAGCGGCACTGATTCCTCCGACGGTTCGGGTGCGGCGCACGTTTTCCGTGTTGCGCAGCACCGTCCATTTTCTGTGTTCAGGAGTGGGAGAGAATCAGCGATGGAGGCCCACGCTTCTGGTGGGAGCGGTCAAAAGAAGTTCTGTGGATTGCCTCAGTCTGCGCGGGGCTGGCCGAGGCGGTAACGATCTCTGAGAAGAGCGTCGTTTGGGCTTCGTGCAGCGCGAAGGGAAGATTGACTGCTGCGGGAGTAACAAGATTGTAGGGGCATCGTTCGCGCAGGCTTGCGGTTCCGGTCTGAGCGGAATCGCCCGAGGGACGGTGCCGAACCTTGGCCATCATGCAGTGGTGCTTGCCGTCGCGTCGGCAGCAGACAGGCACGTCCGCTTCCGCCGTGGATGCCGCGAAGAGCGGCGAGGCCAGCGGCAGCGTGAACAGCAGCAACAGCGAGATGGAGATGAATCGGCGCACGAGCAGCCTGTGACGCAGAAATAATTAAAAGTTGAATTAAGCCCGAAGAGATCGACTGCGATTCAATGCACCCCACCCGCGTGCGGCAATGGTGAAATCGCAGAGGTAGAGGGGATTGAGTCGAAGCCGTTTTTGGGGAAATTATGCTGCGGGTGCCGGAGGACCACGCTTCTGCCATGCCGTATCGAGATCGATCCGGACATGTGCATAGGAGGGCAGCTTGATGACGGGATCATCGACGGTCTCGACGAGAAGTCCGACGACGGTGTGAAGCCGTGCGTCGTTGTGCCGGACCAGGGTAGCGGCCCCGGGATAGAAGGGGCACTTCATCGGGGTGGAGAACGCCGTTGTCTGCTGCGCGGCGGTGCCCGTCTCCTGCATCTTCATCTGGCAGTGATGGGCTCCATTGCGTCGGCAACAGGCCGGCAGATTCGCCTCAGAGCTCGCGGAGAGCGCGAACAACGGCGCCGCCAGCGGGAAACTGAAGAGCAGCAACAGCGAAAGTGCCAGCAGACGTCGCACACTTCCATTGTAGTCGATATCGAGTTCGTTTCTGTCGCGCATGGGGCGGAAGATAATGATTTGTATTGAGCGAAGAACGTTTATCGATCAGGTTCGAGCGAAAGACAGACTGTGCCGACAGGATTAAAATCCTAAGATGAAGATCAAACCTCTCAATATCTGTTTGCTGGGAATCATGGCGCTGGGGCTCACGGGAGCAGCATGCGCGCAGACGGCGATCTACGGTGAGTTCACCGCCGCCAAGGTCGACTCCGCGAACACCCCTTGGATGTATGGGCCGACGATTGGCCTCTATCACGACTCCGGCCATGGGCTACTGGCCACCGGGCTCGATGTTCGCGGAACGTTCGCAGGCCGCGGCGATACCAATGGATCGAATTCAAGCCAGACGCTCGATACCTTAATGGGCGGAGTGCGGCTCGCGGTCACGCCGCGTGTTTTGCCGATCAAGCCTTACGGAGAGGTGCTGGGTGGCCTCGGACACCTGAAGACGGGACAGGGCTCGGCGCGGACGAGTTCAACCAAGTTCGCCTATCAGTTCATCGGCGGCGTGGACTTTACAATCCTGCCCCGGGTGGACTGGCGGGTGGTGGAGTTTAGCTATGGACGGCTTGCCGGGTTGGGAGACAGCTTTGCTCCAAAGACCCTCAGCACGGGAATCGTGTTTCGGCTGCCATAAGCGCTCTTTTGGATAGCGCGGGAATAGATTGTGTAGAAGGGGCTTAACCTTTTATCATAGAAGGATGACTGAGGTTTTGGAGCAGGAAGCTAAGGCAGCGCCCGCACATTCGGCGAGGTACACACGGAATAATCCGTTCCATTCGACGGTGACCGTCAACGATTTACTAACAGCCGAGGGGTCGGAAAAAGAAACCCGGCATATAGAGTTGACGCTGGACGAGGGGATGACCTATACGCCCGGAGACGCAGTCGGAATTATTCCGGAGAATCGCCCCGAGGCCGTGGAAGTGGTGTTGAAGGCGCTTGGATACAAGGGGGATGAGCGGGTTCTCGATCACTATAAGGTCGAGATCAGCCTGGAGGAGGCGTTGCGGACGCGGCTGGGGATCGGCAAGCTGGCGCGCGGCTGCATGACCCAGTATGCGAAGCTGGCTCCCGAGGTTGATGGATTGAAGGCATTGGTGGGTCCGGAGAACAAGCCCAAGGCAGAGGAATATTGCTGGGGACGAGAGTTTGTGGACCTGGTGACGGACTTTCCCGGCGTCCTCAAAAATCCGCAGGAACTGTTCACTGTGTTGCAACGCCTGACGCCCAGGATGTACTCCATCGCGTCGAGCCAGGCTATGCACAAGGACAATGTGCAGACGACGGTGCGTGTAATCCGGTATGAGTCGCATGGGCGCGAGCGACAGGGCGTCGCCAGCGGGCATCTCGGCGACCGTGCGGGCGTTGGCGCAACCATGCCGATCTTCCTTCACGCCAATGGCAACTTCCGGCTGCCGGAAGATACTTCGGCTCCGGTGATCATGATCGGACCGGGGACGGGAATCGCACCATTCCGTGCCTTCCTCGAGGAGCGTCAGGCGCAGGGCGCACCCGGCGACAACTGGCTCTTCTTTGGAGAGCAGCGTGCCGCGCTCGATTTTCTCTACAAGGATCAGCTTCGCGGGATGCACAAGGATGGTGTGCTCACTCATCTGGACACGGCGTTTTCGCGGGACCAGGCGAAGAAGATATACGTCCAGGATCGCATGCAGGAGAAGGCTGCGGAACTGTACCGGTGGCTGGAGCGGGGAGCCTACTTCTACGTCTGCGGCGACGCGACGCGCATGGCGAAGGATGTAGAGTTGGCGCTGCTGGATGTGATTGCCAAGGGATCGAACTGCACACTGGAGCATGCCAACGAATATCTGGCGGCAATGAAGAAGCAGAAGCGGTATCAGCGGGACGTCTACTAGAAACTGTTGCTGCAAACGGTAAGGGCCGGTCTCTTGATATGGAAGAGACCGGCCCTTATTTTTTGAGCAACTGATGCTTCAGATCGCGAGGTCGTCGCGCATCGCTTCCATTTCAGACAAAGCATGCTGGTTTTTAGTGCGGGTGGCCGCGTCGATGCCATCGCGCAGACGGGCGGCGGCTTCCTCTGTGCGACCCAGCTTGATAAGCGTCTGAGCCGACATCTGGTAGGCGGGAACATAGTCGGCATTGAGCTTGATGAGCGTGTCGAACTCGGCCAAAGCTGTATCGGTTTTGCCTTCGGCGGCATACGCCATGGCCAGGCCGTAGCGAGTGAAGGCATCGGTGGGATTCTGTTCGAGGATTTGGGTGAAGAGGGCGATCTTGTCCATAGAGTGATGGTGCGGTGTCCAGGGACGAATTGGCAAGTGGCGATGCGATTGAGGTTGGGCGAACCGTGCAGGGCAAAGCCGACTGAAGTCAGAGCGGCGGAGGCTGGCCGCGTTTAGACTGGTAGATGATGAGTGATACGGGTTTAGAACGAACGGTCGAAGAATCGCAGTCGGAGCGGAGTGAGATCATCTTTCCAGCGGATGCGAATGCGCTGGGGAATCTGTTCGGCGGACGGCTGATGCAGTTCATCGACCTGGTGGGCGCCGTGGCCGCCAGCCGTCATGCGCGGGCGCCCGTGGTGACGGCTTCAATGGACCATCTGGATTTCGTAGTCCCGGTGCGGGTGGGTGAGTTGCTGATCTTGAAAGCAAGTGTCAACCGAGCCTTTAAAACCAGCATGGAGGTTGGGGTAAGGGCCATGGTGGAGGAGGTTCGGGAGCAGCGCCTGCGCCATGTGTCTTCGGCATACCTGACGTACGTGGCCGTGGATAGAGACGGAAAGGGAATCGCTATCCCCAGGATCATTGCTGAGACAGAGCATCAGAAGCGTCGCTACGAAGAGGCAGGCCGCCGCCGCGAGATCCGCGTGGAAGAGACGACCCGCAAGAGAGAGATGCGAATGGCTTTGGGAGAAGGATGGCATCTTTGATGGCCGTTTTAGTTTGATCGAGCGGCAATGGCTGTATTTGACGCAAGGAATGTTTGGTTGGTTCGGAACAGGAGATGGATATGGGACACACAGGAGCAGGAATGCCGCAGGGGCCGAAGCCTTTGCCGGGGGTGGAGTATGTGATCGCTGTCGGCAGCGGCAAGGGCGGGGTGGGCAAGACGACGGTGGCGGTAAATCTCGCTGTTGCTCTGGGCAAGCTGGGCTATAAGGTCGGACTGCTGGACGCCGATATCTATGGGCCGAACGTGCCGACCATGATGGGCGTATCGCGGCAGCCGAATATCGTCGGCGAAAACCGCATTGACCCGGTTCTCTCCCACGGGGTGAAGTTCATCTCGGTAGGACTGATCTCGCCGGGCGACAAGCCGATGGTGATGCGCGGGCCGATGCTGCACCAGATTATCCGTCAGTTCCTGCAACAGGTGGAGTGGGGCGACCTCGATTTTCTGATCGTCGATCTGCCTCCGGGGACGGGCGACGTGGTGATCTCGCTGGTGCAGACAGTTCCGTTGACCGGAGCCGTCGTGGTCTCGACCGGATCGAGCGTTGCCTTGCAGGATGCGCGCAAGGCACTGGAGATGTTCCATCAGGTGAAGGTCGAGGTGATGGGCATGGTGGAGAACATGTCTCAGATGACGCTACCCGGCGGCGAGGTGATTGACGTCTTCGGCGCGGGGGGGACGGAGCGGACGGCGGCGCAGTTCGGGCTGGACTTCCTCGGATCGGTAGAGCTTGACCCGTCGATTCGCGAGGGCGGTGACAGGGGATTGCCGGTCGCGCTGGCGGGGCAGGAGTCCGATAAGTCGAAGGCATTCTATGAGGTAGCGAAGAAGGTCGCGGCTAAGGCGCGGGAGATTGCCGACAAGAGCGAGGATGTGCTCGAGATCAGCTAGTTGACGGCTGGCGTAGAGTTAAGCAACGGCGGAAGGGGGCAGCGATGGCAGATGCGGAGCGGGTGACGGCGCGGCAGAGAGCTATCCTGACCGCCGTCATCGAGAACTATATCGAGACCGGCGAGCCGGTAGGCTCGGGGACGATTGCGCGGCTGCAGCAGGGCGATGTCTCGGGTATGAGCCCGGCTACGATTCGGAACGAGATGGCGGAACTGGCCGACGAGGGGCTGTTGGAGCAGCCGCACACGTCGGCGGGGCGGGTGCCGACGGCGCGGGCCTTCAGGATGTATGTGGAGCAGTTGAGCGGCGGCGCGAATCCCCGCATCGGCGCCACGCGGCTGCCGGCACTGTCGCGCAGACAGATCGATTCGAGCTTTGTGGGGCTGGCCGGGATGCAGGCCGTGCTGGAGCGGACCTCGCATGTGCTGGCGACGTTGTCGAGCGGTGTGGGCGTGGCGATCGCCGCAGCGGCAGATGGAGACATGCTGGAGCATGTGCACTTCTCGCGGCTGGCCGCGGCGCGAGTGCTGGCCGTGGTTGTGACGCGGAGCGGGATGGTAAGGGACCGGGTTTTGGCGTTGGATCGTGACTTGACTCTGCTCGAGTTGGAGACGGCAGCTAATTTTTTGAATGAGAACTTTCGCGGATGGAGCGTGGAGCGGGTTCGCGCCGAGATTGCGCGGATGCTGGAGCGGGAGCGGAGCGAGTATCAGCGCTTGCTGAATGCTGTGCAGCAGCTTTGGGGCAAGGCCGTTCCCGAGAGCGACGTGCCGGTGCAGGCGATCTATGTGGATGGCGTGGCCAACCTGCTGGGCAGTCAGGGCATAGGAGGCAATGAGGACCGGGAGCGGCTGCGGGAGGTGTTGGCCGCCCTGGAGGAGAAACAGCGGCTGATCGAGTTATTGAACGCCTACATCGATGCTCGGCAGGAGAGTGTCCGGGTGATCTTCGATCTGGAGGAGCAGGCCCCGGAGATGGCGGGATTGGTGCTGATTGCAGCTCCGGCGCGGATGGGCAGCGAGAGCCGGGGCACCGTCGGGGTGATCGGATCCAAGCGAATGCACTATGAGAACACCATGAACGCGGTGGGATATATTGCGCAGGTGTTCGATCGGATGCTGCATCCAATAGAGTGAAGATCGGTCGAGTGGTTGGACT
>Ga0207652_10001632_pt1 | contig 19682 bp, 16 predicted proteins | sample KBSC63BmetaG_FD_184334 | JGI IMG/M metagenome (GOLD analysis project Ga0207652, IMG submission 184334) | Corn rhizosphere microbial communities from Kellogg Biological Station, Michigan, USA - KBS C6-3B metaG (SPAdes) (version 2) | ecosystem: Host-associated > Plants > Roots > Rhizosphere ... | reverse complement strand
TCGAAAAAGAACCAACCCGGATAGAGCGACAGTGCAACCACCAGCGCTGTTGCAACACATATCCCGAGGCAAAGGGTCGGCACACGTGGGCGCAAGGCGGCCACGACGGCCAGCACGCGATCCCGCCCTGCAGGCACGGCGGCAAGTTCATGTGCCGTGTTGGCAGCTCGTCGAGTCGTCATTCCACGGATATCCGAACGCTGGTGGGGCATTTCACCCATTCGCCGCCGATCCGATAGGCCAGAGAAACTCCATACGCACCGATGGGAACTCGATACATGCTTGCGCCGACATCGAAGCCCGACGTTGCGTAGGCAGCCGCCTTTTGTGCCGCGGCGACGTCCGGCCGCGGTCTCCCTGAATCACCCGAGGCCCAATAGTCGCCGGTTGCGCCCGTCAGGACCACCTCGACGGCGCTCGGCGCGGTGTGCGTCAAATGATCCCCAGCCCACCCCGTGAACATGGCACCGCCAAGATGATCGACCGCCATGCCTTGCGCGGTCTGCCCGTCGATCTTGTCCACATTGCAATCGCCCGTACTCCGCGCCCGGTCCAGTGTCATGGCAGGCGCGGACGAGAACGGCGCGGGAGGCGGAATCGCGCTGCGCGCCGCCTGCTGGTTGATCCAGTCGGCAGCGGTGGTGGCCGGCCGTCCACAGCCTGCCAGCAGCAACACACACAAAACCAGCGCAAACTTCGCGCCATTCGGCACCGTGCACCCACGTGATTCAACGGCTTCGGATTCTGATCCCCGACGGGCCGATCTGCGTCGCGCGCATCGCAAGGTTCGTTTCAACCCTGTTCGCCAGATCGAAGGTTGCATGCGCGGTACAAGCCCTGCGGCACGGTTCGGGAGGCTATGGTCGGTGAACCAAGCCAGGCCCGCAACCCGGATGCCCACTCCTCTAGTTTCAGCCTCTCATATCACACGCGCAACGAGCGCGATCTGACCAACTCTCCCGCCTCATCTGGACGGGCTTCATATGCACGCCGTCGATCGGCCGCAGCGGTGCGCAGCCCGCACAGCGAAGCTACAATGCACAATTGTTTAGCTGCAGACAATCCGGTGACCATGGCCTTTCAGCTGAACGCTCCGGCTAGCCGTGGTGAGCGATCTTTACAAAATGAAGGTGTGTCCACCTGAGCTGGAATGTCCAAAAAGGGAATCGGATGAAAGTCGGTGTTGTCACTGCGCGGTCGGGAAATAGCGATGAAGGCGGCGCAGAGCGCTTTTATGAAGCATTGATCTCGGCTTTTCGCCAATCCGGGCATGATGCAACCGAGCTTTCTGTCGTTGCCGATGAGCCCAACTTCGACCAAATCAAGCGCAATTACCTCGCCTGCTACGATTTGAACGTATCGAATTTTGATTTGGTTGTTTCGACCAAAGCGCCCACTTGGCTCGTCCGGCATCCGCGGCATGTGTGCTACCTCGTGCACACCATTCGCGTGTTCTACGACATGTTCGATACGGCCTTCCCAGGGGCGTCGAGCGAACTCCGCGCCCAACGAAGGCTGATCCACGATCTCGATACCGCCGCACTCAATCCACCTCGTTGCAAGGCAGTATTTTCGATCGGCCATGAGGTTTCCAAGCGCCTACGGAACTGGAATGGCATCGAAGCCGAAGTGCTGCATCCACCTTTGTGGAGTGATCGGTTCCACCCCGGCGAACCGGGAGACTACCTGTTGTTGCCCGGACGCCTTCATGCCTGGAAACGGGTAGACCTTGCCATCCATGCCATGCGCTACGTCAAGGCACCGCTGCGTCTGATCATCACCGGCGCGGGCGAAGCCGAGGACGAATTGCGTAAACTGGCAGCTGGTGATTCGCGAATCGAGTTCCGCGGCCGGGTTTCCGATACCGAATTGGTGGATCTGTATGCCGCTGCGTTTGCTGTTCCGTTCACTCCGGTGCGCGAAGACTACGGCTACGTGACACTCGAGGCTTTCGCAAGCGGAAAACCGGTCGTGACCTGTGGTGATTCAGGAGAGGCAGCGGCGATTGTTTCCCAAGCGGAGGGTGGCCTCGTCTGCGACCCAGACCCAGCATTCCTCGCACATTCAATCGAAAAGTTGTGGCAGAATCGGGAACTGGCGATCCGATTGGGGAATCAGGGCCTACGTTGGGTGAACGACCTTTCGTGGCCCAAGATCGTCGAAAAATTGATTGCGGCATCATCGGGGGAATAGAGCAGCATGGAGCACAAGCGGCTTCGCGTCACTGTTGTCGATATGCAGCCGATTACACCTGCAGTGGGCGGCGGCCGACAAAGACTCTTGGGGCTGTATCACGCGCTCGGGCCCGACATCGATTGCACCTATGTGGGCACATATGACTGGCCCGGCGAATCTCGCCGCGATCAGCAGATCACTCCCGGGTTGCGCGAAATCGTGGTGCCGCTATCGGACGAACACCACGCGGCAGCGGCGGCCTTGTCGAAGGAAGTCGACGGGCGCACGGTCATCGATATAGCGTTTTTCGACCAGGTGCACCTCTCACCGAATTTCCTTCGAGCAGCACGAGAGCATGTCGCTGAGGCTGACGTGGTGGTGTTCAGTCACCCTTGGTGCTTCCCTCCCCTGGCCAGCGCGGTAAAACCGGAGCAACTGATCGTGTACGAATCGCACAACGTAGAGACGTTGTTGCGAACATCGTTGCTCGATGATGTGCCAGCTGCCACGCCATTGCTCGACAGGATAGGCGAGATCGAGTACGCCCTTTGTGAACGAGCAGACCTCGTCTTGGCTTGCTCGCAGGAAGACGCCGGTCTGTATGTGCGCTTGTTCGAAACAGATCCCTTCAAGTTGCGTATTGTTCCGAACGGGGCGTTTGTCGAACGGTTCACCCAGATGCCGGTCACCGATCGCCTGACGCGGCGCAAAGCACTTGGGCTGCCTGTCGGCCGACCCCTCGCGAGCTTCCTGGGCAGCATGTACGGACCGAATGTCGAGGCCGCTCGGTTCATCAGCAACAAGTTGGCCCTTCGCTGCCCGGATTGGCACTTTTTAGTCATGGGCAGCGTGGGCGAGGGCTTGGACGCAGATTCAGTGCCAAACAATGTGATCGTTACAGGGCGCGTGAACGATGCGGCCCGGGACGAGATGCTACTTGCCTCGGACATGGCGCTGAACCCTATGTGTGCCGGATCGGGCACGAACATCAAAATGTTCGACTACATGGCGGCGGGGCTGCCTGTCCTCACAACAGAGATTGGTGCACGCGGCATTTGCACTGCCGTATCCGCGCCGAAGGGCATATTTGTCGCACCGATCGGGAACTTCCCCGATCACTTGGCCGACTTTACGGCTTCGCTACCGTTCACCAAGAATATAAAGGACTCCGTTCGGGCCACGGTTCAAAAACATTATAGCTGGGAACGGATCTCACCCGAACTCGGCAGGTTGCTTCAGTCATCATGGAGCCACCACGTAGGCCATTCGAGGCATCAGTCACGGGTGTCTCTGCTTAGCACATGGAATATCACCTGTGGTATCGCCGAACACACCTCTCATCTTGCTTCCGCGTTCCATGATGCTGGCGCCGATGTGTTGGTGATCGGAAATTCACTCGACAACCATCAATCGTTGGGATTCCAGCGTGATCTGCATACTGCGGTTGTGCGCGCCTGGAGGTGGGACAATGTCTATTGGTGCGGCAGTAATATCAATCCCGAACAGATCGAACACCTTCTGCGACTAGGGCAACCTGACACGCTCATTATCCAGCACCACACGGGCTTTCTCCCGCTGGACCAACTGCTCGAAGTCATCTCCCAGGCTTGCCGGACCGGTGTCCGCACGATAGTGGAAATGCACAATGCACGGGCAATTCCCGTAACCCATAAAGAACAGATCATTGCTGCCGGTGCAAATCTGATCGTCCATCACGAAGACGAGGCCTCAGGGATTTCTGGAGCATTCGCATCTGGGGTTCGAGTGTTCCCGCTCCCCACCGTGCTCCCACGTTTCAAGGCACCAGGACGCAAACGCGGCAACGCCGAAGCAATCACAATCGGCGGCTTCGGGTTCCTCCGTCCCTACAAGGGCCTACTGACAGCTATACGCACTTTATCCCTACTACGCCGCAAATACCCGCGGATCCGATATCACGGCTGGCACGCGCTTTACGCTGGAGATGCATCGGAAAATTATCTCAAAACATGCCTGAAAGAGGCCGAGCGGCTCGACCTCTCGGACGCGATCGTGATTGATACGCAGTTTTTGCCGATCGAAGTTGTCACGGAGAACCTCCATTCGGTGGATGTTATATTGCTGGCATATGAGCCTTCTGAAGAAGGCGCAAGCGCCGCTGCTAACACCGCTTTGGCTGCGGCGCGGCCCGTTGTCACGTCTCCGTCTTCGATTTTCGCACCAGTTGCAAATGTCGTAAAGAGAGCTTTGCAGCATGCACCCGAATCTTACGCTGCAGCACTAGATGATGTACTGAGTAATGAGGCCCTTGCCGCAAGACTATGTCGGCTTGGTGCTGAATGGTCGGCTGAGCACAGCTACGAACATGCTGCCGACCAGTTGCTCATGCCAGCGCCAAATCAGTCCTCGGGCGTAAAGGTCAGATCATGATGGCACCTGATTATGAACAAATGCTGCAAGAGTTTTACACGTCCATTTTGCGTCCGGGAGATACGTGCATCGATGTAGGTGCAAACGTTGGAAGGCATACACTTCCGATTGCGAAGTGCGTAGCTCCTGGCGGGAAGGTGTTTGCTTTTGAGCCTATTCCGTCGGTAGCGGCAGATTTGCAGGCGAGGTTAAGTGGGAGTGACATTTCAAGATGTATAGAGGTACATCAGTGTGCGCTTTCCAAGCGTAATGGCGATGCTGACTTTACATTCGTAAGTGATAACCCCGGATATTCCGGGTTGCGCCCACGCCATTATGACGGACCGGTAACAATTGAAATAATCCGTGTACGGACCCAGACATTGGATAGCATGGCGAACACTTTATCGCCCATCCGGTACATCAAGATCGACTGTGAAGGTGGAGAATTGCTTGTGCTCCAAGGTGCAAGCGCTTTGATTGAGCGAGACCGTCCCACTGTCACTTTCGAATGTGGCGACAGCTCTCTCGAGTCATACGAATATGGATCGGGCGACGTATTCGATTATTGGCATTCACACAACTATGGCGTGGAGTCCATTTTTCGTCAGGCGCTCAATCGTAAAAGCTTCATTGATGCCTGCGCGCGCCAAGAGTTCTGGGACTACATCGCCGTACCCGCGAGGCCGTAATCAATTGAGCACCCAATTTTCCATAAAGAGTGCAAATCGGGTCATTTGCCCGCCTTGCGCGCGATCACAGCATAGTCCGGTGGCGCAGTAAACCAAGACACCATTTGGTTGATCTGGTTTGCTCCAGGAACCGCATCCGAGACCGGCTTCAGATCAGATGCGCCACGGTGCTCCGATAGACGTTCGATGCTCGCCTGCTCGAAACCGCGAGCTTGCACCACCCATTGCAACAATGGCGGGGGAATGGGATGGAGATGGGTTGGGTCCATGTAGAACATGCAGGACCCTACCAATACGTTTTCCGGGTTAGGCGTTTCCAGGATAAGCACGCCGCCCGGACGCAATACGCGAAGTGCCTCGTCAAGCAACTGGATCAGCACAGGATGGGGGATGTGCTCCACCAAGTGCATTGAGGTAATTGCCGTGACCGACCCTGTTTCCTGGGCTCGAAGGTATTCGAGGGCATCGGCTTCCACGACCTCGTGACCGCGCGTTTCTGATTCCTGCAGCATGCCTTGGTTGAGATCGACGCCACGCCCGTGATATCCATGTTGCGCCAGCACCTCGAGCCACTCGCCCCGTCCGCTACCCAGGTCCAGAATGACGCCTCCGTCACTCGGCAAAATGCCGGCAGCCGCAAGCGTCTCGAGGTAGTGGGCCGCGCGCTGTTTGATCTGCTCGCGATCTCCCCGAAACGTGCGCTCGAATGAGGCATATTGCGCCTCCAGAGCAATGGCCGCCTCGTCGCTGCGCCCCGCACCGCCGTATTTCTCATTTTCGGTCGCACCTTCGAGAAAGACCGTGAGCCGCTGGAGCATGGCGCGTACATTGCGCTGATCCTCTTGCGTCTGCTCGTCCAGCCTGGCCAGTGCGGCATCGTAGACGCTCAACCTATTGGCCAACTCCTTCCGCTCGCGCAACCATTGCATGTTGCTCGCGTGCAACGTCTCGGCAAGTGCCATGCGCCGTGTCTCGATGGCCGCCAGAGATTCCAGGAGCTCCGCGTGCTTCGAAGCATGCTTGTCGTCCACCGAATCCAGTGAATCGGCGATTGCTTCAAGCTTGCCACGCAATTCTGAAACACTTCCATCGAGAGTCCGGATGAGTTCCGTTCTTCGTGCGTCCTGTCCAGCCAGACCCTGCTGCATCTTGTGTTCCAGTTCGGCATGCTTCGCGCGCAAATCCTCGCTAGCCGATTCCACAACGGCTTGTAATGCGCCTACCCGCGCCGCCACCACGCGAACGCCTTCCACCCTCGATGTGACAGACTGGGCCAGTTCATTGCGAAGCCTGTCGATGGCCTCATTCAGGTTGGCAAAATGTCGATCCACCCCATCCGCGAGCTGCGCCAACACGCGCCCTGCTTGTTGCGATTCGTGCGCCGCCGAGGCTTCCATACCTTGCAAGCGCCAAGCAAGACGCGGCAATCGCCAAACGGCCATGCCCATGCCCAAGAACCAGCCGAATACCCGGAGGTGCCTCCATCGGTGCAGCTTGTATGGAAGCAATAATCCATCAACGTGTACGCCCTGCTTGCGGCCCTCCTCCGAAAAACGAATATTGCCTAGAATTTCGACCTTGCTGAGCGCCCCAGACCGCAGCGCGTCCAAATAGCCACCGCTCCCGTCTGGGTCAGGGGGGCGACGCAACAACGTTTGATACACCACGTCAATGAAATCAGCATCATCGAAGCGCAGGAAGTCACTCAACACGTATTCGCCCTGCTCCGGCAAACGAAACGCCGCAGGCGCCCACCGGGGCAGGCGTTCAACGCGGTTGCCTTGGAATGACTTGCCTGCAGGTGCTTCTGCTGCAGCAGGAATGTTGCCTGTGCGGCGACGCCCGACTTCCGCGCGAACGCGTGCCATGATTTCATCGGCACGCAGAGGGAGTGATCCGGCGTTTTCGCGTGGCTGTTCGAGGCGATCGGGCCCCGACGATGTCCGTTGCTGCGTCAGCTCCGCACGAATCTGCTCCATCTGTGCATCAAGATCCAAGAAGGGCCCAAGTGGCCGGGGTGGATCGGAGGAACTGGTCGTGTTCATGTCCGTATCTCAGGTGGCATGCACTTGCCACATTCGCTAAATCCACCTTTGGCGCAGCGGCAGCTTTCAAACTTGCCACCGACAGCGTGGACAAGCACGCTACCTCGGCTGAAAGAGCGGCCTATCCCGTGGCTCGTCACTGCGCCGATGTCGCAGACAACGGCACGCCGGATGCATTGCATACCTTGCTGATGCTCGCGTCTTTGCAACCTTGGAATGGTCCCACGGCCAAGGGCTTGGTTCCCCAGACGCTGAACCATCCGACATTTTCCTGCACGGGAAGCAAGGCCACGCTGTGACCCAGCGTCTGATCTGCAGGCAGCATGATTGAGGCCTTTTCGGTGGCGCCAGGTGCAATTTGTGGTAGGTGACCGCGCGCCAAGTCGTTGATGATGATATTGCCTGCACCATCAATCGCATGTGCGCCGAGGTTAACTTGATTCGGCTCGGTATCCGAGCCGAATGTGCGCGGGCCATCGTTGGTGACCTTCACCGCAACGACTATGTTCTTGCCATCCGCCGCAAGTGCGGGCTGGCCGTCCAGCACAAGCTCTGCATGGAAGTGTCCCTCTTGCGGTACTGCCGTGGAAGCCGAGCTTTGCCCGTTTCCGTCGGATGACGGATTCGATGGCTGGCCCGAGCCACAAGCAGCAAGCGCGAATGCCGCCACAAACGAACATGCAACCACAACGTAGTGGGTCCGCATGGATTTCTGACCTCTGCGATGGAAAATGAATCGCATTATAGGGTGGCGCCGCAGTGCGCCGCATCGATGCTTTTGCCGCGGTTCAGGCATTTCGCAGAAGCGTCGCACCCTGCTACATTGGCGCACTGATTTTCAGGGAATTCCTCATGCTCACCCCCGTCATTTTGAGTGGTGGAAGCGGCACCCGGCTGTGGCCGCTCTCGCGCAAGAATCTGCCCAAACAATTTCTTGAACTTGTCGGTTCCGGAACCTTGTTCCAGCAAACCGTCGCGCGCACCCGCGCTTTGGCGGAGATAGGAGCTCCCGCCGTTGTCTGCAGCGAGGAACACCGATTTCTCGTAGCTGAGCAACTGCGCGCGCTCGGAGTGGAAGGGGCATCGATCCTGCTGGAACCGATTCCGCGCAATACCGCGCCCGCGATAGCGCTGGCAGCATGGCAAGCCGTTGCGAAGGATCCGGCCGCAACCTTGCTGGTGTTGCCCGCCGATCATCTCATTGGCGATACTGCCAGTTTCACCGAAGCCGTCGAGAAAGCATTGCCTCTTGCGGCTGATGGCTGGCTGGTGACTTTCGGAATCCGGCCTGAGGGCCCCGAGACTGGATTCGGCTACATCAAGCGCGCGGAGCCTGTCGGCGACGGCGGTTATCGTGTCGGGCGTTTCGTAGAAAAGCCAGACGCCGCCAAGGCAAAACAGTACATGGATGCGGGCGATTACGAATGGAACTCGGGAATGTTCCTGTTCCAGGCATCGCGCTATCTCGAAGAATTGCAACAGCACGCACCGGAAATGCATGCGGCCAGCAAAGCGGCCATCAACAGGGCGAAATCCGATCTGGACTTCGTGCGGATAGACAAGGATGCGTTTGCAGCTTCGCCCGACAACTCCATCGATTACGCGGTGATGGAGAAGACTTCACGGGCTGCAGTAGTGCCAGTGAGCTGCGCCTGGAGCGACATCGGCTCGTGGGATGCGCTGTGGTCAGCATCGAAACGCGATGCTGACGGAAACCGGTTGGAAGGTGACGTGATCGCAATCGACAGCCGCAACTGCTTCGTGCGTGGAACCGACCGGCGTCTCGTGGCAGCTCTGGGGCTGGAAGACGTTGTCGTCGTCGACACACCCGATGCGGTGCTGGTGGCGTCACGCGCACGCGTGCAGGATGTCAAAAAGCTGGTCGACAAAATCAAGGCAGCCGGTCGACAGGAACATATGTTCCACCGCAAGGTGTACCGGCCGTGGGGCAGCTACGATTCCATCGACATGGGCGAGCGCTTCCAGGTCAAGCGCATCACCGTAAAGCCCGGCGCCGCGCTCAGCCTGCAAAAACATCACCACCGCGCCGAGCACTGGGTGATCGTTTCGGGCACTGCCGAAGTCACCCGCAACGAGGAAGTATTTCTGGTGGCGGAGAACGAAAGCACCTTCCTGCCGCTTGGTGCCGTGCACCGCCTCCGCAATCCTGGCAAGTTGCCTCTGGAATTGATCGAAGTACAGTCCGGCAGCTATCTCGGTGAAGACGACATCGTGCGCCTGGAAGATGTGTACGGCCGCGCGTGAGGCCGTTCAGCCTGGCTTTTCTGGCGACACCGACGTGCCTGCGGTCGCTCGACCATGCCTGAACTCAACCAGTAGTTGTTGAGATAACTGCAGAAGGTTGTTGGTGATCCAGTAGATCATCAGGCCAGCCGGGAAGGGATAGAAGCCCACAAAAAACACGAGCGCCATGGCACCCGATGCCCATAGGCGTTTTTTACGACGTGAGTCGTGTCGGCCTCCGGGCGCCAAGCCACCGGCAACCACGACGCTCAACGCCAGCAGGAATGGCAACGCGCAGAAGTAACCGCCCAGCCAGGGAACATTGAATCCCCACGCGAACAAACGATCGGGTTCCGATAGATCCTTTATCCACAGAAATGACACACCATGCAAGTCTGGTGCGTGCTCAAGGATCTGGAAAAGCGCTACGAAAATGGGCAATTGCAGCATCACGATGAGCAACGGCTTCATGCCCGCCATTGGGCTCACGTGGTGCTGCCTGTAAAGCGCCAGTATCCGCTCGCTCTGCTCGCCTCCCTTGAACCTGCTCTTGATGTCACGGAGCGCAGGCTGTAGGCGATCGTTGAGCTCATTGAACCTTTTCTGGGCAATCAAGGCATGGCGCGCCAAAGGGTAGGTGGCCAACCTGACCAAAATCGCAACTAAAACGATTGCGACACCCCAATTTCCAGTTATGCCTTCCAGCCATCGCAGCAGCGCGAGCAGCCACAAGCACAAAACCTGCATCCATTCCCACAACCCCGAAAACAAGGCACGATCGCCCACGGCAGCCCCGACACCGGCTGCAGTGGCAAGGGCAGACCAAGTGAACACTGCGCGCGCCGGTTAACGAAGCCGGGCGTAGCCGCGCCGGTCAAAGCCTGTCATGCGACCCTGAAGACGGGTCCCCGTTCATGACAGAATCACTTGACGAAAGACTGGAAGGCTTGCGGATCCTCAGCAACACAAGCAATCGGTGCCACCACAACTTTGCGGTGACTGCGATGGCCGCAACCGCTGCCAGGATGCCTTGAAGGATCATGCTGCCCGAACCCGGGTCAATGTATGCGTACGCGGGCGACGACAACGCAACCAGCACGACTGCGGCGGCAAGGTGATCCCGATATTTGAACATGACTGTCTCCCAGTACAAACCTAATGATCTTACGGTTGCGAGCGCGACCGCATGAGGTACAACGTCCGCTCGGTTCCCTTGACTGCTTCTTGGCGCAAGATTTCGAAGGATTCCGCGAACGCAGCTTCGAAGCCCGCCTGATGATAATCGTCGAAAATGTCGACACGAGAGGCCAACAGACGTTTGACTTGACTGTCGGCCTTGGGAACGAATTCAATGATCAAGGTTCGGCACAACCGCGACAGAAGTGCTGCGATCTTGCGCATTGGAACGTTGTTCGAGATTGCAATGTGATGGATGAGCGCCAACGCCATGGCACAGTCCACGGGCCCGCGCATCAATAGCGAATCACGCTCCTCTCCACCCCAACCCAATCCCGGTGTCGGATTGGTCAAGTCTAGCAGAAGCGGGAGCAGGCATATTTCCTGCTTGCGCTTCATTTCGCGGTAATTGATCTCCACGGCTGCGGGATCGATATCGAAGGCAATGGTAGGCGTGCCCGCATCAGCCGCCAGCCTGCTGAACACGCCGGTGTTCGCGCCAAGATCCCAGACACCTCGTGGCTTGGCTTGCGAGAGGTATTCGCCAACCAGTTGTTTCTTGTGGTCGAACGATGCATCGCTGTAATTGGTCGATCGATAATACCGCGCCCACTCTGTGCCCGAAGCATTCCAGTGAAGCTTCGAGACAATACCGCGCAACCCTTGGACGATGCCGATCAATCCATTGCGACTTACTGCCATCGCTCGCTTGGGCTTTGATGACTCGGTCGAAGCATAGGCGCCTTGCATGCGGGCATGCAGGTGAAGGTGTATCAGCAGGCCCATATTGAGCCGAGTGCCGCGAGGCAGCAGCTTGGAAGCAAAATCGAGCGGAATACCGTCGATGTAGGCGCGCAACAGATGGTTAAGACGCACATCGACACGCGCCATCAACGCCAGCGGCGCCAGGAAGTGCTGGCAAAACTGGCGATATGCAACCCATGGCCGTCCTTCCTCGTAGGTTTCGAATGACAAGGTGTCGATAAGGACGGGTCGGCCGTGCACGAACTGCACGTTGTATGCCGTTGCATCCTTCAATGACATGTTGCGACGCAGTGCGGTCAGCTGCGCATCCAGAGTCAACAGCGCCGCGTCCTGAAGCTGGCTGAAGCACCACTCGTAAGGGTATGTAACGAAATCCACTTGTTCGGGCTGGAGTACCCGATAAGCGCCGCACGCATCAAAAGGTCGGACCGCTACCTCCTTGTGCCTGACCAGCATGCGTCTCTCCACTAATGCCGCGTACAAACCGGAATTCATTAGCTGGTCATAACTTTCGCGACCTGAGACATTGACCTGTCGGTATACCTCCTCACCGCGAAAGAAAACGAAACCTGCAGGGTCCCGAAAGGATCCTCCTGACCGCGCCCCTTCTTCGGCTATGAGCGCTGAACACTCCGCTCCAGCGCCGCCATCTAATACTGCTCGCCCGTTCAAAACTCGAAGCCTCGTTTATGCAGGTGATTAGTCATGAAAGTTTTCGCTCGATCATTGGACGGCAGCCGGCTGTCATCACACGTGCCCTGAAAGTCGGCAACCTTTCCGGACGTTATTTTATGGCTAGCCAACGCAAGTACGTACCACCGGTCACAAATCACCAAGCCATCTTGTCCGAGGTTGTACATCGGAGGCCCGATACTCGCACGTGGTGCGGACGGGTCCCAGTAGATCGCGTGATAGCCGACGAAGATCGGATAGTACATGCTCAGCTCGTCGTGCAGGAGTGATCGCCCTTCCATCCATCCTGGAATATTGAATCCAAGATAGTCGAGCAAGGTCGGCGCCACATCCATTAGCTGAGTCGGTCGTTCCACACGCCCAACGTGCGCACCCGCCGGGAAAATAAAGATCATCGGAACCCGCGAGCGAAAATCCCAGCCAGTTGCATGATCGGATGTGTACACCACGACTGTTTTATCAAGAAGATGTTGTCGACCAAGCAAATCCATCATCTTTCCAAAATACTTATCTGATTGAAGTATTGCGTTGTCTAGTGCATTGCTGCTTTTTTGAGACGGCGTGGCGTCAGAGCCGACTTTGAACACGCCCCCCCCCCGCCACATGCAGCACTGAGCACCATTTAAATGTGTACCCATTAAATGAATGTGAATGAAAAATGGCTGTTTGGCATGCCGGATGAAATCCAATACCGCGCTCATTCTCTCCGCATCAGACATGAATTTACCAGTTTCCACCTTGTCCGACGTAACAGCTGCATAGTCGTCGTTCATCTTCTTGATTAGCAGTAGCTGTTCGGCGCGTGATCTAGCGCGATTACTTATTCGCCGTGCAAGCTGCTCCGACGTCTGCATTGACCCCGCGAATCTCGTGACGGACCAATGCAGTTTGCGGCCATTCGCATAGTCGAAAGAGTCTTGCCAGTTCAAGGTCATCGCATCAGCGTACGGGTAGACCGTTTCCTGCAAGCTGCTGTATCCAAGCTGCCGCAAGATCTCTGGCAGCTGTTCAAACGCATCTCTTCCATGCAGAGTCTGGGGCGGATAGAACACCTTAGTTGTAGCTGGATATTTACTCGTCATCATCGCAGTTAACGACCCGGCAGTCATGCCCGAATTCGTAAACGCGTTTCCGGCTACCAGTGCACGATCGAGCCATTTATCTAAGTTCGGCGTGGTATCCCGCACATATCCATAAGCAGACAAGTGGCTCGCGTTCACCCCATCGGATGCGAACATAATGATGTTTGGCAGAGCACCATCCGAATTACGCGACCCTATTGACGTGTGGTCCACGTTGTTCGCAAGAGCGGACCCAGCAAATAGGACTGCGGAGGTTGCGAGAAGGATGGTGCTGAAGATCGACAGGCGGCGAGAGGGCTCAACTCTGCGCGCAATCATTAAGAGGAAACTACCTAGGAATATCGCCCAATACAGGGGGATCGTGTAGATATTCGTCTTGACGATACCCCAATGAAAGGCCGTGTACGTAAAGTTATCGATCAGAATTATCGTCAGTGCACTAACGATGAGGGCAGGTACTACGCGAACCGCCAGCGAGCTTGCCACGCAAGTTGTTCCATAGCTGCTCAACAGCCAACCCAACACACACACGCAGGCATGCAAAAACAAGGCGAGTATAAGGAACGGCCACACACTTATGAAGATAGCCAAACCACGGGTCAGCAATGGATAGACGCTCAAAAATGATGGTTTTGTGACAAAAAACAGCCATTCCATAAATACGTACAGGTATATAAGCGCGATGACGCGTACGCAAGAATAGACATATTTATTTCGAAACATTCTCTAATTCCTCGTCATTCAAGCCGTGCCTTGTACAAGCCGTCCGCCATTCAAGCCATTCGTTCCATACATCCTTATATGCTCATAAGGAGCAACATTGGCAGCATGACAGGTAAATGGCCTTGCTTCCATGACATCGGTGTGAGTCCAAACCGGTTGTCTGCTTGGCCTTGCAGATGACGGCCGTCTGCACAGATGGCAAGCATATTCAATAGCATGCCGACCCATCTGGATTTGCCTTATTCATCTGATGATCCTTTGCTGGATGGAACAAGTCATTACCGCTGGCACGGAATGTCGCGGCGGCAATATCAAAATGAGACGCCACGTTCGACTCGCTTGAGATCGGCTTCCACCATCATCCGGCACAGGTCTTCCAGCGACGTTTTCGCCTGCCAGCCCAGAACCTCGCGCGCATGCGCGGCGTCGCCGATCAGCATTTCGACTTCCGCAGGTCGGTAGAACTTCGGATTGATCCTGACCACCGTCTGGCCGGTGTCGCTGCGGATGCCGGTTTCGTCCTGTGCCTTGCCGCGCCACTCGATGCCGATGCCGGCGGCCTTGAACGCCAGCGTGGCGAAATCGCGTACGGTTTCGGTGCGTCCGGTCGCCAGCACGAAGGTGTCGGGCTGTTCCGCTTGCAGCATCCGCCACATGCCTTCCACATACTCCGCGGCGTAACCCCAGTCGCGCTTGGCGTCGAGGTTGCCGAGTTCCAGATGCTCCTGCTTTCCGAGCTTGATCCGCGCCACCGCGTCGGTGATCTTGCGGGTCACGAATTCACGCCCGCGCAACGGCGATTCGTGGTTGAACAGGATCCCGCTGGCGCCGAAGATCCCGAACGATTCGCGGTAGTTGACCGTGCTCCAATGCGCGAACAGCTTGGCCACGCCGTACGGGCTGCGCGGCCAGAACATCGTGTGCTCGTTCTGCGGCACGGCCTGCACCTTACCGAACATTTCCGACGTCGACGCCTGATAGAACCGTGTGTCCGGCTTGACCGTGCGGATCGCATCCAGCAGGTGCAGCGCCCCGAGGCCGGTGATCTCGGCGGTCGTGATCGGCTGCTCGAACGACACCCCGACGAAGCTTTGCGCGGCGAGGTTGTAGACCTCGTCCGGTTGGGCCCTTTCGATCAGGCGCAGACTGCAACCCGGATCGGTCAGGTCGTATTCGACCAGTTCCAAGTTCGGGTGCCCGGTGACGCCCAGGTCTTCCATTCGCCAAAAGTTGACCGAACTGGTGCGCCGGTACGCGCCATGTACCTTGTAGCCCTTTTCCAGCAGCAGCCAGGTCAGGTAGGCGCCGTCCTGGCCGGACACTCCCGTGATCAATGCGGTTTTCATTCACTCCCCACCCTTGTCGCAACTCACTGGGTACGCCCGGGCTGCTTGCCAAGTACCAGCGCCGCCATCTGCCCGGCGGATTCCCTCCACCCCAACCATGCCAACTGGCCGGACGCCGGTATTGCGCCGTGCCGGCGCGCATCAAGCCAGCTGCGGATCGCGCCTGTGAGCGACGCCGGATCAGAACCTGAGAAATATACAGCATATTCGCCTGCCACCTCGCGAAACACGGGCAGATCCCGGCACAAAATCGGCAGGTTATGCCGTGCGGCTTCGAGCAAAGGCAGGCCAAATCCCTCACCGAACGACGGCGCAAGCAACGCCGTGCAGCTCTCGTACAGTCTCCGGAGCAATGCGTCACTCGCGTCCCTGAACCAGAAGAGGCGCTGGCCGAATTCATCATGATGGCGGACACGGCGCTGAAGCACCTCGGTCATCCATCCCGGGAAACCTGCGATAACGAGTGCGATATCGGTCCCCTCTGCCCACAGCATTTCGAACGCCTGCAGGGCTTGCAAATGGCCCTTGCGGGGCTCGAGTGTGCCAACCATCAGGAACGACGTCGTGCGACGCAGTCGCTCCATGACGGCGGACTCGACCGGCGAAATGTCGGCGTCATCGCACACGCTCGGCAATGCGTCGGCGCCGAGATGGAAATGTCCCAGTTTCGGCACCTTTGAGCCACTCGCGCCAAGTTGCCCGAGTTGCGAACGAAGTTCGGATTCGGTGGCCGCCGAAATACATGCGATGCCGTCAGCGACACGTGCGATGGTTTCAATCCATGTCTTGAACTTGGGATGGATTTCGGGGGGAAACCATTCCGGGTGCACCAAAGGCAGGACATCATTGCAGACAAACCAGATCCAGACACCCCGATCGCGCATGGCCGCGATCTGGTGTGCGTTCGAAATGACGGCATCCATCGCGTGATCGAGTCCCAGGAACACGTCGCCAGATTCCGGACACAGATTTTTGATCGAGGCGGCATCACCATCGTCAATGACGGCGTTATTCTCCTCCAGGCTTCGACTTGGCGAGGCGAGGCTGCGGATTGTCGACGGCGAAACGCAACGGCAGCTCTGGCCAACCGGAGCAAAAACAGGCTGAACGCGATAATCGTACGGTGGCTCGCGCAACAGTGCGCGAAGAATCTCGCAGGTGACGCGCTGCACGCCGGTACGGCCCTGTCGCAACACAAGTTCCGTCACATCGACATACAAGCGTGGCTTACCGTCGCTTCGGTCCTCCGGCCCAACTGCACGCGAGGACAGCGCCGAAGTGAATGCTGCCCGATCGCCGGGAGGCTTGTTGAGGTCGCCCGCGGCACCCGATACCGGCTCGGCGACTGCCGGATGCTGCCCCCTAGCCGTTCGTGACATCCAGCGCAATGGCGCAGTGAGGCGCCAAGAGCAACTGTTCAGCAGCAGAGCCAATTGCTGGCGTAGGGACGCGATCTCCCCGCCACGCGCGTCGAGGTCTGCCTTGTACTTCAAAACCTGCTGTTCACGCTCGCCGGCAACGTCACGCAGGTAGTAAATCTCATCCAGCAAATCCTGGCGCGATTTCTGCGAATCAGGGCGCGGATCTTCGCTCACCCCTGCCGCCGAACTTCAATGATAGGCGGCACCCAGGCCGTGCCGACGAAGAGATTCCGATTCTGGTTGGCGACATTGAACATCAACGCAAGATCGCGCCATTCGTAGTTGTCGATCAGATGTGTTTCCGTGCTGCTGAGCGCTGTGGAAACCGAATAACTGCCCGGCCCGATATTCATTGGAAATGCCATGCGATATTCCACAAGCTGCCCTGCCTCGAGGCCATCCAGCGCCTGCCCGGTGTGATGTGTATTCGTACCGAACACCGGCTGCCCCAACCTGTCCTTGATCATGTAACCGAACACCAGGCGCGGAATCGCGCGATGAAGTCTCGCTTGCACACGCAATTCAACGGGCTCTCCGACATTGACGAACTCCACCGGCTCGCCCGAGGCATTGAACAAGCCGATCGTCTCCACAACCGCGTCGCGCGTACCGGAGGAGGTCTGGGCTTTGCCAGAGGCCAGATGTCTCACCTCAACGGTCGCATTTTCCTTTTCGGCGACCAGCGCATTGTAGTAATCCATTACCTCGCTCGGCCCGCCATCCATCAATACTTTGCCGCGCTCGAGCAGGATCGCGCGGTCACAGAGTGACCGGATGGCGCCGGGGTCGTGCGACACGAACAACAAGGTGGTGCCCTGCTTCCGGAATTCGCGGATGCGCGCCATGCTCTTGTGCGCGAAATACGCATCACCGACGGACAGTGCTTCGTCAATGATCAGAATCTCGGGACGCACGGCGGTCACCACGCTGAAGGCCACCCGCACCTGCATGCCACTGGAATAGGTGCGCAGCGGTTGGTCGAAATACTCCCCAATCTCCGCGAACTCTTCGACAGCCGGAATGATCGTCTCGATCTGCTCCGGGCTCATACCCATCAAGCCCGCGGTGTAGCGCGCGTTCTCGCGGCCCGTGAGATCGGGATTGAAGCCCATGCCGAGTTCCAGGATGGCCGCGATCCGGCCAGCGACGCCGATGGTGCCTTCCGTCGGACGCAGCGTACCCGTCACGAGCTTCAACAACGTGCTTTTGCCGGCCCCATTCTGTCCCACGATACCCACGGATTCGCCCGCGAAAACCTGGAAGCTGATGCCGCGCAACACCCACGTTTCGCTCGTTGGTTCGAAGCGGCGCCCGAACCACCCCAGCATGCGTCGCCATTCCATTCCGTATTCACGAAACGCCTTGCCGAGCCCTTCGATTTTGAGAACGGCTGTACTCACAGCACGTCCACCATGTCAGGCGAGGCTTTGCGGAACAAAAGCATCCCGGCGGCTAGCAACACGATGGAGACCAGCACGATGGCGCCCAGTGTCTTGAAGTGCGGCGGGTTGCCCCACAACAGCACCTGCTGGTACGAGGAGCAAATCGCATACATCGGGTTCAAACGCAACACCAGCGCAAAGTGCCCTGGCAGGATGTTGATGGCATACACGATCGGCGTCAGCCAGAACCACAGCTGCAACACAATATTCATCACCTGCGCCACGTCGCGAACAAAAACGTTGAGCACGCCGAGGATCAACCCCAGGGCCAACCCGAATAAAAGGGTAATCGCGACCAGCAACGGCAGCCACAGCCACATCCAGGTGGGATAGTCGCCTACCGCAATGAAGATGCCGATGGTGGCGGCCAGCAGGAAGAGGTTGTTGAGCAGCGACGAACCAGACACGATCAACGGTAGGCAGATGCGCGGAAATACCATCTTCTTGAGCAAGCTGGCGTTGTCCACGAAGATCGTCAGGCAACGCGTCACGACTTCAGAAAACAGCGTCCAGCCGGCCAGTCCCGCCAGCAAATAGATCGCATAGGCGAACTTGTTGTTGGTGTCGGGTAATTTGGCACCCAACACCCGGGTGAAGACGATGGCATAGATGGCGCCTTGAGCCAGGGGCTGCAGGATCGCCCAAGTGGCCCCCAAACGACTGCGGGCGAACCGCGTCCGCAGATCATTCTTGATCGATGTGAAAATGAAATGGCGGTAGTGCCAGACCGCGAGCAGCATCAATTTCATCAGAAACGGTTCCCGCGTCCATGGAAGGCCGATCGCCTCATTTCACCGGCCCGCAATTGTCGTGGCACAAGGCTGGCTTGGGCAAGCACGGCGCAATCGCTCTTATTCGGTTGCGGCGACGAACCGTGCCCTCAGCACCCGCAACTGCAGTGGCCGTGGGTCTTCGGACTTTGGATAAGGGGCTGGTGATGCGCCTGGTCGCGCAAAACGTAACCTAATGGTGGCTTCACAGGCATTGTCCGCGCCGATCGGCGCTTCCACCTCGAATACATCGTGGCTGTCCGAAGCATCCTTTGGGTTGGTGGAGAACTTGCCATTGGCGGCGAAGTGCCAGGTCGTGGCGAGCTGTCCGTTGACCCAGACCTGCGTATCCAGATCGGGACGCGCCGGCGGCAGGTAGGGATCGACCCGCATGTGCAGCTTTCCACCCGCACGACACTGTTCGCTGGGGAGCCGGAATGCAAGCACAGCAGTCCGCCCAATGGCCCAACTTCCCCAACCTTGCGGCGGCAGCCAGCCCAGCCCGACTCCGTACACCGCTGATTCGGATTGGGTGAAATCGATTTCGGTGCCGGCTTCCAAATCCGGCGGCGCCGCTGACACGATATTGAAGTCGTGGCTCAAATCGAGTTCCGTGCCGGACGGCGCCTCATCCACCTGTTGGACGAGGCCGCCGCACTGCGGCGAAGTGATGGTCAGTCCGCGCAACGAGTCGATTTGTCCAAGGTGGGCCTTCGCTCC